>Ga0207647_10001693_pt1 | contig 17005 bp, 15 predicted proteins | sample KBSCornC2_FD_184295 | JGI IMG/M metagenome (GOLD analysis project Ga0207647, IMG submission 184295) | Corn rhizosphere microbial communities from Kellogg Biological Station, Michigan, USA - C2 (SPAdes) (version 2) | ecosystem: Host-associated > Plants > Roots > Rhizosphere ...
CCACGACCTGAAGCAGGCCGCCCGCCATCGCCACGTTCTTGAAGAAATGGATGAACTGATTCTGGTCGGCGAAATCGTGGTGGAATCCCGAGGCGGTTGCCAAGGCAAACAGGGCCAAGCCTGTCGCTACCAGGCGGGTGCGATAGCCGACCACCAACAGGATGCCGCCGCCAAGCTCCGCTAGCAGCGCGATCCAATAAGCGAGCGAAGGCGCAGGCAGCCCTGCCGTTTGAATATAGGCGATCGTTGCCGCGGGCGCCGTGAGCTTGGCAAAGCCGCTGAGCAGAAAGATCGCGGCGATCAGGATGCGGCCGACGAAAGCGATCAGACTAGCGTTGAAAGCGGCGTCGCTACGCGCGGCAGGAAGAGCGGAAGTGGCCATCGGAGGTCCCCTTGAAGAGACGGCGTCACCTCGGCGCCGTTGCGAGACCTAATGTCGGCTAGGGGTAATCATTTCAGAAGCACATTTAATGTCACGGCATCGTTTCCCAAATTTACCCGTTTGCTCCGTGGTGCTTTTCCAACGCGTAGGAGCTCCAGCGCAGGACCATGCCGACGATGGAGCTGATCATGCCGCCGATCAGGCATGCGGCCAGCAGCGGATCCTTGCTCGCCGATTTCCATGAGACGATGCCGAGGAGAGCAACGCTGACTGTGGAGACCAGGTAACCAAGCGTCTTGATGAAATGCGGGGCGATCATTGCGTTGCCTCTTCGATCAATGCGCAGGCCCGCGCCGGATCACTGATCGCCGTCACCTCAAAGCTCTTGCCCTTGAGCGCATTGTAGGTCTCAAAAAAGCGTGTCAGCTCGCCGACCATGGCCTCGCCCAGGCAATCCAGGTCGTGGATATCGGCATACATGCGCGATTCCGCGATCCTGCCGATCAGCCGGTCGTTGCGATACGCGCCGCCGTCGCGCTCGATCTGCCGCGCTTCGATGACGCCCAGCAGCACGACGCTTGCCAGACAGCCAACGGGTAGATCTTCGTCGGCCAACAGGATGATGTCGATGGGATCGCCATCCTCCGCCAGCGTGCCGGGAACGAAGCCGAATGCCATCGGAAAGGCCATGCCCGCCGGAAGCACCTTATGCAGCGCGAAGGATTCGCTTTCGGGGTCATAATTGAATTTTGATCGATGACCCGCCGGCGTCTCGATGATCGCGCGTACGGTACGCGCCTGCTTGTCCAGGCAATGCGGAAGCTGGAAGAGATTGGCCAATTCGCTTTGCTCCGGGCCTTGGTCCCCGAAGGCTTCAAGTCGCGAAGCGGTCGAAACGATCCATCAAGAGTATCAGAATTGTCAGGCGAGCGTTCAACTCGTCCGCAGCGGCGGATGCGCCACAGGCGCGGTTGCTGTCTCGCGGAGCAGATCCGTCTGGGCTGACGGTGCGGCCGGCTGGCTCATTGCTCCGCTGTTGGCCCACAATATGGCCACCGCGCCTAACGCAAAACCGCCGAGTCCGCACATCAGATCAGGCTTGAGGATGCGCAACATTCGATTTCTCACATGATTGTTGCGCCGCCGCTTCTCCTCGGGGGGAGGCAAAAATTCGAAGCGGCGACGCGTTCCTTATTGCGCCCACTATCATCCGCTCACCGTTTGTCCTCCGTGAACGGCAGCGTGAATCCGGCGTGAAAAAGTGCACGGTTCGGCTTATTCAGGCCTTTTGGCCAGTCAACTTCCGGGCGGGACCTGACGGCTCGCTCATGCTGACGCATCGCGACCTGCAGATCGACGCCAACGGCGTGGATTTCTGAGGCCCGCTCCCCATAAGGGGCGGAATGACTCCGCTCGACGCCCTCCATGACACCTTCGGTTTTCACGAGTTCCGCGGACGCCAGGCCGAGGTGATTGATCGCGTCATGGCCGGGCAGCGCACGTTGGCAGTTATGCCGACCGGTGCGGGCAAATCGCTTACCTATCAGATTCCCTCGCTGTGCCGGCCGGGTACCGGCCTCGTCATTTCGCCCCTGATCGCGTTGATGCACGATCAGGTGCGCGCGGCCGAGGCAGCGGGCATTCGCGCCGCCGCGCTTACCTCGGCGGATGCAGATCGCGATGAGACGGTTCGTCGTCTTCGCGATGGCGATCTTGATCTGCTCTATGTTGCGCCCGAGCGCGCCAACATGGACGGGTTTCGCCGCCTGCTCGACCGGATCGAACTCGCCCTGATCGCGATCGATGAAGCGCATTGCGTGTCGGAATGGGGGCATGATTTCCGCCCCGATTATCGCCAGTTGAGGAGCCTGCTCGACGCCCATGCGGAGGTTCCGCGGCTCGCGCTCACCGCGACCGCCGACAAGCATACGCGCGCCGATATTTTGGCCCATCTCGGCATTCCGGACGACGGACTGATCCTCGCCGGTTTTGACCGGCCCAATATCCGCTACGCAATCTCGCCGCGCGATGGCGTCGCCAAACAGCTCGCCGATTTCATCGCCGAAAATCCCGGGCCCGGCATCATTTACGCGCAAAGCCGTGCCGAGACCGAAAAGCTGGCGACGGCGCTGCAGGCCCCAGGCCGGCCGACGCGCGCTTATCATGCCGGGCTCGATCCGGCACAGCGCCAGGCCAACGCCCGTGCCTTCGTCGCATCTGAGGAAATGGTGATGGTCGCGACCATCGCGTTCGGCATGGGCATCGACAAGCCCGACGTGCGCTTTGTGGCGCATGCCGGCATCCCCAAATCGATCGAGGCTTATTATCAGGAGACGGGGCGTGCCGGCCGCGATGGCGATCCCGCGGTCGCGCAGACTTTCTGGGGCGCGGAGGATTTTGCCCGCGCCCGCCGTCGCATCGAAACCGAAGTCGAGGAGGGGCGGCGTGCCGGAGAGCGGCAACGACTGAACGCGTTGGCGGGGCTGATCGAAGCGACGGGTTGCCGCCGCGCGATTTTGCTGCGCCATTTTGGCGAACGGCCGCCCGAACGCTGCAGCAATTGCGATAATTGCCTGAATCCACCTTCAGCGATCGACGCGACCGAGATCGCACGCAAATTCTTGTCCGCTGCTTTCCGTACCGAGATGCGCTTCGGCGTCGGCCATCTGACCGACGTTCTTGCGGGTAAGGAGAACGACAAGATTTTCACGCTCGGCCATCATCGTCTCTCGGTATTCGGCATTGCCAATGATGAGGAAGTGCGGCTGATCAAACCCGTCGCACGCGCCCTGCTCGCGCGCGATGCCTTGCGCGCGGACGAACATGGCGGCCTTTCCTTCGGACCTGCGGCGCGCGCGATCTTGAAAGGGGAGGATCAGGTCTCGATCGTGCTGCCGCCTCGACGCGAACGGCGTCGACGTACCGGCCGTGAGCTGGGTCCCGCCGATCCTCTCTTCGACGCGCTGCGTGAGCGTCGCCGCGCCATCGCCAAGGAGCAGGGCGTCCCGCCCTACGTCATCTTCCACGATTCCACGCTGCGCGAAATGGCGGCGGTCAAGCCGCAGGACCGGCGCGCCTTGTCCGAAATTACCGGCGTCGGCGCGCGCAAGCTCGACGCTTATGGGGATGCCTTTCTCGAGGTGATCGAGAATTTCTAGCCGGAGCCTTCGCCGTAGCGCCCCGTTTGGTTAATGGTGGCGCGTCCGGAACAGAAGCCGGTGCGGTTCCACGGCCGTACGGCATTTCGCTACAGTGGAAATGGTCGGCAATGACCGGGAGCGTCGTTCGTCATCGCCTCATCCGACGCCGATGGAATAAAAGCCCAGGGATGGTGCAAGCGTCCCTCATTGCCCGCTGGCTGAAAAGGAGTGTCGCGCTGGGCCTGCTTTCCGGCAGCTTTGCCGGGCCGGCTTTCGCGCAGCAGGAGTTGCCTGCGCCGCCGGCAATGAATGCCCAGCACCGCGACGAGAATGGCGAAGCGGCGCATGCGCAGCATGGTGCGGTGAGCCTGCACTTTACCTACCTGAGTGACCTGAATGCCGACATCTCGGGCGGCGAGCGGCAGGGAGCCAATTTTCTGGGCCGCGCTGGACTGATCGGCGACGCCGATCTCGAGCGATTGTTAGCCTGGCGCGGAGCCACGGCACATTTCAGCATCCACTGGATTCACGGGGAGGGCCTGTCCGCTCATCGCGTCGGCAATCTGCTCACGGTGAGTGGAGTTGAGGCCGAGCCCGCGCTGCGGCTGTTCAACCTTTGGATCGAGCAACGGATCGGTAGCCGCTTCGCGCTGCGCATCGGACAATTCACGGCGGCGCAGGAGTTCGCGATCAGCCCCACTGCCGCTTTGTTCGTCAATGCGACGTTCGGCTGGCCGGCGAGCTTCGCGGCCGATTTGCCAAGTGGCGGCCCCTCCTATCCGCTCGCCGCACCGGGGCTGCGGCTCGCGCTGATGGCCCAGGATCGACTGACATTGCGCGCCGCCTTGTTCGCCGGCGATCCCGCGGGGCCGGGGGGCGGCGATCCGCAGCGCCGCGATCGTCACGGATTCAATGGCCTTCGCTTCTCCGGAAAGCCCTTCGCGATCATGGAAATTGCGCGGGAGTGGGGCAATGCTTCGAATCCCGCCTTCGCGCTGCGCCTTGGCGCATGGCATCATTTCGATCGCTTTGCGCAAATGGCGCCTCCCGACGTTGCGGAGACGGATGCCCTGCCCAGACGAGCCGGCAATTCCGGCATCTATGGCATTGCCGACGGGCTTCTGTGGCAAGCCGGCGGCCACTCCCTGCGAGCCTTCGTCCGCGCGACGTGGAGCCCGCCAGACCGCAACCTTATCGATCTTTATGCGGACGCTGGCCTGTCCCTTCAACCGCCGTTCGCGAACCGGCCGAACGATATTGCCGGCCTCGGCTTCGCTTATGCGCGTATATCGCCGCGCCTGCGTTCGCTGGCAGGTCATGCGAGTGGGCGCCTTCCGGGAGGCGAGCGTATAATCGAGGCGAGCTACCAAGCGCAGATCGCCGGTTCGTTCAGCCTACAGCCCAACCTGCAATATGTGGTCGACCCGGCGGCGGGCATTCTGGCGCCGACGGCCGGCGTTTCGAGCAAGCCGATTCCAGACGCTCTTATCTTGGGCTTGCGCACGTCGCTGCGATTTTGATCTGTCCATGCCCAGGTGGCCGCGCGGGACGGGCAGGACTATGATCCCTTCCATGTCTCGCGAGCGCGCCTTCCTGGATCTGTTGATGCCTCTGGCCGGCCATCCGGCGGCGCGGGGCTTCGCTGACGATGCAGCGGTGCTGCATGTGTCAGCCGGCCCCCTCGTCCTGACCCACGACATGATCGTCGAAGGCGTACATTATCTTTCCGGCGATCCGCCGCAGGATGTGGCGTGGAAGCTGGTTGCTGTGAATCTTTCCGATCTGGCAGCCAAGGGAGCGAGGCCTGTGGGCGTGTTGCTCGGTTATGCGCTGGGGGCGACGACCGGATATGATGCCGCCTTCATTGCCGGACTGGCCGAAGCGCTCGACACCTTCGATGTCCCGTTGCTGGGAGGCGACACGGTTCGGATGCCGGAAGGTGCGCCGCGTGCATATGGCTTGACCGCTATTGGAGCAGCGCATCCTTCCGGCACTCCCTCGCGCGCCGGGGCAAAACCGGGGGACATTCTCTACGCGACCGGATCGATTGGCGCCGCGGGCCTGGGACTGGCGATCTCGCGGGGTGAGATCGAAGGGCCAGCGGAATGGCTCGCCGCCTATCGCCGGCCGCAGCCGCGACTGGCGGAGGGACGCGCGCTGGCGCCTTTGGTCCATGCCATGGCCGACATTTCGGATGGTCTATTGATCGATGCTGCGCGGATGGCGAGGGCAAGCGGGCTGGCGCTCGAGATCGATCTGGATGCGGTGCCGGTGGAAGGAGAGGACCGAATAAGCGCAGTCACGGCCGGCGATGATTACGAACTGCTCTTCGCGGCGCCACCCGGCTTAAGCCTTTCACAACCGAATTTAGCTAGAATCAGCGCCATCGGGCGCTTTGCCCCCGGACAGGGGCTGGTGCTCAGGGATGGCAACGGCCCGGTGCCGCTGCCCAAGAGATTGGGGTTCGAACATGGCACGCCATGACTTTCGCAGCGCGATCCTGGTATTGTTAGGGATGGTGTTCGGCGGTCTCGCCGCGGCTGGGCTTCATCATTTTCAGGCCTGATTGCATAGTCAACACGCGGGCATTTGCTTGGCTTGCCGATAGGGCCAAGTCCCTTTAAGCCTCTGTTCCAACCCGGCCGCAATAAAAGCGGCATCAATAAATGGGGAACAGAGAGAATGCTGATCGTTGAACTGGCCATCGCCTGTGGCCTGCTTGCGGTTCTTTACGGAATCGTGACCAGCGTGCAGGTCTTGAAGCAGCCCGCCGGCTCGCAGCGGATGCAGGATATCGCCGGCGCGGTACAGGAAGGCGCCCGCGCCTATCTGGCGCGTCAATATACGACTATCGCCATGGTCGGCATCATTGTCGCCGCCTTGGTCTTTTATTTTCTCGGCACAGTTTCCGCGGTCGGTTTCCTGATCGGCGCGATCCTGTCGGGCGCAACCGGCTTCGTCGGCATGAACATTTCGGTGAAAGCCAATGTCCGCACTGCCGAAGCCGCGCGCACCAGTCTGCAAGGCGGCCTCACCACCGCCTTTCGTTCGGGCGCGATCACCGGCATGCTGGTGGCGGGCCTGGGCCTGCTTGCGATCTCGATCTTCTTTTATTGCCTCGTCGGCGTAGGGCATCACGCCCCCACCGATCGCATCGTGATCAATGCGCTGGTTGCGCTCTCCTTCGGCGCCTCGCTCATCTCGATTTTCGCGCGTTTGGGTGGCGGCATTTTCACCAAGGCGGCGGACGTCGGCGCCGACCTGGTCGGTAAGGTCGAGGCGGGCATCCCCGAGGATGATCCCCGCAACCCGGCCGTGATCGCGGACAATGTCGGCGATAATGTCGGCGATTGCGCCGGCATGGCCGCTGACCTGTTCGAGACCTATGTCGTAACGCTCGGCGTGACCATGGTCTCGATCGCTCTGTTCGTGAAGAATGCGGACGTTCTTGCACTGATGAGCCTGCCGCTACTGATCGGCGGCGTCTGCATCATTACCTCGATCATCGGCACCTTCATGGTGCGTCTGGGCGGTGGCTCGATCATGGGCGCGCTCTACAAGGGCTTCTGGACGTCGGCCTTGCTCGGTGTTCCGGCCATCTATTTCGCCGCCACATTCGCACTTGGCGATCTCAATCACACGCTCTTCATGATCGACCTGGTGGGCCGCGCCACGCCCAAGGACGTGCATGGCATGGATCTGTTTTGGTGTGCACTGATCGGCCTTGGCGTTACGGGTGCGCTGGTTTGGATTACCGAATACTACACCGGCACAAACTACCGCCCCGTCAAATCGATCGCGAAGGCGTCGATCACTGGTCATGGCACCAACGTGATCCAGGGCCTTGCCGTCAGCCTTGAATCGACCGCCTTGCCGACGATTGTGATCGTGATTGCGGTCGTCGCGGCCTACCAGATTGCGGGGGTGATCGGCATCGCCTTCGGTGCGACTGCGATGTTGGCGATGGCCGGCATGGTGGTGGCGCTCGACGCCTACGGCCCGGTGACCGACAATGCCGGTGGCATCGCCGAAATGGCGGGTCTGGAACATGAGGTGCGCGAGAAAACCGACGCGCTGGACGCGGTGGGCAATACCACCAAGGCGGTGACCAAGGGCTATGCGATCGGCTCGGCCGCGCTCGCCGCGCTCGTGCTGTTCGGCGCCTATACGGCTGATCTCAAGGAGTTCTTCCCGAGCCTTACGGTCGATTTCTCGCTGGCCAACCCATACGTGATCGTCGGCCTATTGCTGGGGGCCTTGCTGCCTTTCACCTTCGGTGCTTTCGGCATGACTGCGGTCGGCCGAGCCGCCGGGGCGGTCGTGGTCGACGTCCGTGATCAGTTCGCCAACAATCCGGGCATCATGGAAGGCACGAGCCGTCCCAATTATGCGCGAACGGTCGATCTGGTCACCAAGGCGGCGATCAAGGAGATGATTATACCTTCCTTGCTGCCTGTCCTCGCCCCGATCGTCGTCTATTTCGCCATCACCGCGGTTGCTGGCCAGTCGAACGGCTTCGCATCGCTGGGAGCATTGCTCTTGGGTGTGATCGTGTCCGGCCTGTTCGTCGCCATTTCGATGACGTCGGGCGGCGGAGCGTGGGACAATGCCAAGAAATATATCGAGGACGGCAATCATGGCGGCAAGGGCAGTGACGCCCACAAGGCCGCTGTGACCGGCGATACGGTCGGCGATCCATACAAGGACACGGCCGGCCCCGCGGTCAATCCGATGATCAAGATCACCAACATAGTCGCTCTGCTGCTGCTCGCCGCGCTGGCGGCGCACGCGGCAGTCTGATCTCTGGCCCGGCGCCGTTGTAGCGGCGCCGGGCTCCTCTCCGATCTCCTCTATTCTCCCGCGGTTTAGCGTGTATCGTCGCGCAACTTTTCAGGGGGAATTTCGCGCGCATGACCGGTCGTTTGCTGAGCCTGGCGGGGATCCTATTGATCCTGGCCGTCGCTTTCGCGCTGTCTTCGAACCGGCAATGGATCCGGCTGCGCGTTGTCGGGGCTGCGTTCGCGCTTCAGGCGGGCATCGCCGTGCTCGTTCTCTACGTGCCCGCCGGTCGCGACGTGATCGCAAAGATGGCGGCCGGCGTTAGCGCGTTGCTCGGATATGCGGGCGAAGGCACGGCGTTCCTGTTCGGGCCTTTTGCGGCGTCGCCGCTCGGGCAGAATTTTGCGTTGCAGGCGCTGCCGGTCATCATCTTCTTCGCCAGCCTGGTCTCCATCCTCTATCACCTCGGCATCATGCAGCGCGTGGTGCGTTGGCTCGGCGGCGCGATCGAGTGGGTGGTCGGAATCAGCAAGGTGGAATCGCTCTGTGCGGCCGCCAATATCTTCGTCGGCCAATCGGAATCGCCGCTCGTGATCCGACCATATCTGGCGGCGCTCCGCCCGAGCCAGCTCTTCCAGGTCATGACCAGCGGCATGGCGGGTGTGGCAGGCACCATTCTCGCCGCTTACGCTTCGATGGGAATCAGGATCGAATATCTGCTCGCGGCCAGCTTCATGTCCGCGCCCGGCGCGATCCTGATGGCCAAAATGATCATGCCCGACAATCCGTCGGACGTTCACCTGCCGATCCATGAAATGGTCGACACCAGCCATGCCGACGAAGATGAGAAGCCCGCCAATGTAATCATGGCGGCCGCACAGGGGGCGCAGCTCGGCATTCGGCTGGCGGTGATGGTCGGCGCGATGGTGTTCGCTTTCGTCGGGTTGGTCGCGCTGGCCAATGGGATATTGTCGGGCATCGGCGGCTGGTTCGGCATTGCCGACCTGACCTTCCAGCGCATGCTCGGCTACATCTTCGCCCCGGTCATGTTCCTGATCAGCGTACCCTGGGATCAGGCGGGCGCCGCAGGCGGCTTATTCGGCGAGAAGATCGTGCTCAATGAATTCGTCGCCTATATCCACCTCGGGAAACTTGCGCCGTCGCTAAGCGCGCATAGCCAGGCCGTGGTGACCTTCGCATTGTGCGGCTTTGCCAATTTCAGCTCGATCGCCATCCAGATGGCGGTAACCGGCGGCCTCGCACCCAACCAGCGGCCGCTGATTGCCAAGCTTGGCATCAAGGCCTTGCTAGCGGGCAGCCTGGCCAACCTCATGTCCGCCGCGCTGGCAGGCATGTTGATTCCCTGAGCCACTTTGGCGGCAGCCGCATCGTCGCATGAGCGTTAGCGCCCTGCTTCCCCACGACCCAAACCTCGGTTCAATGTATATTCTATTTAGTATTTACTAATGCATTAGCATCTGCTAATTGAATGGCATGATCGAAGCTGCGGCCATTGATACCGTGATGCGCGCGCTCGCCGATCCCACGCGGCGCGCGATTTTTGAGCGGATCGTGGGATCGGAGGAAATCACGGTAGGGGAGCTGACCCGTGGCAGCGGCGTCACGCAGGGCGCCATCTCGCAGCATCTCAAAGCATTGAAGCAGGCCGGCCTCGTCGCCGAACGGCCGGAAGGGCGGCATGTCCATTACCGCGCGCAGCCCGAAGGCCTTGCACCTCTGGTCGATTGGATGAGCCATTATGGCGCCTTCTGGCGCGAGCGGTTCACCGATCTCAGGACTCTGTTGAAGGAGATTGATCGATGAATGACGCCGCAACGATGGTCGGCTATCGCGAGATAATCGTCGACGAAATATTTCCTCACACGCCGGAAGCGGTGTGGGAGACGCTGACTACCCCCGAGTTGATGGGGCGTTGGCTGATGGAGCCGAGCGGTTTTAAGCCCGTGGCAGGCACGCGCTTTACGTATCAGACGACGCCCGCCGGCGCCTGGGACGGTGTGATCCACTGCGAAGTGCTGGAAGCCGTTCCCAACAAGCGCCTCGTCTATAGCTGGAAGGGAGGGCACGCCGACAATGCCGGCTATGGATCACGCCTTGAGACAATGGTCGCGTTCAGTCTCGATCACGTCAAAGGCGGGACCCGTCTGCGCCTGGTCCATTCGGGCTTCCAAACGCCGAAGAACGACGTCGCCTACGATAATATGAGCAACGGGTGGCCCAAGGTTCTTGAGAGGCTCGATACCCTTACCAGCGAGGGCGCGAGCGAGATGCAAACGAACGGATGAGACCCCGCATTCTTTTGCGGGGCCGATCAACCCAGGGCGGAATAGAAGCCGATGCACGACAAGGCCTATGTTGGCGGCCGCCCCTGTGGCGCGGGCCGCTGGCCGATACCGGCCGGAGTTCTTGGGCTACACAATGCGCGCCTGCGATGGGGCCCATATTGATCCGGCGCTGCACAGGTTCGAGGGGATGCCGACCTAGACGTTGGACCAGTTTGGGTGGGTCTGCTGCGGAGCTGCGGCCAGGACGGATGCCGTCGGCGGCCGGGACGGCGCGACGATGCGCAGCTGAAACGAAATGGCCCAAGTGGCCCCTTTCGCCGCGGTGCGATATCCTATAGGTTCGCTGGGTGTCTATTCCGCCGGCTCCTCCCGCAAGTCTCCGCAACCCCCGCCACCCGATCCCCTCCGGCGTCGCGCCTTCGGCCGGCAAAACCGCGCGTCCGCCGGTCGGCCCCACGCTGGTCGAATGGGCCTATGAGCATCTGCTTTCGATGCTGATGACGGTGCAGATCGCGCCCGGCGAGCGGATCGCGATCGATACGGTGGCACGCCAGCTTGGCATATCCCAGACGCCGATCCGCGAGGCGTTGAGCCAGCTCGAAGCGGAGAAGCTGGTCTATAAGATGCCGAACGTCGGCTACCGTGCCAGCCCCCGCATGACGCGCGAGGAGGTGCACGATCTCTATACGCTGCGCCTGCTGATCGAGCCCTATGCCGCGGCGCGCGCCGCCGAGAAGATGGACGACGAGGCGCTCACCGCGCTGCAGCAGATTGATCGCGACATGCGTGCGGTCCCCGAAGGCGACGATCGGGCCTATGCGCGTTTCGCCGAAGCCGACGCCAATCTGCACCGCCTGATCGCGACCGGCAGCGGCAACCGGCTGATTGCCGAGACGATCGAGCGGCTGCATGCGCATCTGCAGATATTCCGGTCGCTCTACAGCACCAACGCACCGGGCGACGTGGTGGAGGAACATCGCCGCGTTATCGAAGCGCTGCTCGCGCACGATGCCGTTGCAGCTGAAGCTGCGGTGCGTGATCATCTCGAACGCTCGCAAAAGCGCATGGATCGCGCCTCGGCATTGGCGGATCAGGGGCCAAACGGCTGATCGAATGCCGTCGGCGCGCTGCCGCCCGCAGTGAATAGCCAGCGCATGGGTGCGCTTAGGCCCCCTCAATTATTATCGACCATCGTCGCGCGTGCACGATGCGGCGCCTTGTCGCAGAAAGTGCCCAACAGCGCTTGACGGCCCGCCGCGTGCCCCGTACCACCGGCAAGCCAGATCATATAGGATATGAAAATGGGTCTGGAGAGGATGAGCATGAGAGGTTCGATCACCCCGTCCGTTCGCCAATGGCGCAAGCGCGGCCTGGTGGCAGCTCTGCTGGCTGTCGCGCTCGCAGGGGCGGGCGGTGCCGAGACGATCGTGCTTCGGCACTTCACCTTGGTCGACGGCACGGGCCGTGCACCTGTTGCCGATCAGGCCCTGGTGGCCGTCGACGGCAGGCTGAAATGGGTCGGCCCAGACACCCGGTTGAAGGTTCCCGCCGGCGCCGCCATTGAGGATCTGCGCGGCAAATATGTGCTGCCGGGGCTGATCGACAGCCATGTCCATCTTGGGCTGGTCGACGGCATCACGCAGGATCTAAAATTCCAGACGCGCGAGAGCATCGAACGGCAGCTCCACCTCTACGCAGCCTATGGCATCACGAGTGTGCAGGCGCTGGGCACCGAAAAGGACCTGATCTTTCCGATCCGCGATGCTGAGCGTGCGACGCGACCCGACATGGCGCGCGTCTTCACCGCGGGCCAGGGAGTGGTGTTCAAGGGCAGCTATGGCGGTGTGCCCGGCCTCGATCAGTCGGTTGCGACACCGGAAGATGCGCGTCGGATGGTGGATGCCGAGGCCGCCAAGAATGTGGATGTAATCAAGCTTTGGGTCGATGATGAGTTCGGTGCGCTCGCCAGCCGCATGCCCTCGGCGATCAGCCGCGCCGTGATCGACGAAGCGCATAAGCACGACAAGAAGGCCGTCGCCCATATCTTCTATTATGACAATGCCGCCGAGCTGACCCGCGAGGGGGTGAATGGGTTCGCGCACGAGGTGCGTGATCGGCCTATGGATGCGGCGCTCCTTGGCCAGATGAAAGCCAAGGGCGTATGGCAGATGGCGGCAACGCTGAGCCGCGAAGCCTCGTTCACCTACACGACCTTGCCCTTCCTGAAGGATCCCTTCTTCGCGCGCGGGGTGACGCCCGAGGTGCTGACCGCGCTCGCCAGCCCGGAGCGGGCCCAAAAGCTCGGCGCGGCTCCCAACTTCCCGAAATATGCCCCTACCCTGCGCTATGCGATGCAGAATTTCGCGGCCGAGGCCAGGGCCGGGATTCGCTATGGCATGGGGACCGATAGCGGCCCGACCGCACGCTTCCCCGGCTATTTCGCCCATTGGGAATTGGAACTGATGGTGAAGGCCGGGGTCACACCCCTCCAGGCTCTCACCGCAGCGACGGGCAGCAATGCCGAATTTCTCGGCGCAAAGGACATCGGCACGGTTCAGGTCGGCAAATGGGCCGATCTGCTCGTGCTCGACAAGAATCCGGTCGCGGACATCCGCAACACGCGCTCAATCCACGAGGTGTTCGTAGCGGGTCGCAAGGTGCCGACGATCTGGCAGATCTGCACTGGCCGCCCTGCCGGCGCGTGCGGGAAAACGCGGTGATCGACGCGGCCGCGACGGGAGCTTCGGCGGCTGAGGCCGCCGCCATATCCGGCGCGCGCGCGCAGGCACCCAGCCGCGCGCGCTATTTGGTGCTGGCCTTCGTCATCGCCGCTTATTTCATCACCTATATCGACCGCGTGCTGCTGTCGGTGGCCGAGCCCTTCATCGAACAGAGCTTCGGCTTCTCCACCATCACGATGGGGTGGGTGCTGTTCTGCTACAGCATTGCCTACGCGGCTTTTCAGATCCCCGGCGGCTGGTTCGGGGACAGGGTCGGGCCCCGTTTGGCGTTGACCTGCGTCGTGATCTGGTGGTCGATTTTCACGGCCCTTACCTCGCTCACCTGGTCGGCCGCCTCCATGGGCGTCTGCCTGTTCCTGATCGGGATGGGAGAGGCGGGTGCCTTCCCGATCGCCAATCGGGCCTTGTCGCGCTGGATGCTTCCCTCCGAACGGGCTCTCGCTCAGGGCGCCACCCATGCCGGGTCCCGCCTAGGCAGCACGGTAACACCATTGATCGTGGTCGCGCTGGTGGGCGTGTCCGCACTCGGCTGGCGGCTGCCCTTCCTGCTCTTCGCCGCCGTGGGCATCGTCTGGGCGTTGCTCTGGTACCGCTTCTATCGCAACACGCCGGCCGAGCATCGGCTGGTCAACGAGGGCGAACTCGCACGCATCAACGGCGCGCTCGGTCATTTTGCGAAGGGCAAGCGACAGGTGCCGTGGCGCCAGATCCTGTCCAATCGCCAGATGTGGCTGCTGGGCGCGATGTACTTTTGCTATGCCTATGACATCGGCGTCTTCCTGAGCTGGTTTCCCAAATATCTGAATGCCGCGCGCGGGCTCGATCTCAAGACGATGGGCTTCTACGCAAGCGTGCCGTTCCTTGCCGGCCTGCTCGGCGACATCTCCGGCGGAGTGATTTCCGATACGCTGCTGAAGCGAACGGGAAGCCTGCGTTTTGCACGCCGGATCGTATCGGTGACCGGATTCTGGATTTCGGCGGTGGCGGTTTCGCTGGCGGCCTGGGTCGATGATCCGATCGTGAGCATCGCCTGGTTCGCGCTTGCCTTGTTCGCACTCGAGCTGACGGTCGGCGTATCCTGGGCGGTGACGCTGGATGTCGGTGGAGAATTCGCCGGATCGGTTTCGGCGGTGATGAACACGCTCGGCAATATCGGGGCCGCCACCGCTGTCGCGGTCACCGCCCGGCTTGCCTCTTTTTATGGTTGGGGGTCGGCCTTTGCGGTGATTGCCACGCTGGCAGTGATTGCGGGGCTGTTGATGCTCACCGTCAATCCCGAACGCCGCTTCTATCAGGATGAGGCAGCGTGATCGAAGTTAAGCAAAGGAGACTGGCTGAAGTGAGGGCTTCACTTGCAGCGGCGGGCGTGGGCCTGCTGCTGGCCGGGAGCGCCGCAACCGCCGCCCCGGTCTTCCCCAAGGGGGACGCGACGCACGGCCAACAATTGTTCGCGCGTTGTGCCGCATGCCACACCGTCGGTCAGGGCGCGGGCGGCAGGATGGGGCCCGCGCTCAATGGCGTCGTCGGCCGCCCGGCAGGATCGCTTCCCAATTATGCCTATTCGGCGGCAATGAAGAATTCGCGGCTGAAGTGGGATGCGCCGACGCTTGCTCATTTCCTGCAGGGGCCGATGAAGGCGGTACCCGGCACGAAGATGGCGTTTCCCGGCCTCGCGGATCCCAAGGATCAGGCCGACATCATCGCCTATCTCCAGCAATATCGGGCGGACGGCAGCAAGAAGTGACAGATACCCATTCCATGTTCGGTGCGTTCCGGCTGCCGCGTTCGGTCCTATTCGGCCGGGGGCAGCGGCGCGCGCTCGGCTCCGTCACCGCCCGAATTGGCAAGCGTGCCCTGCTTTGCACCGATGCGCGGCAAAGCGCGCAGCCCGAGTTCGAGGAAATGCTGCGCGACCTGGCATCGCACGGCGTCGAGACGCATGTCTTCGATCAGACGATTCCTGACCTCCCCATTTCATCGATCGAGGCGTGCGTCGCTGAAGTCGACGGCTTCGCGCCCGATGTCGTGATCGGCGTCGGCGGCGGTAGTTCGATGGATATGGCCAAGGTGGTGGCCGTGCTGCTTACGCATGGCGGCGACCAGCGCTCTTATTATGGCGAGTTCGCGGTGCCTGGGCCGGTCATGCCCCTCGTTGCGCTGCCCACCACCGCCGGCACCGGCTCCGAAGTGACACCGGTGGCCGTGATCGCGGATGAGGAGCGCGGCGCCAAAGTCGGCATTGCCAGCCCGCACCTGATCCCGCTGGTTGCGATCTGCGATCCGGAATTGACCGTCACTTGCCCCCCAGGGCTTACCGCTTGCTCGGGCGCCGACGCATTGACGCATGCTGTCGAGGCCTACACCACGCTGGCGCGCGCCAACGATCCGCTGCTCACCGAACAGCACGTATTCGTCGGCAAGAACATTCTGTCGGACCATTTCGCCAAGCTGGCGATCGCCAACATTTTCCGCTTTCTCGAACGCGGATACCGCGACGGCAGCGATATGGAGGCGCGCGAGGGGCTGATGCTGGCGGCGCTCGCCGCGGGGTGCGCGTTCGGCACAGCCGGCACGGCGGCGGCGCACGCGCTGCAATATCCGGTCGGCAACCTGACGCATACCGCCCATGGCGACGGGGTTGCGACCCTGTTGCCCTTCGTGATGCAGTATAATCAGCCGAGCTGTATCGACAGTTTCGCCGAACTGGCGCGCACCGTCGGTCTGCCCGACGACACGCCCGACGCAATGTCGCAGGCCTTCATCGATGCGGTCGCCGAGCTTCTGGCGAAGGTGCACATTCCCGGGTCGCTTGAGGCCCTCGGCCTGAAGGCTGACCAGCAGGATTATGTCGCCGAGAATGCGCTTAACGCGGCGCGCCTGGTGAAGAACAACCCTCGTCCCCTCGACCTTCCCGCGATGCAGAGCATCACCCGCGCGGCCTTTTCGGGCGAGCGGTCGGCGCTGCGCGGTCTTTGAACATAGGTTTCGTCATGTCCTCCAACAGTTACGCCGCCCCCTCAGCCAACGGCAGGGAAGGCCCCTTCGCCATTCCGACCGATCTCTTGATCGGCGATGCTTGGCGGCCGTCGTCCAGCGGCAAGCGGATCGACGTCATCAATCCATCCACCGAAGAAGTGCTGACCTCCGTCGCCGATGCCACGGTTGACGAAGGCATCGCTGCGGTCGATGCGGCTGCGGCGGCTGCCGCCGTATGGGCAGGCACGCCGCCGCGCAAGCGCGCCGAGATCCTGCAAGCCTGCTTCCACGCTATGATGGCGGAGCAGGAATGGCTCGCGCAGATCATCTCTCTCGAAAATGGCAAGGCGCTGTCGGACGCGCGCGGCGAGGTCGCCTATGCCGCCGAATTCTTCCGCTGGTATGGCGAGGAAGCAGTTCGCATCAATGGCGAGCTGGCAATCTCGCCATCGGGCGCCAATCGCATTGTCGTGCAATATCAGCCGATGGGGATCGCGCTGCTGATCACGCCGTGGAATTTCCCTGCGGCGATGGCGACGCGCAAGATCGCGCCCGCACTGGCGGCGGGCTGTACCTGCATCCTCAAGCCGGCCGAGGAAACGCCGCTGACCGCGCTCGCGGTGGCGGAGATCATGCGGCGCGCTGGGGTGCCGGCGGGGGCGATCAATGTCCTGAACACGG
>Ga0207647_10001694_pt1 | contig 16995 bp, 9 predicted proteins | sample KBSCornC2_FD_184295 | JGI IMG/M metagenome (GOLD analysis project Ga0207647, IMG submission 184295) | Corn rhizosphere microbial communities from Kellogg Biological Station, Michigan, USA - C2 (SPAdes) (version 2) | ecosystem: Host-associated > Plants > Roots > Rhizosphere ...
CAATCGTTTAGTTCTTCCCAGGTGATGGTAAGCTTTTTCAGTAGCCTCCCTGCCGCGTGGTGTGCGCATTATATAGCCCTCCTGTATCAGGAAGGGTTCATACACCTCCTCTATGGTACCTGCTTCCTCGCCCACTGCAGTAGCTATATTATTTAAGCCTGTAGGGCCGCCTTTAAATTTATCTATCAGTGTGCTCAGTATCTTATTATCCATGTCATCTAGCCCGCTCTCATCTACGTTCAGTGCACGTAGCCCATGCTCTACTATTGCCAGGTCTATCACACCATTGCCCAGTACCTGCGCAAAGTCGCGCATACGGCGCAGTAGGCCATTGGCTATACGCGGTGTACCTCTGCTGCGGCTGGCTATTTGCATGGCAGCGTCAGATGTTATGCGCACCTTCAGCAGGTGTGCCGAGCGCATCACAATGCCCTGCAGTATATCAGCCGTATAGTACTCCAGCCGCGATTTTATACCAAAGCGGGAAAGCAATGGCGCCGTAAGCAAGCCCGAGCGCGTAGTAGCGCCCACCAGCGTAAAGGGATTTAGATTGATCTGCACACTGCGCGCTGCCGGGCCGCTGTCTATCATTATATCAATCTTAAAGTCCTCCATGGCAGCATACATATACTCCTCCACCACGGTGCTAAGCCTATGTATCTCATCTATAAAGAGCACATCCCTTGGCTCCAGGTTGGTAAGCAGCCCTGCCAGGTCAGCAGGCTTCTCTATCACCGGGCCGCTGGTTTCGCGTATGTTCACACCCAGCTCGTTAGCTACTATGCGCGACAGCGTGGTCTTACCAAGACCGGGAGGACCGTGGAATAATACATGGTCCAGCGCCTCGCCGCGCATATTGGCAGCCTTTATAAATATGCGTAGGTTCTCTATTAACTGCGGTTGCCCCGCAAATTCTTCTATGCTTTGCGGGCGTATCGTATTCTCGTAGTCTCTTTCCTGCTGGCTCAGCTCGTCCGACGGACGAACATTTGACTTTTCCATTGCCTAAAATTAATGAATTGAAGCGGCATTACAGATTCTCTGCCACCTTGATTAATTCTTCATAGTTGCCTTGTTAATATATATCTTATGTATAAACGCATTCCTGTCCTCCCGCTTCTTAAGGTCCTGCGCATCGTTATCCATCCGTACAGTTATGGTTGCCGTTCCTGCCTGTTTTTGATAGAAGTAAAGATCAGCGCTTGTATACGTTGCGGTCGTGAAGTAGCTGCCAACACTGTCCTTATTTACCGCCACATTCAGGTGCGGGTAAATACCCCCAAGCGGCGTGCCCTTCGATACGATGCTCAGCCTGTAATACCCTTCGGGAAGATCAGTACTAACCGACACTGGCTCATTGCTCCATATAGCAAACACATGCTCATTATTAAGATCAAACGCTTTGGTATTTGCAAGGCTCCGCTCATCTATCGTCCTGAAGTTTGTATCGGTAGCATGTGGCCTCATGGGCTTTATCTCACTTACCGTATAGGTCTTGTATTGAAACTCTTTCGCTATCAGATTTCGCTTCCGCAGATCTGCCAGCACTGCAGCATAGCCATCTACGCTGGGGTCTGTGGCATGCAGCAGTACATAGTTAGTTGCTTCATCATCGGTCACTTCGTAATACTGTTTAGGCGTTATGTTCCATTCTATTCCTTCAAACAAGCTATCCTTCGCATAGCCCCTCTGCAGGTAGTATTTATACAGTGTATAGGGCGTGGTCACATACAAATTAGTATGCGCATAATTCCTGTTTATATAGTCAAGCGATGGTTTTACTTCCCTGAACCACAAAGGGTATTGCTGAAAAGACGGAAGCGTAAACCCATAGCAACAGAACAATACGAACAAAGCAGCAACAACCATATGCAGGTAGCGTGCTATAAGCAGTGCAACTGCGTAAGCGCCATATACCAGCAATGTAATAAGTCCAGGAACCAAATAAAGAATAAGCCTGTACACAAAAGGATACACATGCAACATAGACATTACCAGGTGCACCAGCACAGGCAGCAAAGTGAATATAAGCAAGGCGTACTGCCGTTTGCAAATAGCATACACTATCCCAACGACGAATAAAAATGGAGCAACATAAATAAAGCCATATCCCCGCGATACGTACAACATCAGGTCGAAAAAGATCTCATTGTAGCGCAGCTTTATAAATGCTAAAAACTCATGACTGAAAACATTAGCAGGGGCAAAAGCGAATGTATAATTATACTTCTGCTGCGCTTCGGAAGGATGATGGTAAATGAACACAAAGTAATTAGCCAAAAACACCACAGCCCATGATGCAAGCACCAGTATATCTCCTTTGTTTACCCTTCTGGCATTATACCAGTTCAATAACATATAGCATGCAATACAAAACAATACAACAAATGATGCATTGGAATACAACATACACACACAGCCCGCCACAGCCAGCAGCCAATGCCTATGCTTAGCTATGTATGCATGCTCTGTAGTAGCAAGGAATACCATAACAAGATACAGGCATACATCCACGCCATAAGGCTTCAGCTCCGACGAGAAGTAGATAACGGCGAGGTTAACCGAAAAAAGGAATAAACCCATTAGCGCTGCCACACTACTCTTGGTAAGCTCCTTAATAATATAGTATATCAGCGGCAGCGTAACCAGGGATAGTATGAATGGCAAGGCACGGAAAGCATATTCGTTATACCCGAAGATCAAAGTAAAGGTCTTTACAGTAAGCAGGTAAAGCACAGGTCCGGCCTGCACATAGTCAAGGGGCTTTAGCAGCCCCAGGTAGCTACGGTTTAGGAAATTAAGCGCGAAATGAGCTTCGTCTTCCCACAGGCTGCGCCCTAGCAAAAACTGGTGAACGCGCATATAAACACCCAAAGCCAGAACGGCTAAGACTAGTATATTAAGTATTCGTTTTATTACTTTTTCATCCATCTGTGCGCTTATGACAAGGAAATATACATTAATCTTTATACATCTATAAATACAATAAGCTGCTAATGCATGGTGTAGCAAAGACAATTGTTACATTTGCCCTAAGAATTATTAAAATGAAAGATCAGAAACATAAATTAAGCACACGCCTCATACATGCAGGTGTAGAGCCGGACCCAACTACCGGCGCCATTATGACGCCTATTTATCAAACATCCACTTATGTGCAGGCAGCACCGGGCGACCATAAGGGATACGAATATGCACGCACACAGAATCCTACACGCACTGCATTGCAGAATGCACTGGCCAATATAGAAAATGGCAACTATGGTCTAAGCTTTGCAAGCGGTATGGCAGCTACAGATGCAGTAGCCAGACTGCTTATGCCAGGCGATGAAGTAATCGTTTCGAACGACCTGTATGGCGGCACTTACCGCATTTTCACAAAAGTGTTTGCTAACTATGGTATCAAATTTCACTTTGTAAGCATGCACGACGCTCCTACTATCGAGCAGTATGTAAATGCCAATACCAAAATGATATGGGTGGAGACACCAACCAATCCCTTGTTGAATATTATAGATATAGAAGCATGCGCTGCAATAGGCAAAAAGCATAAGCTCATCACAGTAGTAGACAACACATTCGCATCACCATATCTGCAAAACCCGCTTGACTGGGGTGCGGATATCGTATTGCACTCTGCTACTAAATATTTGGGCGGCCACTCTGACGTAGTGCATGGCGCATTAATAATGAAAGACGCTGCACTTGAAGAACGTCTCCGTTTTATACAGAACAGTTGTGGTGCAGTACCCGGGCCTCACGATTGCTGGCTGGTATTGCGTGGCATAAAAACGCTCCACGTGCGCATGCAGCGCCATTGCGAAAATGGTGAGGCTATTGCTCATTATCTGCGTTCGCACCCGAAGGTGGGTAAAGTACTATGGGTAGGATTTGAAGACCATCCTAATCACGCCATTGCAAAGAAACAAATGCGCGGCTTTGGCGGCATGATATCCTTCACACTGAAAAATGACAGCATAGATGCAGCTGTAGATGTACTAAAGAAAACACAGCTCTTCTCTCTTGCTGAATCATTAGGTGGCGTAGAATCCCTTATCGGTCACCCCGCCACCATGACACATGCGTCCATCCCTCGCGAAGAACGTATAAAGAACGGCCTCGTAGATTCACTAATAAGACTAAGCGTAGGCATAGAAGATAAAGATGACCTGATAGAAGACTTAAAACAGGCAATAGGATAATAAGATTAAAGCCGGCCTCAGAGGTCGGCTTTAATCTCTACAGCATACACCACCATATATTTCGCTGTGTAGATTTGCCCCATTCTTTCAGGCTTGCCTGCAGTTTCTCGGTAAGCTCCTTCTGCGTTATCTTTTTGCCTTTCTCCGGTATTGTAAAGTCTGTTTCTTTTGGTGGCGTCAACTCCACATTTGTTGCTACCCATGTAGTGTATAGTCTTGGTATAGCAAGCTCCATTATCATTCCCGGAAGGTTGCTAAACATCTCAGGGCCTCCACTCACAAGTATATCATCTGTATAAAAAGCTACCACATACACCGAGTCGCATATTTTACTAACCGCCTTGCGGCATTTAAAGTTAGCTATGGTCCTTATCTCATCTGTTATTTTCCACTTCAGCTTGCGCATGCTATCCTGTATGATGAACTTTTGCTCATACACTTGTTTGCTGGCCTGCACACGTTTATTCTTTACATCAGTATATACTATATTATCAGATGCAGGACCGTTACCAAACATGGTGAAAGCCTTATTGTCAGGTGCTTCTTTTCCAGGCTTATATAGCATCTTAGATGTATTAAAATACAGATCAAAATAACTGACCTTAAACTTTGGTATCTGCGATTTTATGCGCTGTATCCATTCATTATCTTCCATGTCGTCAAACTGTCGCTGCACATTTATCTTACGTTCATACTCAATTTTTCCCTGTCCTGTATATTGTGCTTTAACAGTTACATTCAGCAACAACACTATGTATAATATGATAAGAGTAGGTTTCATACGGTTTATTTTATCATTATTGTAGATGGTTGGCCAACAGCAGCACCGGCAGTTTTTGTGAAGTTCCAAACAAGGCTCAGCATGCCGTGACGCGTAAACGTGTTATAGTTATTTTCCGCTACATAGTTATCCTGTGAAAAGCGGTTGTAGCCAAGGTTTTGATTAAGGATATCAAATACAAATACCTTTAGCTCCAGTTGGCTATTCTTCAGGAACTTCTTACTTGCATAAGCTTCCCAAAGCAGTACGTTATTATTTCGATCAAACAGTACTGTTTTCTGCCTGATATGCCAATTTACAGTGCTCCCTATTTCAAACTTCATCGGCAGCTGTACAGATACAGTCAATTCATTATTGCTCTCCCAATAGCTGGTCGCATATTGGCTTATTGTCGCCCTATTATCGTTATAACTTACACCCGGTGAAAAATAGATAGAGTATTTCTTCTCTTTGTTTTTATTGAAGTTTAGTCCGAAGCCATAGCTATTCAGATCACTTATATTCTTCACACCATTTACATAGTTATTGATGTGATTGATTGAAGGATTAATATTAAAACCAGCATCCATGTCCAGTTTCTTTATCCTGAAGCCATAGCCTGCATAGCCCCAGGCATTGTAATTACCATTTACATTAATGTACTGGTACGTGCGCCTACCCAGTGAATCTACATTGGTTGTCTGGCTTATTGCATCTTTCGAAAAATTGATGGAAGCACTTGCCCAGAGGTATCTTCCGGTTAGCATTTTATAATCGTGATACCGGGCAGTAATTGTATTCCTGAATTCCTGTTTCAGTGCAGGGTTACCTATAGCTACATTCAACGGATCAGTATTTTGCCTTAAAGGCTGTATCTGCTCAATGGTGGGCTGCCTGGTACTGCCATAGTAGTTAATGGCCAGGCTTGTTTGTTTACCAAACTTATAGTTGAATGCCGCTTTAGGGAAGAGGTTAAAGTAATCATACCTGTACGTGGTATCGCCATGCAGCAGGTCTGTTTGTTTGTAGCGTGAGTCTGCTACATCTGTACCAAAAGAAAAGTTTACCTTATCGTATACAAAACGAAGATTGGCACCCCCGTTATTTGTCAATATGTTATACTTAAAGTTACTGCTGTATGCAGGATCAAAAGAAGAGTAAACGTCGGAGCCCGGTGCTTTGTTATAAGAAAAGTTGGCACCTACACTGTTATTTATATTTAAGCCATAGTTCAGCTCCAGGTAATTCTTTTTTGATAAAGGTTCTGTATAGGTAAGCTTAGTAGCAAAGACTTCAGAAGTATTACTGCTTTCCTTACGCTGGTCGGTAAACAAACTACCTGCAGCGGTGTCAATAAGGAAGTTACTCACGGCGCTCAATTGGCCATCACTTTTCGAATCCTTATAGTTTTCTTTAAAATCTATAGATATTGTACGTCCCTTTTTTGCAAACTTCTTCCTGTAAAACAGGTCTGCATTTATATATTGTTGTGTCGCATCGCTGGTTATGTGGCGCGTATTGTTATTAATAACATCTCCACCGGCAGTTAAGGACTCTGTATAATAAGTTGATGATGTCTGGGTATTCCTGTAGCCTGCATCAGCACTTACTTTTATTGACGAGCTAGTATCTATCTTCAATTCATACATAGCATCAAGCCCATGCCTTTGCGCCGTACTAAACTGGCTTTGGTGCTCTTTAGTATAGTATTGCGAATCTCCCGGCAACACATACTGAGTCGTAGTATTTTCTATAATCTCTACGTTTTGTTTTGCCCCTCTGTAGTTTCCGGTTACGTGTTGTTTATCCTCGTCCCATTTATCTGCATAATGCAGTCCTCCTGTCCATACTGTGGGTATTCCATGCCCGTTATATACACCATCCCATCCGCCAAAATCATTATCACCACTGCTGAAGTAAGTAGTTATCTGTCCTTCATCGTCCACGGTTGTAGTACCATTTCCTGAAGAAAATTTATCTCTGTCTGCCCAGCCAAGGCCTACCCGTCCCGTATTACTCATAATACCGAATGCAGATAGCTGGCGCTTACCTTTAAATGCATTGATCATTGCCTGGTCTTCGAAATAACCATTGGTCCCGCCACCTGCATCTATCTTGCCAAAATATCCCTTCTTCATATCTTCCTTCAGCTCCAGATTCAGGGTTTTTGTTTTCTGCCCATCGTCTATGCCCGTAAATTCTGCCTGGTCACTTTTCTTATCATATACCTGTACTTTTTCTACTGTTTTTGCCTGCAATCCTTTTATAACTACTGCAGGGTCATCAGAAAAGAACTCTTCACCATCTACTAAGATTTTCTCTATTTTTTCGCCTTGCGCCACTATCTTCCCATCTTTATCTACCTGTATACCCGGCAATCGTTTCAGCAATTCCTCTACGGTAGCATTGTCTTTTACCTTGAAACTGTCTGCCATGTATTCAGTAGTATCACCTTTTACTTTTATTGCTGCTATCTGCTGAGAAAAGACTACTTCCTTCAGCAAGTGGCTGCGCGATATCATGGGTATATCACCCAGGTCAAGCGTATGACTATCTTTTATCTTTACTATATCCACATAGTCTGCGAAACCGGGAAAAGTAATCATGATCAGGTATCTGCCCGCAGTATCGGCGTGCAATTCGAATCCACCATTATCATCAGTGCGTGTAAAGGTTTCCATAACAGAATCTGACGCCCTTAGCAGTATAACACTTGCCTTTGGCAAATGTGTACTATTCAAAGTATCTGAAATAGAACCCTTAATTGTGTAGGGTTGTGCAGCGCACAAATAAGATAAGCATAATAAAAAGAAACAGAAAAGATGCTTCATAAGCATTTAATAAGGTTTAAACGCAATCGAGTAACGTTGCAAAAAAATAATTTATAGACCGACCTGGAAACTATTTACGACGAAACAGTTATTATTTTAGACCAAAAGCTGAAGGAACCTATTCCACAACAAATGTGTAAGGAATGTTTAAATAATCAAAGCATATGCATGTTAAAAATTGTGTAATTAGGGGTTACACAAAGGGTGAAATTTTATTTAACCAGTTTTAATAGTTCTCACTTATCACTTTCCTATACACTTCCGGACGCTCATGATTGACAGGAATGCCCAGCGATTCATAAATATAATCCTGCGCAACGGTACGCACATTTAGCTGATTAATTTTGTTGCTACTCTTTCCATCCGCACCCGGATATAGCCTGTTACACAAGAACACAAAGACTACACCTGTACCGGGATCAGCCCATGCACAGGTACCCGTATAGCCTTGGTGACCAAAGGCATAGCCTGTAGTGCGATCGCCAGCAGGACCACCATCCTCGGCGTCAGCATTAGGCTTATCAAAACCTATACCCCTGCGGCTAATACGACTGTTATACGCGCTAAAATATTCTATAGTTGATGCTTTGAAATATCTTTTGCCTTTGTACTCACCTTTATTTAAAAACATCTGGAAAATTGCTGCCACATCATCAGCACTTGCAAATACACCTGCATGGCCCTGCACACCTCCAAACAATGCAGCACCCTGGTCATGTACATAGCCCTGCAACTGGCTATGGCGAAACACCAAATCATTTTCAGTTGGTGCTATGTTTGAAATATCAAATTTCTCCAGCGGCTTATAGCTTGTATATTTTAAACCCATAGGTTTATAAAACTGTTCATCCACATACTTATCTATTGTCTTGCCTGTTATGTTTTGTACAATAGCCGCAAGAAAATAATAGTCAAGATCACTATACACATACTTGCCTGTATTCTCCAGCGGGCTGGCCAATATTTCACTCCATATAGTATCCGTATAGTCATTACGCAAGTACAAGTCCTTTGAAACAAGAATGCCGTATTTCTTGGTCGGAATATTAGAATACAAATCCTGCTTCAGGTTGCCTGTCTCATCGAGTGTTTCTTTATAAAAAGGCATCCAGCTTTTAAGACCGGCCTGGTGCAGTAGCAGGTCTCTTATATGCAGGCCTGCTTTGTTAGTACCTTTAGTCCATGGCAGGTAATCACCTATTGTTTTATCAAGATGTAACTTGCCCGCTTCATACAGGCGCATTACTGCCAGGTCTGTAGCTACCACCTTGGTCAGCGACGCAAGATCGTATATAGTATTGCTATCTACCGGCTTCTGCTTTTTGTAGGTATAATAACCGAATGACTTATCATAAAACACAACACCGTTCTTAGATGCTACCACCCTGCAACCAGGAAATGCCTGATCTACGATGCAGCGTTGCAAAAACAGGTTCAGCTTATCTAATGCCTCAGGTGCCACAACACCGGCATCCACAGGAAAAATAGTTTTCGTTAGCGGCACAGGTGTTTTTAGCACAGGGGCAGGCTTTGCAGCAATAAGAGGCATTACAGCACACGGCGTTACGGGCAACTTGCCCTTTGGTTTAAATTTCTTCAGCAGCAGATTAGCTACTACATGCTCTGTTACACTGTCATCTTCGTAAGCCACTAATGCCGAGCGGGCCTCGCAAAAGTTTTGCATAATATAGGCATTGCCTAATACAGCAATCATCGTATTACCCTGCATCTGCAATTGCTTAACCAGTGCTACCTGGTCATCGCTAAGGCCATAATTGCCTGTGCTGCCCGGATAGAAATTAGTATTGTGTATAGCTACAATCACCGCATCATAATACTGCAGCTTGCCCATAAGCGCAGTATCTGAAACCCTGTTCCTCGATACCCAGAAGTTAGGAATAATGATGCGCAATGAATCCTTCATTTGTTCATAAAGCAAAGTGGTAGTATCTGTATTAATACCCAGGTATGCAATATGCATATTCCTGTTCACTTTATTAATGATGCCGTTCTCATCTCTTATTACTGTCACCGCAGCTTTTGCTATTTGCTCCTTCAATGCATCTGTGTACCTGTTCAGGTCTTCAGTAGCATGCGCCGGGTCTATCACTTTTCTTTTGGCAAGTCCGGCATCATATTTAGCACCTAATATTTTTTTCACTCTTTGCTCTAAATCCATCTGTGATACCAGACCGCTATCCACGGCATTTTTTATTTTACCTATAGCAGTTGGTACATCCTGCGAGAATAGCAATACATCATTGCCTGCGAGAAATGCCTGCAAGTCCACTTCGCCGGGATTAAAATATTTTGCCACGCCCTGCATATTCAGCGCATCAGTGAATATTAATCCTTTAAAGCCCATTCTTTCTTTTAATAATCCTGTTACGGTATTTTTAGAAAGTGTAGTGGCCATGTGCACGCCTGTATCCAGGGCCGGTACATTCAGGTGGGCTATCATTATACTTTTTACACCTGCTTTTATCAGTTGGCGAAAGGGATACAGTTCCAATGTATCGAGCTGTGCAAGCGATTTATTTATTACCGGCAGGTCTTTATGAGAATCTACATTGGTATCTCCGTGACCGGGAAAATGCTTGGCACAAGCCATTATGCCATTGCCCTGCAAAGCATGCATATAGGCAATGCCCATTTTGGAAACACGAGTTTTATCCTCACCAAATGAACGAAAATTGATAACTGGGTTCAGCGGATTATTATTTACATCTACATCGGGTGCAAAATCTATATGCACACCCAATCTTTTACATTGGTAAGCTATAGCCATACCCATTTCATAGGCCCACATGGTATCGCGCGTAGCGCCAAGCATCATCTGGCGCGGAAAATTCTTGATACTATCCAGGCGCATACCCAGGCCCCATTCTGCATCCATGCCTATGAGTAAAGGTACCTGCGCCATATCCTGGTACTTGTTGGTCAGGTTAGCCTGGCGACCGGCACCACCCTGCATAAATATAAGCCCGCCTATCTGGTGATTGGTAAGCAACTGGGTTACTTTATCTTCATTGTAATTTTTGCCGCCGGAGTAAGCAGCTACCATAAACAGCTGCCCAATCCTTTCTTCCTCAGTAAGCTTATTATATATACTGTCTACCCATGTTCTCTTGTCCTGAATTCTTACCTGCGCCTTTGTGAAGGCAGGTATCAACATAAAGAGTATTATTAATATGGGTAAACATTTTCTTTTTATTGCCATTTAACAAAAATAACCTTTTTTGACGCTCGGCAACTGAAGTAGCTATGTCTTACCTTTGCCAAAATTTAGTTAAGCTGTGCCCGACGTAATTCAATTATTATCAGATCATATAGCCAACCAGATCGCGGCAGGAGAGGTGATACAAAGGCCTGCGTCTGCGGTAAAAGAATTACTGGAAAATGCAATAGATGCCGGTGCCACTGAGATACAACTGGTTATAAAAGACGCCGGCAAGGAACTGCTACAAGTAATAGACAATGGCAAGGGTATGAGCCCTACCGATGCACGCATGAGTTTTGAACGCCATGCTACTTCAAAAATCCGCAATATCAATGACCTCTTCACTATAAAAACAATGGGCTTTCGCGGTGAAGCGCTTGCTTCCGTAGCCGCGGTAGCGCAGGTAGAAATGAAAACCTGCATGGCAGGCAGCGAAGTGGGCTCCCGTATAGTAATAGAAGGCACTGATGTGAAACTGCAGGAAGCATGTGCTACTCCTGTGGGTACAAATATCATGGTGAAGAACCTGTTTTACAATGTACCGGCCCGCAGGCATTTCCTTAAAAGCAATACAACAGAATTTCGCCATATACTGGATGAGTTTACACGCATAGCATTAGCTTATCCTAAAATTGCCTTCCGACTTTGGAATAATAATGTGGAGCAATACCACCTGGAGGCCGGTAACCTGAAAACAAGGATCATAGCGCTGCTTGGCAGCTCTTACGAAAAGAACCTGGTGCCGGTAGAAGAGCAGGCTGATGTGCTGAATATAAATGGCTTTATAGGCAAGCCTGAAGCTGCAACACGCACACGCGGCATGCAGTTCTTTTTTATTAATAATCGTTTTATACGCAATGCATACCTGCATCATGCGGTAGTGCAGGCTTATGAAGGGCTGATAGAAAAGGAAGCATTCCCGTTTTATGTGTTGTTCCTGGAGATAGACCCTGCAAGGGTGGATGTGAATGTACACCCCACCAAGCAGGAAGTGAAGTTTGAAGATGACCGCCTGATGTATGCCTATCTGAACGCCGCTGTGAAGCATGCGCTAGCTCGCTACAACATTGCCCCTTCATTAGATTTTACACTGAATCCCGAGATACAACATTTACCTTCTGTACAGCTACCCGCCACAGATGCACAAAAAGAAGACACGCAAAAAGGTTATCTCTTCAATACTTTCAGCAATAAAAACCAGGCGCATGTGGTAGAGCGTAAAGACAGCCTGAAGCACTGGAAAGATCTATACTCAATTGCACAGAATGTTACTATGCCTTCCGGCATAGATGCACAAAGCAATATATCCTCTGCACAGCAGGGCACACTGCATAACGAAAGCACGCATGGGGCAATGTCGGCCAACAATGTGCTGCTGGTGCAGGGAGCCATGATGGTAACCACCGTAAAATCCGGCCTGATGCTGATACATATACGCCGTGCGCAGGAACGTATATGGTACGAGCGACTACTGGCAGAATGGAACAATGGCAGTACGCCATCGCAACAGCTATTATTTCCTTCCTCTTACGAGTTGCCACCGAATGATGCTTTATTACTTAACGAGGTGTTGCCTGACCTGGCACGTATAGGCTTTGATATTGCTCCTTTCGGGCCAAATACATTTGCGGTACAGGGCGTACCTGCCGAATTACCTGCAGGTGAAGAAAAGAATGTACTGGACGAAGTAGTGGACCAGTTAAAGCATGAATCATCTGATGCATTGGCAAGCCGCTCCGACAGATTATTAATAAATATGGCACGCCGCCTTTCCCGGAACAAACACGCTATACAGCAGCCTGAAGGGCAACAGGCACTGATAGACGAACTATTTGCCTGCTCGCAGCCTGAGTATACACCTGATGGCAAAAAGGTATTCATGATGATACGCAAGGAAGAATTGGATAATATGTTGGGCTAAACATGATTCCCGTCCTATAGCCTCTTCTTATTTTTTGTACCTTTGCAAGCGATTTTAGTATAATCTGTTAGCAATTTATGTCAGCACCAAGATTCTACCCCCTGAGGGTGAAAGAAGTAAGGCCCGAAACGGCTGATTGTGTATCTGTAGCATTGGAAGTACCCCAGGAATTGGTAGAAACATTCAAGTTTGCGCCGGGTCAGTACCTTACCTTTCGCAAACACGTTAAAGATGCTGAAGTACGCCGTTCTTACTCCATCTGCGCAAGCCCTAACGAAAAAGAACTGCGTGTTGCTATAAAGAAAGTGGAAGAAGGAAAGTTCTCCACCTTTGCCAACGAGACACTAAAACCAGGTGATGTACTGGATGTAATGCCCCCTTTAGGCAAATTCACCCCTAAGATAAATACAACGCATAAAGAATATCTCGCGTTTGTTGCCGGCAGTGGTATTACCCCTGTCATTAGCATTATGAAGACCGTGCTGGAGAATGAACCCGATAGCAGCTTTACCCTGGTATATGGCAACCGCAGTCGCAACACCATTATCTTTCGCGAAGCTATAGAGGCGCTGAAAAATAAATATATGCAGCGGGTACGCGTGTTCCATGTGCTTAGCCGCGAGCATATGGATGTGGACTTATTCAATGGCCGTATTACTGCTAAAAAGTGCAGGGAATTTTGCGACACGCTTATCAATATCGGCGACATGGACGAGGCCTTTATTTGCGGACCGGAAGAAATGATACTTTCCGTGCGCGATCAGCTTATAGAGCTGGGTATGCCTACTGCCAATGTACATATAGAGCTATTTACTTCACCCGATCAGCCTAAGGCATCGCACCAGAAATGGGCATCAGCGCATGCTGAAGATAAAGGAGAATTTAAAAGCAAGGTGTCTATCACGCTCGATGGTACCACTTTCGAAATGGAGCTTGCCTACAATGGTGACAGCATACTTGATGCTGCGCTAAAACAAGGCGCTGATCTTCCTTACGCATGTAAAGGCGGTGTATGCTGTACATGCCGTGCGCTGGTAGTAAGCGGTGAAGTAGATATGGAAGTGAATTATGCACTGGACCATGATGAGATAGAAAAGGGTTTTGTACTTACCTGCCAATCGCACCCGAAGACGGAACGCGTGGTGATAGATTTCGATGCGCGCTAAGCAGTTACCATTCTTTACGTCGCATCTGTTTCTTTTCAGCGTCTTTACGTTTGCTGTCAAGGCGCTTTTCTTTAGCCGCTTTCGATATTCTCGTAGGTTTACGTTTTTTAGGTACTATTAGGCTTTGTGCTACCAGTTCCTGCATTTTCTTTAGCGCCAGTTGTTTATTCTCCAGTTGAGATCTGGTCTCGCTGCTGCGCACTACCACGCAACCATCTTTATTTATACGGCTGGCAAGCTTATCTTCTATGCGTGCTTTTTCTTCTTCCGTTAGCGCATAAGATTGCCTGAAGGGCCATAGCGCTTCCACCATTGTCTCTACCTTATTCACATTCTGTCCGCCCTTGCCGCCGCTACGTGCCGTTTTATAAAATACCTCGGCAGAAAAATCTTCCATAATAACACAAAAGTATTGCAAGCAGGCAATATGGCACACTTCTTTTGATTATATTTAGTATCACAAAACAGAAGGGATTAATGAGTAAAGCGGCCAATCAGCTTGATAGCCCAAATAATGAATCTAATATTCAGGAGCAGGAAGAAATGCATCACAAGGCATTACTTGAAAAAACAATTTCTGCGGAAAAGAACGCAAGTAATATCCGTCTTGTGGTTATCATCATTAGCGTAGCCCTATATTTTCTTACAAACACGCCGGGTACCATTCGCACATGGGCCAATGTACTGGTAGGCATCATTTGCCTGTATGGTCTGTATATTTTCATATTCAAACCCTTTAAGGCAAACACGATAAAAATAGTAAGTGCACTTACCTATGCAGGTGATGTGATCTTTACCACGTTATGGCTGTCCGTTACCGGTTGCTGGAGTTCTCCCTACTACATCATCTACTATGTATCTATCATTGCGGTAGCCTTTCGCTACAATACCCGCACAGTAGTCTTAACTGCCGGCCTGTACACGCTTTGCTATATAGCATTGCTCATGATGGCCAACCAGTTTTATACACATGTTCCGGAAACGCTGTATCGTTGCATCTTTATTTTTATTTGCGGTTATTTCAGCACAATGATAACCAGGGAAACCTTTACACAGACGCATGAAAAACTGAAATTAAAACAACTGGCAGAAGAGCTAAAGGAAACCGAAGCAGAACTACGTAAAAAAACTAACGCACTGAAAGGCATAAATGACGAACTGGAAATGATGGTGGACGAACGCACACAGGAGCTGCAGGAAAGCGCCAACAGGTTTAAGCGTCTTTTAGATTCTATTCCCCTTATAGCCTGGACCAGCACACCTGATGGCGATACATCATACCGCAACATTGCATTTTATGAATTTGTAGGTGACGTCAATTTCAATGAAGGTATTAATGCATTCATACATCCGGATGACAGGAAGAAAGTGATGGACCAATGGGTACAGGTGAAAGACAATGGTGCGCCAATGGAACTGGAATACCGCTGGAAACGCCATGATGATACCTATATATGGATGCTGGCACGCGTCATAAGCATTCGCAACGAGAAGGGCGAAATAATGCTATGGATAGGAACTGCTACCGATATCAATGAGCAAAAGAAATTACTTGAGCAAAAAGACCAGTTCATAGGTGTAGCCTCTCATGAACTAAAAACGCCACTCACCAGTGTAAAGGCTTACGCTCAATTAGTAGATCAATCCCTTAGTGCAGATGAATATGAAGGGGCCAAGATCTTCATTAAGAAGACCTACATGTATATTGGCCGTATGGAGCAGCTTATAAAAGACCTCCTGGATGTGTCGCGCATACAAGCCGGCAAGATGTCTTACAATATGTGCGAATTCGAATTTACAGATTTCGCTTCCGAAGTGCTTAATGATATCAAGCAATTAAATAAGTCCTACAATATACAATTAAGGTCTGTCGGACCTGTAACTGTATATGGCGATAAACACCGCATAGAGCAGGTACTGGATAACCTGGTATCTAATGCCATTAAATACTCAAAAAGCGAAACGGATATTGAAATAAGTGTGCTGAAAGAATTTAAAGCGCTGCATGTAATTGTAAAAGATAAAGGTGTAGGTATTCCGAAAGAAAATCTTAACCGCATATTCGATCGCTTTTACCGCGTAAATGAAGACTCGCATGTTTCCGGCCTTGGGCTTGGCTTGTTCATCGCCAAAGAAATCATTACCCGACATAATGGAGAGATATGGGTAGAGAGCGAAATAGGAAAAGGCACAGCATTTCATTTTACCCTGCCTTATAAACCTATATCATAATTGTTTCTTTACATATTGTCTTCGTCATCCTCATCTTCCAGGCTGCCAAGGCTCATGTTCATCATGCTGCCCAGTATATCGCCAAAGGCAAAGCCCCCGGCTTCCACACCTTTCTTGCTAATGAGCGAGAACTCTGCAATGCCATGCAATAGAAACTCCATCAGCAGTGCTATCTCCGCCTCGTCTGAAGAAGGATAGAATTGTTTTACCGCAGCGTACAACCCATCTACCTGGTATAGCTTTTCCCGGTAGCCTTCATCTGTAGCGTCTTGCAGCAGCAACAGGTCATTGCCCCTGCCAAACCAATCTATTACCGGCTGGTAAGGATTTGCGGCTGGTTTTGTTTTCTTGTTCTGCGGCTCGCGGGAACTTTTCTTGAATGACTGTGGGTCAGGGAAATATTGAGTGAATAATGTTCTTATCCCTTGTCCTATCAGGCGGTATGCTACATTCATCGGGCCTTCCTGTTCGCCTTCATACACCAGCTCTATTTTCCCTGTAATGGATGGTATTACCCCTATGAAATCTGCTACACGCACCGTTGTTTTCTCGTGACCTTCGCGCAATGCACGGCGTTCGGCTGTGCTCATCAGGTTTTCAAATGCAGATATAGTAAGCCTTGCAGATACACCGCTCTTTTGGTCCACATATTCGCTCTTACGG
>Ga0207647_10001695_pt1 | contig 16994 bp, 18 predicted proteins | sample KBSCornC2_FD_184295 | JGI IMG/M metagenome (GOLD analysis project Ga0207647, IMG submission 184295) | Corn rhizosphere microbial communities from Kellogg Biological Station, Michigan, USA - C2 (SPAdes) (version 2) | ecosystem: Host-associated > Plants > Roots > Rhizosphere ...
AAGCCGAAGCCGACGCTGAACTATCCCTTCGAGAAGGGGCCGATTTCGCCCCGCTTCCGGGGGGAGCACGCGCTGCGCCGCTATCCGAACGGCGAAGAGCGCTGCATCGCCTGCAAACTCTGTGAGGCGATCTGCCCGGCGCAGGCCATCACCATCGAAGCCGGCCCCCGGCGCAATGACGGGACCCGCCGCACCGTTCGCTACGACATCGACATGGTGAAGTGCATCTATTGCGGGCTCTGCCAGGAGGCGTGTCCGGTAGATGCCATCGTCGAGGGTCCGAATTTTGAATTCGCCACCGAGACGCGCGAGGAACTCTATTATGACAAGGCGAAACTGCTCGCCAATGGGGACCGGTGGGAGCGCGAGATCGCGAAATCGATCGAACTCGACGCGCCTTATCGGTGAGGTGAGGGCATGATCCTAATTCAAAAGGCCACGTCATTCCGGGGCTCGCAGAGCGCGAGCCCTGAATCTGGAGTTTCCGGGTCTGGTCCGTCGGACCATCCGGGAATGACGGGGGACAACCGATGATCCTTCCCGCACTGTTCTTCTATTTGTTCGCCGGCATCTGCGTGGCTTCGGCTGTCATGGTGATTGTTTCGCGCAATCCCGTGCATTCCGTGCTGTACCTCATCCTCGCCTTCGTCAACGCGTCAGGCCTGTTCGTGCTGATGGGCGCGGAATTCCTGGCGATGATCCTGGTCGTCGTCTATGTCGGCGCGGTTGCCGTGCTGTTCCTGTTCGTCATCATGATGTTGGACGTGGACTTCGCCGAGCTGCGCGAAGGCTTTCTGGAATATTTGCCGATCGGCCTCGTCATCGGCGCGATCTTCCTGGCCGAGCTTCTGCTGGTTGCGGGCGGATGGGCCATCAATCCAGGCCTGGGTAAATCGGTCACCTCGGCGATCCCCGGCAACATCAGCAACACCGAGGCGCTCGGGCTCGTGCTTTATACGAAGTACATCCATTACTTCCAGCTTGCCGGCATGGTGCTGCTGGTGGCCATGGTCGGCGCCATCGTCCTGACCTTGCGCCACAAGGTGAGCGTCAAGCGGCAGGATATCAACGTGCAGAATGCGCGTACGCCCGAGCTTGCCATGCGCGTGCGGCAGGTGGCCTCGGGTCAGGGGCTGCAGGACGCCGATGCGGCGGAGTGGGTGAAATGACGATTGGGCTTGGACATTATCTTGCGGTCGGGGCCATCCTGTTTACGCTTGGGATTCTCGGTATTTTCCTCAACCGCAAGAACATCATTGTCATCCTGATGTCGGTCGAGCTGATCCTGCTCGCGGTCAACATCAACCTCGTCGCATTCTCCACCTTTCTCGGCGATCTCGTCGGGCAGGTGTTCGCGCTGCTGGTACTGACGGTTGCGGCGGCCGAGGCGGCGATCGGGCTTGCGGTGCTCGTTGTCTATTTCCGTAACCGCGGCTCGATCGCGGTCGAAGACGTCAATCTGATGAAGGGTTAGCGGCCGATGATTCAGGCTATTGTCTTTCTGCCGCTGCTCGGCGCCATTCTCGCTGGCGCCATCTCGCTATTTGGCGCGCATGCCCGGCATCCGAGCGGCGACACGGTTGAACACCATGGCGACGATCACGCCCATGGCGCCGTGCCTGTCGGAGGGGACGGCAGTGTCATTCACAATGCCTCCCATGAACCCGATGCACATGATGATCACGGCCACGGCGACCACCACGTCACGGAGTCGCCTGCCGCCGGCTCACGCGCCGCTGAGCTGATCACGACAGCTCTTCTTTTCGTCTCCGCTGGGCTGTCCTGGTTTGCCTTTGTCGATGTCGGCTTCATGCATCATGAGGCCCGGATTGCGCTACTGCCCTGGATCAATTCAGGCGACCTCCAGGTGGCCTGGGCCCTGCGAGCCGATACGCTGACGGCGGTGATGCTTGTGGTGGTGACCACGGTCTCCTCGCTCGTCCACCTCTATTCCATCGGTTACATGGACGAGGACCCGAACCGGCCCCGTTTCTTCGGCTATCTCAGCCTGTTCACCTTCGCGATGCTGATGCTGGTCACCGCGGACAATCTGGTGCAGCTGTTCTTCGGCTGGGAGGGCGTCGGTCTCGCGAGCTACCTGTTGATCGGCTTCTGGTATCAGCGACCGTCCGCCAATGCCGCCGCGATCAAGGCCTTCGTGGTCAACCGCGTCGGTGACTTCGGCTTTGCGCTCGGCATTTTCGCCATCTTCATGCTGGTGCGCTCAACCGATCTCGAAACCATTTTTGCCGCCGCGCCATCATTGACCGGCAAGACGATCGATTTCTTCGGTTGGCAGGCGGACGCCCTGACGCTCACCTGCCTGCTGCTGTTCATGGGTGCGATGGGCAAATCGGCCCAGTTCCTGCTGCACACCTGGCTGCCCGATGCGATGGAGGGCCCAACCCCGGTCTCCGCCTTGATCCATGCCGCGACCATGGTGACCGCCGGCGTGTTCATGGTGGCACGGCTTTCGCCGCTGTTTGAATTGGCGCCAAATGCGCAGGCCGTCGTGATGTTCTTCGGCGCCACCACCGCCTTCTTCGCTGCAACCGTCGGCCTCGTACAGAACGACATCAAGCGGATCGTGGCCTATTCGACCTGTTCGCAGCTCGGCTACATGTTCGTGGCGATGGGAGCAGGGGCCTATTCCGTCGGCATGTTCCATTTGTTCACCCATGCCTTCTTCAAGGCGCTGCTGTTCCTGGGCTCTGGCTCGGTGATCTATGCGATGCATCACGAGCAGGACATCCGCAACATGGGCGGGCTGTGGCGCAAGATTCCCTTTACGTTTTTCGTGATGGGCATCGGCACCCTGGCGCTGACCGGTTTCCCGCTGTTCGCCGGCTACTTCTCCAAGGATGCGATTATCGAGTCTGCCTATGCTTCACATAACCCGTTCTCGACTTACGCCTATCTGCTGACGATCGCAGCAGCCGGCCTGACCTCATTCTATTCCTGGCGTCTCATCCTTAAAACGTTCTTCGGCGAACCGCATGATCAGAAACATTACGATGCCGCACATGAGAGTCCGCTCTGGATGTTGATCCCCATTGGTCTCTTGGCCGTGGGCTCGGTGCTCGCCGGTTTCCCGTTCAAGGAGCTGTTCACCGCTCCACACGGCGTGGAGGAGTTCTTCCGCGATTCCCTGAAAATGAACCCGCATATTCTCGAGGATATGGAGCACATGCCGCGTCTGCTGGGCTGGCTGCCCTTCGTGATGATGGTAGGCGGAGGCCTTGTTTCCTACACGTTCTACATCCGCCGGCCCGATTTGCCGGTTGAGCTCGCCAATCAACAGCCGATGCTCTACCAGTTCCTGCTCAACAAATGGTACTTCGACGAGCTCTATGATCTGATCTTCGTGCGGCCTGCCAAGTGGATCGGCCGCTTCCTCTGGAAGGTCGGTGACGGCTACATCATCGATGGGTTGGGCCCGGACGGGGTGTCCAAGCGTGTGCTGGATATCACCCGCGGCGCGGTTCGTATCCAGACCGGATATCTCTATCATTATGCCTTTGCGATGCTGATCGGGGTCGCCGGGCTGATCACCTGGTTCATGTTTGGCGTGGGAGGCCAGTGATGACGACCTGGCCAATCCTCTCCGTCACCACCTTCCTGCCGCTGCTCGGTGCGGTGCTGGTCTATCTGTTGAGCCGTGGCAACGACGTAGCCGCGCAGCGCAACGCGCGCTGGATTGCGCTATGGACCACCCTGGTGACCTTCGCGGTATCGCTGATCCTGGTTTGGCGTTTCGATCCCGCGCAGCCGGATTTCCAGTTCGTCGAAAAGGCTCCTTGGCTTGCCAACAGCATCACCTATCACATGGGTGTTGACGGCATCTCGCTGCCGCTCATCATTCTCACCACGGCGTTGATGCCGTTCTGCATTATCGCAAGCTGGAAGTCGGTGACGCTGCGGGTGCGCGAATACATGATGGCGTTCCTGCTTCTGGAAACGCTGATGATCGGCACGTTCTCGGCGCTCGATCTCGTGCTGTTTTATCTGTTCTTCGAAGGCGGCCTGATCCCGATGTTCCTGATCATCGGCGTGTGGGGCGGCCCGCGCCGCGTCTATGCTTCCTTCAAGTTCTTCCTCTATACGCTGCTCGGCTCGGTCTTGATGCTGCTGGCGATCATGGCGCTGTACTGGAATGCCGGAACCACCGACATTCCAACTCTGATGCACACGGCCGTACCGCGCAGCCTACAGACCTGGGCCTGGCTGGCGTTCTTTGCCTCCTTTGCGGTGAAGATGCCGATGTGGCCGGTCCACACCTGGCTCCCGGACGCGCATGTCGAAGCGCCGACAGCGGGTTCGGTCATCCTGGCGGCGATCCTCTTGAAAATGGGCGGCTACGGATTCCTGCGGTTCTCGCTGCCGATGTTTCCCTTGGCCTCGCATGATTTTGCGCCGCTGATCTTCTCGCTCTCCGTCATCGCCATCGTCTACACCTCGCTGGTGGCGCTGATGCAGGAGGACATCAAGAAGCTGATTGCTTACTCATCGGTCGCGCATATGGGCTTTGTCACCATGGGCATATTCGCCGGCACCATGCAGGGGGTGGCCGGCGGCATGTTCCAGATGATCTCGCATGGCATCGTATCGGGTGCACTGTTCCTTTGCGTCGGCGTGGTCTATGACCGATTGCATACCCGCGAAATCGCCGCCTATGGCGGGATTGTCAATCGCATGCCGCTTTATGCGTTGGCCTTCATGGTATTCACCATGGCCAATGTCGGCCTGCCGGGCACCTCCGGCTTTGTCGGCGAGTTCATGACGCTATTGGGCACGTTCAGGATATCGATCGTAACCGCAACCTTTGCCACCCTCGGCGTCATCCTGTCCGCGGCTTACGCGCTATGGCTTTATCGCAAGGTGGTATTCGGCGCGCTGGTCAAGCCGTCGCTTGCGACCATCAAGGATCTGACCTGGCGCGAGGGGCTGACGCTTGGGCCGCTTGTCGTTCTCACCATTCTGTTCGGGATCTATCCGAAGCCGGTACTCGATATGTCGGCCGCCTCCGTGCAGCAGCTCGTCAATAATTACAGCACCGCGATCACGGCCGTGAAGGCTGCGGGCCTGCTGCAGTAACTCCAGTTTGCTTGAGCGGGGCGCTAGGCTCCGTTCGGATCAGGACATCGTGCCATGAGCTTTGAGACTGCTGGTTATCAATTGCTGCCCGTGCTGCCGGAACTCGTGCTGGCGGTCGGAGCAATGGTGCTGCTGATGCTGGGTGCCTTTCGCGGGCAGGGCACGACTGGCCCGGTCATGGTTCTGGCCATCTGTCTGCTCGTCGTGGTCGGCGGGCTTGAAGTCTGGTTGCCGGGTGGAAAGCTGACGACCTTCGGCGGCAGCTTCGTCGTCGATAGTTTCGCGCGCTTTCTGAAGATCCTGGCGCTCGTGGGTTCGGCGGCGACACTGATCCTGTCGGCTGAGTTTCTCGCCGACGCCGGTCGCCGCATCTTCGAATATGCGATCCTGGTGTTGCTTTCGACGCTCGGCATGATGGTGCTGATCTCGGCCGCGGACCTGATCATGCTCTATCTCGGGCTCGAACTGATGAGCCTTGCGCTGTACGTGGTGGCGGCGAGCAACCGTGACAACGTGAAGTCCACCGAAGCCGGGCTGAAATATTTCGTGCTCGGGGCGCTATCGTCAGGAATGCTGCTCTACGGTGCCTCGCTGATTTATGGCTTCACCGGCACGGTCAGCTTTGCCGGCATTGCCGCTGCCGCCAAGGGCGGCGGCGCGGGCCTTGTGTTCGGGCTGGTGTTTTTGTTTGCCGGGCTCTGCTTCAAAGTATCGGCGGTGCCGTTCCACATGTGGACGCCGGACGTCTATGAAGGCGCGCCGACGCCGGTTACCGCCTTCTTTGCCTCCGCACCGAAGGTCGCGGCATTGGCAGTATTCACGCGTGTAGCGCTGACCGCCTTTCCGGGCATTGCCCCGCAATGGCAGCAGATCGTGGTGTTTGTCGCGATCGCCTCAATGGCCCTGGGTTCCTTTGCGGCCATCGGACAGAGAAACATAAAGCGACTGATGGCCTATTCCTCGATCGGCCATATGGGATTTGCGCTGGTGGGGCTTGCTGCCGGCACCGTGGAGGGCACGCAGGGTGTGCTCGTCTATATCGCAATCTATGTCGCGATGACGCTGGGTACGTTTGCTGTGATCCTGGCGATGAAGCGTTCCGGCCAGCATGTGGAGAATATCAGCGATTTCGCCGGTCTCTCGCGCACCAATCCGTTGCTGGCATTTTTCCTGGCGATGTTGCTGTTCTCGCTCGCAGGAATTCCTCCGCTCGCCGGCTTTTTTGCGAAGTTCTACGTTTTTGCCGCCGCGATCAAGGCTGGCTTGTTTACGCTTGCCGTGGTCGGCGTTCTCGCGAGCGTGGTGGGTGCGTTCTACTATCTCAATATCATCAAGGTGATATATTTCGACGAGCCGTTGCCGGCACTCGATCCGATGCGCGCGGAGTTGCGAACGGTGCTTGCCGTCGCAGGCCTGTTCAATCTGTTGTTCTTTGCCTATCCGGGGCCGCTCGTCAGCATGGCGTCGGCAGCGGCCAAATCATTATTTTAGGCATGACAGCGCGACTTGCGGTTAAGATGGACTTGCCCGGCCTCGGTGCCGGCAGCACTCCCGCGGGCGCCTGGCCGGATCGCATCTGAAATGTCGTTCTCGCTCGGCCCCAAAGCCACTGCCGCCGGCTACCGCGTCATGGCCTATGACAGGATAGGCTCGACGAATGCCGAAGCGTTGGCGCGTGCACGGGATGGGGAGGCCGGGCCCATCTGGTTTGTTACAGCCGAGCAGACGGCCGGACGTGGGCGCCGCAATCGGCCCTGGATCGCACCGCCCGGCAATCTCGCCAGCAGCGTTCTGGAGATCCTTGAGGTTTCGCCGGCGGCCGCAGCAACGCTCGGCTTTGCCGCCGGCCTTGCGATCGAGGCGGCGCTGCATCGGGTGAGCGTCGAAGCCGCGATGCGGGCGCCGGGGTCCGACGAGACGCGCTTCGTGCTGAAATGGCCAAACGATGTGCTGGCGGGCGGGCGGAAGCTCGTCGGCATTGGTCTTGAGGCCGAGGCATTGCCCGACGGGCGCCTGGCGGTCGTCGTCGGCATCGGGACCAATGTGGTTGCTGCACCCGAGGGATTGCCGGTCCCGGCGACCTCGCTTGCCGCCCTCGGCATCCACATCAGCGCGGAGGAACTGTTCACGGCATTGAGCGACGCTTGGGCTGAACTTCGCGCCATCTGGGATTGCGGCCGCGGCTTTCAGGCCATCCGCAGTCGCTGGCTTCAACACGCGGCCGGGCTTGGCGAACGGGTCGCCGTTCAGACCGGCGGCGCGGTGCTCGAAGGAGTTTTCGACACCATCGATGATGCGGGCTGCCTGATTTTGAGCCTCGCGGATGGTCGTCGCGTGCCCGTTTCGGCGGGCGACGTGTATTTTGGCGCGGCGGCGTCCGCAGGAGCGAATTGATGGCGCGGCCGGATGAACTGACTTTCGCGCCACTTGGCGGTGTCGGCGAGATCGGCATGAACCTGTCGATCTATGGGCTCGGCAACCGCCATCAGCGATCATGGCTGGCGGTCGACCTCGGTGTTTCCTTTGGCGATGAGGAGCATCTGCCAGGCATCGACCTGATGATGCCCGATATCAGCTTCCTGGAAAAAGAGCGCAACAACCTGGTTGGACTCGTGCTGACGCATGCCCATGAGGATCATTTCGGCGCCATCATCGACCTCTGGCCTAAACTGAAATGCAAGATCTACGCGACCAAATTCACGGCCGCGTTGTTCGAAGCCAAATGCGCTTCCGAACGCAATCCGCCGAAGATTCCGGTAACCGTCGTGCCCTCGGGTGGTCGCGTCGACATCGGGCCGTTCTCCGTGGAATTTATCCCGGTCGCCCATTCGATTCCGGAAGCGCAGGCGCTGGCGATCCACACCGAGATCGGCACGCTGCTGCATACCGGCGACTGGAAAATCGATCCTACGCCGATCATCGGTCCGCCGACCGATGAGAGGCGCCTGCGCGAACTTGGTGAGGCCGGCGTTTTGGCGCTGATCGGCGATTCCACCAATGCGGTTCGCGAGGGACGCTCGCCATCGGAAGCCGAAGTGGCGAAGACGATCACCGAACTCGTCAAGGGCGCCAGGGGTCGCGTTGCGGTGACGACTTTTGCGTCCAATGTCGCGCGGCTGCGGGCGGTTGCCGATGCCGCAAAGGCGACGGGCCGCGAAGTGGTCGTGGTTGGGCGTGCGATGGAGCGCGTCGTGCAGGTGGCGCGGGAGACCGGCCATCTCGAAGGCGTACAGAATTTCCGCGGCGCCGATCTCTATGGGCATTTTCCGCCCGACAAGGTCTTGGCGCTGTGCACCGGAAGCCAGGGCGAGCCGCGCGCCGCGCTGGCGCGGATCGCCAATGACGATCATCCGGAGGTTACCTTGAACAAGGGCGACCGCGTGATCTTCTCGTCCAGGACCATTCCTGGCAATGAGAAGGCGGTTGGGGCCATCATCAACGGGCTCATCCAACAGGGCGTTGAAGTGATCACCGACCGGACGCATCTGGTCCATGTGTCAGGTCATCCGCGCCGTGATGAATTGCGCGAGATGATCGGTTGGGTCCGACCGCAGCTCTTGATCCCGGTGCATGGCGAGGCACTCCATCTGTCCGAACATGCGAGCCTGGCGCGGGCCTGTGGGGTGCCCAAGGTGTTGGTCTGTCGCAACGGCGACTTGGTGCGACTGGGGCCGGGCGATCCAGCCGTGATCGATCAATTACCTGCCGGCCGGCTTTACAAGGATGGCTCGATCCTGGAGGATTCCCGCTCGCGAGCCGTCATCGAGCGGCGGCGAATGGGATTTGCGGGATGCGCGTTCGTTGCCCTGGCATTGACCGACAAAGGTGAACTGGCCGACGATCCCGAGATTGATCTCGTCGGCATCCCCGAGAAGAATAGCGCTGGCGAAGTGATCGACGAGGTCGTATTTGACGTGGTGGTCTCGACCGTCGAGGGCCTGCCGCGTGCCAGGCGGCGTGATCCCGACGCGGTGGCGGAATCGGTGCGGCGCGCCGTCCGTGCCTCCATCAATGAGCAGTGGGGCAAGAAGCCACTCTGCCTGGTTCATGTACTGAGTATTTGACACAAGGAGATAGTGCCATGCTGGGCCGGCTCAATCATGTGGCGATCGCGGTGAAAGATGCCGTGAAGGCCGCCAAGATCTACGGCACAGCGTTTGGTGCCGAAATTTCCGGCGCGGTACCGTTGCCCGATCACGGCGTCATCACCGTCTTCGTTACACTGCCCAATACCAAGATCGAGTTCATCGAGCCCCTGGGTGAGGCCTCGCCTATCGCGAAATTCCTCGAACGCAACGCCGACGGCGGAATCCATCACGTATGTTATGACGTGCCCGATATTATCGCCGCGCGCGACAGGCTAGTGAAGGAAGGCGCTCGTGTGCTTGGTGACGGCACTCCGAAGATAGGCGCGCATGGAAAGCCGGTATTGTTCCTGCATCCGAAGGATTTCTCCGGCGCGTTGGTCGAAATCGAACAGGCCTGACGCCGGTGATCTATAACATCGCGACCGGCCTTGCGATCTACTTCGTCATCTGGTGGATTGCCTTGTTTCTGACGCTGCCGTTTGGCGTGCGCAGCCAGCACGAGGTGGGTGAAGGAGTTGACGGCACCGATCCCGGCGCGCCCGTGGCGAGCCAAATGGGGCGGAAGCTGATCTGGACGACGGCAATCTCGGCGGTGATCTATGGACTCGCTTTATGGGCCTATCGCGCGGGCTATCTGAGTATCGAGCATCTGTCGAAGCTGATGGGGATTCCCCTGAAATAATTTTGGTCACAGGATTGGCAGACGTAAGGAGGGGTGATTGCAGATGAGGATCATGATCGCGGCATTGGCCGTTTGCTTTTCAACGGCGGCTCTGGCGCAGAACGCACCTCCCGCGGCGCCGCCGCCCACGGTGGGCGGCAAGCCGCTGCTCCAGGTCAAGCCCCGTGCGGCGGCGGCGAAGCCTCAAGCGGCCAAGCCTCAAGCGGCCAAGCCGCAATCGATGGCCGCCAAGCTGCAAGCCTGCTTGGATACCGATGACGGCACCAAGGAGCGTCTGAACTGCTACGATGCGATCATCCCTCCGAAACCGAAGGCCAAGGCGGGCGCCGCCAAGGGCGTGGCGGATTGCAAGTTCATGAAAGAAGAGGACGAGCGTCTGGCCTGCTTCAACGGCTTTGCGGAAAAGATTCCGAAACTTCCGCCGTCCTGAGTTGGATCGGCAACGACAGCAGCCAAAAATCGCGCTCAATAAAAAAGAGCAGGGCATCAAGCCCTGCTCCAAAATTGTGTCGACCCCTTTTTCCCCGATTAGATTGCTCTTGATCGACGGGGCGACGCTGTCGCGCGCCAGGGCTCCTCCCGAGACTTGGACCACCAGGCGCAGCCTTGCGGATGGGCCTGAGGGAGATACTGGTAGACCAATCTGATCTTCTTGTCACCCTTTTCCGAAAGGATCGTTCGGAAATCTACCCGTTTGAGAAATGAATGAAGTTTTGGTGTGCCGTAGTTACCCGGATTGACACCAGGCGACCAGGCCGGCCGGCGTAACGCCCGCGCTGGCAATCCCTACCAAAACGATCAGAAAACCGACCGCCGGACGCAGCCAGGTCGTGGAGGCCCTCTGGTGCAAGAGAGGCAGGCCGAGGCCCGATCCAATCAGCATGGGTAGGGTACCCAGGCCAAAGCCCGCCATCGCGATGGCGCCATTCAGCCAGGAGCCGGACAGCATGGCGTAAAAAAGGGCGGCGTAGACCATGGCGCAGGGTAAAAATCCCCATGCTGCCCCTCCGAGGTACAAACCAACCCTCCGTGGCAGGCGAGCCGACCGTGCCATTTCATTGATCGCCCCGCTGATCCCGGTCCCCACCCGATGAAGCGCGGCCGGCAGCGGTACGATCTCGATCATTGATAATCCAATCCAGGTCAGGGCGACGGCAGAAGCCCAGCGCAACACGGTATGACCATAGGAATGGTCGAGGGCGCCGAACACCTGGGATCCCAGCCCCCCTACGATCGAGCCGGCCACGATATAGCCGCTGATCCGTCCACCGTTGATCAGTAGGGTCGTTTGCGTGAGGGACGCGATTGGACGGTCATGGCTCGTCCCCGCGGCGAAATGCAGGCTGGCCGATATTCCGGTGCACATGCCAAGGCAATGCAGGCTTGAGGATACCCCAAGCAGCAGGCCGGCGAGCAATAGCGGTTGATCGAATGCGAACATTGGACGCCCATCGCAATTTCGGCATTATCTGGCCCGAGAGACAGGATGCGTTGAGCTGAATCAATCCGGCCAGACAGGCCCTCGACAGCGCATTGAAGGCCGCCGGTCGTTTATGGCCAGCCGATAAAAGGAACGATGTACCCATCATGAATAGGTTTTTCCTTCGCCTGGTTTGCAGCACCCTTGTGCTTGCGTTTTCAGGGTTCGTCGTGGCATCCGCCGATGACTTCACCGCGGGTGACCTCGTCATTACGCAAGCCTGGAGCCGTGCCACGCCTGGCGGCGCCAAGGTCGCCGGCGGCTATTTGACCATCGAGAACAAGGGCTCAGCCCCGGATCGGCTGGTCGGCGTCGCCAGCGAGGCGTCAGCGAAAGCCGACATCCATGAAATGATGATGAAGGGTGGCGTGATGACCATGCGCGGCGTCGACGGTGGCCTGACCATCGGACCGGGCAAGACCGTCAAGCTTTCGCCGGGCGGCCATCATTTGATGCTGACGGAGCTGAAGAGTCCTCTGAAGCAGGGCGACAAACTTCCTGTGACGCTCGAGTTTGAGAAGGCCGGCAAGGTCAAGGTGACGCTGGACGTATTGGGGGTGGGTGCGCAGGGGCCGACGGCGGCCTCCGTGCCGACCGATCATGGGCCCGCCGACCACAAGGACATGAAGAAGGCGCCGGAACATTCGGGCATGAAAATGTAACTAGCCCGAAGCGGCACTCCTGCTGAAACCTCAAGCCAGCGAAGGATCGGCGGATCAACAGGGCCGAAACGGCCGATCCGCCCCAAATCCGCGATATTCGCGGGCTTGGTAGGGCTCGCCCTTGTGTTTTTGCATCCGATCCGGTTTCACTGCCGGCTCCCGGCTGCTCCACTGATTCCTTGAGTGTCCCGATGCGATTATCGCGGTTCTTTCTCCCCATTCTCAAAGAGAACCCGAAGGAGGCGGAGATCGTCTCCCATCGGTTGATGCTGCGCGCCGGTATGCTCCGGCAGGAGGCGGCAGGCATCTACGCCTGGCTACCTCTGGGGCTGCGGGTTCTGAGAAACATTGAGCGGATCGTTCGTGAGGAACAGGATCGGGCCGGCGCCATCGAATTGTTGATGCCGACGCTGCAGCTTGCCGATCTCTGGCGGGAAAGCGGCCGTTACGACGCCTATGGACCGGAAATGCTCCGGATCGCTGACCGGCATAAACGGGAGCTTTTGTATGGGCCCACCAATGAGGAGATGATCACCGAGATCTTCCGGGCCTATGTCAAATCCTACAAGAATTTGCCGCTCAACCTCTATCACATCCAGTGGAAATTCCGCGACGAGCAACGGCCGCGTTTCGGGGTGATGCGGGGGCGGGAATTCCTGATGAAGGACGCTTATTCCTTCGACATCGACGAGGCCGCCGCGCGCCGCGCCTACAACCGCATGTTCGTGGCTTACCTGCGCACCTTTGCCCGCATGGGATTGAAAGCGATTCCGATGCGGGCGGAAACCGGCCCGATCGGGGGCGACCTTAGCCACGAATTTATTGTGCTGGCCGAGACCGGCGAGTCCGCCGTGTATTGCGATCGCAACGTGCTCGACCTGCCGGTACCCGGCGAGGATGTCGACTATGACGGCGACCTTTCGCCGATCATCAAGCAGTGGACGTCGGTCTATGCGGCCACCGAGGACGTTCATGATGCGGCGCGGTTCGATCAGGAGGTTCCGGCTGATCGAAAAGTCCACACCCGCGGCATCGAGGTCGGCCAGATCTTCTATTTCGGCACCAAATATTCCGACAGCATGAAGGCGCTGGTGGCTGGCGCCGATGGCGTCGAAGTGCCGATCCACGGCGGCTCGTATGGGGTCGGCGTATCGCGTCTGGTCGGCGCGATCATCGAGGCCTGCCACGACGATGCGGGCATCAAATGGCCGGAAGCGGTCGCCCCCTTCAAGGCCACCATCCTGAACCTGAAGCAGGGCGCAGCCGAAACGGATGCGGCCTGTGAGAAGCTTTACCGGGAACTGACCGACGCCGGCGTCGAGGTACTCTATGACGACACTGATCAGCGCGCCGGTGCGAAATTCGCAGCCGCCGACCTGATCGGAATTCCCTGGCAAATCCTGGTCGGTCCCAAGGGCCTGGCGGACGGCGTGGTCGAGATGAAGCGCCGCAGCGATGGTCACCGCGAAAATCTCACGCCGGCAGACGCCTTGGCTCGGCTGGCGGGGCGATGATTTATTCGCTGCCGACGAGGCCACAAAGGGCCCGAATCGTGGGAAAATCGAACCATGGATGAAGCGATCAGCGAACCGGTTCGAACCGCGCCATTTGCTCACTTTGAATGGCTGTTGTCCGGACGCTACCTGCGGGCACGGCGCAAAGAAGGCTTCATTTCGGTCATCGCTGGCTTTTCGTTCCTGGGCATCATGCTGGGCGTCGCCACGCTGATCATCGTGATGGCCGTCATGAACGGCTTTCGCAAGGAGCTGCTCGACAAGATCCTTGGCTTGAATGGCCATCTTCTGGTGCAGCCGCTGGAATCGCCGCTCACCGACTGGAAGGATGTGGCCGATCGTATCAATCAGGTCTCGGGCATCCGTCTGGCTGCGCCGGTCGTGGACGGCCAGGCGCTGGCATCGTCCCCCTTCAACGCCACCGGCGTTCTCGTGCGTGGCATTCGCGCTGATGACCTCAATAATCTCACCTCGATTGCCAAGAACATCAGGCAAGGCACGCTGGAAGGCTTTGACGACGCGCAGGGTGTTGCGATCGGCCGAAGACTCGCCGACCAGCTATCGTTGCATGCCGGCGACAGCATTACGCTGGTATCGCCAAAGGGTGCCGTCACGCCGATGGGCGTGACGCCGCGCGTCAAACCGTACAAGGTGGCGGCGGTATTCGAGATTGGCATGTCGGAGTATGACGCCAGTTTCGTGTTCATGCCCTTGGCCGAGGCGCAGAGCTATTTCAACCGCGCCAATGACGTGAGTTCGATCGAGGTCTTCACCAACAATCCGGACAGGATCGACGAATTCCGCAAACTTGTGACCGAGGCGGCGGGACGGCCGGTATTTCTGGTCGACTGGCGGCAACGCAACTCGACCTTCTTCAACGCGCTGCAGGTCGAGCGCAACGTCATGTTCCTGATATTGACCCTGATCGTCCTGGTGGCAGCGCTGAATATCATTTCCGGTCTGATCATGCTGGTGAAGGACAAGGGCAGCGATATTGCGATCCTGCGCACCATGGGCGCTTCTCAGGGCGCAATCATGCGGATTTTCCTGATCACCGGCGCATCGATCGGCGTCGTCGGCACCCTGGTCGGTCTCCTGGTGGGACTGGTGATCTGCTTCAACATCGAGACCATCCGACAATTCCTCTCCTGGCTGACCAACACCGAGCTGTTCGACCCGACATTGTATTTCCTGTCCAAGCTGCCAGCTTCGATCGACGTCGGGGAAACCAGTGCGGTCGTGATCATGGCGCTCACTCTGTCATTCCTTGCCACGCTTTATCCGTCCTGGCGCGCGGCCCGGCTCGATCCGGTCGACGCGCTCCGGTACGAGTGAGGACCCGATGGCCGCATCCGGCAACGACGTCCCCGTGATTTATCTCCATGAGATCAAGCGCGAGTACCATCAGGGCGAGGCCACGCTGACCATCCTCGATGGGGCCAAGCTGGCGCTGTGGGCAGGGCAGTCGGTGGCGCTGGTAGCGCCATCTGGCTCGGGTAAATCGACTCTGCTGCACATCGCGGGTCTATTGGAGAGCCCTGATGAAGGCGAGGTCTATGTCGCGGGTACGCCGACCTCCGGCCTGTCAGACATGGATCGCACGCAGATCCGCCGAACCGAGATCGGCTTTGTCTACCAGTCGCATCGCCTGCTGCCGGAATTCACCGCGCTTGAGAATGTCATGCTGCCGCAGATGATCCGGGGGCTGAAACGCAGCGAGACGGTCAAACGGGCCACCGAAATTCTGGCCTATCTCGGTCTAGGTGAGCGCATCCGCCATCGTCCAGCCGAGCTATCAGGTGGCGAACAGCAACGCGTCGCGATCGCACGCGCCGTTGCCAATGCGCCGCGTGTCCTCCTGGCCGACGAGCCGACCGGCAACCTCGATCCGCACACGGCCGATCATGTGTTTGGCGCGCTGATGCAGCTCGTGAGGGCAACCCAGGTGGCCATGTTGATTGCGACTCACAACATGGAGTTGGCCGACCGAATGGATCGCCGGGTCTCGATCGAGGATGGGCGGATCATAGAGCTCGAGTAGCGAGCAGCGGCCGGCCAAGCCCACCTCTGCCTTTAATAGCCGGTATGCCGCCGCCGCGCAGGTTGCTGAGAAGGGCGGGGCTCTCTCGAGAGAAACGGGCTTTCAACGCAATAGGCGGATCGACCCGAGGCGCTCGCCTGGCACTGCTGGAAGGTCGAGTACATGCAGCTGAAACCGCCCCCCATTTCGGCCCCGGTCAGGCAATAGGGGTAGTTATCGGCTTTCGCGGGAGCCGCGATGCCGGTCCAGATTCCCGCCGCAACCACTAGCGCCAAAAAAGCATTCCGCATCTAAACCTCCTGAGACCGCGACTGGGTGGACAGCAGTTGTCCCGGTAATCCGTCCGATACTCAGTCCAAAACGCGGAGGCTTGATTCGGGTCAACTCACGTCTTGGGTATTCCCCGGACGGGCCCGGCATTAACCACCGCGGTATTCTCCGAAGCGACCGGGGAATTGTCTCGTATTCCGGGATTGACTTAAGGAACAAAAGAGGAACAATGTTCTCATTATGTTCCAAGGAGAGTCCCATGTTGAAGACATTCGTGGAAGAAGCCGCCGCCCTGGCCTCCCTGACATTGTTCGTCGGAATGATCGCGGTTTGGGCTCAATTGCTGCCCCAGCTCTGACGAATGCCCGCCAGAGTTCGCCTGGGGAAAAACCGGAGATCAACCATGATCGACCGGTTCCGCGTGGACAGCAAGGGGTTCAGGCTTCACCATCAGGACGAGTCGGCTCCTCTCCAGAAGCCTCCCTTTTTTAAAGGTAATCGCTACCGCCCATGACCCAGAAGCCGCTGGCGACAGCCCCAAGCGCCGGATTTGTCCACCTGCACGTCCACTCGGCCTATTCGCTCCTCAAGGGATCCATCAAGATCCAGAAACTCGCCGAATTGGCCAAGGCGGATCGGCAGCCGGCGCTGGCGCTGACCGACACCGACAATATGTTCGGGGCGCTGGAATTCTCCGACAAGATGGCTGCCTCTGGCATCCAGCCCATTGTCGGCTGCGACCTGGCGATTGATTTCGGGGACTACGATCCCAACGCGCGTAATGCCGCTGCCCTGGCGGCCTCCCGGGTGGTGCTGCTGGCGGCCCGTGAACGCGGTTACCGCAGCCTGATGCGCCTCAACTCACGCGCGTTTCTGGAAACGCCGGTGCACCAGGCCCCGCATATCCGGTTCGATTGGCTGGAAGGCCAGGCCGAAGACATCATTGTCCTGACCGGTGGCCCGGACGGACCCGTCGCGCAGGCGATCGGTGCAGAGCAGGCCGCGCTGGCCGCCCTGCGGCTTGAGCGGTTGGCAAAGTTGTTCGGTGACAGGCTCTATGTCGAGCTACAGCGGCACGGCACCGACAGGGAACGCCGGCTGGAGGCCGGCCTGATCGACCTGGCCTATAGCAAGGGATTGCCGCTGGTTGCGACCAACGAGCC
>Ga0207647_10001696_pt1 | contig 16991 bp, 13 predicted proteins | sample KBSCornC2_FD_184295 | JGI IMG/M metagenome (GOLD analysis project Ga0207647, IMG submission 184295) | Corn rhizosphere microbial communities from Kellogg Biological Station, Michigan, USA - C2 (SPAdes) (version 2) | ecosystem: Host-associated > Plants > Roots > Rhizosphere ...
CTGCACGGTAAAAGAGTAGCAGTACGCAGTACGCAGTACGCAGTACGCAGTACGCAGTACGCAGTACGCAGTACTGTAGACAAAGTATGTATTTATAATTTAAAGTTGTGTATGTAAGGAATTCGCCCTAATTCCTTATTTAGCGTGACAAAGCTTCTACTAATGATGGGTATTTGATAAATAAATATGAATGAATAATCTTAGTATTAATCGAATGTAATAGCTTCGCTAGAAAGCCTGTTAGTTATTGCTATGCGGCAATGTAGAGCTATATAGGTCTGCAAATATTATATAAATTATTTGTTTTTATTATATTATTAATTTATAATAAGCCGTCTAAAAGTAGGAATTTAAAAGCATAAAATTATATTCTTCTTCCAAATTAAAATTTATGACTATTATTGCAATAATAGAAAACCTTATACTAATGTTACCTGCTTTATTAATAGTAGCATATGTAACTGTAGCTGAAAGAAAAACAATGGCTAGTATGCAAAGAAGACTAGGTCCAAATGCTGTAGGTCAAAACGATAAGTTTTCATGTTTAAATATACAAGCTAGATCTTATCATACTACTCGTAATGATAAAGCGCTAGAGGCTTTATATAAAAACCGTAAAGTTCCCTTAAAACCTTTTGAAGGAAAAACCATAAGTGATTGTGATGATTTATTATCTTCAACAACTCTAAATGCTTTTTTTAAGGATTTACCTGGTAAAAGTGGTATATATATGTTTACTTTAAAAAGCAATCCAAGTATTTTTTATATAGGTAGAGCTAAAGATTTCCAAAAGAGACTAAAAAGCCATCTGAATGTGAATTTAACTGATAGATTTCATACATTTGCTAAAACTGTCGGTTGAGATAAATTTCAATATTCTATTTTAGAAATATGCGATCTAAATATGCAAAAACAAAGAGAAGACTTTTATTTGCAAAATTATCTACCTTTATTAAACACTATATTTAAAAGTAATTTAAATAGTACTCAAACTTATGATTCTTTGTACGAAATACTTAAACTTAGACAATTAGAATCAAACTTTGAAAATAAGTATCAAGGTATTAATATATATTTATATGAATATATTAATACTATAGACAACGAAAGAAAACTAAGTGAGAATTATAAAAAATTTAAGAGTATTAATGAATTATCTAATTATTTAGGTGTATCTAGGGAGACTTTAAATGTATATTTAAATACATATGTACCTTATAGAAATAATGTATTTTTAACTAATAAAATAGAATCTATAGAGCTTGTAGAAAAATTAATAAGTGACGCGACATCAGGTTTAGATTTATATCGTACTATAGCTAAGAAAGTATGAGTATATTCTTTAAAAGATGGTAATATTATTCAAAATACATTTGAATCTAAAGGTGTAGTAGCGAAATTCTTAAATGTAGAACACGGAGTTATAAATAATCACCTAGATAAATGAATAAAAGGAGGTATTGAAGGTAATTATGTGTTTAGTCAGCAATTAGATAGTTTAGAAATGGCAAAATTGAAGGAAATCTCAACATTAAGAAAATTTAATAATTGTAAGGTATGAGTCTATAATGCTTCGACTTTAGATTTAATATCTGGTCCTTTTTGCAGTATGCAAAAAGCTGCTGATTATTATAGTGTAGATTACAGGTCTATATTAAATAATCTGGACACAGATTTAGCTAGCTTAAAAGGGAATAAGTTTGTATTATTATTTAGTTATGAATTAACTGAAGATAAAAAAGAATCATTATTAAGTAATATAAAAATAGCAACTAATACAACTATTCCCTTATGAGTTTATAAAAAAGTTGATAATAATTTATTATTAATAAATAATAATAAACCAAGCTATACTTCTAGATTTGAAGCATCTAAAGACTTAAATATAAGCCCTAAAACAATTAATAAATACTTAGATACCAATAAAGAATATAAAGGATTGTATTTTTATAGTACAGATCTAGCTTATAATAGTTAAATATGAAAATATTAGTAAAATGTGAGATATTTTACTAGGCCTAAGCATAAGAGAACCTTATGCTCAACACTATCAAATTGCGGAAATCCCTTAAAGCTATTTTAACTAAGTGTATTAGGTAACTAATACATGGCTCAGGTAACGACTCGGGGTATAGTAAAATCAAAATAGATGCACGAAAGGAAATAGGCAATCCGCAGCCAAGTACCTATAGAAATATAGGTATGCAGTTCATCGACTAAACGGTAGTGGGTGTTAAAATTTGGGATTTTAATGCTTAAGATATAGTCAGACCCTACTTGAAAAAGTACAGGGTATAATTTTTATACCTGTTAAATGGATAGTTATTTATTAACTATTTAGGGAGAAAGCCCTATAACTCTTCCTGTATTATTATATAAATGGAAAAAATAGGGTGAATTCGTATTATGGATTATTGCAAGCTTTTGCTGATGCTTTAAAATTAATATTAAAAGAGTACGTAGCCCCTACACAAGCTAATTTAATATTGTTTTTTTTAGGTCCTATTATAACTTTAATTTTTGCTTTATTAGGATATGCTGTAATTCCATATGGACCTGGTTTAACTATAGCTGATATGGAACTGGGTATTTTATTTATGTTAGCTGTATCTTCTCTAGCTACTTACGGTATATTATTAGCAGGATGAAGTGCTAATAGTAAATATGCTTTTTTAGGTTCTTTAAGAAGTACTGCTCAACTTATAAGTTATGAATTAGTACTTAGCTCGGTATTATTAATTATCATTTTAATCACGAATAGCTTAAATTTAAATATTAATGTACAATTTCAAAAAATAATTTGATTAGCTTTACCTTTATTTTGTATATTAATTATTTTTTTTATAGGTTCTGTAGCTGAGACTAATAGAGCCCCTTTTGATTTAGCTGAGGCTACTTAATTCCGATTTGGTCTCATTAAAGATCACAAATTGCTGGAAAATCTAGATAATTAACTTATTTAGAAAATCAGCAGATAATCAAATAATAAATGGTTTATTTGAACTTTCAGAGACTAAATGTGATCATTTAATATTTTTATTAAATAAGATATAGTCCAAACTTATGTGAGAATATAAGATTAATAAAATGAAATTATTCTTGTATAATATTGCGATCTTAATTTTGAAGGTTAATAAGCAATATAATTCAACAACAATAGTAAATACAAATGTAATATCATCTTTATCTTCAAATTACCCTTACACTATCAAAAGATTTTATTCTACTAATAATAAATCTAATGCTAATTTAATAAAGCCTACTCCTATCTTTGTTTTAAATAATTTAAATGATCAAAAAAATATAGATTCCTTTAAAGATATTATTAAAAATAAAGGAGGTATTTACTCTTTTATTAATACAGTTAATGGTAAACAATACATAGGTAGCGCAAAAGATTTCTATATTAGATTAAACGAACATTTAAAGAATAAAAAATCTAATTCTAGCTTACATCATGCTTTTGTTAAATATGGTTTAAATAAATTTAATTGAATAATTTATGAGTATTTTTCTTATGAAAATAAGTTAATTAGCCATGAAAATTTAGTTCAATTAGAAACTAATTACATCCAAGCATTTGATTTTTCTACTCTTTATAATATGAAAAAAATAGCCAATAGCAGCTTAGGGTATAAACATACAGATGAAGCTATACAAAAAATGATTGATAGATTTAAAGATAAAAACAATCATCCAATGTTTGGTAAAACTCATAGTGAAGAAGTATTAAAATTAATAAGTAAACCAGGTAATTTAAACCCGATGTTTGGTAAGACTCATAATGATAAAACTAAAGCTTTGATGAGTTTAAAGAAGAATAAACATATAAATGGAGTGGGAATTTTTGATTTAGAAGATAAATTAATAAAAAAATTTGCTAATAACGTTGAATTGGCTAATCATTTAAATATATCCAGAGTAACAGTCGGGAAGTATTTAAATAATAATTTAATATATAAAAATATATATAAATTTAAGCCTATACTATAATTTAAGATAGTTTAAATAAGGGTATGGTATGCTTTAACATAACTTATTTAAAATATTTAGTACACATTTACTATCTTTTTGGAATCAGAATTAGTTAGTGGATTCATGACTGAACATGCGGCAGTGATTTTTGTATTCTTTTTTTTAGCTGAATACGCTAGTATAGTTTTGATGTGTATATTTACTAGTATATTATTTTTAGGTGGATATTTAATTGAGATACCTGCTATAGGATTTTATAATTTATTTGATTATTTATATTATCCTTATCATGAAATAATAAGAGGTGATTATATTTCTACTATAGATAATTATAATGCTAATTTAAATAGTTACAATAAAGGACTATTAAATAATACTTGATTTTCAGGTTTATTATCTAGTTTAATATTAGGTATAAAAAGTTCTATTATGGTTTTTGTATTTATATGAGTTAGAGCATCTTTCCCTAGAATACGTTTTGATCAATTAATGGGATTCTGTTGAACTATATTATTGCCTATACTTTTCGGATTAATTGTACTAGTTCCTTGTATACTACATAGTTTTGGAATATTTTTAATAAATATTAATTTATTTTAATAGGTGTAAGGTGTAGCTTGACGTATCCTGGCATAGCCCGGGATAGCCTGGCATAGCCTACTAATTAAACATCTTATTTTTAGTTTATAGACGAAATAAAACTTTTATCTTATCTTTGCTACTGCTAAAAGCCTATTTTTATAGTTTATATTTGTTATATTGCTTATATAGGCTAACAATACCATATAAAATATATTATTACTTATTATTAATTGCTTATATTAAATTGTCGTAACTGTATTAAAAAAAAAATGTTACTATCTTGTCTAATAATTTTACCTATAATAGGTACTTTAATTGTATCTAGTATAGATTCTTTTGTCGGTGCAGGCACTAGCTTCGCTAGCGAGCAAGTGACAAAACTAAAAAAATCTGTATATATAAAATCCATAGCTTTAACTACTAGTGTTTTAAATTTAATTATTTCTTTATTTATTTTCATATTATTTCATAATAGTATGAATCAATTTCAATATGTTCAACAACATTACAATATGCAATATTTCGATTTATACTTAAGCATTGATGGTATATCAATATATTTTATATTATTAACTACTATCATTATGCCTATTGCTTTAGTATCTAATTGAAATTCTATAAAAGAAAATGTCAAATCTTATTTAATAATTATGTTATTATTAGAGACTTTATTGTTAATAGTATTTATGGCTTCTGACATAATGTTATTTTATATATTTTTCGAAAGTATATTGCCTCCTTTATTTTTATTAATAGGTATATTTGGATCGGATAATAAAGTTAATGCAAGTTATTATTTATTTTTATATACCTTATGAGGTTCTCTATTTTTATTATTATCTATTTTAAACTCTATATCCATTATGGGTAGCAGTGACTTCGATGTATTATTTCAATTAAATTTTGAATATAAAACTCAGTTATTTCTTTTTATAGGAATCTTTATAGCATTTGCGGTAAAAACTCCAACTATTTTTTTAAATAATTGATTATTAAAAGCTCACGTTGAATCACCGCTAGGTGGTAGTATAGTATTAGCCGGTATAGTTTTAAAATTAAGTTTATACGGTGTATTTAGATTAATTTTACCTATACTACCTAAAGCCTCTTTAGATTATACTTTTATTATTTATACTATAAGTGTTATAACTATTATATACGCTAGTATAAGTACTATAAGAACAACCGATATTAAAGAGTTGATAGCTTATAGTTCAGTTTGTCACGCTGCTGTTTATTTAATAGGAGTATTTAGTAATACCATACAAGGTATAGAAGGAAGTATAATTTTAGGATTAGCCCACGGATTTGTTTCTAGTGGTTTATTTATTTGTGCTGGAGGTATTTTATATGATAGAACAAGTACAAGAGTCTTATATTATTATAGAGGTATAGCTCAATTAATGCCTATCTTTGCTATACTATTTTTTTTATTAGCTTTAGGTAATTGTGGAGCTCCTTTAACTTTAAATTTTATAGGAGAATTTATGTCTTTATATGGGATAATTGAAAGATTACCTATATTAGGTGTATTAGCTTGTTCTTCTATTGTATTTTCAGCTGCTTATACAATATTTATGTTTAATAGAACAGCTTTAGGAGGAGCTTTTAGTAAATTAATGGATGAGAGTTTAATAGATATAAATAAAAGAGAATTCTTATTATTATTAATCTTAGTTATATTTACTATTATGTTAGGTATATATCCTTCTATAATTTTAAATACTTTAGACTATTCAATGAATAGTTTATTATATAGTATATAAACCCCTTCCACCTATGATCAGTTTAAGTGAATTTTTTTAAATGAGTAATGAATAATCCTTCGAAAAGCATAAGTAACCCTAATTGTTTTCTAATAGCTATAATTAGCTTTTTAGTTTTAGGTTATCTGAGCACTAGCTCCATCAAGCTCGATGCCCCTGAGCCTTGAGGTATGTATTTTCAGGATAGCGCCACACCCCAAATGGAGGGATTAATCGAATTACATGATAATATCATGTTTTATTTAGTCTTAATTTTAGTTAGTGTAAGTTGAATTATGTTTTCGATTGTAACCAACTTTATTAACAAAAGATCAAAAGCACCCATGTCACATAAATATTTAAATCATGGTAGATTTGTGCCTACTATAAAGTGTTTTAAGTTTAATCATTTAGATAGCTTACGTTTGCATTCGTATAGCTATCATCTAAAATATATAAAGTTTAATAGTACTAATTCTTATATTAACCGCGTAAATTTTTACGTAGATGCTTTTTCTATGAGAAAATCTATTATTAAAGAAAATAAAGATAAATCAGGTATTTATAAATGAACCAACAAAATAACGAATGATATTTATGTTGGACAATCTATAGATTTAGCTAAAAGATTTATTCAATATTTTAATCTTAGTTATTTAAAAAATAGAGAAACTATTTTAATAAGCAGAGCTTTAATTAAGTACGGATATTCTAATTTTTCATTAGAGATACTAGAATACTGTGATATAGCTAATCTGATTGAAAGAGAACAATACTATAAGGATAAATTAAATCCTAGTTATAATACTTTAAACCCAGTAGATAGTTCTTTAGGTAATAGACATTCTGTACCCCTAGGATCAGAAACTAAAGTAAAAATTAGTCAAACTTTAAAAATAACTTCTTTTAAAGAGAAATCTGGCTTATTTAGTGATATTTATACTAAAGAAAATCTCTTAAAAATAAGTACTATAAGAGGTTATTCTGTAAACATATGCGAAAAATGTGATACAGAAGGATTTAAATTAATAGGTAGTTTTGTTTCAATAAAAAGAGCTGCTAAATTTCTGGGTATTAGTACTAATACCCTTAAACTTTATATAAATTCAGGAAAAATCTTTAAAGATAGATATAAATTTATATAAATTATATAGATTAAACTTAAAAAAACTCATAGTAAATATCCACTATATGCTGGAAACTCCTAAAGCCTTTACGTACTATAAAGATAATAATAGGCATAAACTTTATCAGTGATAACCCTAAAGGATGCACAATGGACAATCAGCAGGAAACAAGAAGTAAGAAGTAACCTTATGGTTATTCTTATTTAGTAGGTTCCTCAGAGACTACACGTGGAAACCATATAATTGGTAAGATATAGTCCTATTAAGTATGAAAATACTTAAGGTGCTTTTGACATTCATCGAATTGATATGAACTATAACACCTGCTGTTATATTAATACTTATTGCTTTCCCTTCTTTTAAATTATTATACCTGATGGATGAGGTTAATGATCCTTCGATAACTGTGGTTACGGAAGGACATCAATGATACTGATCTTATCAATACCCAGATTTTATTGATTCTAATGAAGAATTCATAGAATTTGATTCTTATATTATTCCAGATTCTGATTTAGAAGATGGAGGTTTAAGATTATTAGAGGTGGATAATAGAGTAATTTTACCTGAATTAACTCATATTAGATTTGTTATAACATCTGGGGATGTTATACACTCTTTTGCTTGTCCATCTTTAGGTATTAAATGTGATGCTTATCCAGGTAGATTAAATCAAGTATCTGTATATATTAATAGAGAAGGAGTATTTTATGGGCAATGTTCAGAAATATGTGGTATATTACATAGTTCTATGCCTATAGTAATTGAAGCGGTAAGTATTGAAAAATTTGTAAACTGATTAAGTATACAATAAGATCAATTCGGTGAATGTCAAAATTTAAGATGACAAACTTAACAAATAGAAGAATAGCAAACCTTATTGCTATTTTTGCACTACTATTTATTTTAAATTTATGTATCCTTATAAGGAGTGCTTTGATTTTTCTACAACATCACATAATATAGTAACTCCCTATACAGCAGTGGGCCAGGTTAGTATTGAGGATCTTAACGATTGGGAGACTTCTTTCAATCATAAATATAATATGCATACAGCTTCTGATGCTCTATCGGATAACCCTGTATCTCATATTATAAATAACTGGTATCACAGTTGAGGATCTAATTTTTTAACTCCGCCACCGTGAAAGGGTGAATATTTGACTCTTGTTGAAAATATGGCGGGAGTAACCTGTGTGGAAGAAAATACCCCTATATCTAGTCTTGCAGCTAAAAATACTTTTATGGGAGGAAAACATATGGAATTTCTAGGTTATGTTCAATCATTTCCTGTACAACAGAGTGGAACTTATCATGTTAGTTCTATTTTTCCTTATAATATTATACGTCAACATTATATTCCTCTACATGAATTAGACGTATCTCAATTTGTTAATAGTAACATTCAAGGTGGTAATGTAATTATTTTAAATTCTAGTTCTATGTATGCTGAAGGGTTAAATCCGATAATTATAGATCCTCTTACAGCACATAAAGGGGGATTTGTCTGAATCGAATGAATCCGGAATGATATACCGGGGTTAAAACTAGGTAAATATATGTTTGTATCTTATAGAGACCCTGATAATGGTATGTTCTCTTCACATGAAAGCTTAAAATATGAATTTTCTGTTCCTGCTAGATTATTCGCTTTTCAACCTGTAGATTCTCCTATATTAGCGAAAGTTTACGCAAATGGAACAGGGATGTGATGTTAGCAAATATCTATAGGTGTGCAATTTATGCACGTACTACGTACTATTTATGCACAATCTATACATAAATCATACGTAAGTTATATGTAAGCTATATACAAGCTATACATAAGTTATACGCAAGTTATATGGGAGCTATGAAAGTAGGGGTAATAGAAATATTCTATTTGAATTCTACACCCCCCCCTAAAAAATTATGAGATGAATAAATAATATCTTCCCTATAAAGATATAGGTGAAACTTTAGATTTTGTGGTGCGCAAGCTAGCAAGCTAGAGTTTTTTTCAAATATTAAATAAAAAAATATTTTCTAGCTTCGCTAGAAGTTAAATTTTACAATCTTGAATATTACTAATTTTTCGTATTTAACTAAATAATAATAATATAATGCCTCAATTAGTACCTTTTTATTATATGAATGAAATAGTATTTGCTTTTGGGTTAATAGTATTTATTTTATACATATTATCTAAATATATATTACCTAGAATAGTACGTTTATTTTTATCTCGTGTTTTTATAGATAAAATATAAATATATAATATTTATCTATAAAACAAGTTATAAGTTACAAGTTAAAGTCAAAGTAAAAGTTTGTAAATGATAAAAGATATTTACTAGCGGAGCTACTATTTTATTTTATTACAGTAACTTTTATAGTTTTAGTTTGTATTTTCTAGAATTGCTGTGTATAATACTATAAACTTTATTTTGGCTTATTCACCATCATCTGTATGGATTTGCATAATACCTTTTAAACTTCAATTAAAATTAAAAAAAAAAAGGATTAATTACCCTAAATATCAAGTTATACAATCTAGAATATTGTATTAAACTGTCTAATAATTTTACATACAATATTGTATTATATTAATATATATTTATGCTTTACTGCTTCGCGCTTCACATTCGCATCTTAGTTAATTTTACTTTTGCGATAGTGGTTTTTAGCTGTAGCTTCGCTGCTTCGTAGCTTTGCTAGCAATTTTTGTATATATTTAGTTTTGTTAATCTTTAAATATATTTTATATTTATAAATCAATTCATGTTTATCGTTTGCGCACATAAAAATTTATCTCAAGAAATAGTAAGTCCTTTAGATCAATTTGAAATAAGAGATATCTTAAACTTAGAATTGTTAAGTGGTAATTTTCATTTATCTTTAACAAATATAGGATTTTATTTAGTAATAGGAACTTTAATAATATTAGGTTCAAGTTTAATAGCTACTAATTATAACAAATTAGTAAGTAATAATTGATCTATAGCTCAAGAATCATTATATGTAACAATACATAATATAGTTACAAGTCAAATTAACCCTAAAAACGGTCAAATATATTTTCCATTTATGTATACTTTATTTATTTTTATTTTACTAAATAATTTAATTGGAATGGTTCCATATAGTTTTGCATCTACAGGTCATTTTGCTTTAACTTTCGCTCTTAGTTTTACTATAGTTTTAGGTGCTACAATTTTAGGATTCCAAAAACATGGTTTAAAATTCTTTTCTTTATTAGTTCCTGCAGGTTGTCCTTTACCTCTTTTACCCTTGCTTGTTATAATAGAATTTATCTCTTATTTAGCTAGAAATGTATCTTTAGGTCTTAGATTAGCTGCAAACATAAACAAGTGAAAGTAGGCTTTTCACTTAAATGTGTAAAAGAGCCAAATTCCGGGGAAGCCCTAAAGCTTTAATAACTAAAGATAAGAGGGAAACTTCTTATCCGGCCCGGCTAATCACCGTGGGTATAGTAATATCATTAAAGATTCTAGTAATAGGAATGGGTAATCGCGGATCTAAATCAGCTATATAATAGTATAGTTGTAAAAGAGCAACGAGTAGACGGTTCTTCAGTATTTATTATGCTGTAAGGTGTACTCTAGTCGCCGGGAAATCCGGTTCTCGAAAGAAATTAAGTAAATCGAGATTAAAGATATCACAATAGCCTGTCCTAATTTAATATAGTTATATTATTCATTATAATTAAATATAGGAATAAAATCGATCTTTTAAAGAAAGAGGTAATTTAGATTAAATCTAAATATTACACCTTTAAAGAAAGGATAAAGTTGTGAACGATTTATTATTCGAAAATTAAGAATAAAATCTGAAGGTTCTGTCTCCAGAAGTAAATTTAACTTAAACAACGTAAGATTACATAACTTATATTATTCATCATCTAACTATAAATATATATCTTTAGGTCTATGCACAGGTAATGGAATAATGAACGTTAGATTATTTTCGAGTTCTAGCAAAGCTAGCCTAAAAAAAACTAACGACTCTAAAGATTCCACAGCTTTCATGGTATTTTCGAATGCAGATATAGATAAACTAGCTATACTTAATTATATAAAGGGTAAAGCTGGAATTTATATGTGAACGAACAACTTAAATGGTAAAAAATATGTAGGTAGTTCAGTAAGCTTAAGACGTAGACTATTGGAGTATTATAATGTTAAAAGATTGCTAAATGAAAAAAGTATGCCTATCAATGTTTCATTATTAAAATACGGTTATCATAACTTTAGTCTTACTATCTTAGAATGTTGTAATACCGATAACCTTGTGTCTAGAGAAAAACACTATTTTGATGTGTATTCTCCAGAATATAATATATTAAAAACACCAGGTAGTCCTGACAGGGGTAAAGGCTGAACACATTCAGAAGCTACAGTAGAGAAGATACGTCTAGCTGCAAAGAAAAGAGCAGAATCACCAGAATATTTAGCTAAAATGTCGGAAGATCAGACTAGCGGAATAAAAGTTCAGGTAACTGACGTTGAAACTCAAACTATTACTACGCATAATGCCATAAGAGCGGCAGCCCGTGCTTTATCCTTAGATAAAAGATATATTGAACATTATATTTATTTAAATCAAGATAACCCTGTTTTAGGTAAATATACTTTTAAATTAATTAGTTGTGATGATGAAAATCTTAATCCTTTTAACGATCCTTCAATTAAAGTCCAGAAAACAAATAAAAAGATAGAGGCAACTAACGTATAAACTAAAGAAGTTACATTATACCCTTCTATAGGTGCAGCCGCAAGAGCCTTAGGTTATCATCAATCTAGTATATCTTTATATTTAAAGGAAAATAGAACTAAACCTTTTAAAGGTTTATACTTATTTAAGTTAATTGAGGATTAAGAATATAGGATAAATTTGTGGGACGAACAGCTGGTCATATGTTACTAAGCATATTAAGTGGATTTGTATATAATATAATGAATTCAGGATTAATTTTCTTCATTTTAGGATTAATACCTTTATTATTTATAATAGCTTTTTCTGGATTAGAATTAGCTATAGCTTTTATCCAAGCACAAGTATTTGTAGTATTAGCCTCTTCTTATATTAAAGATGGATTAGATTTACATTAATAAAGTTAGCTAAATTACTACTTATTTTAATTTTAGATATAACTTACTAGCCGGTAAGGCTAGCCTTTAGCTAGCCAGCTAAGAAAATAATAAATTTAATAAATAACATAAGCATAATTATATATGTATAAATTATGTAAAAACTTTAGTTTATATTACAGAGGTGAATGAAATAAAGAAAAATTATATGGTGATTAATAATATGTAGAAAAAAAACATTGAAAGATGTAAAGGTATAACGTTAGAAATTCAAACAAGGTAGTTTAATTATCTTCTTTTTTATTTATTTATTGGTTTATATTATAATTTACTGCTGCGCTTTCTGCGAACTGCGAAAGGACAAGCATAAGCTCAAACTGCTATAAAATATAAACATTAAATTAGACTTTTAAAAAGTCATTGTCTTTTTTTTTAATAAAAAGATAAAAGCGAACAAAGCTCTTCATAATTCACTCTATTTATTGTTATTTTACCTAATATTATTTATCAAGATTTAGTTATTAATCTATAAAAATTTACTTAAGTGGGGACTTATTTAAATTATATATTTTATAACTAAAGACTAGTATTATAAGTAAACGTGATACTAGTAAACAGTAAATATACTAAATTTTGTTTTGATTATACGATGTATATAATAAACTAAACTTAGTATATCGGTATAACAATAAATAAGCTCCTATAATAACTTTAAATAGTTTAAATTCATTCCTGAAGTTGAAAATAAATATATAAAAGTCGAAATTAAGACGTAATAGTGATGTATTACATATAATAATGTAATATATTGCCAAAATAAAGAGTTTGGTGATGGCTCTGATTGAACACTGTCTAAGTACTTGACACATGCTAATCGAACGATTTAAATAAAATTAAATAGTGGTGTACAGGTGAGTATTATTATTTTTGCCCATCTTAAAGTAAGGGAAAAAATCCTTTATATAATAGTCTTTTTATAAAAAAGGCTAATCCAAAGAAATTCAAAATAAAAATACCAGGCTCCGCCTACAAATAAAGATTCTATAATTTTTACTTACTTATTATATTAAGGCCATATAATAAGCGTATTTTTAGGTTATTTTTGCTTTAAGAGGATGATAAATAATATCGAGATAGGTAGTAGTTAAGGTGATGACTTAACTAGCTGTAGAATCTCGCAGTTGAATCTGAAAGGATGATCAACCACATTGGGTCTGAAAAAACCCCAATGCATAATAAGTACAGCAGTGAGGAATATTGGTCAATGGCCTAACGGCTGAACTGGTAACTTAGATAAGCGCAATTTCCTCTGGATTACTAAAATTTGGATTAAATATGAATAAAAAGTAAGTATTTTTCTCCTTAAAAAGAGAGTTTCTTTCATACTGTGGTTAGTATTGAAAGAGATATTAAGAAACTTAAGTTCTTTTCTCCTTAAAAAGAGTGTTTATTTCAAACAAGTGTATGAAAGAGTTCTGATTGGCTACCTTTGGTAGATAAAGCTTTGTTTATATATTGATAATGACAGTATATATATTAGTCTTGACTAATTGCGTGCCAGCAGTCGCGGTAATACGTAAGAGGCTAGTGTTATTCATCTGAATTAGGTTTAAAGGGTAAGTAGACGGTCAAAGTAGAATATTTACAATTGTACTACTAGACTAGAGTTTAAGGGAGGAAAGTCGAACATTTAGTGTAGGGTTATAATCTTGTAATACTAAATGGACTGCTAAGGTGAAAACTACTTTCCATATATGAACTGACGTTGAGGTACGAAGGCTCAGGTAGCAAAAGGGATTAGAGACCCCAGTAGTCTTTGCAGAAAAAAATGAATGCTATTTATCAAATGAATTTTGATTTATAAGTGAAAACGAAAGCATTCCACCTCAAGAGTAAGGCGGCAACGCAGGAACTGAAATCACTAGACCGTTTCTGACAACAGTAGTGAAGTATGTTGTTTAATTCGATGATCCACGAAAAACCTTACCACGATTTGTATAATAAATTCTATTTAGTAATTACTAAAATTAAAATTTATAACAGGAGTTGCACGGCTGTCTTCAGTTGATATTGTGAAATTATGGTTTACGCCATGGAATTAACATAATCCCTTACTTTATTTTTTAAAGAAGACTTAGTATTTGGTTTACTAGTATTTATGTCTAAACGATAAAGTATTTATTTTAATATATCTAAAATAAAAAAAGGGAATAAGACAAGTCATCATGGCCTTAATATCGTGGGCTACAGACGTGCCACATGTGCCTGTACAAAGAGATGCAAAAATGTGAATTTAAGCTAACCTCAAAAAACAGGAGAGAAGAAGGAAAGGATTGTAGTCTGAAACTCGACTATATGAATAAGTAATTACTAGTAATCGTGAATCATCATGTCACGGTGAATATTCCTTGGATTGGTACTAACCACTCGTCACATGCTGAAAGAAGTTTACGCAATAAGTTTGCTTTTTTAGCTATTAGTAAATAAATAATCAGTTTTATTATCTAATCGCTAAAAATCTTCGTATGCGTAATTTTGATTAGTGTTAAGTCGAAATAGGGTTCGTGTAGTGGAAGTTGCACGGGAATAATTAACCGAAACAAAAAGATACTAATATAATTAGTATTATATAAATGTTTATATTTATATAAGGAAACTTCCTTTGTCGGTAAGAAGGGTTGAGCTGTAAACTCAATAGCTTAGCTTTCATGAGTTCGAATCTCTTGTTTCCTAAAAAAAGAACTAGTAACTTAATTGGTAAAGGATTTCCTTGTCACGGAAATAGATGTCGGTTCGATTCTGATCTAGTTCGAGATAAAAAACCTAAAATAGCTATATAATATTAATATAGGAAGAGTCTCCATTGGTAAGGTAAGATGCTTGCTATGCATTGTGTTTATACATTTAGGTGTTCGAATCGCCTCTTTTCCGATATCCATGTGTGTGCATAAAGTAAAATATGTAATGTAAAGAATAAGTCTGTAAAAATTAGTGAGAGAAATAATATCCGAATAGCTTCAGATAGTTACACTAAAAGAGTGAAATTATTAGCTTGCGCATTAATGAAAATAGATGAGTGAATACTAAACCTCATATTTATATAGATAATCATATTAATATCCGTAAACGTTATACTAAGACTAAATTTCCTATCAAAGGTAGTAACCTACAAATTAGAGAATATTCTAGCAGTAATAAATTTATTCTAAATCAACCTTTATATAGAAATTACTTCGATTTAAATATAGAAGTTTATAAAAAGCATAGTATGGTTGTTTATGATAATGTAAATTCTCCTACATCTAATATTATATTATATAATAGTGAAATTAGAACTCCTAGGGAGTTAGCTTCGCTACAGGATAATAATAATAGTATCACCATTAGCTCCGCTAGCGAAGTTCTAAATACTTTATCTAGTTTGGAGAGTAAAGCTCAGACTCTTAGCGAAGCTACTACAAATAAAAGTTATTCTAAAGAGAATTTCTCTCTATATAATAGAATGATGTTCAGCCTTAATAGCAGGAATATTACTAGGTTTATTAGCTTGTATCAGTCTATCTTTTTTCTTTGATTTAAGTGATATATTTAATGATAACGAAACAAGTATAAATAGCAATAGTAATTTAAAATATGTAGTTGACGATGACTATTTAAAAATAGATATTACTTTAAAACAATATGATTTTGAAAATAGTAACTTCGCTATAAATAAGTGGATGTTAGATTATATTTCTAGTGAAGATAGTCATGACTTAACTCCCAATATAGAGGATCTTATTCGGGATTATGATGTTGATTATATAAAAGAATCGATAGTATATACATCTAAAGAATCCTCCTGATATAATATAGAATCTATAGTTTATTATATAGATTATATATTCACTAACTACTTTAAAATGTTCGATTTTAGTAATACAAAATATTTCCCTTCATTCTTTCAACCTTATACGTTACCTAATGTTATAGATAATATAGCATTCATTAAGAACTTCGAAGAAATTAGAGAAGTTCCTGCGCAAGTAATAAAAGAATCCTCTATTTTATCTATTGTTAATATATTAAAGGAAAGTACACCCGATACTCCTATTACTGTTATATATAATCCTATAACTACAATTAGTAGTCCTATTACTACAGTTACTAATGTTAGTCTTCAATCTTCTTTAATACAACTAAATTCTCCTTTATTAACAGAGATTAATCTAAAACCATTTAATATTAATAATTATATTGAAATCTTTAGAAAAGGACCTCTTAAAGATATAGCCGCAGAAGTTCAATCATCTATTGCTATACCTGTAACTCCGGAGGAGTTCGAGATAAAACAAGGTATACAGAATATGTATAAATCAAAATCTACTCAAACTGTATGATTCAACTCAAATTTCACACAAACACCACATATATGACTAATAGAAGATAATATAAAACTGATTAAAGAGACTAGAATAGTAGACCTAAATCAA
>Ga0207647_10001697_pt1 | contig 16980 bp, 17 predicted proteins | sample KBSCornC2_FD_184295 | JGI IMG/M metagenome (GOLD analysis project Ga0207647, IMG submission 184295) | Corn rhizosphere microbial communities from Kellogg Biological Station, Michigan, USA - C2 (SPAdes) (version 2) | ecosystem: Host-associated > Plants > Roots > Rhizosphere ...
CATCCATCGCGCCGGGGGAAAAAGCAACGACGATATCGGCGAAATGCACGCGGGTAGTCAGCGCGATGATCGCGACGAACACGCCGCTGACCGCAATGGCCACCGCGAAGGACCCGAGCGAAGCGTTGATATGGCCGAGCAGGGTGGACCTCTTCATCCGGGCAAAGCGGGTACCGATCAGCGCGCCGATGCCCACCAGGGCAACGCCGCGCAGCCATGTCGGTACGCCGCCCTCGACGAGGCCTGCGCCATGCAACACGCTGGAGCCGAGCATGGCGCCGAACATCCAACTCGCCGGGAATTTGATGAGCCGCAGCAGCATTGCGCTACAAAGCGCGGCCGCGATCAGAGCGGCCAGGCCCAACGGAGAGGTGGAGGCCGTCAATACCGCCGGCGGTGTCGTCGGCGCGAGTCCGGTTGCCGCGAGCAGCATCGGCAGCGCGGCGGTCAGGATAATGACCCGCATCGTCTGCACCACCGCGATCGCCGAAACATCAGCGTTCTTCTCAATGGCCAGGATGATGATCTGCGACAGCGCGCCCGGGCTGCCTGCGAGAAAGGCCGAGGTCTGGTCCCATTGGTGCACCTGCTGCAGGTAGATGCTGCTGCCAAAGGTTGCGCAGAAGGTAGCCGCCGCGAGCAGGGCGATGGTCAGCGGATATGCGCTGACATGCTGCAGCAAATCCCAGGAGACCAGCGATCCCAGCGAAATTCCAAGGATCACCAGAATCGACTGGGTCAATATCGGCGGCATCGTCATCGGGCGCCCTGCCAGGGCAGCGCCGGCCACACTGATCATTGCACCGGAGATCAGGCCGCCGGGCAGATTGAACATCTGGAATAGGAGGCCGCCGACTCCCCCGATCAGGAGGGTCTCCAGTACGTTCAGGCTTTGGGTTCGGCTGGGACGAGTAAAGCTGGAAATCCGGTTGGGAGGCATGTCGCCTTATGGCAAATCCCCACCCAGGCGACAACGCTCTCACCCGTGTTAGTGACCGGCACCAAGCGATGCCGGTCACGCACGGGACGGAGCCGGGGGTCGGCCCCGCTCCTTATGTGTCACGCCTTCGGTTTGTCGGCCGCAGCTTTCTTGCATTCCGACATGAATTTCTTGCGCTCCTTGCCGTGAATGCCCTTGCCGTCGGCTTCCTTGGAGCATTCCAGCGAAGCGGCGGTGCGCGGCTTCTTGGCCGTCGCCTTGTCAGTCGTTTTGGCTTCCGTGGCCTTGCTGTCGGTCTTGGCGGGGGAAGAGGCGGGCGCCTGTGCCGCCGGAGGAGCAGACGTCGTCGGCGCCGGCGTTTGCGCGGAAGCCATGCCGATCATCAGCAGGGAAGCGAAGGCGGTAGCGGTCAGGCGAAACGGAATGGTCATGGAGAAACCTCGGGTTTGATGACAGGGACACCGTCGCGGGACTTTGCTGAACCATTGATGAATAAGACGCGCGGGGTGATCACGGTATTTTGGCCTCCGGATTGTGCAGTTTGTTGCCACACGCTATGGCTGAGTTAGGATATTTGCCCCAAATTACCCACGCCCTAGGGAGAGCGAGGAAAAAAATGAACATTCAAGCGAGATTGCTTTGTGCCGCTTCCATGTCTGGTCTGGTCGCGCTGGCCGTTGCGCCGGCGCAGGCGCTCACCATGCAGGAATGCAGCGCCAAATATAAGGCCGCCAAGGATGGCGGCACGCTCAACGGCCAGAAATGGAATGACTTCCGCAAGACCCAATGCGGCGCTGACGCGACGCCTGCCGCCGCGACAGTGCCGGCCGCCTCGGCCCCGGCGGCGCCCAAAGCGGCCGAGAGCAAGCCGGCGGAGTCAAAATCAGCAGAAACCAAACCGGCGGTGCCCGCTGGGGCCGGTGCGGCTATCTTCCCCTCGGCGGTGGATCCGAAATACGCCAAGGAGACGGGCGGCAAGGCGCGTCTGCACACTTGTGTCGATCAGTACAATGCCAATAAGGCCGGCAATGCCAATGGTGGCCTGAAGTGGATCGAGAAAGGCGGCGGCTATTACAGCGAATGTAACAAGAAGCTGAAGGGCGCCTGAGCTTTCCTGAGTTGATGGCGGCGCGGAGAGTTGCCGCGTCGCTATCGCCTGCCTCGCGTCGAGTGACCTGTCCGAAATTACGTGTTCGACTTACCTGGAAGATAGCCGGACCCAGTCGTCATGAGCCCGTGCTTTCACGGCATTCCAGTCGCTGTTGGCGACCTCCCAGTTCACGAGCGGCTGGCCGGATTGAGCCGCCTGACCGTTGGCGACCGACGAGGTGACCATGGTATCGCGGATATAAACGGCCCCTGTCAAAAGCAGCGCGCCCAAAATCATTCCGAAAAAGGTTTGCATGACGCTTCCCTCCTGGCCCGTTGCAACGTGGCCAGATCGGGAAAAGTTCCCGGTCGCTCTCCAGAAATAGGCGCGCGGAGCATGCCAGGCGGGAGACCAGCGCGGCCAAGTTCACGCCGAGGTGCCGTTGAGCCAATGCAGGAGTTGCGGGTTGATTTCGCTCGGATAGCTATGGCTAAGATCCTCGATCTCTCGATAGGTCACATGCGCGCCCGCCCTCGTCAGCGCCTTGCGGGCTTGTCTTGCGATCTCGACCGGGAACATCCAGTCCAGCGCGCCATGCACGAGGTAGATCGGCAGCTGCCGCAGCCGTGCAGGGTCGGCGATCTCCGCGATCATGGGATGGAAGGTGGCGGCGACCGGCGCCAAATGGGTAAAGGGTGAGCCATCCTGCAGGCCGGTGACGTAGCAGAACGTGCCGCCGTCACTGATGCCCGTGAGCAGAAGCCGATTCGGATCGACGTTCCAGCGCGAGCGCACGGTGTCGACGATGCGCGACAGGTTTTCGGTGTCGATAGCATCGCCGGTCAAAGCCCAGGTATCGCCGCTTGCGGTCGGCGCAACGACGATGGCGCCATGGCTGCGTGCATCGCGCAGCCAGGTCCAGAGGAATTGACGCCCGTGGCCGGCGCCGCCATGTAGCGCCACCACCAGCGGCCAGGCGCGATCCGCCGTGTAATATTCAGGAACGTAGAGCGAAAATCCGCCGCGCATCCCTCGATCGTTCTGCTGATGGAAAATGCCAGTGTCTTCGCCGGGTGCTGCCGCGAGTCGTTCCAGCAGCGATTCATCTTCCCTGGTCGCCGGGTCGAGAAAGAAACGGCTGACCGGCGGCAGGGTGGCGGTCAAAGGATAGATCGCCTCCTGCGCCCGTGGAAAGTAGCGAAGCGCACGAAACACCGCCATCAGGTCGCCTTCGCCCCGCTGCACAGTGCGCAAACCATCGTAAGCGCCAAGCGTGGCATCGCAGGCAGCTTCCAGCGGCCTGCGTACATGGGCGAATTCCTCGGGCCAGGCCGACAGTTTCGCGCGCACTGAACGTAGCGCCTCGTCGGGAGTGCCCGCCGTTTCCATCACGAGAGCAAAGTCCGGCGGATTGAGATGCCGCGTAACGAAGCCGAGCGTATCGAGCGATTGCAGCAGCGGTGGCAGGATCGCCACCAGATCATCGACGACGGCTTCGCTCATGGTGGCTCCTCAAGCTCTCGGAGAAGGCAAGTTTCGGCTCCGGTCTCTTTTCCGGACCGTGACGCCATCTTCTCGAACTGGCTTAATGCAGCCGCGGCGCCTTGAACAGCCGGCTGCGTTCCATCGAAGTCAGCACCACATCAAAGGTGACCCCCTCGTGATAGACGGTGAGCGGAACGTCGACCCCGGCGGGTCCGAGTGCCCATAGCTTGCGATAGAAGGCGGCGTGGCTGGATACGGGTTCGCCGTTCACCGCCAGGATGACGTCGCCGGTCTTCAGTTCAGCCCGCGCCGCCGGCCCCTTGCTGGTGACACCGACCACCACGATCCGATCCTCGATTTCGGTCGAGAACAGCCCGAGCCACGGCCGCGCCGGGCGGTTGACGCGGCCGAATTTGCGCAGATCGTCGATGACCGGGTGCAGCAGGTCGATCGGCACCACCATGTTCACATGTTCGTTGCGGCCGTCGCGCTTGCGTTCGAGCTGCAATGAACCGACGCCGATCAGTTCACCGCGATGGGAAATCAGCCCGGCGCCGCCCCAGTTCGGATGCGCCGGATGGGTGAAGAGCGCATCGTCCAACAAATATTCCCAATAACCGGCGAATTCCTGCCGGGCGATGATCTGGCTGGCGACCGAGCGGGTGCGACCGCCGGCGCCGGCGAGGATCACCCGATCGCCGACCTCGGCCCTTGCCGATGAGCCGATCGGTAGCGATGCGATGTCCAGTGATCCAAGCGCCTGTACCAGGCCAAAGCCCGATTCCGCGTCGACGCCGAGCGCATGGCCGGGCACGACGCGGTTGCCATCGAGATGCAGCCACACGGTCTCGGCTTCCGTAATCAGATAACCGATCGTCAACACCAGCCCGTCGTCGATCACGACGCCATTGCCGGCGCGTTCGGTCCCCAGCGTTTCGGCGCTGAAGGCGTCGGCGGGGACGATCGAATGCAGGCCGACGACCGAAGACAACGTCGCGTCGAGGTCAAACGGATAATCGCTGGCGCGTGGCTGATGGGCTGCCGGAACTTTCCACTCGGTGATTGAGGGCATCGGAAACACTCCTGCCTGCCGGACATATCACGAAGCGCTAATCAAAGCCTCCGTGGTCCATGATCGTCCTGCGGCCTCAGCCGGAAGTCCATTAAGAGGGCTGAAGGGCAAACGACACCAACTTTCCCGGGACCGGACCAGGCTTGATCTTATGACGTCGTTGGCGGTCTTGAAAGGGGCGCGTGAAATGGCTTGTCGTGATCCCGGCGCAGCCAAGGTCGTTTCATTCTCAGGCGAAGTAGGCGTCCCACAGGGCGTTGCGGAACAGCAGGTTTGGATCGTAACGGCGCTTGGCCGCGACGAAGGACGCCGCCGCGGGATAGGCCTTTTCCACCTGATCGCGGCGGGCGTGCAGGCGATACGGCAGATAAAAGGCGCCGCCAAGCGCGATCACCCGGTCGATCAAGGCTTCCGTGGTCTGCACCATGTCGATCTCGCCTTCCGGCGTCATTTCCTGCGAGAAGGACATCACGGCGGCGATCCGTCGCGTGGGCGCAATCGTCAGCACGGGTGTGGAATCGGCTGCGACATAGCGCAATGTCACGTTGAGGAACTCGGCCCGTGATTTCGGAATGATCTCCCGGCAGGCTGCCAGGAAATCGCCGAAGCGTTCGGGAGCTATGAAATATTCGTGCAGGATGTCGGTGCGTCGCAGATCCTTTTGCGCGAGATTGCTGACCGGTTCGATCAACAGCGCGTTCCGCGTGGTGGGATTGCCGCTGACCACCGGCCCGATCCGTGTCTCCATGAACCAGCGCAGCTTCTTGGCGCTCTCCCATCCGGTCTGCGCGCGATAGATGTCGTTGGTCAACCCGACGAGCTTTCGGGAGGCATCCGCAAGGGGGAGCGCGCCGGACTCGCTTCGGGTCGGGCGATAAGTCACCATCAGCGCGTCATCGAGGAAATTCCGGCGCGCGACCGACATACGTCCATAGGCCATCGTCACGGATTTATCGGTCTCGATCGTCTGCACGAAGCTTTGTGCAAATTTTTCCGGTGCGATCCGCTCAAATCTTGGTTCGAGCCAAAGGTTCGGCACCATTTCCACATCGAGCTCGATGATGATGCCGAACAGGCCATAGCCGCCCATCGTCAGCGAAAACAGTTCAGCGTTCTCGGTGCGTGAACACTGCATCAGCGTGCCGTCGGCGAGTAGCATGCGGATGGCCTTCACCGTGCTGCCAAATGGCCCAAAGGGGACTGGCCAGCCATGAGCGTTGACACAGAACGTACTCCCCACCCCAAAATCGCTGTTGGACTGCATGACCGCCGGCGAGAATCCCCGAGGATCGAGCGCGCGAATAATGTCGCGCCAGCGATTGCCGGCCGACGTGCGATAGAGCTTCGATCTGCCGTCCATCTCCAGCGGCCCGCTATCCAGGGTTACGGCCGTGCCGTCGCGAGGCAGGCTCTGTCCGCCCATCGAGTGTCGGGCGACTGAAGCTGCCACCGGGCGGCTGGCGGCAGCGGCCTCCTTGAGTTCGCCGCGGAGGCGGGCGATCAGGTCATCGGCGTTTTGCGCGCCGCCGATGGAGATGTGGCGGGCGACCGGGGTCGGGTTGAGCCGGCTCGCATCATTGAGAATGGTGCGCGGCACCGCATGCGAACGCCCCAGGAGAGGCAGCGCGCTTGCGGCGGCGGCAAGCCCGAGAAATTGCCGTCTCGACGGCACCCGGTACTCCCCTGGCATCGGATACTTCCCCCACTCGAAAACGGTGAAAGTCTAGCCATAGCTGGGCTCCATCGGAAGCTCCTCACAACGCTTCCGGCAGCATCGGTGGCGAGGTGTCCCAACGATGAATGTCTTCGCCAGGGAACCACTACCGAATTTTCCCGTTGTCGCCGAGCCGGTTGCACGGACGGTCTCCGTCCCACGCTCCCGGTTCAGAAGCGCCCCGGTTACCGACCTTTCGGAGGAGGAACCTCGCGCACGGTGTCGGGTTGATCTGCGTCGAGATTTTGGGAGATTTCAGATGAACAAGCGTTTATTTTTGGCGACGACCGCTGCTGTCGTAATTGCGACCTCGGCTTTCGCGCAATCCCCGAATACGTCAAACCAAAGTTCCCCGGATAGACAGCGTCAGCAGGATTCCACCTCGACGTCGCCTTCTTCGACGTCGACGCCCAGTTCATCGTCGGGATCCGCGCAGACCAATAGCTCAACCAGCTCGACCCAGTCGCAGTCACCGTCCTCAAGCGGTCAGACCGCTGGCCAGTCGTCCAGCTCAGGCACGAGCACTAACACCACGCAGGCGCCCGCGGCAAACGACTCCAATCAGGCCCAAACCAGCCAACCATCGAACCAGACACCCTCCAACCAGGCGCAGACCAATTCACCTTCGAGCACGACGACGCAGAGTGCCAATCCGCCGGCATCGGGCGCCAACCAGGCGCAGTCGCCCACGAATAGTGGATCCACGACGGCCCAGCAGCCCAACAACCAGCAGAACACGGCCGACCGTTCGTCGAATACGAACGTGAATGCCTCCGTGAACATCAACGATCAGCAGCGGACCCGCATCAGCAGCTCGATTTCGCACCTGAACGTGCAGCCGCTCACCAATGTCAATTTCTCCCTGTCCGTCGGCACAATCGTGCCGCGTGACATCCGCCTGCAGCCGCTGCCAGCTGAGGTCGTTGAGATCGTGCCGCAGTACCGCGGTTACAACTTCGTCCTGGTGAAAGACGAAATCGTGATCGTTGAGCCCTCCAGCTACAAGATCGTCGCCGTCCTGCCGTATTCCGGCCGCTCGACGGCGTCGGCGCCGGTGCGAAGCGAGCAGCGCAAGATGAGGTTTAGCGATCGCGATCGTGAAGTGATCCGCAAGCACGTCAGGGCGCATCCTGTCGAGCGTCGGACCACCGGCAGCACGGTTCGCACCGAGATCCGCACCGGCGAGCGTGTGCCGGAGGGTGTGGAGATCGAGGCGTTTCCCGAAACCGTCTATCGGGATGCTCCGACCCTCCGCGAGTATCGCTACATCAACCGGGACAGCCACACCTATATCGTGGAGCCCCGTGAACGTCGTGTCATTGAAGAGATCGACTGATTTACAAGGAGAAAGCTCATGAAGACAATCGCGTTAGGAGTTCTCGCAGCGAGCATGATCGCGTCGACCGCAGGCGCTGCACCGCTTGCCCCCGCGGCATCGCTCTCAACGGAGTTCACCGCCACCGAGCAGGTCCGTCTCGTCTGTAACGAGTACGGCCGCTGCTATCGGACCCGCGGTCCGCGTTACGTCCAGCGCTACTATGACGGCGATGATGGTTACGTGGTTCGCCGGAGCTACGGCTACTATGGCGGACCCGGCTACTACGATCGCGGCTATGGTTACTATGGCGGTGGACCCAGCATCGGCTTCAGCTTCGGCACCCGGACCTGGTGAACCAGGAAAGGGACCTCACCTCTGATTCCCCTGGTTGGGGGGCTTCGCAACAGCGGAGCCCCCGTTATATTTTTTTGTTTTCGCGTCATGGCAACCCATAGTGGCCATTGCTCAATTCCATGCTTGATGGCTTGACGAGCGATTACTGCCCGCCCGCTCCACGCCCGCCGGAGCGACGGTTGGGATTCCTGGAATTGCTTACGAAGCTTGCGCGAAATCCCATCGAGTGCTGGAGCGCTGAATTCTTCCAGGAGCCGATTGCCAAGGTCGGACTTCCCTTTGTCGAAGCCGTGCTGGTGCACGAGCCCGCCGCGATCAAGCGCGTCCTTCTCGATAATGCCGGAAATTACCGCAAGGACCCGATCCAGCGGCGCATCCTCTCCAATGGACTGGAGGACGGTCTGCTCAGCGTCGAAGGACCAAGGTGGGAGGTGCAGCGGCGCACGCTGGCCCCGCTATTTGCCAAGCGGACGGTGAATTCCTTCGCGCAATCGATGCTGGTGGCTGCCAATGCATTGGCCGCAAAATGGCAGCGGCTCGGACGGGACGCCGTTATCGATGCCGGGGCCGAAATGGCGCTGGTGACACTGAACGTGCTGGCGCTCACGATCTTCTCCGATGGGATTGGCGGAGACGCCGAAGATTTCCGGCTGGCCATGAATGCCTATTTCGGCGGGATCGGCAAAATTGGCATGCTGGATTTGTTGAGGGTGCCCGCGTGGGTGTCACGTCCCGGACAGGCGCGACTGAGTCAGACGATGACCTATTTCGAAGGGGTCATCGACGATCTGATCGAGGCGAGACAGCGAAAGCTATGCGAGCCTTCATCCGGGCATATCCCGGACGATCTCTTGACGCTGTTGCTGCGGGCGCTCGACCCCTCCACAGGGCAACGGATGACCCTCACCGAAGTCCGGTCGAACATTCTGACGTTCCTGTCGGCGGGGCACGAGACCACCGCGAACACGCTGGCATGGTCGTTGTTTTTGCTCTCGCAGTCGGCCCACTGGCGCAGTCGGGTGCAGGATGAGGTCGACCGTGAGATTGGTGCCGGCACAGAAGGTCTCGCCGACAGGCTCCTGGTGACAAGAGCGGTCGTGGACGAGGCGCTGCGGCTTTATCCGCCGATTGCCGCGCTCAGCCGACAGGCGGTCGAATCGGATGATCTCGGGAACGCGCCGGTGAAGCGGGGCTCGCTCATCGTGATCTCCCCCTATGTGCTGCATCGCCACCGGTGCTGGTGGGACCGCCCTGACGTCTTCGATCCGTCGCGGTTCATGGCAAGCGCGCGAAACGAGATTGGGCGCTTCGCTTATTTGCCGTTTGGTATAGGACCCCGGACCTGCATTGGCGCCGCCTTCGCCCTGCAGGAGGCGACAATCATCCTCGCTGTGCTGATGCATCACTTCGATCTGCACCTCGTGCCCGGTGCGGACGTCTGGCCGATACAACGCGTGACCCTGCGGCCGAGCACACTGCCGATGCGGTTGTCCCTGCGCGTTGCTGTACGGGATATTTCCTGAGCCGCGTGGATATGGACTACGGATCGAGCTCGGTGTCCCAATAGAGATAATCGAGCCAGCTATCGTGCAGATAGTTCGGCGGGAACAGCCGGCCGTTCCGATGCAATTGATGGACGGTCGGCGCGAATGGTGATTGCCGCGGAAACATGCGGGCCTGTTGCGGGGTCAGATTGCCTTTCCGAAGGTTGCATGGCGAACAGGCCGCGACGACATTTTCCCACGTTGTCTGGCCGCCCTTGCTGCGCGGAATGATGTGATCGAACGTCAGATCCTCCGGCGCCCCGCAATATTGGCAGGCGAAGCGGTCCCGCAGGAACACGTTGAACCGGGTGAAGGCGGGATGGGTGGTCGGGGCGACAAAGGATTTCAGCGACACCACGCTTGGCAGCCGCATCTCGAAACTTGGGCTTCGAATCGCGCGATCGTAGTGCTCGACAATGTTGACGCGCTCAAGAAACACCGCCTTGATCGCATCCTGCCAGGACCACAGCGACAGCGGATAATAGCTGAGCGGCCGGAAATCCGCATTCAGCACAAGAACCGGCCAACCGCCTTGTGAGACATGTGCGTTCAAGTGACGCTCCTGGCCTCCCATATAGGCTGCAAAGCAGCATGCGCTCACATACTACATGCAGCGTGACGGCATTGTGAAGGGCCTTGATGGAGCTTATCCGTATCCATTGATGCGGATTGATTGCAGGAACGGTTGGCTTGTCGCTACACATAAAGTGCTGGCATTCGCCGCGCCACTGATGCAACCACGATGGATGCCATGAGTCGCTATCTCGAGGCGCCGCGAAGGCTTCGCGCCTTCGTTCGATCGTACGAGACCAGCCTTGTGCTGCTTGCGCTGGTGGCGGGAACCGTGGGCGGCGCGGTGGTCGGAGCGATGAGCGCCGCGGTCTCGGGCCTTCATCAATTGCTGTTCGACCTTCCCGCCGGCGCCCGCCTGTCGAGCCAGGCTTTCATCGACCCCGTACGGGCGCTGCTGGTGCCTTCGCTGGGCGGGCTCGCGCTCGGCTTTGCCTTTCTCGTTTTGTCACGCTGGCGTCCGGCGCGAGAGATCGATCCGATCGAGGCCAATGCGCTGCACGGCGGGCGGATGTCGTTTCGCGGCAGCCTCATCGTGGCGCTGCAGACCGTCTGGTCGAGCGGCGTCGGAGCCTCGGTGGGGCTCGAGGCCGGCTATACCCAGATGGCAAGCGGGCTGGCGGCCTCGCTGGGGCGAGCCTTTCATCTGCGCCGCGGCGACCAACGGATCATTGTCGGCTGTGGTGCCGCGGCCGCAATCGCCGGCGCTTTCGGTGCCCCGCTGGCGGGTGCGTTCTATGCTTTCGAGTTGGTGATCGGCGGCTACACACCTGCGAGCCTCACACCGGTCGGCGTCGCGGCGGTGAGCGGTTATTTTGTCGCCCATGGCTTTGGGGAGCTGACGCTCGGGATCAGCGTCGGTCCGGTCGGCGACGTGCTCGGCCGCGATTTGGCAATCGCGGCAGCGCTCGGCATTGTTGCGGCGTTGTTTGGCATCTCGATCATGCGCGGCGTGGCCTTCTGCGAGAAGGCCTTGGCAGCGACGAGGATCTGGTCCCCGCTGCGGCCGGCGCTGGGCGGTCTGGTGGTCGGGCTGCTCGCCTTGCAAGCGCCGCAAGTGATGTCCTCAGGCCATGGCGCGCTGCAGTTCGGTGGCATCATGTCGATGCCGCTCGCGATGATGGCATCGATCCTGGCGCTCAAGGCCGTGGCCTCCGTGGTGTCGCTGGGAAGCGGTTTTCGCGGCGGTCTGTTTTTTGCCACCCTGCTGCTGGGCGCCTTGGGTGGGCGGGTGTTTGCAGTGGGGATCGACAGTCTTTGGCCCGAACTGAACCTAGATCCGAACGTCTACGCCATGATCGGCATGAGCGCTTTGTCGGCATCCGTAATCGGTGGTCCGCTCACCATGTCCTTCATCGCGCTGGAGTCGACCGGCAATCTCTGGCTGACCACGGCAGTGCTGGTCGCGGTCATCCTGTCCACGCAGCTGACGCGCGAATTGTTCGGATATTCATTCGCCACCTGGCGGCTTCACCTGCGCGGCGAGACCATCCGCAGCGCCGCCGATATCGGCTGGATCCGCGATCTCACCGTGCTTAGCCTGATGCGCCGCGATGTGGCCACCGCAGATGTGGCCCTGTCCATCCGGCAATTCCGCGAACGCTTTCCGCTCGGTGAGCAAAACCAGGTTGTCGCCATCGACGCCTCGGCCCGCTATGTCGGGCTCGTGATCGTGGCCGAAGCGCATGCGCCGGACCTTGAGGTCGACAGTGCTCTCCTCAATATCGTGCGCCATCGCAGCGCCGTGCTGCATCCGGCCATGAATATCCAGGAGGCGATCGCGGTGTTTGATGCGGCCGAGGCCGAATCACTGGCGGTCGTGGAGGCCCACCGCGAGCGCCGGCCGATCGGAATTTTGACCGAAGCCCACGCGTTGCGCCGTTACGCCGAGGAATCCGAGCGACGTCGTCGCGAGGTGGTTGGGGACATCTGACCCGCGCGATTGCCGCGGACCGGCTTGGTCGTTGCCTTCTGTTCGGATGCCGCGAGGACTCCCTCGCGCCGCTTCATCACGCGATAATAACTCCACCATAGATGCGCCGCGGCCCCGCGCATCGGGCGCCACGGGTCAGCCAGTTCGGCCATCTGTTTCACCGTCGGGCGCGAAGGCAGGGCAAGTCCGAGCCGCATCGCTTCCTGGATGGCGAGATCGCCCGCCGGCCAGGCATCGCTATGGCCGAGGCAGAACAGGAGGTAGATGTCGGCCGTCCAGGGGCCGACGCCATGCAACGCCGTCAGCCTTGCATGCGCAAGATCGGCCGTTTGTTCCGCCAGCGCATCGAGGTCGAAGCGCTCGCTGTCCAGTTCGCGCGCCAACGCTTTCAGCGTTTTGATCTTCGCCGCTGACAGACCAAGGCGACCCAGCCGGTCGGCGCGGGCGGCGCGGATGGCCTGATGATCCAATGGATCAAAGGCGGCATTGAGCCGGGTCCAGATCGCCGCGGCGCTGGCGGTGGATAGCTGCTGCCCGCAGACGATCGCGGCAAGCCCGGCAAAGCCGGAGTCGCGTCGCCGCAGCGCGGGCATGCCGGCGATCTGCAGAACGGGCTTTAATCGAGGGTCGCGCCTGACGAGCCGGCGGATGGCGCTTTCAAGGTCGGCCTGGGATTGCAATCGGAGGGTCATGGCGATCTATACGAGGTTATCACCGCGCCCACACTTTTGGCAGGTCTCTACGCTGATGTTAGAAGCGAAAAACGCAAGGCTAACGCGACCGTGCCGTGGAAACTTTCGATGCCCTCCGTTTATCGTTTTGCGCCGAGCCCGAACGGCTATCTCCATCTCGGCCATGCGCTGTCGGCCTGTCTCAATTTCGAAGCGTCGCGCCGCGTCGAGGGTCGGTTTTTGCTCCGCATCGAAGATATTGATTCCGCGCGCTGTCGGCCGGTCTTTGAGGCGGCGATCTATGAAGACCTCGCCTGGCTTGGGCTCATCTGGGAAGAGCCCGTGCGGCGGCAGTCCGACCACTTCGGCGATTACCAAAATGCGTTGGCGCAACTCGCCGGCCTTGGGCTGATCTATCCAGCCTTTGAAAGCCGCGCCGAAATTGCGGCCCTGGTCGCGGAACGAGAGCGACTGAGGCCCTGGCCGCGCGATCCGGACGGTGCTCCGCTTTATCCGGGAACGTCAGAGGCGATTTCCGGCGAAAGACGAGACGCCATGCTGGCATCGGGCGCGCCTTATGCGCTGCGCCTGAACATGGCCAAGGCCTGTGCGCTTGCCGGCGACCTCGCTTGGCAAGAAGAGGGCAGAGGGCCCGATGGCGAAAGTGGTCAAGTGGTCGCTCGCCCCGAGGCATGGGGCGACATCATCCTGGCGCGCAAGGAGACGCCGACCAGCTATCACCTGTCGGTGGTAGTAGATGACGCGGTGCAGGGAGTGACAGATATCCTCCGCGGGCAGGACCTGTTCTGGTCGACCAGCGTTCATCGGCTGCTGCAGAAGCTGCTTGGATTGCCCGAGCCGCGCTATTGCCATCATCGCCTTATCCTGGACAGAGCGGGCCGAAAGCTTGCCAAATCCGGCGCCGCAACCGGTTTGCGGGAGCTGCGCGCGGCCGGCATGAGTCCGAGCGACGTTCGCCGCCTTGTGGACCAGGTCTGAACGACGACCGCCTCAGGGGTTCCCTTGGGGGTTACCCGCGCATCAGCGTGACTCTCGCGGTTCGCCCATGGCATGGTGAGAACCGGCCGGGGGGCGGAGAATCATGGCGCGAAAACCCAGTTCACGGCGCACCAGCAAGGCGCCCGCAACCAGGCGTGCGCGAAAGCCAGGATCGCCCAAGAGGGGTGGCCCGGGAAAGAACGCCCGGACGAGGCGCAAAAGCTCCGATTCCGCGAAAGTGGTCGAAACCGCGCTGGCAGCTTTTGCGCATGAAGTTCGAACGCCGCTGACCGGCATCCTTGCCATCAGCGATCTCCTGGCGACCTCCGGTCTCGGCGAGCGCGAGCGACGTTGGGTCGATACGATCAAGGCCGGCGCCGAACACCTCTCAAGCCTGGCAACGCTGTTCGTTGATGCCGCGCGCTCCGGCCGTCCTGGCGCCGGCGTTCGCGATGATTTGTTCGACCTGCCGTCGCTTGCCCGCAACGTTGGGGATTCGCTGGCGGGCCGCGCGACGGCCAAGGGGCTGCAGTGCCGGATCGCGATTTCCGGCAAGCTCCCGACCCTGGTGAGCGGCGATCCGGTGCGGCTTCGGGCGGCGCTTGAAAACCTCATCGACAACGCGGTGAAGTTTACCGAGGGCGGCGGTGTCGGCCTGAAAGTTTCAGCCAGTCGTGGCCGCGCCAAAGGCAAGCTCCGTGTGACGTTCGCGATTTCCGACAGCGGCATCGGATTGACCCTCGCCGAGATCAAGCGGCTGTTCCGGCCGTTTTCCCAAGCCAATGTCGGTATTGCTTCGCGGTTCGGCGGGGCGGGGCTCGGATTGGCCTCGGTTCGCCAGGTCGCGAAAGCCATGGGCGGCGATGTCACGGTCAGTCCGCGAAAGGACGGGGCGACGTTCGCGCTTGAGGTGACATTGGCTCGCGCCGCGGCCCAAAAATCGGCCACCCCCGGTGCGGACGAAACGATGAGCCATCCGCGCGGCCTGCATATCCTGAGCGTGGAAGACAATCCATTCGGGCGGGTGGTGCTGAATGCGGTTTTGACCGAACTCGGACATCAGCCTGAATTCGTCAGCCGGGGGGAGGCGGCGGTCGAGCGATTGGCGGCCGGCGGATTCGACGCCGTATTGATGGACATGGTGTTGCCGGGAATCGATGGGATCGAAGCCATCCGCCACATCCGCAGCCTTCGCCCGCCGCACAGCCGTATTCCCATCATCGGCATATCCGGACGCAGCTCCGACGAAGCCGCCGCTTTCGCGGCGGGCGCCGACGGCTTTCTGGTCAAGCCTGTAAGTCCAAGGGCTTTAGCGACTGCGCTGCTTGAAGCGTCACGCCGTCGGGCAGGCGGGACTTGATGATCGCCGCGTTCAACTCGCCGCCATAGACGAAGATCGCGGCGATGAAATACAGGAACACCAGCGCGATCACCACCGAGGCTAGTCCGGCATACATCGTTACGTAATTATTGGCGAAGCTGGCGAGATACAGGCCAAAGACGATTCCGGACACCAGCGAGGCGAACACGGTGAAGATGATGCCCGGCAGGATTTGCAGGAAGCTGCGCCGGCCCGCAGGAAGCCAGGCGTGCAGAATGAACAGTGCGACGACCAGCGCCGAAATCGTGATGCCGTAGCGCGACAGGCTGAGCAATCTTTCATTGCTTTCGATCACCAGCGGAATGTGTCGCCGTGCCGCCTCGACCAGCAGTGGCCCGAGCACGATCAGAAAGGCCATGGCGAGGAACGTAAACGCCGCGATCAGGGTATAGGCGATCGATTCCAGCCGCAGCCAATACCAGCGCCGCAGCTCGATCACGGAATAGGCGCGGTTCAGCGCCACGCGCAGGCTTTCGACCCCGTTGGAGGAGAAATAGACAGCAAGCACCGCGCCGATCGTCAGCGCATCGCCACGCGTCGTGGTCAGGACGTCGTGGATCTGGTCCGACAGGGTGGCCGCGACTTGCTGGGGCCAGATCTGCAGCATCAGGCCGGCCGCCTGGTCCGCAAGGTCCCTGGAGCCAAAAAAACCGGCGAGCGAAGTGAGGACGATGAGAAACGGAAACAGCGCCATCAGGGTCGACAGGGCGATATGGCTCGCGATCGCCCAGCCGTCGTCGGCGAGAAAGGTGTAGAACGCGTCGATGGCGACGTCGTAAACGTAGCGGATCTGCTTCACGATGCCCCTCGACCACGGCCTGATATAGCGAGTTTAAATCTTTATCATTTTTACAACCGTCTCATCATAGCAGCGTCGATCCGAAACCGGCACCCGGCTCAGGCACGCGAAATCCACGAGCGGGTGATGGCGAAGCATGCCGCCCGGTGCTATGAAACGGGATGAGTTCATTTCTGAGTACGATACTGCTTCCCCTGGCGGTCGGTGCCGTTGCGCTGGTGCTGCTGTTGGGTCTTATCAACATGATGCGCGGCGGCTCGCCCAACCGGTCGCAACGACTGATGCGGTTGCGCGTGCTTTTGCAGTTCGTCGCCATCGTCGTGACCATGATGGCGGTATGGGCGATGGGCCGCTGACCGTTGGTCATATCACAGGACAGGATCGAGAATGGTTGTTCTCAATCGCATCTATACCCGGACGGGCGACGACGGCACCACGGCGCTTGGCAGTGGCGAACGTCGTCCCAAGTATGATTTGCGTGTCGCGGCTTACGGGACGGTTGATGAAACCAATGCCGCCATCGGGCTTGCCAGGCTGCATTCAAAGGACGCGCCGGTCGTCGATGGAATGCTCGGATTGATTCAGAACGACCTGTTCGATCTCGGTGCCGATCTCGCGGTACCCGAACGGGAAGGCAAGGCGGAGCGGCTGAGGGTGCTTGCCTCTCAGGTGGAGCGGCTTGAGAAGGACATCGACAGGTTGAATGCGGACCTTTCGCCTTTGACCTCCTTCGTATTGCCGGGCGGCAGCCCGGCCGCCGCGCATCTGCATCTGGCGCGAACGATATGCCGCCGGGCCGAGCGCCTGATCGTGGAACTTTCGGCCCAGCCGGGCGAAACGGTCGGTAATCCAGTGATTCAATACATTAATCGCCTGTCGGACTTTCTTTTTGTCGCGAGCCGCGCAATGAACAACGGTGGCGCGGACGACGTGCTGTGGGTGCCTGGCCAGAACCGCTAGGCTTCCTAGATCAACCGTTTTTGGCGCGGACGTTGACCGGCGTTGGCTGGACCATTAGGTTCCGCGGCCGAGCGTTTAGGGACGACTGCATTCTTTAAAGAAAGAGGATCGATGAAGGTTCTGGTACCTGTGAAGCGGGTGGTTGACTTC
>Ga0207647_10001698_pt1 | contig 16975 bp, 7 predicted proteins | sample KBSCornC2_FD_184295 | JGI IMG/M metagenome (GOLD analysis project Ga0207647, IMG submission 184295) | Corn rhizosphere microbial communities from Kellogg Biological Station, Michigan, USA - C2 (SPAdes) (version 2) | ecosystem: Host-associated > Plants > Roots > Rhizosphere ...
ACCACGGCCAGCGGCGTTTCCTGAGTGCTTTCGCCGCGCGGGAAGATGCGGATCTCCGCATGCGCGATCCACGCCGCGTAGTTGCTCCACGAGCGGAAGCGCACCGGTTCGCCGCGCACGCCGCCGTCGGCGGCGGTCCATGCATTGAGCATGGGCTTGGCCACCAGCGGGTCGTAGCGCACCTGCACGGCGTCGTTGGCGAGCGCCACGTCCACGCAGCGCTGGCGGTCGGCGGCATTGGCGGCCTGGCCGTCGGCCGGCGCGCCGTCCACGCTCACCAGGAATGGCTTCGCATCGGTCGGCACGGGCGCGGCGGCGGCGCTGGCGCAGGACACGCTGTCGCCCTGGCGCAGTTCGCTGGATAACGGCCGGCCATCCGCGGCGAGTGCCTGCAGGTTCTCGCTGGAAGGAGGATTGGCATGGTCCACGAGCGCACCGTTCTGCACGACGCGGCCATGGTTGTCTTCCGGCGCGGACTGCGCCGGGGTATCGGCGGCGAGTGCGTGACCCGGCGCGGCGAGGGCCAGCGCGATCAGCGCGGCGAGCGGTTGGCGGCGGAGCGCCTTCATGGCCTTCATGGCTGCACCTCGGCGATTTCCTGTTCGATCAGCACGGGGCGTCCGTCGCCGGCGCGATGCCAGTCGTCGTCGATGCGTCGTTGCAAGCTGCGCAATCGGTCGCGTGCCTTGCCGAGGTCTTCCCCTCGCGCCGGGTGATAGGCCAGGCGCAGCACGCTGGGCTGGCCCTTGATGCGCTCGTACAGCTGCGGCAGCTGCGCGGCCCAGGCCTCGAGCAACTTGTCGCCATCGCGCTCGAACGCCGCCGCGCTCACGTCCACGCGCACCACGCGATGCAGTGCCACGCCGAAGTTGAGCTTGGACATCTTGCCGGCGGTCATGCGCACGTCGCCGGGGTTTTCGGTGGTCAGGCGATAACCGGTCGGCAGGCTGCGCTCGTCCAGCTTCATCACGAAGTTGGCGCCGCGGTCGTACTGCGGGATATCCGCGCACGGCACGTGGTAGCGGCCTTCCGCATCGGTGGTCACCAGCAGGCCGCGCACCGTGGCCAGGCGTACCGCCGGCACGCCGGGTTCGCCCTGGTCCTGGTAGCCGTTGCCGTTCTTGTCGTCGAACACCTTGCCGATCAGGTCGGCGCAGTCGAAGGTCGGATCCGGCACCAGCCGCACCACCGCCGTGCCGATGTTCGACACCACGCGGTTGGCCAGCGTGTTCGCGGCCCAGGCCTGGTTGGTGTATTCGCCTTCGCCCACGCCCGAGCCGATCACCAGCACCACGGTCAGCGTGCGGGTCTGGTTCGGGCCGATGCTCAGTTCCGGCCAGCTCAGCGTGCGGCCGCTCATCAGCGGTTCGCGCGGCACGCCGTCGATGCGTGCGCTCTGCGTGCGGTACTTGAAGCCTGCCGGCACCAGGTCCACCGCCGCGATGTTGGTCAATGCGACCGCCAGCGTGTTGGTGATCTCGATGGTGTACGGCACCAGGTCGCCCTTGCTCACATTGATCTTGGGCGTGGTCTTGGTGACGCGCAGCGCACCCTGCAGCACCGGGTCGACCGGGATGTGGTTGCCGGCGAAGCCCGCCGAGCTCGCGCTGACCGCGAAGGCCAGGTAGTACGGCGGCAGGTCGCCGGAGGCCGGCGGTCCGTTGAGCGGCGATACGCGATACGTGGTCGCCCCGCCCGGCACGCTCAGCTGCTTGCCCGCCGGCGGATGGATGCCCGAGGGCGGCGTGACGTAGCCCGCCGGCGCTTCCACGCGCAAGGTGTAGGTGCCCGCGGGCGCACCCGGCAGCAGCAGGAACTGATAGAGACCGTCCGTGCCGGTGGTCTGCGTGACATTGCCCACGCCGCCGGCCAGGTATTGCGGATTGACCGGCTGGCCCGAGGGATCGAGCAGGGTCACGCGCGCGCCGGCCAGCGGCTGGCGCGACACCGCGTCGTACACGATGCCGCCCGGATCCAGCGGCAGGTCCTGCTGTGTCACGGCCACGCCGGAACCCACGGTGATGCCCTTGATCGCGGGCATCGCATTGGCCTTGTCCACCGTGCCGTTCCACTGCTTGTCCGGATCCTGCGAGACCGGATAGCCGTAGTACACGCCGCCCGGGCTGCGGAAGCGCAGCTCGTAGCCGCCGCCCGCCGGCACGCCGGTGAGCACGTAGTTGCCTTGCGCGTCGGTGGCGACGGCGGGCACCGAGGTGACGCGGCTGCCGTTCTGGTACAGCTCCGCGTACCAGCCGCTCAGGCCGGCCTCGCCGGCATCCTTTGCCGTCGGGTTGCCGCTGGCGTTGTTGAGCCACACGCTGCCGGCGATGCTGCCGTCGGCGCCGGTCAGTTCCGGGAAGTTGTAGTCGGTGGCATTGATGCCGGCCGGCAGCGTGATCGCGCCGACGCTGTTGTTGCCCTTCGCGCCGCCGGCGCTGCCGACCTGCACGCCGCCGTCCTTGTACAGCGGCGGCTGCGTCTCGGTGACGGTGTAGCTGCCCGCGACCAGGCCGGCGAACTGATAGCTGCCGTCGGCACCGGTGGTGATGGTGCGGCTGACCGCGCCGCTCAGCGTCACGGTCACGCCCGGCAGGCCGGGTTCGCCCGCGTCGCGCACGCCGTTGCCGTTCTTGTCGAAGTACACCGCGCCGCTGAGCACGCCGCCGTGGTCGATGAAGTCGTAGCCGGTGGCCGCGGTGCCCTGCGGCAGCGCGATCGCGCTGATCACGTTCGGCGTGGTGCTGCCGCCCGCGGTGCCGGCGCGCGAACCGACGTCGCCCAGGCCCGGCGGCTGCGTCTCGGTCACGCTGTAGTTGCCCGGACGCAGGTGCTCGAACGTGTAGCTGCCGTCCGCCGCGGTGGTGGCGGTCTGGTTCACCGCCTGGCCGAGGTCGTCGGTGCCGGTGAGCGTGACGGTGACATTGCCCAGGCCTTCGCCGGTGTCGCGCACGTGATTGCCGTTGACGTCGTCGTAGACCGAACCCGCCAGCGAGCTGGGCGTCAGTTCGGGGAAGTCGAACTGGCTGAAGGTCTGCGCCGGATCGAACGGCACGTTGCCGTTGACGTTGCGCGTACCGGTGGTGCACGCCGCGCAGGGCGCGCCGTTGACCATGCCCGGCACGCTCTTGCCGTCGATATAGCCGTTCGGCTGCGTTTCGGTGAGCGTGTAGCCGCCCGCGCCCGCCTTGGTCAGGCCGGCGAATACGTAGCTGCCGTCGGCGCCGGTGACGATGCTGCGATCCACCGCCTTGCCGTCGACGTCGGTGCCGGTCAGGCGCACGTTGACGCCGGCGATCGGCGCTTCGCCGCTGTCGCGCACGCCATTGTTGTTGGCGTCCACGTACACCGAGCCGCTGATGCCGCCGGTCAGTTCGCCGAAGTCGTAGGCCGTGCCGCGCGCACCCGGTGCCACCGGAATGCCGGAGATCACGCTGGTGCCCGCCGCACCGGCGGTGCCGCCGAGGCTGCCCACGTGTTCCGCACCGTCCGCATAGGCGCCCGGCTGGGTCTCGGTGAGCGTGTAGCCGGCGCCGTTCGCCGGCAGCAGGCCGTCGAAGACATAGTCGCCGCTGGCGTCGGTGGTCACGCTGCGGTTGACCGCGCGGCCGTCGACGTCGGTGCCGGTGAGCGCTACGGTGACGCCGGCGATGCCGGTCTCGCCCGCGTCGCGCGTGCCATTGTTGTTGCCGTCGATGAACACGGCGCCGGACAGGCGTGCCGCCAGCTCGCCGAAGTTGTAGTTCGCGCCGACCTGCGACACACCGAGCGCGACGCCGTCGAACACGTCATTGGCCGCGTGCGTGCCGCCCAGCGTGCCGACCTGCTCCTGGCCGTCGGCGTACTGCGGCGGTTGCGTCTCGGCGATGCGATACGTGCCGGCCGGCAGGTTGGGCGCGAGATAGGCGCCCGAGGCATCGGTGGTCAGGTTGACGGTGGCGCTGGTCGCGGTGTTGGTGATGGCGATCGCCACGCCGGCGATGCCGGTCTCGCCCGCATCGCGCAGGCCATTGCCATTGGTGTCGACATAGACGAAGCCGCCCAGGCCCTGGCCCAGTTCGCCGAAGTTGTAGTTCGCACCGGCCTGCCCCGCGCCGAGCACGATGCTGCCGATCACGTCGTTGCCGGCCAGCGTGCCGTTCGGCGTGCCGCCCACGGTACCGACGGTATCGCCGCCGTCCTGCCACTGCGCCGGCTGGGTCTCGGCCACCTGGTAGGTGCCCGGGCGCAGGTTGGGGAAACTGTAGCTGCCGTCGTTGGCGGTGGTGACCGTGGTGTTGACGGCCTGGCCCAGGTCGTCGGTGCCGGTGAGCGTCACGGTGACGCCGCCGATGCCCGCGGTCTCGCCCGCATCGCGCACGCCGTTCTTGTTGGCGTCGATGTAGACGAAGCCGGCCAGCGAGGTCGAGGCCAGTTCGCCGAAGTCGAAGTTCGCGCCCTGCTGGCCGATGCCCAGCGTGATGGCGCCGATGGTGTTGCCGTCCGCCGACGGCGTGCCGCCGTTGCTGGTGCCGGTGCCCGTGCGTGCCTTGCCCGGCAGGTAACCCGCCGGTTGCGTCTCGGTCACGGTGTAGCTGCCGGGACGCAGGTTCTTGAAGGCGTAGTTGCCGGAGGCATCCGTCGTGGTGGTGAGGCTGACCGCCTGGCCGAGATCGTCGGTGCCGGTCAGCGCCAGCGTCACCGGCGGACTGCCGATGCCCGCCTCGCCCGCATCGGCGACGCCGTTGTTATTCAGATCGCTGTAGACCTTGCCGGCGATCTGCGCGTCCGGCAGCTCGCCGAAGTTGTAGGCCGTGGCGGCGGTGTTGCTGGGCAGGTTCACGCCGCTGATGGCGTCGCCCGGATTGGCCGCCGTGCCGCCCGCGCTGCCGGCGGCGTCGGTGCCGTCGCGATAGCCGGCCGGTTGCGTTTCGGTCACGGTGTAGTTGCCGGCGGGCAGGAACTGCACCAGGTAGCTGCCGTCGGCGGCGCTGGTCACAGTGCGGTTCACCGCGGAGCCGTCGACGGCCGTGCCGCTCACCTTCACGGTGACGCCGGCGATGCCGGTGTCGCCCGCATCGCGCACGCCATTGCCGTTGAGGTCGGCGAATACCGCGCCGGCGATCGACGAGCTGGTGACGCTGACGTTGCCGCCGTTGCTGTTGTTGCCCGGGGTCGGGTCCAGCGAGGTGGTGGTGATCGACGCGTTGTTGGTCAGCGTGGCCGGATTGGACGCAGGCTGGCCGGTGACGCGCACGGGCACGGTGATGGTGGCGGTCGCGCCGACCGCCGCATCGTCGCCGAGCGCGCAGGCGAAATTGGTGCCGCCGGCCGCGCCGGTGCACGGCGTGCCCGGGATCGACGGGAAGCCCGCACTGGTGGCGATGCTCGGCGTGCCGGCCAGCACCATGCCGCTGGGCAGGCTGTCGGTGACCTGCACGCCGTCGGCGACGCCCGGACCGTTGTTGGCCACCGCGATGCTGTAGTTGAACGCCTCGCGGTAGCCGATGCTCGACGGGTTGGCGGTCTTGCTCACCAGCTGCACGTCGGCCTTGGTGCGCACCGTGGTGTTTTCGCTGGGGTTGTTGTTGCCCGGCTGGGTATCGCGGCCCGCGGCCACTTCGTCCGAGCTGGTGGCCAGGCGCAGCGTGGTGGTGCCCTTGGCTTCGCCGCGCATGGTGAGCTGCACCACCTTGCTGCTGCTTGTCGCGACCGTGCCGAACTGGCAGGTCACGGTGCCGCCGATGGTGCCGACCGCAGGCGTGGAACAGGTGGCGCCGGCCGGCGGCGTCAGCGCCTGGAAGCTCAGCAGCGCCGACGGCAGCGTGACGGTGAAGTTGGCGTTCTCGGCGTACGACGGGCCGCTGTTGGTCAGCGTCAGCGTGTAGGTCATGTTGTCGCCGACGGCCACCGGATCGGGGCTGTCGACGATGTTGCCGAGGATGTCCAGCGCGGCATTGTTCACCGGCACGTTGAGGCTGCCGGCGTTGTTCGCGCCATTGAGCTCGGTGGTGCTGGTGCTGGCGGTGGCGCTGGTGGCCAGCGTGCCGCCCTGGGTGGCGTCGTTCGGGCGCACCACCACGGTGACGGTCTGCTGCGCGTTGCGGTTGATCGCGCCCCAGTCGCAGGTCAGGGTCTGGTTGCCCGGTCCCGTGGTGGAACCCGCGGCCGGCTGCGTGCCACAGCTGCCGCCGCCGGATGCGGTCGCCGACACGAAGGTGACATTGGCCGGCAGCTGGTCGGTGACGCTGACGTTCTGCGCCTGGCTGTAGTCGCCGTTCTTCACGGTCAGCACGTAGGTCAGCGTCTGCCCCGCGGTGGCGGGCGACGGCGAGCCGGTGACGACCACGCTGACGTCGGCGCGCGCGTCGGTGGTGGTGGTGACGCTGTCGTTGTTGTTGCTGTAGTCCGGATCGGCCGTGGTCGGCGATACCGCATAGGCGCTGTTGGTGCGCGCGCCGCCATCGCCGCCGGGACGGATCTTCACCGTGATCACCGGGCAGTTGCTGCCGGCGGTGCAGGTGGGCACGTCGCCGAGCGCGCATTGCAGGGTCACGCCGCTGCCGGAGGACACCGTCGGCGCCGGGCAGCTGGCGCCGGCCGGACCGTTGGCGATGCTCGCGCCGATGTAGCCCGCGCCGGTGGCGCCGGTATTGCTGTTGATCAGCGTGTCGAGCTGGTCGACCACGCTGACGTTCACCGCGGTCTGCGGTCCGCTGTTGACCACTTCCAGCGTGTAGTCGAGCTCGTCGCCCGCGGCGACAGTGGCCTGCGCGGCCTTCTTGATCAGGCGCAGGTCGGCCGAGTCCGGACCGATCTGCGCCTGCACGCCGCTGCCCACGCAATCGTTGCTGGCGTTGTTGTCGCTCCACGGCGTACCGGCCGCGGAAGCCACTGCAGACACGCACATGGTGTTGGTCAGCGTGCCGGCCGCATTGGCGGTCACGCTGTAGACCACCGCCTGCGAGGTGCCGCCCACCGCCAGCGGCGTGCCGGCGGTGTAGTCGCGCGTGCAGGTGACGGTCTGGTTGCCCGCCGCCGGCGTGAACGGCGCGGCCGGCGCGCAGCTCCAGCCGTTGGCCTGCTTGTAGGCGGTCAGCGTCACGCCGACAGGCAGCGTGTCGATCATGCGCGCGGTGCCGGTGAGCGGCGCCGTGCCGTTGTTGTGCATCGAAATGCTCCAGTCGAAGCTGGAGCCGACGGTGGCGAGCGCCGGGTTCGGGCCGCTCTTGTTCGCCGCCAGGTCGGAGGTCGGATCGACCACGCCGACGGTGGCCGAACCGGCGTTGTTGCCTGCCTGCGGATCGGTCAGCGTGCTGCTGGCCGAGGCGGTGTTGGTGATCGCGGTGCCGGCGGTGATCGCCTTCACCGGCACCGTGATCTGCGGCATCGCGATGTTGTAGCCGGGCGCCGCGCCGCCGAGCGCGCGCGTGCAGGTGATGGTCTGGCCCGCCGGCGCGCCGCAGCTCCAGCCGGTGCCGCTGGCATTGCCGGTGATCTGGAAATTGGCCGGCACCGTGTCGGTGACGGTGACGCTGGTCGGGTTGTCGCCGGTGTAGCGCGGCGCCAGGATGAAGCTGAAGCTGGTGCCGGTGAGGATCGGCGAGCCGGTGCTGGCGGTCTTGGTCAGGCTGATGTCGCTGCCGGCGAGCACCGCGGTGTTGGCGGTGACGCTGTTGTTGCCGCTGTCCGGATCCTGCGCCGCGCCGCTGGAGGTCACCGCGACACTGCCGTTCAGCGCCATGTTCGAGCCGCCGGCCACGCCCACCGCGCCGTTGATCGGGCCGACCACCCAGCTGGCGCCGCTGGCGATGCTGCCGCTGAGGTTGCAGGTCAGCACCTGTCCCGCCACCGAGCAGCCGGCAGGCAAGCCGCCGGCCACGTTGAAGCCCGGCGGCAGGTTCGCGGTGATGCGCGCGCTGGTGGCCGTGTCCGGGCCCTGGTTGGCGACGGTGAAGGTATAGGCCAGCGTGCCGCCGGAGGTCACCGAACCGCTGGGGTTCTGCACCACCGACAGCGCGAGGTCCGCGCCCTGGTTGATGGTGGTGTCCTGGGTGATGCCGGTGTTGTTGCTGGCATCGCTGTCCGCTTCGTTGGCGGTGGCCGAGGCGGTATTGGTGATGATGCCCGCCGTGGGCGCGCGCACCTGGATGCTCACCGTCACGTTGCCGGCGGCTGCCAGCGAACCGAGCGAGCAGTTCAGCACGCCGCCGCTGGGCGTGCCGCAGGTGACGCCCGCCGGCGTGCTGGTGCCGACGTAGCTGGTGCCCGCGGGCAGCGTGTCGCTCAGCGTGATGCCGGTGGCCGTGGTGCTGCCGTTGTTATCGACACGCACGGTGTAGGTGACGATGCCGCCGGCTGGCGTCGGATCGGAACCGGCATCGGAGTTGTTGACCACCAGGTCGACCGCGGCCAGCGCGGGTGCGGCGGCGAACAGCGTGATGCACGCGAATACGGCGCGGCTGAAGATGCGGCCGCTGCGCTTGCGCAGCGACGCGGGTTGCGTCCGATCGGATTCCATCCGATACCCCCTGAAGGTTGGCAACAATCCGCCGTCGCGTGCCGCTTCTGCAGGCACACGGGTGGATGGGTCGTTCCAAGGAGAAAAGCCGGCTCCCCTGCACAGCCAGGCGCCGACGGCCGAGCGTCATCCAGACGTCGGGTGGCGACTACAAGCAGATAGGAGGAAATCCGAAAACGCCGTACCCCACGGCGAGTCGTCCACGGCCCCTGTATCCGTGATCGAGCTCACGAAAGGATCGTGCAAGGCTGCGATTTGCGTCAATCGGGCTTGAAAGAAATTTCGATTTGTGAAGGACCGACACGGCGGGAATCACGCATAGTGGCGAGCGGAGGTAAGTGCTTGACTCTGCGCGATTAGCCTGGATCGCGAGCATGGCGCGAAGGGCGACTTCATCGCTCATGCAGGACGCAAAGTCTCATCCAGGTACACCTTGAAGGATCACGCTCCTGGCCCAGCGGCCCGCGTCGCCGCTTGCCCGCGCCGCCCTGCCCCTTCAACGATGCGACGAACGCGGCGAACGCATCGTGCGTCATCGCCGTGTTTTTTCCACAGCCGCTGTGGATGTTCCGCAGGCCAGCCTGTGGAAAAGTATCGCAACCGACTGATGGCGTTGCGTTGCGCACGCGCTGCGAACGTTTTGGCCAGTCGGCGCGACGCGGTGCGGGCGAGAAAAGCGTTGCGTCGACACTGCAAGTATGCATCGCCATCCGTCATGGCGACGCGGCAAAGGCGCGTACGTGCAAAGTCGTTGCCGACCTCGAGATGCGAGCAAAACTTTCGCAGCATGTGCATGCTTCAACGCGGTCAGACACTTGAGTGTCTTTTCCACAGGCTCACCCGCGGAACATCCACAGCGCCTGTGGAAAACATCATGCGTGCGCAGCGTCATCGCGATGGCAGATGCATGATTCCAAGCATTGCGCAACGGTTTTTTCGCCGAATGCGGCTTCGTGTGCATGGCGAAAATTTTCGCAGCGCGTGCGCAACGCAATGCCATCAGTCGGTTGCGGTACTTTTCCACAGGCTTGCACGCAAGCCATCCACACGAGTTGTGGAAAACGCTTCGTGGCGCGCAAAAAAATGCCGCCCTGCGGCGGCATTCTTCGCAAACTCCAACAGCAGGCGATCAAGCCGCGCGCGGCGCCCTGGTCAGAATGCCCAGCACGTCGGCCAGCTTGTCGCGCATCTCGCGGCGGTCGACGATCATGTCGATCGCACCATGCTCCAGCAGGAACTCCGAGCGCTGGAAGCCTTCCGGCAGCGTCTCGCGCACGGTCTGCTCGATCACGCGCGGGCCGGCGAAACCGATCAGCGCCTTCGGCTCGGCCACGTTGACGTCGCCGAGCATGCCGAGGCTGGCGGACACGCCGCCGGTGGTCGGATGGGTGAGCACGCTGATGTACGGCACGCCGGCGTCGCGCAGGCGCGCCAGCGCGGCCGAGGTCTTGGCCATCTGCATCAGCGAGAACAGCGATTCCTGCATGCGCGCGCCGCCGGTGGCGGAGAAGCACACCAGGGCGCTGCGCTCGGCCAGCGCGCGCTCGGCGGCGCGGGCGAACTTCTCGCCGACCACCGAACCCATCGAGCCGCCCATGTAGCTGAACTCGAACGCCACTGCCATCAGCGGGCGGCCCTTGAGCTTGCCGCTCACGGCCAGCAGCGCGTCTTTTTCGCCGGTGGATTTCTGCGCGGCCACGATGCGGTCGCGGTACTTCTTGGAATCGCGGAATTTCAGCGGATCGGTGGGTTCCAGGTTCGACCACAGCTCCTGCGTGGAGCCTTCGTCCAGGAACGCCTGCAGGCGCGCGCGCGCCTCGATGGCGTGGTGATGGCCGCACTTGGGGCAGACCATCAGGTTGCGCTCCAGCTCCGGCCGGTACAGCACCGTGCCGCAGCCGCCGCACTTCTCCCACACGCCCTCCGGGACCTTGCCCTTGCCGGCGTTGGAGCTCTGCGTGCGCACACGCGGGGTCATGATTTTCTGCAGCCAGTTCATCGCCACACCTCAAACGTTCCTGGCCGAAGCGACCAGGAGGTCGCCTCAGCGTGCGTCCAGCGCCGTCCGGATCGGTTGCAGGAAAGCCTTGGCGCGGTCGGCGATCTCGTCCGCCCGCTCAGCCCCCGCCAGCCGTTCCACCAGCGCGCTGCCGATGACCACTGCATCGGCGAACCCGGCGATGTCCCTGGCGCTCTGCGCATCGCGCACGCCGAAACCCACCGCCACCGGCGCCTTGGCGCGGGATCGGATCCCGGCCACGCGGGCCGCGATATCCGAGGTGCTCAAACGCCCCGCGCCGGTGATGCCGGCAAACGACACATAATACAGGAAACCCTCCGCCGCCCCGCACAGCTGCGCCATACGCGCGGGTGCGGTGGTCGGGGCCGCCAGCAGGATCTGGCGCAGGCCGGCGGCTTTCAGCGGCGCCAGCACGGCCGATTCCTCCAGCGGGCAATCGACCAGCAGCACGCCGTCCACGCCCGCCTCGACGGCTTCCGCGGCGAAGCGTTCGTAGCCGCGGATTTCCACCGGGTTGAGATAACCCATCAACACCACCGGCGTATCCGCGTCGCGCTGGCGGAAGGTGCGCACCCAGCCGAGCACATCGGCCAGGCCCACGCCCTTGGCGATGGCACGCTCGCTGGCGTGCTGGATCACCGGGCCGTCGGCCATCGGGTCGGAGAACGGCACGCCCAGCTCGATCACATCGGCGCCAGCGTCAACCAAAGCGTGCATCAGCGCCACGGTGTGCTCCGGCGCGGGATCGCCGGCGGTGACGAAGGGGATCAGGCCGGTGCGGCCGTTGGACTTGAGTGTGTCGAAGCGGCGGTCGATGCGGTTCATACCTGCACTCCTTCGCGGGCGGCGATGGTGTGTACGTCCTTGTCGCCGCGGCCGGACAGGTTGCACAGCACGAGCTGGTCTTTCGGCATCTCGCGGGCGAGCTTGATCGCCTGCGCCACCGCGTGGCTGGATTCGAGCGCGGCGAGGATGCCCTCGGTGCGCGCCAGCAGATGGAACGCTTCGAGCGCTTCGTCGTCGGTGATGCCGACGTATTCCGCGCGGCCGGCATCCTTGAGGAAGGCGTGCTCCGGACCGACGCCTGGGTAATCGAGACCGGCGGAGACGGAATGCGTCTCGGTGATCTGCCCGTTGTCGTCGCATAGCACATAGGTGCGATTGCCATGCAGCACGCCCGGACGGCCCGCGGCGAGCGACGCCGCGTGATGACCCGTCGCGATGCCCTCGCCCGCCGCCTCGGCCCCGACGATGCGCACGTTCGCGTCATTGAGGAACGCGTGGAACAGACCGATGGCATTGGAACCGCCGCCGACGCAGGCGGTGATCGCGTCCGGCAGGCGCCCGTATTGCTCGAGCATCTGCTCGCGCGCCTCGCGCCCTACGATGGCGTTGAAGTCGCGCACCATCATCGGATACGGATGCGGGCCGGCGACGGTGCCGATGATGTAGAAGGTGTCGGCCACGTTGGTGACCCAGTCGCGCATCGCTTCGTTGAGCGCGTCCTTGAGCGTCTTCGAGCCGGAGGTCACCGGCACCACTTCGGCGCCGAGCAGCTTCATGCGGTAGACGTTGATCTTCTGCCGCTCGATATCCACCGCGCCCATGTACACCACGCACTTCAGGCCGAAGCGCGCCGCCACCGTGGCGCTGGCCACGCCGTGCTGGCCGGCGCCGGTCTCGGCGATCACGCGCGGCTTGCCCATGCGCTTGGCGACCAGGGCCTGGCCGATGGTGTTGTTGATCTTGTGCGCGCCGGTGTGGTTCAGGTCCTCGCGCTTGAGCAGGATCTGCGCGCCGCCGACGTGCCGGGACAGGCCTTCGGCGTGATAGATCGGGCTGGGGCGGCCGACGTAGTACTTCAGGTCGCGATCGAGTTCGGCGAGGAATTCGGGATCCTCGCGCAGGCGCAGGTAGGCCTCGGTCAGCTCGGCGATCGGCGCCATCAGGGTTTCGGCGACGTACTGCCCGCCGAAGTCGCCGAAGCGGCCGTGCGCGTCGGGCCAGCGGTGGAAGTCCTGGGACATGTGCGATTTCCTCTAGCCGGGGAGGCGTCGCGGGGATCCGGTCCGCGGCCGCCAGACCGACAAATTAACGCACATCCGCGCCGCGCGAAAAGCGATAAGATTGCCATAACCTGTCAGTAAAACTCACATGTCGACCATCCGCGACCTGCCTCCGCTCAATGCCCTGCGCGCCTTCGAAGCCACGGCGCGCCTGGGCAGCGCCAGCCGCGCCGCAGAGGAACTGCACGTCACCCACGGCGCGGTCAGCCGCCACCTGCGCACGCTGGAAGAAGCCCTGGGCCAGCCGCTGTTCGCCCGCCAGGGCCGCGGCCTGGCGCTGACCCCGGCCGGCGAACAGCTGCGCGACGGCGCGCGCGATGCGTTCGGGCAGTTGCGCGAGGCCTGGGCGCGCGTGGCGCGCGGCCAGGCGGATGCGCCCTTCGTGCTGGGCTGCCCCGGCAGCCTGCTGGCGCGCTGGATGATTCCGCGGCTGGAGCGGTTGAAGCAGGATCTGCCCACGTTGAAGTTGCATCTCTCCGCACAGGAGGCGCCGTTCGATCCGGCGCTGACCGGTGTCGATGCGGCGCTGCTGCTGTCCGAGCCGCCCTGGCCGGGCGACTGGCGCGTGCACGAGCTGGCGCCGGAGTGCATCGGGCCAGTGCTCAGTTCGCGCTATCCCGGCGCGGCGCAGTTGCAGCAACCCGAGCAGCTGCTGGGCGAAGCGCTGCTGCACACCACCTCGCGCCCGCAGGCGTGGCCGCAGTGGGCTGCGCTCGCCGGCCTCGAACCCGGGCAGCTGCGCTACGGCCAGGGCTTCGATCATCTGTATTACCTGCTGGAAGCCGCCGTCGCCGGCCTGGGCGTGGCGATCGCGCCGGCGCAACTGGTCGCCGACGATCTGGCCAGCGGGAGACTGCTGGCGCCGTGGGGTTTTCGCGTGACGTCGGCGCAGTGGATTCTGGCGATGCCGCGGCGTGCATCGAGCGCACAGGCGGAGGCGCTCGCGGATTGGTTGCGCACCGCACTGGCGTAGGTTGGGGTGAGCCGCCGGCGAACCCCAACAATGCGGTGCGTTTGGATGTGCCGACGTTGGGGTTCGCCTGCGGCTCACCCCAACCTACGCCTGGCGCACCGCCTCGATGAAGGCGTGCATCTTCGCGGGATCCTTGATCCCCGGCGCGGACTCGATCCCACTGGACACATCCACCGCCCACGGCCGCGCCACGCGCACGGCGTGCGCGACGTTGTCGGCCGTCAGTCCGCCGGCGAGGATCAGCGGCTGCGCGAGGTCCGCCGGCATCAGCGACCAGTCGAAGGCCTTGCCGCTGCCGCCGGCTTCGCCCAGGCCGTGGCCGTCGAGCAGCAGGCCCGCGGCGCGCGGATAGGCGCGCAGGCGCGGCAAGGCCGCCGCGCCCTCGCCCATCGCGATCGCCTTCAGATAGCGGTGGCCGAACTGCGCGCACCATTCGTCGCTTTCGTCGCCATGGAACTGCAGCAGGTCGGGCTGCACTTCGCGCAGCACCTGGCGCACATAGGCGGGCTCGTCGTCCATGAACAACGCCACCGTGCTGACAAAGGGCGGCAGCGCGGCGCAGATCGCCCGCGCGCCGGCGATGTCCACGCGGCGCCTGCTGCGCGCGGTGAAGATCACGCCGATCGCGTCGGCGCCATACTGCGCGGCGAGCAGCGCGTCCTCGACGCGGGTCATGCCGCAGCACTTGATGCGGGTCATTGGCTCACCTCCGCCGGCAGGCCCCAGTGCGCTTCGTAGCGCGGACCAAGGAAGGTCAGGCCGGAAGCCGGCGCGGTCGGGCCGGCGACTTCGCGATCGCGCCCGGCCAGCAGTTCGCCGACCCAGGCCACGGGCTGTTCGCCGCGCCCCACCGGCAGCAGCGAGCCGACGATGTTGCGCACCATGTGATGCAGGAAGGCGTTCGCCTCGATTTCCACGATCACCTGTTCGTCCTCGCGCCGCACGCTCACCGCCAGCACGGCGCGGCGCGCGTGCGCGGCCTGGCAGGACACCGCGCGGAAGGCGCTGAAGTCATGCTCGCCGACCAGCGCCTGCGCCGCCGCGTGCATGCGCCCGGCGTCGAGCGGCTGCCGCTCCCAGGTCACGTAGCGTCCATCCAGCGCCGCGCGCACGGGGCGGTTGAGGATGCGATAGCGATAGCGCCGGCTGCGCGCGGAGAAGCGCGCATGGAAATCCTCCGGCACCGCCTGCGCCCACAGCACCGCCACGCTGCGCGGCAGGTTGGCGCAGCCGCCCAGCACCCAGCCGCGCGGATCGCGCTGCACCTGCGTATCGAAATGCACCACCTGGCAGCGCCCATGCACGCCGGCGTCGGTGCGGCCGGCGCAGGTGACTTCGACCGGATGCGCGGCGACGAAGGACAAGGCTTTCTCCAGCGCGCCCTGCACGGTGGCGCCGTGGGTCAGCCGCTGCCAGCCGAGGAAGTCGGTGCCGTCGTATTCGATGCCCAGGGCGATGCGCATGTCGGAGAGAAAAGCGGTAAGGCCGGCGAGGTTAGCATCCCGCGCCCGCGGCCAGCCCGAAACGCATCGGGCCGGCATGCAGCCGGCCCGATGGAAACAGCTTGCGGCGAGAACTCAGCGGATGCCGTCGAGCAGCTTCTGCGCCACGTCCTTCTGCATCTGGGTGCCTTCGTGCAGCACCTCTTCCAGCATCGCGCGGGCACCGTCGGGGTCGCCCATGTCGAGATAGGCGCGGGCCAGGTCCAGCTTGGTGTCGACCGGATCGTCGCTGAAGCCGCCCTCGTGCGCGTCGCCGGCGTGGCCGAAGTCGTCCGCGGCCGGGCTGTGCGCCGGCGCGGCGGGAATCTCGTCTTCCAGGTCGGCGAACTGCCAGGTCGAGGTCGGCTCGTGCCCGCCCGTGGCGGCCGGTTCCGGCTCGGCGGAGACGGCCGGCGCGGCATTGGCCAGCGGACGCGGGGTCAGGTCGAAGTCGAAGTGGTACTCGCTGACCTTGGGGTTCTTCGCCGGCAGCGGCGCGGCGGGGATCGGCGGAATGCCATCGTCGTGCGGGGCATCGGCGTAGCGATCCAGGTCGAACTGGTGCAGCGCCTCGTGCTCGTCCTCGTTCTGCGGCGGCAGCGGCGGCGGGTTGCCGCCCTTGGCGAACAGCGGATGGCCGGGGACCAGGTCCTCGCCCATCGACACCACGTCCAGCCATTCCGGCTGGTCGTCGCTGGCGATATGCGCGTGCATGGCCTCGGCGGCGGCCTCGAAGTGATCCACGTCGCGGCGGCTGTAGTACAGGCTGACCAGTTCCAGGTGCAGGCCGACGTCGTCCGGATGCTCGGCGAGCTGGTCGAGCAGCTCGTCCTGGTCGGGATCGGAGCTGCCGATCGAGGGCTCGGCGCCGAAGCGGTCGGCCAGCGAGGAACCGCCCTTGGACGCGGCGGCGGCCGGCGGCGACTTCTTGCGGCGGCCGAGCAGCGCGCCCAGGAGCAGCAGCACCACGGCGCCGGCGGCAGCGGCGAGCGCCCAGGTCTGCAGGTACCAGGGTTCTTCTTCGGCCGGCGCGGCCGGCGGCGGCACCGGCGCGGGCTTGGGCGCCGGCTTGTTCTCGAGCTGGGCCGGCGTGCTGGCGACCGGCGTGCTGGCCGCTGCCGTGCCTGCCGTGGCGGGTGCGGAGCTGGCGCCGGCCGGGGTCACGGCAAGCGTCGGGCTGGCCGGTTCGGCGGCCGGCTTGGCGGCGCTGGCGGCCGGCGCGGGCTTGGGCGCCTCGGCCAGCGGCCTGGTCTCGGCCGGGGCCGGGGCGGCCGGCTTCGCGGCGGCGGCCGGCATGCCGGCGGCCTTGCGCGCGTCGCTCAGCTGGCGCTGCAGATCGGCGATCTCGTTGTCCTTCAGCGCCAGCAGCTTGGTGTTCTTCTGGTTGATGTCTTCCAGGTCTTTCAGGCGCGACTTCAGCTCGCTGCCCTGCTGTTCCAGCGAGGCGAGCGCCTCCTTGCTGCGCAGGAGATCCTCGCGCAGGCCGGCCGCCGCCTTGGCGTCCTTGTCGCCCTTGGCGCTGCCGCCGGCGGCACCCTGCGCGCCGTCCTTCGCCGGCACCAAGGACAGCCGGTCAGACGGCTCGCCCTTGCCCGCGGTCGGCGCGGTGGACGCGGCCGGACGGGTGCCGGCGTCGGCCACGCTGGTCGGCGTGCGCGCGGCGCCCGAGCTCCAGTCGCCGTTCTGGCGGCGCACTTCGGCGGCGGCCGCGGCGACCGCCATGGCCTGCGCGTCCTGCGCCGAAGGCACGCGCAGCACGGCGCCGGTCTTCAGGGCATTGATGTTGTCGCGGTAGAACGCGTCCGGATTGGCCTGCTTGAGGGCCAGCAGCATCTGGTTGATGTCCACGCCCTGCGGCGCGGTGTCCTTGGCGATCGAGGACAGCGTCTGGCCGCGCTCGACCGGGCCGTACTCGCCGTTCTTCGCCACTGGCGCGGC
>Ga0207647_10001699_pt1 | contig 16954 bp, 16 predicted proteins | sample KBSCornC2_FD_184295 | JGI IMG/M metagenome (GOLD analysis project Ga0207647, IMG submission 184295) | Corn rhizosphere microbial communities from Kellogg Biological Station, Michigan, USA - C2 (SPAdes) (version 2) | ecosystem: Host-associated > Plants > Roots > Rhizosphere ...
AGAAAAGTAGAATTTCTTCATAAAACTAATTAACGTTGTTGAGATCAGCGGCGAAAAATATCCGCAGCCTAAATGTAGAAAAAAGATCAGCTATTTGGTGGGTGGGATTGTATGAGTGTTGTTACAAATAGGATCGCTACCGCAAGCATCGGAGAAATGAAAAATGGGTGTCACCCTGAGCCTATCGAAGGGTGAGCGGTGGGCTAACACGCGTTTATGGGCCTTTGCGCTCATGCTTCGACAGGCTCAGCATGACGCCCTTTTTTGTGTTGTATTTTCCATCACGTCATCGTGACGATCTCTGCGAGGCCTATCGTGTAGAGATTGCTTCGTTCGCAATGGCGATTTTTTTATGTGATGTTAGTCTGAATTTATAATCAGGACCAGTATCGAAATATTTTTTTCAAAATCAAACAAATGCAACTTTATTGCGTTTAATAATTAAACAGCCTAAATTATTCATCCGCCGCAAGGCACAACACCTAAAGTTATGGCAGAATTAGACGCTAAACCTGCTGCCGCCGAAAAAGGCACCAAGGTTAAAACCAACAAAAAATCTACCCGTGTAGATTTAACTGCAATGGTTGATCTGGCATTTTTACTGATCACTTTTTTTATTCTCACCACCACCCTGCAAAAGCCTAAAACGATGGATCTGGTTATGCCGGATAAAGAAGGCAACCAAACGATGAAGATACCCGAAAGCCGCACCATGACAGTACTCATTGGCGCAAACAACAAATTGGAATGGTTTATGGGCATGCCAGATAAACCGCTCACGTCGCCCACGGTTGACGGCTTTGGTAAAGACGGCATCCGCAAAGCGCTGTTAGCGCAAAGCGCGCGTATCAAACAATCGCAAGGCAATGATATGATCGTGTTGGTTGAAGCCGGCGCGCATTCAAACTATGCCAATATGGTGAGTATGATGGACGAGCTGAACATTACCAATATCCAGAAGCGCGCAATTGTTGATATCACGCCCGGCGAAGTGAACCTGTTGAAACGCGATCATATTTATGAGCAGTAAGGGCCACTGTTGAGCGTTCGAAAGGATTATTACACAGTAAGGAAATGAGAGGCGTAGCCTCGGCTTTATAGTAGCAATGGATTTTAATCCGTTGCTACTACGCCTAAAAAATCAATAAAGAGCTGTAGGCTCGACTCATTTTAACAAGCGAATGTCGAAAAATCACTAATATGTATCGTACCTACGGTACTCGTTAATCAACATTTATATTTTCAATGGATTAAAATCCATTGCTACAAAAAATATCGAGCCGATGGCTCTTATGTAAGAGACAATAAATCTTAATACGCTTAATTACAAATGTAAACCAGCATAAAAAAAACCCTCCCCGCTGTTCGCCGGGAGGGTTTGCAGATTCTTAGTAAGAACCGGGATTAGTTTACTTTAAGCTTGTCAGCAACTTTAATATATTGCTTTTTACCGCTCTCAGATATGGTATACTGTCCGCCTTTAGGGCCCAGGTAAATAGTGCGGCCTTTAGCGTCTTTACCAATGGCTTTATCAGCAGAGTTGTTTACTCCCTCGGTATAAGTTTTGGCAGCGGCAGCTTTCTTTGTTACAGCGGCCGAAGCTGCGCTGGTTGTAGTTGTTGCAGCGGCTTTGGTTTCAGCAGCTTTTTTGGTTACTGCGGTCGAAGCTGCGCTGGTTGCAGTTGATGCGGCGGCTTGAGCAGCAGCGGCTTTCTTCTCGGCTCTGGCTTGAGCGGCGGCGGCTTTTTTGTCGGCTTTGGCTTTAGCTGCATCCGTTGCAGACGCTGCAGCAGCTTGAGTTTCGGCAGCTTTTTTGTCGGCTTTAGCAACAGCGGATTTTGCTTTACTTCTTGCTCTTTTCTTCAACGTGTCGGTTTTTTGGGCAAAAGAGCCTACGCTAATCAACATCATTGCCGATAAAGCCAACGTGAACAGTTTTTTCATGGTTTTAATAAATTTTTAAGGTTAAATAATGAGTGAGCGAATTTTTAAGAGAACATGTTCGATAAACCGCCTGAAAGTTTGTCTTTCAGCTCATCAAACATCCCCCCCACAGCAGAAGCGCTGCCGTCGGCAGCCTGGCCGCCTTCGTTAATGAACGATTCGATCTTGTCTCCCAACCCAAACGGTAATTTGTCTTTTAAGTGATCAACTACTGTGGTGATTGCGGTTCTTGCCTGATCGGCTGAGATACCTGTGGCTTCGGCAACTTTTTGAATTAGATCTTCCATAAGAATGTTGTTTTTTGTTGTTGGTAGTGTGAAATAATACTTGAAGCTAAGCAATTGTCTCAACAAAGCCTAAAGAAAATATACTTTTTTATTGAACCACCTAAACTTAGTTTTTAAGTGAAATACAGCCGCATAAGTGTTTGATGTTTAAGAAAAGATTCGCAAACTTTGTTTAAAAGTCAATTATCTCTTTTAGCAAAATCCGAAAAACATGGGAAAATTTGAAACAAAAGTGGGTAAAGATGGTCAGCACTATTTTAACCTTTTAGCCACCAACGGACAGGTAATCCTTTCCAGCGAAGGCTACACTTCAGTATCAGGCATGAATAATGGCATTGAATCGGTAAAGAAAAACGCGCCGGCCGATGCTCATTATGACCGTGAAACTGCCAAGAATGGCAAGTTCTATTTTAATTTGAAAGCTACCAACGGACAAGTGATTGGTAAAAGCCAGATGTATGAAAGCGCGGCAGGCCGCGATAACGGCATCGAATCAGTAAAGAAGAATGCGCCCGACGCACCTGTAGTTGCTGAAGAAGCATAAGTAAAACCCCGCCAGACTTACGAAGTTTCAGAAACTTCGTAAGTCTTTATATCCCTCCACAATAATTCACCTGTTTTAGTAGTTTTGTACCCGTTATGATGATGAGTGCGGTTACCCCTTTTTCTTTATTGAACCAAAATCTTTTACTGCTACCCCAACGGGCCATTTTCTGGGAAGAAGAAAAGGCTTTGATTGCTGCCGACGTTCATTTAGGTAAAGTTGGGCATTTCCGCAAGGCGGGCATTGCTGTTCCGCGCGATATGGAGCAGGATGATCTGGCCGTATTGTCTGATCTGATCCGCGAACATCATCCCAAAAAGATCATTTTCCTGGGCGACCTGTTTCACAGCGATATGAATGCCGATTGGGACTGGTTCAAACTATGGCGGCAGCAGTTTCCTAAACTACAGATCATCCTGATACGAGGCAATCACGACATTGTACATGACGACCATTACTTTCAACTTAACGTCGAGCTGCATGATGAGCTTAGTATCGGTCCGTTTTTAATGCTGCATCATCCACAAAGCGACGAGCAACTAAACCAACTGAACGGCTACGTTTTTTGCGGTCACATCCATCCCGGTGTTAACCTGCGCGGAAAGGGCCGCCAAAGTTTAACGCTGCCTTGCTTTGCTTTTGGTAAACGACAAGCCATATTGCCGTCGTTTGGCCGCTTTACCGGCCGCGTGGCTATCCGTAGCCTGGAGACTGATCAGATCTTCGCCGTGTTGAAAGATAAGGTGCTGGCTATAGCTTAGCCGTTTTCAAATGCTTATCCACAACTATCTTGATCTCTGAAAACTGCAGATTAGGTTCCAAAATGTGGCCATCGCCATTTAGTAAATAATAAACAGGGAAACTGGAGATGGCCCAGTTGTCAAAGTTTGGCGAATCTGTGCCCTTAAGGTCAGACACCTGCGGCCAGGTAAGTTTATCATCGCGCATGGAGCCAAGCCACCAGTCGCGTTTCTTATCAAAAGAAATACTTACTATACCCAGCTGGCCATCGGCAAAAGCGGGCCATGGCGTTTTGATCATGGTTTGATGGTTTAAACGGCTCTGAAAATTAGCTGCGCGCCAAAACTCAACCAGGATCAACTTTTTATGCATGCTTTTAAGATCGAAATGCTTTCCATCAGGTGTAAGGCCAACAATTGGTGGCGCCATTTCGCCCGGAACCAAATGAATCAACGCGTTTAATTTTATGCCGATGGGTTTGCCGTCTTCGCTATTTTGCTGTTCGGGGCGCAGTTTTTTGAAAAGCGCATAGTAATCTACCGGGTTGCCTTCAAAGTTCAGGGTCTGCAATACATGTACCGCAATTTGATTGTCGGGATATTTGCCGATGAAATCAGTCAAAGTTTTCAGGCCCATGTCCTCTAATTTAGCGCGATCTTTTTCTATTGTATCGGCCTGGCGGGTCATACTGTCGTCCCATTTTCTGGATTTTCTGGCTTGCTGATATTTCGCGTCAAGCGCTTTCATTTTTTGATGCGCATTGACAGTGTCAGCCTCATACATTTTATGATAAGCAGACAGCTGATTTTGTGTGGCCGAGGTTGAGGTAATTTTAGGATAGCCTCCCTGATTGTCTTTATTATCCAGATCAGCTTTGTTATAACTTATGGTGTAGGTGCCGGGCTCAAAGTAAAGCTCGGTATTAATGTCGCTCTTACCCGGGCGCGATAACGTTAGGGTACCATAGTCGGGATTACTCCAACCACTGCTTTCAAGTGCAAATTTGCCATCTTTCGCGTTAACGGCAGTCAGCACCTGGCCCGAGCCGTCTTTTATTGATAGGGTAGCATCTGGAATACCGGCTACAGTGCCGTTTATTTCAACTTTGTGTCCGCAACCGGCAAGTACCAGCGCAGCAAGAAGCAGGTAAGTATATTTCATGGTGATAAGGCTAATTGTATCACCAAGTTAAGTTAAAAATATGGAATATCCGATATTTATTAGTGCTTGCTCAGGTATTCATTAACCGCAGCAGGCACATCGGCAAACGCTGTAATGCGTGCCACTATTTTACCTTGTCCGTCTATGAGGTAATAAGCGGGGATACTTTTAATGCCCCAGGTTGGTCCGTTTGGCGAATCGTCGCCTTTAAGGTCTGATACCTGCATCCAGTTCATGCGGTCCCTTTTAATAGCCGACAGCCATTTGTCTCGATCAGTATCAAACGAAACACTAACAATGCCCAGGCCTTTATCGCCAAGTTGTAATAATTGCGAAATGATCTGTGCGTGGTTGTCTCTGCTTGAGCCATTGCTTGAGCGCCAAAAATCAAGCAGAATTAGCTTTTTACCTATCGCTTTAAAGTTCAATGGCTTGCCGTCGGGCGTATTGCCTGAAACTTCGGGTGCGGGGCTGCCGGGGGCCAGTTGGCTCAGGGCGCTTAACTTGCTTTCCAGCTCTTTACCGTCGTCACTGCTTTTAGCGGCCGAGCTGAATTCCTGAAATATTTTATAATAGGTAACCGGGTCGTTCTGATAATCCAGCGACTTCATGATATGCGCCGCCACGCCGTTGTCAGGATATTTATCCATGAATGCCTTAAACGCCGGAAAACTGTCGTTTTGATTAACCTTAATCTCCTCGCTCTGCAATTTATTTACAGACTTTAGCTGATCCATCGTTTTAATATCGGCATCATTAATCTCTTTGATCTGCTTGTTAATGGCCAGCACCTTCTGGCGCGCCTGGTGCCGCATGGTGTCATTGATGGCGTTATATTCTGACAACTGCGTTTGCAGCTGCGATGAAGAAGTAATTACCGGATAATCGTTAATTTTTGTTGGGTCGATCTTTACGGTATAGTCGCCTTGCTCAAGGTACAATTCAACCTCGCGCATGGTGCCTTTAGTTTCTTTGAACGAGTATTGCATTTTATAATACCCGGGTACGTGTATATAATCTTTGATCTGGAACTTGCCGTTATTGATGCTTGAGGCAATCATAGTATTACCTGCCAGATCTTTAATCAACAGATTACCATATAATACCCCCGGCGCAGTACCGGTAATGGTAAAATTACCCGTGCTGCTTTTGCACGAGGCAAAGAGTATGGTGATAAATAGGATCAGGCTAATGTTTTTCATGTTTGTGTGTTCAAATTTACACGTATTCTCAGTCGCTAAATTAAGACATTTATAGAAGTAGCTGCAAAAACAGTCGAAATTTTACAGAAACATGGGCATCTCCCTTAGACTGTTTCTAAATAACTAATTGACGGGCAATTACCCGAAAGCATTTATATCTTTTGGCTTTTAATAAATACTTTTGCGTAAAAATTCATTTACTTTAAAATAATGAGCGAATTTAAACAAACCTTTAACTCATCGCTGGGCAAAAAGCTGCTTATGGCTTTAACGGGCTTGTTTTTGTGCACATTCATCATTGTGCACTTAGCGGGTAACCTGTTTCTTTTTAAAGACGACCAGGGTTATGGTTTTAATGTGTATGCCAATTTCCTTACACATTTTCCGCCTATTGAAGTTATAGCTTACCTGCTGTACTTCTGTATTCTGTTACATGCTTTGTATGGGTTGATATTAACCATCAAAAACCGCAAGGCGCGGCCGGTTGCTTATGCCGCACAGTCAAAATCGCCGGCATCATGGTCGTCAAAAAACATGGGCCTGCTGGGCGCCATCCTGTTTTTCTTCATCGTAGTGCACATGGGCGATTTCTGGTACAAATACAAGTTTACCCACAGCGTAGGCTTTAAAGAGTATCGTACCAATGTATTAACAAACCAAACTACCGTTACAGACTTTACACCTGCCGATCCAACCTTTGAGCATTCAGCTACTACCAGTGGCAATGAAGAGATCATTCGTGTGAAGGATCTGCATGCTGTGGTATCTAATAGCTTCCACAGCATCTGGTATGTGATTATTTATGTTATTGCGATGATCGCTTTAGCATATCACCTGCTGCATGGTTTCCAAAGTGCGTTCCAAACCTTAGGCTGGACGCATAGGAAGTACAGTCCGGTGGTTAAGTTTATCGGTACCTGGTTCTTTGCCGTGATCATCCCGGTAGGGTTTGCATTGATGCCAATAGTTTATTTTTTCTGCAGGTAGATAGAAATAAGAATTTAGAGTCGAGAATTTAGACTCTTTGTTCGATGAATAATTTTTAATTATAAAAAGACAAAAGGAAGATAATAGAGTCCGCAATCATCAATTTCAATCTTGATTCTCGACTCTTGATTCTCAACTCTTAAATAAAACATATGAGTTTAGATGCTAAAATTCCGCAGGGCCCATTAGCCGAAAAATGGAGCAAGCATAAATTTAACTTAAAGCTGGTTAACCCGGCCAACAAACGTAAGTACGACATCATTGTGGTGGGTACCGGTTTGGCAGGCGGGGCAGCAGCAGCGTCGCTGGCCGAGCTGGGTTATAACGTAAAAGCATTTTGCTTTCAGGACAGCCCGCGTCGTGCACACTCTATCGCTGCGCAGGGCGGTATTAACGCAGCCAAAAATTACCAGAATGACGGCGACAGCGTTTATCGCTTATTTTATGATACTATTAAGGGTGGCGATTACCGCGCCCGCGAAGCCAACGTTTACCGTTTGGCCGAGGTATCAGTAAACATTATCGACCAGTGCGTAGCACAAGGCGTACCTTTTGCCCGCGAATACGGCGGCTTACTGGATAACCGCTCATTTGGCGGCGCCCAGGTATCGCGTACCTTCTACGCCCGGGGCCAAACCGGACAACAATTACTATTAGGTGCCTACTCAGCGCTGAATCGTCAGATACATAAAGGCAAGGTAAAAATGTATACCCGCACCGAAATGCTGGATGTGGTGATGATTGACGGCCATGCCAAAGGTATTGTAACCCGCAATCTGATTAACGGACAAATTGAGACACACAGCGGCCATGCCGTATTGTTGTGTACCGGTGGCTATGGCAACGTGTTCTACCTGTCAACCAATGCTATCGGATCAAACGTAACAGCAGCCTGGCGCGCACATAAACGCGGAGCGTTTTTTGCAAACCCTTGCTATACTCAAATTCACCCAACCTGTATCCCGGTAACCGGCGATCACCAGTCGAAGCTTACGCTGATGTCTGAGTCGCTGCGTAATGACGGACGTGTTTGGGCGCCTAAAACACAAGAGATTGCCGAAAAACTGCGCACCAAACAGCTTACTGCTGCGCAGGTGGCAGAGCAGGACCGCGATTATTTCCTTGAACGTAAATACCCGGCATTCGGTAACCTTGTTCCGCGCGACGTGGCTTCACGTAACGCTAAAGAGATGGTTGACGATGGTCGTGGTGTAGGTGGTTCTGGTATAGCTGTGTTTTTGGATTTTGCTGACGCGATTAAACGCCTGGGTAAAGAAACCGTATCTGCCAAATATGGAAACCTGTTTGATATGTACTATCAGATCACCAACGAAGATCCATATACCCAGCCGATGCGTATTTACCCTGCCGTTCACTATACTATGGGTGGCCTTTGGGTTGATTATAACCTGAGCACCAACATCCCGGGCTTATATGCTTTGGGCGAGTGTAATTTCTCTGACCACGGCGCTAACCGCTTAGGCGCTTCTGCGCTGATGCAGGGTTTGGCTGATGGTTACTTTGTGATCCCTTACACTGTTGGCGATTACCTGGCTACCATCGGTCCGAAACCGGTTGATGCAAACCACCCGGCTTTTGCACAAACCAAAAAGGATGTTACAGATCGTATAGAAAAACTGTTGGCGCTTAAAGGCACCAAAACCGTTAACGAATATCACCGCGACCTGGGCCACATTATGTGGGAATACTGCGGTATGGCCCGTACTGCCGAAGGTTTGACCAAAGCCAAAGGCCTGATCAAAGCCCTGCGCGAAGATTTCTGGAAAAACGCCCTGGTAGTTGGTGCTAACGAAGAAGTAAATAACTCGCTGGAAAGAGCCGGTCGCGTTGCCGACTTCCTGGAGTTGGGCGAATTGATGATTGATGATGCTTTGATGCGTAATGAATCATGCGGCGGTCACTTCCGCCTAGAGTCGCAAACTGAAGAGGGTGAGGCACTGCGTAACGACGAAGTGTTCTCATTCGTAGGTGCATGGCAATACAAAGGCGACAACCAACCTGAAGAGTTACACAAAGAAGCGCTGAACTTTGAATTTGTTCATCCTTCGCAACGTAGTTATAAATAAGTACTTAGTCCTGAGTCTTGAGTCGCAAGTCGGCTTTGGACTCAAGACTTCAGACTCAATACTGAAATCATGAGTGGAAATATGAACCTGACGCTTAAAGTATGGCGTCAAAAAGATGCGCAAAGCAGCGGTAAAATGGTTACTTATAAGGCAGAGAACATCTCGCCCGATATGTCATTTCTGGAAATGCTTGACGTGGTGAACGAAAGTTTGACCCATAAAGGCGAGGACCCGATTCACTTTGACCACGACTGCCGCGAAGGTATTTGCGGTATGTGCTCATTATACATCAACGGCCGCCCGCACGGACCAAAACGCGCCATTACTACCTGCCAGCTGCACATGCGCAGCTTCCAGGATGGTGAAACCATCACTATAGAGCCTTGGCGCGCTGCGGCTTTCCCGGTTATTAAAGATTTGGCGGTCGACCGCTCTGCTTTTGACCGTATACAGCAGGCTGGTGGTTACGTGTCGGTAAATACCGGCGGTGTGCCTGATGCCAACGTGATCCCGATCCCCAAAGTTATTGCCGACGAAGCCTTCAACTCGGCTACCTGTATTGGTTGCGGTGCCTGCGTGGCTGCTTGTAAAAATGCTTCAGCTATGCTGTTTGTATCGGCCAAAGTATCGCAATTGGGTATGCTGCCGCAAGGCCAGCCAGAGCGTTACAGCCGCGTACAAGCCATGGTAGCGCAAATGGACGAAGAAGGCTTTGGTAACTGTACCAACACCGGCGCCTGCGAAGCCGAATGCCCTAAAGAAATCACGCTGACCAACATCAGCCGCATGAATAACGACTACCTGAGCGCCAAACTGTTCCGCGAACAAGCGGTGGAGCATGATGGTGGCGGTGCGTAAGCACCCCGTAGACGCAACATTTTGCGTCTCCTGTGCATAATTGTTTAAGACGCGAAGCATCGCGTCTCTACAGAAAAGGCCCGGACGATCTTCCGGGCCTTTCTTATACCCAAAGTCACAAGTTCAGGATGACTTTTGGGGTATCTGGCTACCTCGCCGCACTCACCATTCCACTCTTAGCCATATTCATGGCGCTTTCTGCCAGGCGGATAAACTCGGCGCGATAGCCTTCGTCGTCTTTGCCTTTGGCGCTTTTGGCTAACGCGATGACCTGCTCGTAGCTGGCATTTTGTTTATACTGTGAATCGCGCAGCAACAGTCCAAACTCGGCCACGGCGGCAGCAAATTTGAAGTCGTCTGAGGCTTTCTCGACTTTCAGCGGGTCGCCGCTTACGGTTACCTGCTCCATTTTGCTTCGGTCAAACTCCGGGTTTTTATATCTGAACTTAATGGTCATGAGTTCCGGCGAGTTGTTGATGGCCTTGTTTTGGGCCGGTTTCTGATATTTCAGCGGATCGACACTACCCACTAAATCATCTTTCACACCTACCGGGATGATCTCATAAAGTGCCGTAACCGTATGGCCGACGCCCATGTCACCGCCCATTTTACTATCATTATTAAAATCCTCCTTGGCCATCAGCCGGTCCTCATAACCTAACAGGCGATAGGCCTGAACTTTCGCCGGATTAAACTCAACCTGCAGCTTTACGTCTTTAGCTACAGTAAATAAAGTACCGCCAAACTCGTTCACCATTGATTTGGTAGCCTCGGTAATGTTGTCGATATAAGCGTAGTTGCCATGACCTTTATCGGCCAGCAGTTCCATTTTGCGGTCTTTATAGTTGCCCATCCCAAAGCCTAAAATCGACAGACTAACCCGGCTTTTGCTTTCATCGCCAATAATCTGCTCCATATCCTTATCGCTTGACGGGCCGACGTTAAAATCGCCATCGGTGGCCAGAATAATGCGGTTGTTACCGTGTTTCAGAAAATTATCCTTCGCAATTTTATACGCCATTAAAATACCGGCTGCTCCGGCGGTGCTGCCGCCGGCACCCAGTCCGTCAATGGCGTCTTTGATCTTTTGCTTATCATCGGCTTTGGTCGACTCGAGCGGGACGCTCACATAACCAGCATACGTTACAATAGCCACATGGTCGATCGGCCTTAACTGGTCGACCAGCATTTTAAACGACGTTTTTACCAGTGGCAGTTTATTAGGCTCCATCATCGATCCGGACACATCTATCAAAAACACCAGGTTTGATGGTGGCAGCTTGTCGGCTTCAACCTCCCTGGCTTTCAGTCCTATCTTTACCAGTTGGTGCTTCGGGTTCCATGGCGCGGTGGCCAATTCAGTTTGAATAGCCACCGGGTCGCCACGGTCAGGTTTAGGCAGGTTATATTTAAAATAATTGATAAGTTCCTCAATGCGCACCGCATCTTTTGGGGGCAGGCTGCCCCCGTTTATAAAGCGGCGCACATTAGTGTATGAAGCCGCATCGACATCAGTAGCAAAGGTTGAAAGCGGTGTTTCCAGCGGATTATAGAATGGGTTTTCATTGAGCTGCGCGTACGATTCGTTGTCTTGATTTACACTTCTTAATGTCCTATCCGCGTAGCCGGTTACCGCCCGTACCGCGCTCTGATTATTTGCTGACAGATTTCTCTTAGTCAGTTCTGCAAGTTTAACGCTTGACATTCCCCTTATATTAACCGAGCCGCGCAAACCGGGGGCGCCGGTGTTATTTTGAATATTTAAGCTCGCCACCTTACCCTGCAAAAGTTGCTCGACGTTACCAACCGGGTTATCTTGTACTTCTTTTCCGGTGATGATGTATGAAGCACCTGTTGTCTGGTTGCGGGTGCGTTTTACATAACCACGTATCACAATTTCATTTAAAGGCTGGACATTGGCGTGCATTTTAACATCCAGTATCGTTTGCCCGGGTTTTAATTTTATGGTCTGGGTTACATGGCCTATTGCTACAAATGTAAGGGTCGAGCCATCTTTTACTGTAATAGTATAATAACCGCTAAAGTCTGTTCGGGCAAAAGTTTTGCCGTCTACCCCAACACTTGCACCGCTTATGGGCATACTTGCCGTGTCGGTTACGGTGCCTCGTACCGTTACATATTTAACCGGATAAACGAGGGCCGATACAGCTTTTTTAGCAGCCGATGTTGCCATGCCGGAAACGCTAATCAGGGCTGCCAGCAAAATCAAATACCTTTTCATAATTTATTTTTTAAAGATTTATGGATTTTGGAGGTATGATGCATCATTAAGTTGATTTCCATAAATCATCGAAAAAAATTATTTTGTTGCTCTGCATGAACTTCTTAAAAAGCCAATCTAACCTTATTGACCTAACCGACGATCGGCTGTTGCTGGAGTATAAACAAACAGGCAACTTAACAACACTGGCGGTGCTGTATGAAAAATACATGCACCTGGTTTACGGTGTTTGCCTGAAATATTTTCGCGACGAGGAGCAGAGCAAAGACGCCGTAATGCAATTATTTGAGGAGCTGATTGATAAAGCGCGCCGGCACGAAGTAAAAAACTTTAAAAGCTGGCTACATGTGGTGTGCCGCAATTTTTGTTTGATGCAATTGCGCGCGGGCAAAAAGCTGCAAACAGAATCTATGCCTGACTTTATGGAATTTGCGGATGAGCCGCATCATTATGAAGAACAAGAAGGAGACATACAACAACTGGAGCTTTGTAAGGAGAAGTTACCCTCGGCGCAAAAAATAAGCATACAACTATTTTACATCGACGAGAAATGCTATAAAGAGATAGCTGATGATACAGGATATACCTTGAACGAGGTTAAAAGCTATATCCAGAATGGTAAACGCAACTTAAAAATATGTTTGGAGAAGAACCGTGAGCATTAGAGAAAACAACATATCGCAAATTACCGACTACCTTAACGGTAAACTTGACGCCCGCACCATGTACGAGCTTGAGCGCAATACGCAGGACGATCCGTTTTTGATGGAGGCATTGGATGGCTTTGAAATCATTGGCCGGGACCAGAGCGCCAATCTTGCCGACTTACAAACCCGTCTGACCGAACGCGTAGCAGAGAAAAAAGAGCGCAGCATTTTGTTATGGCGCATCTTACCTATCGCTGCTTGTTTGCTGATAGCGATAGGTGGCTACTGGCTTTTTGAGCTTCCGTCAAAACAACAACATCTTGATAACGTTGCGATCGTAAAGCATCCAACTCCGGCAATTAAAAACGTAACAAAGTATTCGGCTCCGAACCTTGTTAAAAAACTGCTTGATAGCAGCGAGCATTTAACAAAAAACCGCCCGGCCAATATCCAATCATCGTCAAAAACAGCAAACAAGCCGGCCGACATCAATAGCAATGTCGCCTCAAAAAACGATCTTGCAATAGCAAAGAATGCTAAAGCATTTTATGGCGGCGACGTAGCCACGGCGATAAAAAATCTGCCTAGAGATGTGATTGAAAAAAACCAGATTGTAGATGATTACGCATTTAAGTCATCTTATCAAAATAGAAAAACAATCGGCAATTATGGTAATACCCATTTAAAACAAGGCAAAGACACCGGTGCAGCGAAATATCTGAACACTGACCTTTTAAGTGTTAATACGCATAAAAACGCTATTTACGGTGCCGCATCTGCGCCGGACAAGGATCTGTCAGAACCGGTTATCCGCGGCTATATTAAACGACAAAACGATCAGATCAATGGACAACAATCATACATTATTACCGGTAAAGAGGTGCAGGATAACCCGGTAGGTAACGTCGAGCAACTGTTGCAGGGTAAGGTTGCCGGCCTTAATATTCAAAATAATGCCGGGGCACCGGGCATGCGCGGCTCGGCTAATATCAGGGGCCTTGCCCGAACATCCAGCCGCTTAATATCGGGTAAAGTAACAGATACTGCAGGCGTGCCTTTAGCCGGTATTTTTGTTCACGGTGCAAATGCCAGTATAACCTCTACAGATGCTAGTGGCCGCTATCATATTCTGGCAAACCAAGACTCGGCGGTGGTATTTAGACGCTTGGGTTACCAGTCGCAAAATATTAGGATCAATCCGGGGCAATCAACCCTCGATGTAAAATTAAAAAAGGGTTCACAGGCATTGGCAGAGGTTGATGTTATGGGTTATCGCAAACACACGCGTAACCAAACCACAGGTGCCTCATACATCATCACAGGCAAAGACGGGACATGTAAAGAGAATCTGAGGTTCAAGAAAAGGTTTTTCGCTAAAATAGCTGTTGCAGAACGCTACGTAGCTGAGCACGCAAAAGGCGATTCTGTTTTAACTATAAAAGACGGTAAGTTTTTGCGCGCGCTGAAATTTATAGCCAAACGGGCCCCAACTACTCTCGAAACCAACAAAACCGTTTATGGCTATGCCGATTTAAAAGTCTTTGCTCAAAACAAAGAGCGCTGGCTGCACTGGTACGAACTGAATAAGTGCAAGCACCTTAAATAAGGCTTGCTAAGCCTTTTCTTCCCAAATAGCGCTCAGGTGCAAAATGGTCATCACTGCTTTTTGCATGTCTTGTACAGATACCCATTCCTGTTTGCCGTGAAAAGCGTGCTCGCCGGCAAAGATGTTGGGGCAGGGTAATCCCATAAATGAAAGTCGGGAGCCATCAGTACCGCCGCGAATGCTGCACAACTTGGCCTCCATCCCGGCGCGTTTAATGGCTTCCATGCCGTATTCTACGATTTCAGGATGCTGGTCGAGCATCTGTTTCATGTTACGGTATTGCTCGGTTACCTGCAGCTCATACGTTGAGCCGGGGAAATCTTCTAATACTTCCTCGGCTATACGGCGTATTTCATTTGCGTATCTTTCCAGGTTTTCGGCATCAAAATCACGGATAATAAAGTCGATGGCCGCCTGCTCTACATGGCCGTTAATGCCAACGGGATGTATAAAACCCTCCATAGCTTCGGTATTTTCAGGAGCCTGATCAAACGGCAGCATAGCTACAATAATGGCCGCTATTTTAATAGCGCTTTCCATTTTTCCTTTGGCAAAACCCGGGTGCGAGCTCACTCCGTTAATGATCAGGCGGGCGCCGTCGGCGCTGAAAGTTTCGTTTTCCATGTTGCCGGCGCTTTCACCATCAATAGTATAACCGGCATAGGCACCCAGTTTTTTGATGTCCACTTTATCTACACCACGACCTATTTCTTCATCAGGCGTAAACAATATCCTGATATCGCCGTGCTTAATTTGAGGATTATTCACCAGCTGATAACAAGCATCCATGATCTCGGCGACGCCGGCCTTATTATCGGCCCCTAACAGAGTAGTGCCGCTTGCTGTAATAATGTCGTTGCCCATCTGGTTTTTCAGATCGGGGTGTTCATGCAGGCGTAATACCTGGGTATGGTCGTCGGGCAAAACCAAATCAGTACCATCATAATTTTTATGAACAATGGGTTTTACGCCTTCTCCGCTGCAATCTGGCGAGGTATCCATGTGCGAGCAAAAGCAAATAACCGGCACGTTGGATTTATCTGTATTGGCCGGGACAGTGGCGTATACATAACCAAACTCGTCCATATGTGCATCGGCAAGGCCTATCTCTAAAAGTTCTTTAACCAGCAAATTGCCCAGATTTTTTTGTTTTGGGGTTGATGGGTGGGTTTTTGACGAAGGATCTGATTGCGTATCTATGCCTACATAACGCAAAAAGCGTTCAGTAACTGTAAAACCGGTGGTCAAATTAAAGTTCATATATTTATAACATTATTTGATTATATTCAGCTAAAATAATACTTGTTGCTCGATATTTGATTTTGAGAAAACTTATACCTTCTATCCTTCTAATTTTTTCAACCGCTGCTGTCTATGCCCAGGACAGTTACGCTAAATGGGGCGTAGCTTTTTTTGGCGGTTTAAATAAACCCTATGTTGATGTAAACCACTGTAATCAGGGCAAATCATTTAGTCTTGTCGGGTACTATAATTTAACGCCTTACGTTCCCCTGGGATTAGAAATTCAAACCGGCGAATTATCCGGCGGTAGTATCGTTACCGACGCCAGCAAGCGCCAGTTCGACAACATGTATAAAGCTATTTTTATCCATGGCGATTACTCGCTTGGTGAAGTTTTAGACTACGAGGGAAATTTTTTTGAAAATATAGCCAAAAACTTCTCCATAGGTACCGGCTTCGGTGTAATTGTTAATCATATGAAGTTTATACAACGTTACAATCTGGTAACTTATCAATATCCGTTACTTACTTATCGTTACCCCGGCAAAGACGATAGTCTCAGCCCGGCGTTGCCTATCCGATTCGGCTATGAGTTTAAAATTTACAATGCCGGTGGCCAACCTTTTATAGGTATTAACTTACAATACATACATACTATCACCTTTAATGAAGAGCTTGACGGCTATACCGATCCATCTTCTATCTTCAAAAACAACTCGCCCGACCAATATAGCTTGATTCAACTGGGTATAAAAGTTAACTTCGGCAAATCAGCAACATACGCCAAAAAAATTAATTAAGTTGAATATAGAAGAACTGCGTGATTATTGCCTGGAAAAACCGGCCGTAACTGAAGGTTTCCCGTTTGGCGAGGAGACGCTGGTTTTTAAAGTAGCCGGTAAATTATTCCTGCTCATTGGCCTTGAAGAAGCCAACCGCTTCAATGTAAAATGCGACCCCGAACTGGCCCAGGAGCTGCGTGAGCGCCATCCCGAAGTGCAACCCGGCTACCACATGAATAAAAAAATGTGGAACACTGTATACATGGACGGCACCCTTACCCGCAAACAACTGCTGGATATGATTGATCACTCGTACAACGAAGTGGTAAAAGGCCTACCTAAAAAAACGCAGGCCGAGATTAACGGTCCGTCTTAATTATCGGTATCTTAATCGGCATTTTTGCTCGATTTATGATGAAAAAATTTGTACTCGGTTTAGCCGCTTGCTTGTCGGCCGGCATTGTTAAAGCTCAATTAACGCCCTTTGAATTAAGTAAGGATAAAAACTATACCGCCACCTATAGCCAGGTGATCAGTTATTATGCGGCTTTGGCAAAAACCCATCCGCAGATCAAGTTGATCAACTATGGCACAACCGACGTTGGCATACCTTTAACGCTGGTG
>Ga0207647_10001709_pt1 | contig 16864 bp, 10 predicted proteins | sample KBSCornC2_FD_184295 | JGI IMG/M metagenome (GOLD analysis project Ga0207647, IMG submission 184295) | Corn rhizosphere microbial communities from Kellogg Biological Station, Michigan, USA - C2 (SPAdes) (version 2) | ecosystem: Host-associated > Plants > Roots > Rhizosphere ...
AATTTTTAAAAACTATCATCATGATAACGAAATATAATTTTTTTAAAACACTGTTGCTGCTTGTAATTGGTGGAGTGGTTTTCAGCAGTTGTCAAAAAATGTCAAGACCGATACTTGGAGATTACCCGAAAGATGTTCCGGTAACTCCAACAACGGCACTTCGTTTTTACGCACCTTTCGATTCAACAACAGCTGATGACAAGCAAATCAACATTCGCTTTAAAGACAGCATCTCAGGATACCCAAGTTTCTTCCCGGCTGCTTCACTTGGTTATACCACCGGTGTTCACGGAACAGCTTACCAGGGAACCTGGGATTCTTACTTGAGCTATCTTGGGCCAAATGATTTTATTTCAACTTCAGAAAGTTTCACGGTAGCTTTTTGGGAAAAGGTTAATGGTGCACCACAAGGCAATGCTGCATTCATGTTTAACGTGCCTTCTTCCAATGGAAACTGGGCAAATACTACAATGTTCCTGTTGTTGGATTGGAGCAATCCGGTTAACAATGACCTGGCAATATTGAAATTTTATATAGTTGACAAAACCGGAGCTGACGGATGGCTAACATGGGAAGGCGGCAACAGAGTGCCTGGCATACAGGACAACAAATGGCACCACCTGGCTTTTGTTTACGATGCCACAACTTCAAAAATGACATTGTATGTTGACGGTGTTGCCAATCCTAATCAACCACAGTGGGGAAGCCACGGCGCTGCTAACATGGATGGCAGCAAGGTGACAGGGCTTAATATCGGCGGAAGAAATACAAAGGACCTTGGCTGGGGCCAGGACTTTGGCGGAGGAATAGATCAATTTAGAATGTACAACAAAGCATTGTCTGCTGCCGAAGTACAAAGTCTATACAACAGCAAGTTGTAAGCTTTCAATTTTATCTTTCAACAAAAAATAAAAAGAGGCTGAACAATTTGTTTCAGCCTCTTAAATTTAAAAGTGTCCCATACAAAATATTTCTCTCATAAGAAATCGGTAATTACGATTTCCCTTATCAGTTTTTGTATTTGCTTTTTAACCATGTGCGTCAACAACACAAACAACAAAGAAGCAGTTCAAAAACAAATTTCCTATTCACAGTTCGCGGGTTCACAGGTGTGTGCAGGCTGCCATAAAGATGTTTATGAAAAGCACCTTCACACCGAACACCATCTTACCTCCGCTCCTGTTACTTCAAGCAATATTTTAGGAAGCTTTGATTCCGGCAAAAATGTTTTTCAATTTAATCCTGCGGTCAATGTCACGATGGAAAAAACCGACGGCGGATTTTACCAGGTAGAATACAACAATGGAATTGAAATCAAAAAAGAAAAATTTGATATCGTTATAGGTTCCGGAAGAAAAGGTCAAAGCTATTTAAGCTGGACAGCAGACAGGTTGGTGCAATTGCCAATTACTTATTTCACTCCTGCCTCTCAATGGTCAAACAGTCCTGGTTATCTTCCTCATCAACCAATGTTCAACCGTCCCATTACTTCAAGATGCCTGGAATGCCACAGTACTTATTTTGAAAAGATTTCCGACACAACACAACGATTGGAACAATTTGACCACAACAAAATTATTTATGCTGTTGATTGTGAAAGATGCCACGGTCCTGCAGCAGAACATGTCAAATTCCAATCTCAAAATCCAGCTGTCAAAACAGCAAAATATATTGTAAATCCGGGCAAGCTTTCGCGTGAACGTTTGCTTGATCTGTGTACACTTTGTCATGGTGGAGCACTAACAAAAACAAAACCTTCATTTTCATTTCAGGCAGGTGATACTTTGTCAAATTATTTTTCATTGCAGGCAGCAATGCTGAGCGCAGACAATATTGATGTTCACGGAAATCAATTTGGACTGATGGCTTTGAGCAAATGTTTTCAAATGAGCAACCTCACCTGCATCAATTGCCATAACGTCCATGAAAAGGAAGACGGAAAGATTGAAACTTTTTCGCAGAGATGCATTAGTTGCCATAATGAAGCCCACGGGAAAATTTGTAAACTCACCAATACGCTCGGACCTTCGATCAGTCAAAATTGTATTGACTGCCACATGCCGAAACAAGTTTCGCACGCAGTGGCAGTTTATTTACAGGGAAGCGAAACCCCAACATCGGCACTGATGCGAACCCACTACATCAAAATCTATCCCGACGAAACAAAAAAATTTTTAGAACATTTAAAAAAACTGTCGTCCAAAACTAAATAGCCACTGAATGAAAAACACAGCGACCATATTTTCAAAATTGAAATTTGCTTTCTACCTGTTTATCATTTTCATTGTTGCTTCATGCAACAATCATCCTCCAATGTTTGAATCCTTATCGTCCTCAAAAACAGGAATCAAATTCAGCAACACTCTTGAAAAGAAAAAATTGTTCAACATACTTTATTATCTCTATTACTATAATGGAGGTGGTGTTGCAACAGGCGACATTAACGGAGATGGATTACCCGATATTTATTTTACTGCAAACAGTAAAGGACACAACAAACTCTATCTCAACAAAGGCAATTTTCAGTTTGAAGACATTACTGATAAAGCAGGTGTTGGGGGAACTTCCGATTGGTGCACAGGTGTAACGATGGCCGACGTGAATGGTGATGGATTGCTAGATATTTATGTAAGTGCGGTGGCAGGAGAGCATGGCTTGCAAGGCCACAATGAATTATTCATCAACAACGGAAACAACACATTTACCGAAAAAAGTAAAGAATATGGCTTGGATTTTTCAGGCTTTACAACGCAGGTTGCTTTTTTCGATTACGACCACGACGGTGACCTGGATTGTTATATTTTGAATCAGTCGCATTATCCCAATCAAAACATTGTTGATACTTCACACCGCAGAAGTTCCGATCCACGTGCCGGAGATAAATTTTTGAGGAACGACCTAAAAACAACCGGCAGGTTTACAGACGTTTCAAAACAGGTTGGCATTTATCAAAGCAATCTTGGTTATGGACTGGGCATTGCTGTTGGCGATTTAAATAATGATGGCTGGGATGATATCTACATTGGAAATGACTTTCACGAAAATGATTACTACTACATCAACAATGGTAATGGAACCTTCACCGAAAGCGGTGCAAAGCATTTCCGTCACTACAGCCGTTTTAGCATGGGCAACGATATCGCCGATTATAACAATGACGGCCAGCCCGATGTTGTAACTGTTGACATGCTGCCACCAGATGAAAAAACATTAAAAACATACGGCAGTGACGAAGATCCCCAAGTTTACATGCAAAAAATCGAGTTCAACGGGTATCAATATCAATATTCAAAAAACTGTTTACAACGAAATAATGGTAGCGGAACAAGCTTCAGCGACGTTGGATTAATGAGCGGCGTTTCGGCAACAGATTGGAGCTGGTGCCCGCTGTTTGCCGATTTCGATAACGACGGTAAAAAAGATCTTTTCATTTCAAGTGGAATTGTAAAACGTCCTGTGGATATGGACTACGTTCGCTTTGTATCCAGCCTTAAAATGAAAGGAATGGATGCAACGGATCAATATGATGATGAAGCCATCAATGCCATGCCCGATGGTTCTTCCCATCCGTTTTTATTCAAAGCCGGCGATGACTACTCTTATAAAGACATCAGCAATGATTGGGGAACCGGGCAAATGAAAGGTTATTATAACGGTGCTGCTTACGCCGATTTAGACAACGATGGGAACCTTGACCTTGTCGTCAATTGCCTGAACGCACCCGCCCTGGTTTTAAAAAACAATTCAGCGAAAAAAAATTTTGTTTCACTTAATCTGACAGGGGACAGCTCAAACAAATTTGGCGTCGGTGCAAAAGCATACCTCTTTACAAAAAAAGGAATGCAGTATCAACAATTGATGCCGACAAGGGGATTTGAGTCTTCCTCCGACACACGATTGCATTTTGGTTTGGATTCAATTGCAACAATTGACAGTGCCTTGGTTGTTTGGCCGGATCAAAGATTCCAGGTACTGAAAAATCTTCAATTAAACAAACAAATCACCGTTTCACAAAAAAATGCAGTGGGACATTTTGACTATAACACGTTCTTCCCGCCAAAACCCGCGGTGCTTGAAGACATTTCCCAAAAAGTAAATTGCCTGTGGAAACATAAAGAGAATAATTTCTTTGACTACAATGTTCAGTATTTAATTCCTCACGAAGAGAGCACAAGAGGACCCAAGATGGCAGTTGGCGATGTAAACAAAGATGGTCTCGATGATATTTATGTTTGCGGAGCAAAAGGCCAGCCCGGCGAGTTATTGATCCAGCAAAAAAACGGAACTTTTGTTTCTTCGGATTCTGCACTGTTTAACCGCTTCGCTGTTTGTGAAGATGTTGATGCTGTTTTCTTTGATGCAAACGGCGATGGCAATTTAGATCTTTGGGTTGTCAGCGGCGGAAACGAAATGCCTCAAAATGATATCGCAAGTGCCGATCGCCTGTTCATTAACGATGGTAAAGGACATTTTACTTTCTCGCCGAAATCGATCCCTCAATTGTATGAAAATAAATCCTGCATTACAGTTGCCGATATTGACCACGACGGGGACAATGATGTATTCGTCGGTTTTTTGTGCGATCCGATAAGATATGGGCTACCACAGAGTTCTTATCTGTATTTGAACGATGGAAAAGGAAACTTCAGTATAGCGAGCAATCAAACAATGAACTTGCTTAAGATAGGAATGGTTACTTCCGCTTCCTTCACTGATTTGAATAATGATGGCTGGGCCGATTTGGTTCTTGCAGGCGAATGGATGCCTGTAAAAGTTTTCATGAACAATCATGGAAAATTTTCTGAAAAAGATTTACCGGCAACTTCGGGGTTATGGCAAAGCATTTACACCGCCGATGTTAATGGCGACGGAAAGCAGGATATTCTTGCAGGCAATTGGGGACACAATACAAAACTGTGGGCAGGTAAAAATGGTCCGTGCAAATTGTACGTGAAAGATTTCGACATGAATGGATCGATAGAACAAATTATGTGTTATACGATTGACAACAAGCAATACACATTTTTGGCAAAAGATGAACTGGAAAAAGAATTACCTGTGTTGAAAAAAGCCTATCTCAAATACAGTGATGTTGCGGGTAAAACGGTTGATTACGTTTTCTACGATCTCTTCAAAGATTATACGGAACTAACTGCAGAAACACTTACCTCCTCCTGCTTTATCAATGATGGCAGAGGCGGCTTCAAAAAAACTGATTTACCCGGTGAATTACAAATTGCCCCGGTAATGAGTTTCACCACACTTCCCAATTCATCAACCTATCTCGCAGCAGGGAATTTTTATGGCGTTACACCCTACGAAGGAAGATATGATGCGTTGGAACCAACGATATTTTCATTTGATAAAACAAGGTCATCTTTCAATTACAGGATGGCACTTCCCGATTTCGACGGAGAAGTTCGTGACGCAAAATGGATCAATTATGCAGATGGAAGTAAAGTACTGGTGATTGCAAGAAACAATCGTGAACTGGCATTTTTCAAAACCAAATAATTTTCAATTAACTAACCATGCAAACCAATTTTCTGATCGCATTTTTACTGGTTGTTTCGCTAACGAACCAATCGAAATGCAACAAACATTTACAAAATAAAAATTCAGAAACAATTTCTTATTGGATCACCAAAAGCGACCAATCTGAATTATTGCAAAAGCAAAAAACACCACTTTATTTTAATTCATCAAACAATAATTATCCTACAATTGAAATTGATGAAACAAAAAAATTTCAAACAGTGGATGGATTTGGATATGCATTAACGGGCGGCAGTGCTTACCTGATCAACCGTTTGAGCGGGCCAGACAAAGCAGCCCTGCTGCAGGAGCTTTTTGGCAACAATGAAAATTCGATCGGCGTGAGTTATTTGCGCATCAGCATCGGCGCTTCTGATTTGGATGCAGAAGTTTTCAGCTATGATGACCTGCCCCCAGGACAAACCGATGTAAATCTCACAAAATTCAGTTTGGCCAAAGACAGTGTTGATCTGATTCCTGTATTGAAACAAATTCTTGCAATCAATCCCAACATAAAAATTCTAGGATCACCATGGAGCCCGCCAACATGGATGAAAACAAACGACAGTTCAAAAGGAGGAAGTTTGTTGCCGAAGTATTATGATGTATATGCAAATTATTTTGTGAAGTACATCCAGGCAATGAAAGAAAACGGGATTACGATTGATGCCATTACGCCGCAGAACGAGCCGCTCCATCCCGGCAATAATCCAAGCATGCTGATGCTGGCAGCTCAGGAAAAAGATTTTATAAAAAACAGTTTAGGCCCCGCTTTTAAAAATGCAGGAATCAAAACAAAAATTATTGTTTATGATCACAATTGCGATCGTCCCGATTATCCTCTCGAGATTTTAAATGATGCCGGAGCACGATCCTTTGTTGATGGATCAGCATTTCATTTGTATGGAGGCGACATCAGCGCATTGACAACTGTTCATAATGCCTATCCCGACAAGAACATTTATTTCACCGAGCAATGGACTGGTGCTAAGGAAAGCTTTGACGGAAATTTAAAATGGCACCTGCAAAACGTGATCATTGGTTCGATGCGCAACTGGAGCAAGGTTGCTTTGGAATGGAATCTTGCAAACGATCCAGATTATAACCCCCATACACCCGGCGGATGCAATGAATGCAAAGGCGCTGTTACCCTGGATGGTGTCATCAAAAAAAATGTTTCCTACTACATTGTTGGTCACGCATCAAAATTTGTTCCGCCTGGCTCTGTAAGGATTGGTTCAAACATTGCCGGTGATTTATATAATGTTGCTTTTTTAACACCTGTTGGCAAAAAAGTTGTGATCGTTGTAAATGTCTCAGACCACGAAGAAAACTTCAATTTGAAATTTGATAATAAAACAGCAACAACAAATTTAGCTGCAGGTGCAGTTGCAACCTATGTTTGGTAAAAACTAAAAAGAGTAATGAAAAAAGGTTCTATAATAATCGTTTCAATTGCAATCATTTTCAGCAGTTGCAAAAAAGGTTCGGGCGGAAACACTCCTGTTGAACCGGTAACGAATCTTACATTGTCGTCGGTTAAATTAAATGGGCAGGCCACAACTTCCGGGATGAATAATGTTAATCTGACACCAGTGGTCAAGTTTTATTTTTCAAAAAAAATAGATCGAACCACGGTTAGTAACAGCGTTTCATTTACGAACGCTTCAGGTATAAATGTGTCCTACTCTCCCAGTTATGAAAACAGCGACAGCACTTTAGTAATTCAACCCTCATCAGCTTTAGGCGGACTAACAAAATACGAAGTAACTCTTTCAACTTCATTGAAGTCTACTGAAAATAAAAACCTGGTTTCGGGAACAGATATTTCATTCACTACGCAAATCGATTCTTCCGATAAGTTTCCAATCATCAGTGATTCTGCTTTGCTTGATTTGGTTCAACAACAAACTTTCAAATACTTCTGGGATTTTGGTCATCCGGTTAGCGGGTTGGCAAGAGAAAGAAATACTTCGGGTGAAACAGTAACTACAGGGGGGTCAGGTTTTGGCGTGATGGCAATTATCGCTGCAATCAACAGAAACTTTATTACACGTCAACAAGGCTTGACACGATTGCAAACCATTGTAAGTTTTTTGAAGAGTACTGCACCAAAATTTCATGGAGCTTTTTCGCACTGGATGAATGGCACAACCGGGGCTGTTGTTCCATTTCAGCCGCCATATGATGACGGTGCCGATTTGGTTGAAACTTCTTACATGATGATGGGATTGCTATGTGCAAGGCAATATTTCGATGCTGGGGACGCAGCTGAAACAAGTCTGCGAAACGACATCAATACTTTGTACAATAATGTCGATTGGGACTTTTTCCGGCAAGGAAAAAAAGTGTTGTACTGGAACTGGAGCCCCGATTATGGATTTAAAGTGGACGTAGCTATCCAGGGATGGAATGAAACGCTGATCACTTATGTACTGGCTGCTTCATCACCAACACATGGAATTTCAAAAGCAGTTTATGACAGCGGTTTTGCAAGAAGCGGCGCAATGGTAAACAACAAAACCTTTTATGGCTATCAGTTGCCACTGGGTCCCGATTATGGAGGGCCATTATTTTTCGAACATTATTCTTTCATGGGCATTAATCCAAAGAGTCTGACAGACCAATATGCCAACTATCAAACACAAACGCTCAACCATACAAAAATTAATTACGAATACTGCAAAGCCAATCCAAAAGGTTATTACGGATACAGCGATCAATGCTGGGGACTAACGGCAAGTGATATTCAAAATGGATATACGGCAAGTTCTCCAACCAATGATGTTGGTGTCATTGCTCCTACTGCGGCTGTTTCGTCGCTGCCGTATACGCCAGCAGAATCGATGAAAGCATTGAAATTCTTTTATTATAAACTTGGTGATAAACTATGGGCACAATATGGTTTTTATGATTCGTTCAAATTGCAGGATGCGTGGTTTTCAAATACCTATCTGGCCATTGACGAAGGCCCGATTGTTGTGATGATAGAAAATTACCGAACGGCTTTGTTGTGGAATTTATTTATGTCCTGCCCGGAAGTGAAAGCCGGAATGCAAAGTTTAGGTTTTCAAAGTCCAAATTTGTGATCTTGAATTGTAACATGACTTAACGGTTAAAAAAACTCTTTACTGATCGCTCCGAACGGAGTTTGCCGGTCAGTAAATTAAAAGACTGCCCGAAATAAATAATGCAGATTGAATTATACCGGCTAAAATTACAAGACGTACAAACGAGTGACACAAGTAAGGTTAAATAGTAGCAACAAAAAATAAATTGAACATCCCAAACTATATGGTAAAATTTTCGATTGCTGTTTTATCAGTTTCTGTTTTCATTTCTGCATGTGCGCAGCAAAGACATAGCACGGCTTCAAATGATCTGCCGAAAAATTTGTCAGATTCGGCACTCCTTGATAGTATAGAACGAAGCACCTTTGATTTTTTCTGGACCGGCGCAGAACCAAATAGTGGCATGGCTCCCGAACGCATTCACATGGATGGCGATTATCCCGACAATGATCAACGCATCATTGCAACAGGCGGAAGCGGTTTTGGAGTAATGGCCGTTCTTGCAGGTATTCATCGTGGTTACGTTACAAGAGGGCAAGGCTTACAGCGGTTTGAAAAAATAATTTCTTTTTTAGAAAAAGCCGACCGTTTCCATGGAGCTTATTCACATTGGATCAATGGCGAGAGTGGACATGTAAAACCTTTTGGTCGAAAAGATAATGGTGGCGACCTGGTAGAGACTTCTTATTTGTTTCAGGGATTGCTCTGTGTGCGACAATTCTTTAGAGATGGAAATACACAAGAGAGAAATTTAGCATCCCGCATTGATAAACTCTGGAAAGATGTGGACTATGACTGGTACAGAAACGGACAAAATGTTTTGTACTGGCATTGGAGCCCTGACTATGCATGGCAAATGAATTTTCCTGTCCATGGTTATAATGAGTGTTTAATTCTTTACATTCTTGGTGCTTCATCACCAACACATGGGGTGCCTGCGGAAGTCTACCGCCAGGGATGGGCAGAAAATGGCAAGATCAGTCAAATCAGTTTTTATAAAAATGATACGTTGCATTTGCACATGCAGGGAAATCCGCCACATGGTGGGCCCCTGTTTTGGTCGCAATATTCTTTTTTGGGTTTGGATCCCAGAGGACTGAAAGATCAATATGCAGACTACTGGAAAGAGATGAGCGCTATGTCAAAGATTAATTATCAATGGTGTGTTGACAATCCGAAACATTACAAAGGTTATGGCGATAGCAGTTGGGGACTGACAGCAAGCTACTCTGTTGACGGTTACGCGGCACATGCACCCAATGAACAAAATGATTTAGGTGTGATCTCTCCCACTGCTGCAATTTCTTCAATCGTTTATACTCCTGAAAAATCAATGGCTGCAATTAGACATTGGTATTCGAATGATAGTCTGCGAAAAATAATTTTAGGAAAATATGGCTACTATGATGCATTTAGCGAAACCTACAACTGGTGCAAGCCCTGGTACCTTTCAATTGACCAGGGGCCTCAAGTTGCAATGATCGAAAATTACCGAAGTGGTCTGCTGTGGAAATTATTTATGAGTTGCCCGGAAGTGCAGGTTGGTTTGAAGAAATTGGGTTTTAGTTCACCGTGGACAAAATAAATTGTGATGAAAAAATTATTTATACTGCTTTTGTTTGCCTTTGCTTCAACTCTATTGAATGCCCAATCCTTAAGCAAAGGAAAATATGGTGATGGTCCAGACAGCATTTCACCAGTTGGCATCATTAAAAACCTTACTGATGATCAATTATTGGAAGTAGTACAAAAACAAACCTTCCGTTATTTCTGGCACGGCGCACACCCGGTAAGTGGCCTGGCATTGGAGAGAGATAATACAGTTCATGCAGAATATTATTGGGATTATATCAACGAAGCATGGGGCGAGCCTAATTTCAGCCGTTCAACATTTGGTCCTGATGCAGGAGCCATTGGCGGAACGGGCTTTGGTATCATGAGCACCATTGTTGCAGTGAACAGAGGTTGGATAGGAAGAGATACTGCCGTTCGTCGCTTAATCAAGATTGCTGATTTTTTGACGCATGCCGATTGTTATCACGGGATTTATCCTCACTTCATGAACGGACGCACGGGCAAAGCAATTCCCTTTGACCGTTTGGATGACGGGGCGGATCTTGTCGAGACTTCTTATTTGCTGATGGGATTTTTATGCGCAAGAGAATATTTCAATAAAGACACACCACGTGAAAAATATTTACGCAACCGCATCACCAGTATGTGGAATGTTGCCAACTGGAACTGGCACACAAAAGGGGAAAATAAATTATACTGGCATTGGAGTCCCAACAATGATTTCGATATGAACTTTCCAATCTGGGGATGGAACGAATGTTTGATCACCTACGTCATGTCTTCCTCGTCACCGAATCACCCGATATCAAAATCGGTGTATGATGGCTCCTGGGTAGGAAGCGCAGGTTTTAAAAACGGAAAAGAATATTACGGTTATAAACTTCCCCTGGGTAATTATGATAAAGACAAGGGCGGCCCATTATTTTTCGAACAATATACTTTCCAGGGAATTGATCCAAACGGTTTGATGGATTCATTAGGCAATGATTATTTCTTGCAGGGGAAAAATCACACCTTAATTAACAGGGCTTATTGCATCGAAAATCCAAAGCATTACAAAGGTTATTCATCGACATGCTGGGGACTGACCGCTGGCGATAGTTACAAAGGCTATGTTGCGCACAGTCCCGAAAATGATTTGGGAGTCATTCAACCTACGGCTGCAATTTCTTCCATGCCTTATACACCAAAGGAAAGCATGGAAGCCTTGCGATATTTCTATTACGCACTTGGTAATAAAATTTGGAGCAACTATGGTTTTGTCGATGGCTTCAGCATTGATAAAAACTGGTACGCAAAAACACATTTGGCAATTGATGAGGGACCTATTGTAACCATGATCGAAAATTACAGGACTGGTCTGCTATGGAAATTATTCATGAACGTTCCTGACATCCAAAATGGATTAAAAAAATTAGGGTTCACTTCACCATATTTCAAAAACAAATGAAGGCTCGTAGCAAAAAAGAATCTTCAAAAAAGAGGGCTAGTGCGATAGTGGCTTCTTCTAAGGGGAGAAGCCGGATGGGGACCTTATTTTTGATCATATTCGCCGTGTTCTTTCAATTGCAATCAGCGTCCCAATTGAAGAACGTTGGTAAAATTCTTTCTTACAAAAAATCGTCCGGCGGCATTGAAGGAAAAACAAACAACTGCATTTTTGAGGTTCATGCATACAACGACAATATCATTCGGGTCCGCATTTCAAAAAACAAAACACTGACTAATTTTTCCTACTCGTTAGTTGAAACAAAAACTCCTTCCTTCAACGCCAGGGTTACTGATAAAGGAAAAACAATTGATCTTTCCACTAATCTTATCGATGTTATCATAGAAAAAGAGCCATCACTCCGTATCATTTTCAAAAACAAAAACGGCGACGTTATTAATGAAGATGCCGCAGGCCAAAGTTTTGGAACAACATTTATTGGCGACAAGGTTACTACTTATAAAAAACTGCAGGATGGAGAAAGATTTGTTGGTCTTGGCGAAACGCTGGGCAATTTAGATAAACGTGGCTCAGGTTTTACGCTCAATAATACGGACACTTACAAATACGGCGATCCGAGGTTGCCAATGTATGTCAGCATTCCGTTTTACGTGGGTATTCATCATCAGCAGGTGTATGGCTTGTTTTACCACAACACCTACAAAACCTTTTTCAATTTCGGTTTGTCGACTCCTTTTACTTCGATAACTGCTGGTGGCGGCGACGCTGATTACTTTTTTATCTATGATAATTCCATTGCTAAAATTTTAGAACATTATACTTCCTTGACCGGAAGAATGCCTCTGCCTCCGAAATGGAGCTTGGGTTATCATCAATCAAGAGCCAGTTATTACCCCCAACAAAAAGTTGAATGGATTGCAGAAACTTTTCGCAAAAAAAATATCCCGATTGACTGCATTGTTCTCGACGCCGATTATCAACAGGACTATCAACCTTTCAAAACAAATCTTCAGCGCTTTCCCGATCTGCCCCTGCTTTCATCGAAGCTGTCAAAAATGAATATTGAATTAACTGCTTCCGTTTATCCAGGCGTAAACATTGACAGCAATTATGAATCTTACACAGACGGATTGATGAAAGAGGTCTTCTTAAAATATACAGATGGCAGTTTGTTTAAAACAGAAATCGCCCCGCTGAAAGTTGTTCTTCCCGATTACACCAATCCAAAAACAAGAGCATGGTGGATTGATAAAATGAAATGGATGAAACAAAACGGAATCAGTGGTTATTGGAATGACATGAATGAACCGGCGGTTGGAGGAAGTTATTTACCCGATAATTTGCTTTTTGATTTTGATGGAAGAAAAGCTTCTTCACTGGAAGCAAAAAATGTTTATGGGTTTCAAATGGCGAGAAGCAGTTATGAGGCAGGGTTGAAATACAGCGATGGCAAAAGACCGTTTATATTAACCAGGTCCGGCTTTGCGGGAGTGCAACGTTATTCGGCAGTTTGGAGCGGCGACAACACGGCAAGCGATGAGGGCTTATTGAGTGGTGTTCTTCTCAATAATCAAATGGGTTTGTCAGGACTTTCATTTGTTGGTCCTGATTTGGGCGGATACATCGGTGACGGCTCAAAAGATTTATTCAAACGCTGGATAGAAGTTGGCGTCTTCTCTCCTTTTGTAAGAAATCATAAGGAATTTTTTGCGACCACTAATGAACCATGGGCCTACGGTGAAGAAGTCGAAGCAATTTCAAAAGCATGGATCGGCTTCCGTTATCGTTTGATGCCTTATATCTATTCAAAATTTTACGAAGCATCCCAAACAGGAATGCCGATAGCAAGGAGTCTTTGCATCAATTATCCCTTTGACGAAAAAGTTTACGATAATCTTTATCAGTATCAATTTCTATTTGGCGATGCGCTGATGATAGTTCCCGTTACCACAAAAGAATCTGAAAAGAAAATTTATCTTCCCAAAGGTGATTGGTATGATCTGTTTTCCGACGAAAAAATTTCGGGAAACAAGGAATTTTCCCAACCTACTGCTTCTTATCAAATACCATTGTTCGTAAAAGCTTCTTCCATCCTTGCGGTGCAAACATTGGTTCAGTCAACAAAAGATCAGCCTTCCGATACCTTGTTCATTCATGTCTATAATGGAAAAGAAAGAAATGAATTTATGTATTACGAAGACGCAGGTGATGGATTTGACTACACGAAAAATATTTTTTGCAAAAGAACGATCACCTTCGATCCAGGGCAAAAACAGTTGATCTTTTCAAAACAGCAAGGAAGCTTTGTTTCTTTATTTAAAAAAATTCAACTGGTATTTCACGGCTTCGGAAATGAAATAAAAAATGTCAGTGTAAATAATCAACCATTTAAAACTGACGATTGTCATATCAAACTAATTGACGGACTGGAATACCTTAGTGATTATTACGACAAAAGCTATTACAAGTCGTTAAGATTGGCGGAACCTGTTTTAAATCAAAAAGCACTTGTCTTTGATAACTCGGAAAAAGAAATCATCATCCAACTACAATAAAATTTTTGAGCCATGAGACCATTTCAATTAACCGATCATCAAATCGCCGATTATGAAAGAGACGGCTACCTGATCGTCAAAAATTTTTTATCTGAGGGGGAAGTTAACAAGCTTTATAAAATTGCAGTGGAAGATGATGCCATGCGAAAACATTCTTTCGATTTAAATGACCAAACAGGAAAGAAAACAAAACTGGCATTGTGGTACACACCGGGCAATGATGCTTATGGATTACTGACGAGAAGCAAAAGAATGGTTGAATCCGCTGACAAATTAATGGATGGCAATTCGTCTGTTTGTCATTTCCATTCAAAGCTTATGCAAAAAGAACCCCGTGTTGGCGGCGCATGGGAATGGCACCAGGATTATGGTTATTGGTATAAAAATGAATTTTTGTTTCCCGGTCAAATGATATCCGTGATGATTGCCATTACAGACGCCAATAAAGAAAATGGGTGTCTGCAGGTAATCAAAGGGACACATAAAATGGGACGTATTGAACACGGATTTGCAGGCGAACAAGTTGGCGCGGCACAACACTATGTTGATCTTGCTTTGAAAACAATGCCACTTATTTATGTTGAACTAAAAGCTGGCGATGCACTTTTCTTTCACAGTAATATTTTGCATCGCAGCGAAGCGAACCTTTCAGACAAATCAAGATGGTCGCTTATCTCCTGTTACAATAGAAGTTCCAACATTCCCTACAATGAACCCTCAGGATCAAGTACAACTCCTATCAAAGTTGTGCCGGATGAAGCGTTGATGGAATGGGATGTGACCGGACTTGGAGATTCCGCCAATTTCCTTGAGAAAGAAAAAGATGAAGCTTTAAAGTGATTTAGCTTTGACACACTAAAAAATAAAAATTTCCATGAGGTTATTTCTTTTTTTCATTTTCAATTTTTCATTATTCATTTCTAATGCACAGCAAAAAACCTATTGTAATCCAATCAACATTGATTACGGCTACACTCCTATTCCAAATTTTTCTGAATGGGGAAGACACCGTGCAACTGCCGACCCGGTGATTGTCAATTACAAGGGCGATTATTATTTGTTCTCAACAAATCAATGGGGTTATTGGTGGAGTAATGATATGTTGAATTGGAAATTCATCTCCAAAAAGTTTTTGCGCCCGTGGAACGAAGGTTATGATGAACTCTGTGCGCCGGCAGTTGGGATCATTGGTGATACCATGATTGTCTTCGGTTCTACCTACACAAAAAATTTTACGATCTGGATGAGCACAAACCCAAAAGCAAATGAATGGAAACCACTGGTTGATTCATTCGAAATTGGCGGATGGGATCCTGCATTCTTTACTGATGATGACGGAAAACTCTACATGTATAATGGAAGCAGCAATAAATATCCCACCTACGGCATTGAGCTAGACAGAAAAACTTTCAAACCAATTGGAACAAGAACACCGATGTACTTATTGGAAGATTGGAGATACGGCTGGCAACGGTTTGGTGAGCACATGGACAATACTTTTTTAGATCCTTTCATTGAAGGTTCATGGATGACGAAGCACAATGGAAAATATTATTACCAATATGGAGCCCCGGGAACTGAATTCAGTGGTTATGCAGACGGCGTTGTTGTTGGCGATAAACCCCTATTCGACGGGGCAAACTCTCAACCCCAGTCCGATCCATTGAGTATGAAGCTTGGAGGTTTCGCCAGGGGCGCCGGCCATGGTTCCACTTACCAGGATAACTACGGAAATTACTGGCACATCAGCACCATTATGCTTTCGGTAAAAAATAATTTTGAAAGAAGGTTGGGAATCTGGCCCGCTGGGTTTGATAAAGATGATGTAATGTGGTGCAACACTGCCTTTGGCGATTACCCTCATTATCTTCGAACATCTACTGCGCACAATTATGGTGACGGATTTACAGGTTGGATGCTGCTCAATTACAAAAAACCCGTCCAGGTATCATCAACGCTCGACAATTATTCTGCAAACAATGCTAACGATGAAGATATCAAAACCTATTGGAGTGCAGCTAGTGCAAACAAGGGCGAATGGATTCAATCAGACTTGGGAAATATTTCAACTGTGAATGCAGTTCAGATCAACTACGCCGACCAGGATGTTGACAGCAACCATCTCGGGAAAATCAACGGGCAATTTCATCAATACAAATTGTATTGTTCAATTGATGGAAAGAAATGGAATGTGTTGGTTGATAAAAGCTATAACAAAACTGACGTACCTCACGATTATATCGAATTGTCAAAACCTGTTCAGGCAAGATTTATCAAGCTCGAAAACATTCACATGCCAACCGGTAAATTTGCTATCAGTGGACTACGTGTATTTGGAAATGGCAGTGGAGCAAAAGCTCGTGCAGTAAAAACGTTTTTTGTTTTAAGAACACAAAAAGATCCAAGAAGTGCTTGGATCAAATGGAATCCGGTTAGTAATGCCTATGCCTACAATATTTATTACGGAACCGCACCCGATAAATTGTACAACTGCATTATGGTGATGGGCAATACTTACAATGAATATTGGTTCAAAGCCATGGATAAAATGAAAACTTATTATTTCACAATCGAAGCCATTAACGAAAATGGTGTGTCATCAAAATTTGCTGTAACCAAAGTAGACCCGCAATGAAAAAATTAATCGTCTTTTTATTCGTTTTTGTTTGTATTAAATC
>Ga0207647_10001711_pt1 | contig 16846 bp, 10 predicted proteins | sample KBSCornC2_FD_184295 | JGI IMG/M metagenome (GOLD analysis project Ga0207647, IMG submission 184295) | Corn rhizosphere microbial communities from Kellogg Biological Station, Michigan, USA - C2 (SPAdes) (version 2) | ecosystem: Host-associated > Plants > Roots > Rhizosphere ...
CGCTTCCGGCAATACATGGCGACGACGGGCTCGGTAACATCGAGCCGCATTTGCCCGATGGCTGCCGCGCCGATGCGCGCGCTGCGTCCCGGTTCATCGTCGAGACGGTGAAAGCCCATCCCGGCGAGGTGACGCTGATTGCCGTTGGGCCGATGACCAACCTCGCGCTCGCGCTCGACGAAGAGCCCGCCTTGGCTTCGCTCGTCAAGCAAGTCATCGTCATGGGCGGCGCGTTCGGCATCGGCGGTGTCATGGGTAACGTGACCCCGGCCGCCGAAGCGAACATGCATGGCGATGCGCAAGCGGCGGACCGTGTGTTCGGTGCCGGGTGGCCCATCGTTATCGTTGGGCTCGATGTGACGCAACGCACGGTCATGTCCACGGACTACCTCGCGCACTTGCGCGACACGGGCGGAGAGCCCGGACGTTTCGTATGGGATATCTCGCAGCACTACGAAGTGTTTCATCGCGCAAGTGAAGGCGTCGCCGGCATCTACGTACATGACGCTTTGGCCGTCGCCTATCTGCTCGCTCCACAATACTTTCAAACGCGCAATGGGCCGGTACGGGTACTGACAGAAGGTATTGCCGCGGGACATACGATCCAAAAACCCGAGGGGATGCCCGTTCCCGCGCCTGACTGGGACGCAAGGCCCGCGTGCACCGTCTGTGTCGATGTGGATAGCGACGCAGTATTGGCGCTTTATCGGCGCACGTTGTGCCCCAACTGAACGCCGCCCATGCCGCTCCCCGAAAACACTCACCTTTAGCGCCGCGGCCAATCCCGCGCACGCGCACACGGCCCCGTCTAGCGGAGCTTTCGCGGCGCGACCCGCTTCGTTTTTCCTCTGCTCCCGAAAACGCTCACCTTCCGGTGCGGACGACGCCATTGGCTATCGACATTCGCAGCTATCAGGTCGAGCAGTTGTTTCCGCGCCGCGCGCTCAATAGAGTGAATCGGACTTGACGATCGGCAAAAGCGCGCCGAACCGAACAACAACACCGATTGCCGTGCGACCGCCGAGCGCTCGGAGCAAGCGCAAAGCGCTGTCTCTCGACCGCCACGGTAATGGGACAGGAGACAAAGCGCATGGAACGTCTTTTATCGGCCCTTTGCGGCGGATTGCTCTCGCTCGCCCTGGCAATGAGTTCAGTAACGGCGCTGGCCGCACTAGGTCCCGGCGCGCCGATCGACACCCGCAGCGGACTTGGTGGGGCAAAGCTCCCTCCGATGCCGCGCCCGCCCTCGCTCTTGCCACGCTCGCGCGAAGAGTGGCTTTTCGATCTAGCGCCGTCCGAACGGTTGCGTCCCGAACTGATGACGCCGGAGATGCGGCGCCGCGCGAGAGCGAAACGGCAGGCGGGGGGCGAGGCGTGCCCATCGATGGACGCGATGGCGGGCCTGCGTGGCGAAGCGCTGGCCGAGCGGGTAGCCACGCTTGCCGACTCGACCTGTGCGAATGCGTTCTTCGAAGCCACCCGCCAACAGGCTCGGCAGTTGTTCGGCGACGAAAATCTGAGGCCTGTCGCGACGCGTTTCGCAACCGAGGGTGCGGCATATGGGCCCGGCAATCGCGCCCTGTTGAACCTGACGCTCTTTCTAAGGGCTGCTTACTATCTGGCGAACCAGGGAACGGTACCGCCGCTTCCCGCCGATATGACCGACAGCTTGCGCCCTGTCATCACGCGAGTACTGACGGGCAATGCGATTCTGCTCCCGAACCCGAGCGCTGCGACGAGCGCGGGTGAGCTCATCACGCTCGTCGTCAATATGCACGACGAATCGGCGTACCTGCCGCTCGCGCGGCAATGGGTCACGCGCTTCACGAATAGCGCGCAGTCTCCGGCAATCGCCAGTTCGCTGGACGAGCCCGGTCTCGCCTATGCGTTCACAGCTATTCTCAAAGTGTTTTACTTCGCGCACTATCGTCACGACGCGGCGCAGATCGTTGGAAACGACCCTTCCTATGCGCTCGCGTTATACGGCTTCGTCAAAGCCAATAAGCGCGATTTGCTTGCCGCGCGGCACGCGAGCTACCTGCTCAATCAGGCAGCGAGCGAAGCATTTCGCTTCGCGACCTATCCGAGCCTGCTGCCGACGATCAGACCGCTCATTCAAGACGCGCTGGCCGACTCGACGATGGCGGGGCCGGACCGTCTCGTTTGGCTTGCCGCGGCGCAGGCCGTTCAGGCTTACGACGCCGACCATTGCAGTGTCTATGGAACGTGCGGGTTCGAAGGGCCGCTAGCGGACGCCATTCTCCCGCGGCGTTATCGCTGCGCGAATGGGGCGATTGCACTGCGCACGGCCTCGCTGACGCCCAGTGAGGCGGATCAGGCGTGCACCCTCATGCGGAAAGAAGCGCCTCGTTTTCATGAAATGTTGCGGACTCATGAGATTCCCGTGGCCGATGATCACAATACGACGCTCGAGGTCGTTGTCTTTTCGGATAATGCAGAGTACGAGAACTATTCACCGGTACTGTTCGGAAACGATACGGATAACGGAGGCGTCTATCTGGAAGGCGACCCCGCGGCACCGAAAAACCAGGCGCGCTTTATCGCGTTCGTGGCAACCTGGTTGAAGCCACATTTCGAAATATGGAATCTACGGCACGAGTTCGTCCATTACCTGGATGGGCGGTTCGACCTCTATGGCGATTTCGAAGCATCGACGAACGTGCCGACAGTCTGGTACATCGAAGGGCTCGCCGAATACATCTCGCGCGGCAACGACGACCCGGAATCGATCGAGGCGGCGAAGACCGGGCGCTACCGGCTCAGTGAGATCTTCGCCAACACCTATACGATGGACGACTATGTGAGCCGGGCCTATCGTTGGGGATACATGGCCGTGCGCTTCGTCTTCGAACGGCATCCGGAGGTGTTGTCGACGATTTTGCCGATGTTTCGTAACGGAGACTACGCGGCTTACTGGCGCTATATGTCGGGTTTGCCGTCGCAGCTGGACGGGGAATTCGCCGAATGGGTGCGCACCGCGACGGCCGACGGCACCTCGGATGACGATTGATCCCGCTCGAGCGCGTTCATGCCGCGGCGACGCGCGCGATATCGGCCTCGACCATCATCTTGCAGAGCGCCTCGAGCGACGTTTGCGCATGCCAGTCGAGCTTCTCGCGTGCTTTGTCGGCGCAGCCGATCAGCAAGTCGACTTCCGCCGGGCGGTAGAACTTCGGATTGACTTCGACGAGCACCTTGCCTGTCGCCACATCGATGCCGCGCTCGGTCTCCTCGTGACCGCTCCATTCGAGTTGATAGCCCGCCGCGGCGAACGCGATGCGCACGAAATCGCGCACGGTCTCCGTGCGCTGGGTCGCGAGCACGTAGGTGTCCGGTTCGTCCACCTGAAGCATGCGCCACATGCCTTCGACGTATTCGCGCGCAAAGCCCCAATCGCGTTTCGCATCGAGGTTGCCGAGCTCCAGCTTGTCGAGCTTGCCGGCCTTGATGCGGGCAACGCCATCGGTGATTTTGCGGGTGACGAATTCGAGGCCGCGCAGCGGAGATTCGTGATTGAACAGGATGCCGCAGGCACCGAAGATGTCGTAGGACTCGCGGTAGTTGATCGTCGTCCAGTGAGCGAACAGCTTGGCGACGCCATAGGGGCTGCGTGGATAAAACGGCGTGCTCTCGACTTGGGGGATGGCTTGGACCTTCCCGAACATTTCCGACGTGGAGGCCTGGTAGTAGCGAATGCTTCTATCGACGATCCGGATTGCCTCGAGCAGATTGAGCGCACCGATGCCCGTGACTTCGGCCGTGGTGACCGGCTGATCGAACGAGACGCCGACGAAGCTCTGGGCGGCCAGATTATAGAGCTCGTGGGCGTGCGTGCGTTCGAGCAGCCTGACGGTCGAGCCGAGATCGGTCAGATCGTGTTCCACGAGCGAGAGATTGGGATGTTGCTCGATGCCGAGCTCGGCGATTCGCCAGAAATTGACCGAACTGGTCCGGCGATAGGTGCCGACAACCGAGTAGCCCTTTTCGAGTAGAAGTTGCGCGAGGTAGGCGCCGTCCTGCCCGGTTACGCCGGTGATGATCGCTTTGCGCGCGGGGTTCATTCCAATCATGGAAATGCTCCTTTTACGTGTAATCCAACAGACGCCGCTTAATCACGGGCCAGTGCGACAGACGAAAGACCCGACCGGCGCCTTTCGCCGCGCACGAGGCGTTTCTCGAGCAGGAACCAGCTCGCGGTTGCGAACGCGAGCGTGAGCGCCAGCGCCGCGAGCGCGCTGGAATACTTGCCGTAATTGAATTTCCACATCAGGCCGATGAATGTCACATGCACGAGATAAACCGTGTAGCTGATCGTGCCGAGGTAGACGAGAACAGGGTGGGAAAGCACCCGCGTGACGATGCCGCGGCTGCGCAGGGCAAGAATCACGACCGACGTGGACAGCACGAGCGTCAGGCTGTAGAGCCCCGCATTCGACAGCGGCCGATTGGAGTCCCGGATGTCCGGGTAGTGGAAGTGCAGCCATGCCAGGATGGCGAGCGTACCGGCAAGCATGGCCCATGCGGCCCACCGGAGCTGTTCCGGCAGCTCGGGACGCCGGCGCATCAGTACTGCGAGCAGCGCGCCTGCGCAGAGCAGGTCCATGCGGAACGGGGTAAGAAAATAGATGGGCCAGAACGAGCTGAAGAGTGGTGTGGCGGCCGCGCGCAGAATCGGCGCGACGATAATGCCGGCAGCGGCGACGATGCCGAGCGTGCGCTCGGAGACCAGCAGGACCACGATCGGCCAGACGAGGTAGAACTGTTCCTCGACCGCCAGCGACCACAGCACACCGAATCCCGGGTTGCCCGAATCGCCCAGCGATTGCCCGATATTCGTGGCGAAAAATGCGTACCACCACCACTGCTTGAGCCAGCCGAGGCCGAAGAGCAGCGACGACAAAATCAGCAACAGAATGTACGGCGGCAGAATACGCTTCGCGCGACGTGCGTAAAAATAACCGAAATACGATTGATTGCGCGATTTTCGATCGACCAAAATACCGGTTATCAGGAAACCGCTGAGCACGAAGAAAAGATCGACGCCCATCCATAGGGAAACGCCGAACGCGTGGTTCATGAATACCGCGAGCACGGCGACGGCGCGCACGCCATCGAGCGAGACGATGCGCGCGTGCGGACGGGCGATATCGGTTTGGGGCCGATGAGGCGTGAGCAACTCAGACATGGGTATCCTTGCGAATTCCCTTCGCCGGCGCACATCCCCGGCTTGGGCCAAAAAAGTCCGCCCCATTCTGCGGAAAAAGAAATTGACGAAAAACCACTGATCGTGCAGCGGATGCCTGCCGACCGGAGCGGGGCGGATTCCATTCGAAATAAAGTGCCGCATGGCACGGCGCGCGCCCAATGGGCACGAGAATTTTTTGGAATTATTTGCGCGTTTCCGCCAAATAGTTTGTTCGTACGCTAGCGGTCGGCTCTCTCTCGAATTCAAGGAGGCATTTCGTGCGTGTTCTGTCTCGCGCGGCGCTTTTCGCCGTCGCCCTCGGCATCGGCGCGGTCGCAGGCCTGTCCGCGTATGCGGCGGACGAGGACAACGATAACGTCCTGCCTGCGGTCACGTCATGGATCGGTAACACGTTCGGTTACGGCCACGGCATGTGGACCCAGATCGATATCACGTCGATCGCGGTCTCGCCCGACGGCAAGGTCTACACCAATTCGCCTTGGGACGAAAGCGGCGCCGAGGCAAGTGTCTATCAGAACGGCAAGCAGCTCGAATTCGCGGGCGGCACGCACGGCTGGGGACGCGCGGGCGGCGAGGCGGTGGCCATCAACAGCCGCTATGTCTTCGTGGGCACCTCGGTCGGCAACGAGCGCGGCAAGCTCGTTGCCGAGGGCGTCTGGCCGCCAACCGGCGAGCATTGGTTCGGTATTTCGCGGCGGGAGCTCGCGAGCGTCAAGAAGACGGTACCGTTTCGCGCGGTGGCGCGCGCGGACGCGCACGGTCAGCTTGCAGCTGGCTTTCTTCCGGTCAACCGCGTGTCTTCGGGCACCAAAGCGCCGATCTATGGTTTAGCCGCGAGCGAGACGACTGTCTACGCGTCCAATACCACGCGCGACGAAATCGACGTGATCGACGCGGAATCGATGCAGCAAAAAAGCGCGTGGAAAGTTCACGAACCGGGGCGGATTGCCCTCGCGCCGGACGGCACACTGTGGGTGCTGACGGACAGCCTAAGCGGCCCCGCGGCTCGTCTCGCGCATTACACAGCCGACGGCAAGCCGCTCTCGGACAAGGTCGCGTTGCCGCAGGACGCCATTCCCGTCGATATCGCCGTCGACAAGAAAGGGCGCCTCTATGTCGCTGACAACGGTTGGCGTCAACAGGTGCTCATCTTCACGGCATCGCATCCCGGCCAATACGAGCTGACCGATACGTTCGGCGAGCGCTACGGCATCTGGGCCGGCAAGCCGAGCGAGCAGGGGCGGCCGGGGCCGCTGCGATTCAATGGCTTGACCGGCGTCGGTGTCGATGCGGGCGGCAACATCTATGTCTCGATGAACGGAGTGGGCCCGCAACTGGGCTCGACCGGCGCGGGGCTCGGCGCAACGCTTGCGAGCTACACGTCCGACGGCAAACTGCGCTGGCAGGTCGATGGCCTGCTTTTCGTGGACGGTGCCTGCATCGATCCGTCTCGTCCCAACAGCGTATTCACGGGCAACAAGCGCTTCGAGCTCGACTGGTCGAAGCCGCCCGGGCACGAATGGAAATATGCCGGCTTCCTGTCGAACCGGTTCAAGTATCCGGAAGATACCGTCTTCCATATGGATCAATGGCCGGGCACGCCGATGGCGCGCCAGATGAACGGCAGAACGTTCCTCTATCTGACGGACATGTACGCCGATCACCTCAAGATCTATCGCTTCGATCCGGCGCACGACGGCGAAACGGCGATCCCTTCGGGCTTCATTGCTGGCCGGCCCGGTCCGGTGCACGCGATCACGACTGCGCCGCCGGGCGGCGAATGGATCTGGCGCAATACCAATGGCGACGGCAAGTTCAATCCGCAGGAGTTCCAGCGCAATAGCACCGACGAGCATCTAGCGGGGGGCTGGGGCTGGTGGGTCGATGCGAAGGGGGACATCTGGCGCGCGAACGACACGCGTATTCATCGCTTGCGCTTCGGCGGCGTGGACCGCTCGGGCAACCCGATCTACGCGTACGACAAGATGACGACCTACGCGATTCCCGCGCCGTTCAAAGTCGTGAAGCGCGCGGTCTACGATACGAGGACCGATTCGCTCTACGTCACCGGCTACACCGACGATGCCATGCCCAACAGCAACGACGTGCCGAAAGAGATCGGCCGCGTGCTGGCACGCTACGACGGATGGTCGACCGGCAAGCCGGTTCTGCGCTTTACGACTCAGTTGCTGTGGCAGCCGCAGGGCAAGGAGCGCCGCACACTCGTCAGCGTGACGCAGGAGGGCGACTACGTTTTCGCCGTCGAGTTCATCGGCACCGTGCATGTATTCGATCGCAATACCGGTGCGCAGATCGGCGTGATCAAACCGGGACCCGAAGTCGGTAATGCCTCGGGGCACGTGGACGTCGCGAATGCCATCAGCGCGTATAAGCGTGCGAATGGCGAATACGTCGTATTCGTCGAAGAGGACGCACGCGGCAAGGTGCTCATGTACCGCTGGACGCCCGCCGCGGGCCAGAAGAGCCAAGGCGGGAAGAAAGGCGCGAAGGATCAGGCAGCCGGCAACGGCATCGGCGAGGGCTAATGACTGGGCATTCGATGGATAAAGGCATGCTCAAGAATGTCGCGATCAACTTTTTCGGGTTGGTCCTGCCGACATTCGTTTCACTGGTGACCGTGCCCAGCTACATCAAGCTGCTCGGTGTCGAACGTTACGGCGTCGTGAGTCTCGTGTGGACGTTCATCGGCTATTTCGGTGTGCTCGATCTCGGCATGAGCATGGCGGCGCAAAACCATATTTCGAAGGCGCGCGCTTCCAACGACGAAGGCCAGAGCGCGCTCGTTTTCTGGAGCGCGTTCTGGCTCAATCTCATCACCGGGATTGCCGGCGGCGTCATCATCTATATCGGCGGTTATCTCTATACGGCGTATTTCACACACCTTGCGCCGCTGATGCGCGCCGAAGTCATACATGCGTTGCCGTGGCTCGCGCTGGCGATTCCGATTGCCAATGTTTCGTGGGTTTGCGCGGGTGCGATCAACGGCGCCGAACGCTTCGGCGTCTTCAATACGAATCAGACGCTCGGTACGTTCCTCTTCCAGTTGATGCCGCTGGGCGCCGCCTGGCTCATCGCGCCCACGCTGCCGAACGTGCTGGCCGCCGCCGTGGTTGCACGTGCGATCGCCGCGCTGCTGCTCGCGCGCGCGAGCATGCGTGTGCTCGATATCAAGCGCGTGATGATGCCGAGTCTCACCGTGGCCAAGGAGCTCTTCCGCTTCGGTGGATGGATGCTTGCCGCAAGCATGGCCATCATGGTCGGCGATACGCTCGATCGCGTATTGCTGGGTGCCGGACTCGGCGCGCGCTACGTGACCTATTACACGGTGCCGCAAAATCTGGTCACGCGACTGAACATGCTGCCGACGGCCTTCGTGCGCACCCTTTTTCCGCGCTTGTCCGCCGTCGAGCGCGACCACGCCGACGAGCTCGTGCGGCAGGCGCTGGAAGTCCTGAATGGGTTGTTCACACCGGTCATGATCGTCGGCATGCTCGCGCTGGGGCCTTTTCTCAATCTGTGGGTGGGCAGCGAGCTCGCTGCCGCATCCGTGAACGTGGGGCGCGTGCTCATCATCAGCGTCTGGCTCGTGGGGCAGGCCGGTGTGACGCGTCTTCTCATTCAATCGCAGATCGATCCCGCGCGCGCAGCCTGGATCGGCATCATCGAGCTACCGTTTTTCGCCGGCATTCTGATGCTGGGTATCGCGCATTTCGGTCTGACGGGGGCCGCCGTCGTCGTGGTCGGTCGTTCGCTGCTTGACTATGGCGTGCTCCTTTATCTGTCTCGAATCCGTGCGCGACAGATCCTGTTCGACATGCTCGGACATCTGGCGTTTCTCGTGGTGGCGGGCTACCTCTCGCATGAGGTGACGAATCTGGCCGCGCTCGTCGTATTGGCGGCGGGATTGTGCCTGCTGAACATGGTCTGGTCCATGACGACGTCCCCCTCTCTGCGCAACATGGCGCGCGCGCTGCTGTTGCGAGTCAATGCAAGGAGAAGCGCATGAGCGACGAAACCCTTGCCGCCGCGGAAACCGCCGCATTCGTACCCGCAACACAGCCTCGGCGTCTCGCGCCGGCCGTCGTCACATCGCACATTCCGCGCGTTGCGATCGTGCACGATTGGCTCGTCACGTATGCGGGTGCCGAGCGCGTGCTCGAACAGATCATCGCTTGTTTTCCCGATGCCGATCTCTACAGCCTCGTCGATTTTCTCGACGACAGGCGGTTCGTGCGCGGCAAGCATGCGACGACCTCGTTCATCCAACGCATGCCGTTCGCGCGCAAGCGTTATCGGGCCTATCTGCCGTTGATGCCGCTCGCGATCGAGCAACTCGATCTCAGCGCGTACGACCTCGTCATTTCGAGCTCCCACGCGGTGGCAAAAGGCGTGCTGACCGGGCCCGATCAAATCCATATCAGCTATGTCCATTCGCCGATCCGCTACGCGTGGGATCTGCAACATCAATACCTCGAGCAATCGCATTTGACGCGGGGGCTGCGCTCGGCATTCGCGCGCCTGGTGCTGCATTACATTCGAAATTGGGACATCCGCACGTCGAATTCGGTCGATCATTTCATTTCCAATTCGGAATTCATTGCGCGCCGGATCAAGAAGGTCTATCAGCGCGACGCGCAGGTCATCTTTCCGCCCGTGGACGTCGATGCGTTCGAGCTCAGCGAACAGAAGGACGATTTCTATCTGACCGCATCGCGGCTCGTGCCGTACAAGAAGATCGACCTGATCGTCGAAGCGTTTTCGCGCATGCCGGACAAAAAGCTCGTCGTGATCGGCGATGGGCCGCAAATGAGCGTCGTACGTGCGAAGGCCGGCGCGAACGTCGAGGTCATGGGCTTCCAGCCGTTCGACGTGCTTCACGACCACATGCGCCGCGCGAAGGCGTTCGTTTTCGCAGCGGAGGAAGACTTCGGTATCGCTCCGGTCGAAGCGCAGGCGTGCGGCACGCCCGTCATCGCTTACGGCAAGGGCGGGGCGCTCGAAACCGTACGCGATTTGTCGCAAAGCCGGCCCACCGGCATCTTCTTCCACGAACAGACACCGCAGGCCGTGATCGCGGCCGTCTCTGCCTTCGAGCGCGAGCCACGCCGGTTTTCGCCGCGCGAGTGCCGCGCGAATGCCGAACGCTTTTCCGCCTCGAACTTCCGCGATCGCTTCACCGCTGCAGTCGAGGCGATATGTCCCGGAGCGACACGTCGGGGTGCGGCCGGCATTGCCGGCGCTGCGGCACCTGCAACGAAGATCCTGGCGATCGATCAGACGGGCGTGCTCGGCGGTGCCGAGCTTTCGCTGCTCGAATTCGCGCGGCACAGAAAAGAGAGTGTCGATGTCGTGCTGTTCGACGATGGACCGTTTCGCCGCGCACTCGCGGATGCCGGCGTGAACGTCGACGTGCTCGATGCCTCACGGCTGCGCGGCATGTCGAAACAAGGCGCGCCGACGCTCCGCTCGCTGACCGGGATCGCCTCGCTCGTACGCGAAACGGTCCGGCGCGCGCGAAACGCCGACGTCATTTACGCCAATACGCAACGCGCGATGGTCGTCGGCGCGATTGCGGGCGTCATTGCGCGCCGTCCCGTCGTCTGGCATCTGCGCGACATCGTCAGCGCCGAGCATTTCGGCCGGATGCAGCGCATGACGATCAAATGGTTCGGCAGGCTCACGCTCGATCACGTCATCGCCAACTCAGCCGCATCGGCTGCGGCGTTCGTGCAACTCGCGAAGGTGCCGCTCGAACGTGTCGACGTCGTATTCAATGGCATATCGGAAACGCCGTTTCGCAAGCATGACAACACGCCGCAAACGGTGTTGCGCGAACGCCTCGGTCTGCCAGGCGATGCATTCATCGTCGGTTCTTTTAGCCGCCTCGCGCATTGGAAAGGGCAGCACGTGCTGCTCGAAGCGGCGTTGCAAGATCCTCAATTGCACGTCGCGCTCGTCGGCGCGCCGCTTTTTGGCGAGGACGCCTACGAAGCGGCGCTCAAGGCTTTCGTCGAAACGCACCGCATGGCCTCACGCGTGCATTTCCTCGGGTTTCGCGACGACGTGGCCGCCTGCATGCGTGCCGTCGATGTAATCGCGCATACCTCCATCGCTCCGGAGCCGTTTGGCCGTGTCATCGTCGAAGGCATGCTGGCGAAGCGGCCGGTCGTGGCGATGCGGGCAGGCGGCGTAACGGAGATCATCGACGACGGCATGAACGGCCTGCTGTGCGAGCCCGATAGCGCGGAAGCGCTTTCGGCCGCCATCACGCGTTTGCGCACCGATGCGCAATTGCGTGCACGGCTCGTCGACACGGGTTACGACATCGCGCGCCGCAGGTTTGGCACACGCACCTACATCGATGGCGTAAGCCGTATCCTCGCGGATCACGCCAGGCGGCGTACGGGCTGAGCGGCGCGCTCAATCCACGCTTTGGCTGGCGGCAATCTCACGCCTTGCCCCGCATTGCCGGGGCAAGGCCTGCGGCTTCACGCCGCGGCGGGCTGCTCGACGTTGGGTCGGCGTCGCCGGATGCTCGACGACCAGCGCATCGCCGGACGTTCGACACACAGATAAAACAGGCAAGCCGCGCCGATGGCCACAGGCATGAATGCGAACGTCGGCAAGATCGACAATTGCAAGGCGGAGCGGAAGAAAACGGCCTGCAGGCAGATGAAAATCGGCAGATGGATGACGTAGAGCGAATAGCTGAACAGACCACAGCGTGCGAGCGCGCGCATCAGGAAAGAGCCATTGCCGAGGGGAACAGCTTCATTTTCGGCCTTCAGCGTCGTGCGCATGAGGCATGCGAAAGCGATCGCCCATAACTGGAATGCGATGTACTGGCCGATATAAACGCTGTAATTGAAGATTGCGCAGCCGAGTACTGCGAGGGCCGCTGCGGCCAGACGCCAGCAAAGCGTTTGCCGCCGCGTCAGCGTCAAGTCCGCCGCGGCGACTCGCCTTTCGGCGAGATAGGCGCCGAGCGTCCACGAGAACCAATAGGAAGTGAAAAAGTAGATCCATACCGGCTCCAGCAGATAGCCGGATATGACGTTGATTGCCGCGATGACAGCCATGACGGCCGGCATGCCGAAGCGACGCCGCGCGGCGAAAAGCAGCGGATAGACCACGTAGAACTGCACTTCGATCGCAAGCGTCCATAGGGCGCCGTTCGAACCGTAAGGATGCGCAAGCACGCCTTGCAATGAGAGCAGGCTGATCAGGAAAGCCTTGGGGCCGATGGACAGAATCTTGTGATTGACCGGCGGCAGGCTGAGGCTGATCGAATCGAACGCGAGCGTGAGCAGCAACGCCGCGAAGAGCACGGGATAAATACGCGCGAACCGCCGGGCCCAGAATATCGGAGCGTCGAGGCGATATGCGGGATCGGCGGCCAGCCGGGCGGCAGGATTGCGATGAATGCAGTAGCCGCTGATGACAAAGAAGATCGAGACGCCGGCCGAACCCCACGCGATCGGCATCGTGAGATAGCCGAGCAGGACGCTCGGCGCGAGCGAGAAGCCCATCGCCTGATGGAAGTGATGCAGCCCGACCCAGGCGACCTGGCGGCAATGGAAATAGGCGACGAGCAGCGCCGCCATGCCGCGCATGGCATCGATGAAGGTCTCTTTCGCGGCTGCCGCGGGCCGCACCGCGTCGATGCGTTGCGTGGGTGCGGCGGCCGACGCAGTCGCGGAAACCGGGAAAATCGACGAATCGCTCATACAGTGCCCCGACCGATGCGCTCGGAAATAATGACAGATTGTCTTATCACGGAGATATAAAAAGTTCCGAATCCGCGCCTATCGTAGAACGAAAAAAATCGCCGAAAACCGGTTTTTAACAAACGCTCACAACCACCTGCTGTGCCTTGCCCGGCAAGGCGTCGCAAAAAATTTCGCACGGCCGGAGGAGATTATTGTTCGGTTTTTTCGTGTTAACTTGCAGTCACCGACAAATCGCAAATGGAGCCGCATCATGGATTTACATTGGATAGCCGGCGTGGCGGTGCTCTTGATTCTCGTAGCCATTTCCGCATATCGCGAGGCCCTCGAATCCGACAGGACGATGCGGATCGGCGCGTTCAAGCGCGAGCGACCGGTGCCGCGCGAAGCGGACCGGGCGATGGAGCGCGTCTGATCCACGGATGTTACGAATTCCTTCATGGAGCCTTCATACACAACGACTTTCCCAAGAGGGGATGAACGATGTTGAAAGTCACCAAAGCGGTATTTCCTGTGGCAGGTCTCGGCACGCGGTTTCTGCCTGCCACGAAGGCCAGTCCCAAGGAGATGCTGCCGATCGTCGATAAGCCGCTTATTCAGTATGCGGTGGAGGAGGCAATCGACGCGGGTATCACGGAGCTGATCTTCGTTACCGGCCGAAGCAAGCGCGCTATCGAGGACCACTTCGATACATCGTACGAGATCGAGGCGGAGCTCGAGGCGCGCGGCAAAGAGAAGCTGCTCGATCTCGTGCGCAACATCAAACCGAGCCACGTCGATTGCTTCTATGTGCGTCAGCCGGCCGCGCGCGGACTCGGTCATGCCGTCCTGTGTGCCGAAAAGCTCGTGTCCGACAGTCCGTTCGCCGTGATTCTGGCCGACGACCTGCTTCATGGCGAACAGCCTGTCATGAAGCAGATGATCGACGTGTTCAATCACTATCACAGCTCGATCGTCGGGGTGGAGGCGATCGCACGGGAAGACAGCCGGTCTTACGGCGTCGTCGAAGGCCGCGAGTGGGAAGAGGACATCTTCAAGCTGTCAGGCATCGTGGAAAAGCCGTCGCCCGAAGCGGCGCCGTCGAATCTCGGTGTCGTCGGCCGGTACGTCCTGATGCCCAGCATCTTTTCGCATCTGCGGAAAATCGAAACGGGCGCACTCGGCGAGCTGCAACTGACCGACGCGCTGCAGGCGTTGCTCGCCGAAGAGCAGGTGCTCGCCTATCGCTACTACGGCACACGTTTCGATTGCGGCAGCAAGCTGGGCTATCTGAAAGCGACAGTCGAATTCGCGCTGCGCCATCCCGAGATCGGCGCGCCGTTCGATGCCTATCTGCGCGAACATATCACGCAGATGATTTCGTGACGTCGTTCATCGCCTGAGCCCGCTCGCGGCCAGCGCTTCGCTTCACTCCCCTCCCACCGGTACGCCCTGACGGGCGTACCCTTTACCGCCTCGTGTATTGCCGATCGCACTTCGCATCGATGCGTCATGTGCGTTTCATGCAAGAAGGGGCGGGATTCATCGCATCGAGTCTCTCCTCTAACGCACGCTTGCCACATTGAGACGAATGCGTGTTTCGCGCATAACGTTCTTCATCAAGGCGACACGATTCGTTTTTATCGTGTCCGCCATCCGAGGGCCTGTTCACTACAGATGTGCGCTGTCTAGGTCCCATCGTGGGAGGTTCAATGCCAGAGCGTCGACGCTGCAGAGCATGTGGCCGATGTATTTCGTTCGCGCTTGCACGGGCGGTATGCCTGGGACTCGTCGTAGCGCTGGCCGGCTGCGGCGACGATCACGGCAGCCGCGCGGACGATGCGCTGTCGCGCGACGCCGAACGCGTGCCCACGTTGCCTGGCGCCAATCCGGCGCCCCACACTGTCGAGCCCTCGAAACCGGTTTTCGCGCAGCGTTTCGGCGCGGGCGGGAGCGCTGTTGCGCCGCCGCCCGCGTCGGGCGCGCTATTGCCGCCAGTCATGCACTCCGCCGACTAGCGGGGGTCGTCAACAGACAGGGTTCGTTCGGCGCGGGTTGCCCGCAGCCGACGACGGTTCAGTTTCAAGTAGTCCGCATGTGTTCGTGCGTGTTCGCTTTGGCCTTACCCGTCGACGTGTCTCGCTTGCGCGAGACCGTCTCGTTCCACTTCCGCCCTACGAATCGAAAATGACCTCGACAAGCCGCCGTGACTTCCTGCGTGCCGCCGCTCAAGCGGCGGGCGCCGCTGCCGCCATGGGTGCATTGCCCGCCGGTATCCGCAATGCGCTCGCCATTCCCGCCAACGATGCGACGCGCAGCATCGACGACATCGAGCACATCGTCATCCTGATGCAGGAAAACCGCTCGTTCGACCACTACTTCGGCACCCTGCGCGGTGTGCGCGGCTACGGGGACCGCCGCGCGATCACGTTGCCCAACGGCCGGCCCGTCTGGTACCAGCCGGCTGCGGCGGATCTCGGTTACGTCTTGCCGTTTCGGCCGAGCGCGCCGGATCTCGGCATGCAGTTCCTGCAAGACTTGCCGCACGACTGGACGACGACGCATGCCGCATGGAACGGGGGGCGCTACGATCAGTGGGTACCGGCCAAGAGTACGACGACGATGGCTTATCTCACGCGTGAAGACATTCCATTTCACTACCAGCTTGCCGATGCCTTCACGATCTGCGATGCCTATCACTGCTCGGGCATGACGCCGACGGATCCGAACCGCTACTACATGTGGACGGGCTGGGTAGGCAACGACGGCAGCGGTGGCGGTCCCGTGATCGATAACGCCGAAGCCGGCTACGGTTGGTCGACGTTTCCGGAGAAGCTCCAGACGGCCGGCATCTCGTGGAAGATCTATCAAGACGTCGGGACGGGCCTCGACGCGAAAGGCTCGTGGGGTTGGACGCAGGACGCCTTCATAGGCAACTACGGCGACAACTCGCTGCTCTATTTCAACCAGTACCGCAATGCTCAGCCGGGCGATCCGCTTTACGACAATGCGCGCACGGGCACCCATGTCGCGGTGAGCGGCGACTACTTCGACGTCCTGAAGCGCGACGTGCAGGGCGGTAAGCTCCCGCAGGTCTCGTGGATCGTTGCTCCCGAGGCGTATTCCGAGCACCCGAATTGGCCTGCGAATTATGGCGCCTGGTATATCGATCAGGTGTTGCAGGTTCTGACATCGAACCCGGCGGTATGGAGCAAAACAGCGCTTCTCATCACCTACGACGAGAACGATGGCTTCTTCGATCACGTCGCGCCGCCGTTTGCGCCATGGTCGCCGAGCGTCGGCCGCTCGACAGTGGACACGATCGACGAGTACTACCCGGGCAAGGACGGCAATCCTGCGGGGCCCTACGGTCTGGGGCCGCGGGTACCGATGCTCGTTGTTTCGCCGTGGTCGAAGGGCGGCTGGCTCTGCTCGGAGACGTTCGATCACACGTCGATCATTCGCTTCATCGAGCGCCGGTTCGGCAACGGCGGAAGCCGCAATCTGAGCGAACTCAACATCACGCCGTGGCGCCGCGCGATCTGCGGGGACCTCACGCGTGCGTTCGATTTCGCTCATCCGAACGCCGCATTCCCGGCGCTTCCGGCAACGACCGGCTATGTGCCGCCCGACAAAGCACGCCATCCGGACTACGTACCGGTGCCGCCGCTCGTTCAGGCGAAGCCGAATCAGGAACCGGGCGTGCGACCGGCGCGTGCGCTGCCATATGAGCTGTTCGTCCGCTCGCGCGTCGAAGCGGCGCAGCGTGCGCTTCGCCTCGAGTTCATCAATACCGGTTCGGCCGCGGCCGCGTTTCTCGTCTATCGTGCAAAAAGCCTCGACGCCCCCCGCTCGTATGCCGTCGAAGCGAAAAAGCGCATTGCCGATACAC
>Ga0207647_10001716_pt1 | contig 16822 bp, 17 predicted proteins | sample KBSCornC2_FD_184295 | JGI IMG/M metagenome (GOLD analysis project Ga0207647, IMG submission 184295) | Corn rhizosphere microbial communities from Kellogg Biological Station, Michigan, USA - C2 (SPAdes) (version 2) | ecosystem: Host-associated > Plants > Roots > Rhizosphere ...
CGACGACCGCGTCTTCGTCGAGAAGTTCATCGTCGATCCCCGCCACATCGAGATCCAGGTGCTGGGCGACAAGCACGGCAACGTCATCTATCTCGGCGAGCGCGAATGCTCGATCCAGCGCCGCAACCAGAAGGTCATCGAGGAGGCGCCGTCGCCGCTGCTCGACGAGGCCACCCGCCGCAAGATGGGCGAGCAGGCGGTCGCGCTGGCCAAGGCCGTGAACTACGATTCCGCCGGCACCGTCGAGTTCGTCGCCGGCCAGGACAAGAGCTTCTTCTTCCTGGAGATGAACACGCGCCTGCAGGTCGAGCATCCCGTCACCGAACTCGTGACCGGCATCGACCTCGTCGAGCAGATGATCCGGGTTGCCGCCGGCGAGAAGCTCGGCCTCGCTCAGAAAGACGTCACGCTCACCGGCTGGGCCGTGGAATCCCGCCTCTACGCCGAAGACCCGTTCCGCAACTTCCTGCCCTCGATCGGGCGCCTGGTAAAGTATCGTCCGCCGGCGGAAGCCAGCCAGGACGGCATCACGATCCGCAACGACACCGGCGTGCAGGAGGGCGGCGAGATCTCGATCCATTACGATCCGATGATCGCCAAGCTCGTCACCCACGCCCCCTCGCGCGCGGCCGCGATCGAGGCGCAGGCGACGGCACTGGACTCGTTCTATGTCGACGGCATCAGGCACAACATCCCGTTCCTGTCGGCGCTGATGCATCATCCGCGCTGGCGCGAGGGCCGGCTCTCGACCGGCTTCATCGCCGAGGAATTCCCCAAGGGCTTTGCGGTGCGCGTGCCCGAAGGCGAGGTCGCCCGGCGGATCGCCGCGGTCGGCGCCGCCATCGATCACGTGCTCGGCGAGCGCAAGCGCCAGATCTCGGGCCAGATGGGCGGCCGGATCGTGCAGCGCGAGCGCCGCCGCGCGGTCTGGCTCGATCGCCAGGAGATTGGGCTCGAGGTCGCGCGCGAGGGCGAGGCGATCGCGATCCGCTTCGTCGATGCCGACGGCAAGGCCGGCAATGCGCATCTGTTGCAGTCGCCGTGGAAGCCGGGCGATCCGGTCTGGCAGGGCACCATCGACGGCCACTTCGTCGCGGTGCAGACGCGCCCGGTTCCCAACGGCATCCGTCTTGCGCATCAGGGCGTCGAGGTGCCGGTCTATGTCTGGACCGAAGCCGAAGCCGCCTCGGCGCGGCTGATGCCGGTGACCACGGCCTCCGACACCGGCAAGAAGCTGCTCTGCCCGATGCCCGGGCTGATCGTCTCGATCGCGGTGAGCGAGGGGCAGGAGATCAAGGCCGGCGAGACGCTCGCGGTGGTCGAAGCGATGAAGATGCAGAACGTGCTCCGCGCCGAGCGGGACGGCACCGTGAAGAAGATCCACGCCAGCGCCGGTGCCACGCTCGCGGTCGATGCACTGATTTTGGAGTTTGCGTAAAGAGTGCGAGTGGGGTCCTAAGCGGGCTCCACGAGCTCCGTCATTGCGAGCGCAGCGAAGCAATCCAGACTGCCTCCGTGGAAAGATTCTGGATTGCTTCGCTGCGCTCGCAATGACGGAGTATGTTGCGACGGAGTTGTACCGACCGAGACAGCACCATGGCCTTCCGTTCCCGCCGCGAAAAATTGCGATCGATCCTGTCGGGTCCGGCCTGCATCCATCCCGGCTCGGTCTATGACGCCATCTCGATCCGCATCGCCGATGATCTCGGCTTTCCGCTCGGCATGTTCGGCGGCTCGGTGGCCTCGCTCGCCGTGCTCGGCGACCCCGATATCACGCTGATCACGCTCACCGAACTCGCCGAGCAGATGCGGCGGATGTCGCGCGCCTCCGCGCTGCCGGTGCTGGTCGATGCCGATCACGGCTACGGCAATGCGCTCAACGTGCGCCGCACCGTGCAGGAGCTGGAGACGGCGGGGGCGGCCGGCCTCACCATCGAGGACACGCTGCTGCCGGCCGCCTTCGGTGAAGCGAAGACGCAACTGATCTCGCTGGAGGAGGGCGTCGGCAAGATGAAGGCGGCGCTCAGCGGCCGCAGCGATCCCTCGCTCGTCATCATGGGCCGTACCGGCGCGGCCGCGATCACGTCGCTCGAAGATGCCATCCGGCGCGCGCGGGCATACGAGGCGACCGGCGTCGACGCGCTGTTCTTCACCGGCATCAAGTCGCGCGCGGAGCTCGAGGCCGTCGCGTCCGCAACGCATCTTCCGATCGTGCTCGGTGGTGCGCCGGAAGAATTGAATGCGCCCGATTATCTCGTCTCCCAGCGCGTGCGCATCGCGCTCCAGGGCCATGCGCCGATCGCGGCTGCGACGCAGGCCGTCCACGACACGCTGAAGGCGCTGCGCGAAGGCACGCCGCCCAAAGCACTCAAGGGATTGGCGTCCGCGGAATTGACCAGCCGTGTCATGCGCGAGGCCGAGACGAAGGCGCGCAGCGCCGATGTGCTCGGACTCAAGAAATGAGCCGGGCGATCCTCCAGGTCATGATCCGCGGCCGCGTGCAGGGCGTCGGCTATCGTGCCTGGGTCGAATACCAGGCCACCACGAGCGGGCTCGAAGGCTGGGTCCGCAATCGCCGCGACGGCAGCGTGGAAGCGCTGTTCGCGGGCGCGCCGAACCACGTCGCCGACATGGTGGCGCTGTGCCGCCATGGTCCGCCATCCGCGCGCGTCGACAGCGTCACCAGCGAGACCGCCGGTGCGGATGAACTGAACCTGCGCAGGGCAGGGGAGACGTTCTCGGTTTTGCCGACGGTGTAGCTGCGCCCTCAGAGAAGGTCGTCAAGCACGGTCACGACGCGGTCAGGGCGGGGAGAGGCTAAGAAAGCGGGACTCACCTCGGCAATTTCGCGATCGCCTCGCTCAGCTCGTGGATCTCATACGGCTTGCGCAGGATCGGGAAATCGCCGCGCACGTCGGCGGCGGCCTCGCTGTAGCCGGTGGCGAGCAGGATCGGCAGGCCGGGGCGGATCAGGCGCAGATGATGGGCGAGGGTGAGGCCGTCCATCTTGCCGGGCATCACGATGTCCGAGAAGACGAAGTCGACGCCGTTTTGCTCGAGCTCGCGCAGCGCGGATTCCGCGTCGGGGACGCGGCGAACGCGGTAGCCGAGCTGCTCCAGCAGACCGATGCTGACGATGGCGACATCCGGATTGTCCTCGACCAGCAGCACCGTGCCGCTGCCGCGGAACGGCATCACCTCCGCCGTTTCCCGCGCCGGCACATCCGTTCCGCGCGGCAGCAGGATGCTGAAGACCGTGCCCTTGCCGAGCTCGCTTGCGACCTTCACCGTGCCGCCGGCCTGGTGCGCAAAGCCGTGCACCTGGGACAGGCCGAGACCGGTGCCCTTGCCGATCGGCTTGGTGGTGAAGAACGGCTCGAAAATCTTGTCGACGACGTCGGCGGGAATGCCGAGCCCGGTGTCGGCGATGTCGATCGCCACGAACTCGCCGGCGAGCGGGGCCTCGTCCAGTACGACGTTGCGGGCGCTGATCGTCACCGTGCCGCCGTCGGGCATCGCATCTCGGGCATTGATGACGAGATTGAGCAGCGCAGTCTCGAACTCCGAGACGTCGGTCCTGATCGGCCAGATCTCGCGGGCGATGTCGAAGGTGATGCGCACGGCGCTGCCGACGCCGGCGTCGAGCACCTCGCGGATCGCCCCGATGCGCTCGGAAAAGTCGATCGCCTGCGGGTTGACGCTCTGTCGCCGCGCGAAGGTGAGGAGCTGGTTGGTCAGCGCGGCGCCGCGCCTGGTCGCAGTCTCGATCGCCGAGATCGCGCGCTGGAGCTTGGCATCGTCGTCGGCGCCCCGCTTCAGGGTGTGAAGGCTGCCGCTGATGATCATCAGGAGATTGTTGAAATCATGAGCGACGCCGCCGGTGAGCTGGCCGAGCGCATCGAACTTCTGGGACTCGGCAAGCTGCTTCTGCATCGCCTCGAGCTTGAGCTCCGTGTTGCGTCGCTCGGTGATGTCGCGCGTGATCTTGGCGAAGCCGATGAGCTCGCCGTCCTCGTAGATCGGGTCGATCACGACGCTCGCCCAGAAGAAGGTGCCGTCCTTGCGGACGCGCCAGCCTTCCTCCTCGTAGCGGCCCTTGTCGCGGGCGATGCCGAGTGCGCGGGCGGGCTTGCCGTTGGCCCGGTCGGTCTCGGTGTAGAAGCGCGAAAAATGCTGGCCGACGATCTCCGCGGGCGAATAGCCCTTGATGCGCTCGCCACCGATGTTCCAGCTCGTGATGATCCCCTTGGGATCGAGCATGTACAGGGCGTAGTCGGCAACTCCTTCGACCAACAGCCGGAAACTGCGTTCGCTCTCGAACAAGTCTCTCTGCTGATTGGACTTTCTAATCATTTCGGCCACCCTGCCTCGACCGGTGCAAACGCCGAATGGGGCGCTTGGTTCCCGATCTCTGGGAAGTTTTTAGGCAAATGCAGCCGCCGGTATGCAGGGGGGAGGCCGCCGGGAGCACTTGACACTCAATCTCATCCATCAGATATTTCTGTCATGACAGAAATAACCGGAAAGAAGAAACTCCCCGCCGCCGTCGAGCGCTTCATCCTGCATTGGGGCGACATGGGCGACGGGTGGGGCGTCAACCGCTCCGTCAGCCAGATCCACGGGCTGCTCTATCTCGCGGAGGCGCCGATGACCGCCGAGGACATCGCCGACACGCTCGGCATGGCGCGCTCCAACGTCTCCAACTCGATCAAGGAGCTGCTGGCCTGGAACCTGATCCGTCGCGTGCCGATCCTCGGCGACCGCCGCGATCATTTCGAAGCCGAGACCGACATCTGGGAGGTTGCGGCCCGGATCGCGGCACGGCGCAAGGAGCGCGAGCTCGATCCGGCGATCATGGCGCTCAGGGCCTGCGTGTCCGATGCGGCCGACGATCCGACCATCAATCCGGTCGCAAGCAAACGGCTGAAGGAGATGCTCGCCTTCACCGAGCTCGCCGACCACTGGTTCATGCAGATGCTGAAGGTGCCGCGGCCGCGGCTGGTCGCCCTGATGCGGCTTGGCGAGAAGATCGCCAACCTGCTGCCGCTGGGCAAGCTCAAATAGCGCGAGGGAGGGTGCGATGACGTCGGCTCGATTATCAGGCTCCAGCGCATCTCTTCCCGTTCACACCAAGCTGCTCGACGACCGCCGATTCCGTGCGCTCCTGTCGGACGAGGACTGGGGCCGCCTGCCGCTCGCGACCTGGCGGCGCTTTTCCAAACGCGTCGCCGACGGCGACAGTGTCGTGTATGTCGGCGTGGTCGACGAGGTCGCCTTCAGCGACGCCGGCTGGTGGTTGGCGCAACTCGTACGCCTGGTCGGCGGGCCATTGCCGACCGGCCGCGACACCGGCGTGCCGATGATCGTGACGGTCACCGAGGACGCCGCAAGCGGCGGCCAGACCTGGACGCGCATCTGCGCGCGCAAGCGCGGCTTTCCGCAGGTGATCCATTCCGCAAAACGCTTCGCCGGCCCGACCGGGCTCGAGGAATATGTCGGCTTCGGCGTCTCGATGGCGCTGCGCATCGCGGTCGAGGACCAGGTGCTGACCTTCCGCAGCGCTGCTTACGGCCTCCAGCTCGGACGCCTGTGGATCCCGTTGCCGCGATGGCTCACGCCGGGCGACCTCACGGTGACGCACAGCGATCTCGGCGAGGGCGCCTTCCGCTTCACCCTCGATGTCACCCACCCGCGTTACGGCGCGCTGATCCACCAGTCCGCCACCTTCAGGGAGGCCGTATCATGACGCCGCTGTTGTGGATCCTCATCGCCGTCCAGATCGTGATGGGCGTGTTCGACACCTTCTATCACCACGAATTCACCGAGCGCCTGGCCTGGCGGGTGTCGCAGCGCTTCGAGCTGAAGCTGCACGGCATCCGCAACATGCTCTATGCGCTGCTGTTCCTCGTGCTCGGCTGGCTCGAGGTTCATGGCGCGCTGGCGCTCTTGATCGTGGCGGTGCTTGTTGCCGAGATCGTCATCACGCTGATGGATTTCGTCGAGGAGGATCTGAGCCGGAAGTTGCCGCCGAGCGAGCGGATCAATCACACGCTGCTGGCGATCAACTACGGCGCCATCCTGGTGCTGCTGCTGCCGGCGCTGATCGATTGGGCGATGCAGCCGTTCGGCGTGACCGTCGCGTATCAGGGCCTGCTCAGCAGCGCCGCGACCGCCTGCGCGGTCGGCGCTGCGCTCTGCGGCGTCAGGGATTTTGCGGCGGTGCGCCGGCTCGGCCGCATGACGTGCGTGCCGGCGGCAGGGCTCGTCGAGAAACTTCCGGACCGCAAGACCGTGCTGATATCAGGTGCCACCGGCTTCATCGGCAGCCGCCTCGCGGCGAGCCTCAGCGGGGCAGGGCACCACGTCATCGCGCTGATCCGCAATCCGGCGAAGGCCGAGATGTTGCCGCCGCCGGTGACGCTGATCACCAGCCTCGATCAGCTCGCCTCGGACATGCGTATCGACGCCATCGTCAATCTCGCCGGCGAGCCGATCGGCAACGGCCTGTGGACCGAGGCGAAGCGCGCCGAGATACTGAAGTCTCGCATCGACATGACCGGCGAGGTCGTCAAGCTGATCGCGCGGCTCGACCACAAGCCCGACGTGCTCATCAGCGGCTCCGCGATCGGCTGGTACGGGCTGTGGGCCGACCAGGTGCTGACCGAGTCGGCGAAGTCGCATGCCTGCTTCAGCCATGAGCTGTGCGCGGCCTGGGAGCAGGCGGCGCGGCCCGCGGAAGAGCTCGGCGTGCGCGTGGTCTATTTGCGCATCGGCCTCGTGCTCGGCACCGAGGGTGGCTTCATCACGCGCATGCTGACGCCGTTCGAATTCGGCCTCGGCGGGCCGCTCGGCACCGGGCGGCAGTGGATGTCCTGGATCGAGCGCGACGATCTCATCCGGCTGATCGCCTATGTGATCGCGACGCCCGACCTCGCCGGTCCCGTCAACGCCACGGCGCCGATCCCGGTCACCAATGCAAAGTTCACCGAAGAGCTTGGCCGCCGCCTGCATCGGCCCGCCGTGTTCCGCATTCCCGGCGGCCTCTTGCGCCGGATCGGCGGCGGCTTTGCCGACGAGCTGCTGCTCGGCGGTCAGCGCGTGCTGCCGAACAAGGCGCTGAGCCGCGGCTTTGTGTTCCGCCACGAGACACTGCGCAGCGCGTTCGAGGCGATCTTGTGAGGTGATGTGATGTCAGGCGGCGACGCTCTTGAACGTCGCCGCCACCGCACGCAGCGCCGCCAGCTTGGCGGGGTCGCTGACCTTCGAATGCAGCATGACCTTCGAGCTGCCGAGTTTCGGCAGCCTGTGTGCGGGGCCGATGTCGATGAGGCCGGGTGGCGCGATCCGCCGCGCCAGCGGCGCGATCGCAAGTCCGGCAAGTGCGGCCGCGACCACCGCCGTGACGCCGCCGCCGACAAATCGCTCGCGCCAGGCGAGGCCGGCCTTGTCGAGCGCACGCACGGCGACGGCGCGGACGCCGCAGGGCGGGGCGAGCGTTGCGAGTGGCAGCGGCTCGCCCTTGGGCAGGGCGAAGCGGCGTGACGCGAACCAGCCGAATTCATCCTCGGCCAATTTCTCGCCGCCGCGGCGGCTGCCTTCCTGGCGAACGATCACCGCATCCAAGTCGCCCGCGTCATAGGCGTCCTGCATCTCGCGCGAGAAGCCGATGGTGACGGCGAGCGTGAGGTGCGAGGACATCGCGTGCAGCCGTTCGAGCAGCGGCACCAGCTCGGGCCCAGCTGCGTGGTCGGAGATGCCGAGCGAAAGCGACTGCGCGACGGAGGCCTCGCCGGACAATGCGCGGTCATGCGCCTCGATCAGCGCGCGGGCGCGTTCGAGGAATGCTGCGCCGTCGGCGGTGAGCCGGACCGCGCGCGGCGAGCGCTCGACGAGCCGCTTCCCCAGCAACGTCTCCAGCCGTTGCAGCTTGAGGCTGACGGCGGCCTGCGTCGTGCCGAGCGCTTCGGCGGTGCGGGTAAAGCTCTGGAGGTCGGCGACCAGCAGGAAGGCCTTGATGGTGGCGATGTCGAGCGTGGCTGTCATTATGATTTGTTATCACTGGTATCAATAGAGATAAGATACCAAAATGGAGAAGGGAGGTCTAGCTTCTCATCAGCGCCGCGCAAGACCTGCGCGACATCTTGAGGAGAACGACCATGCCCCTGATCACCGTGTCCTACACCACCTCCCGCCAGTCACCCTCGCTGAAGGCCGACATCGCGAATGCCGTGTCCGAGCTCACCGCAAAAATCCTGCACAAGGATCCCAAGGTGACCGCCATCATCGTGAAATCGGTCGAGGCGGACGACTGGTTCGCCGGCGGCCAATCGCTAGCCGAGCAGAAGCTGGCAAGCTACTGGATCGACATCCATGTCACCGAAGGCACCAACACCAAGGACGAGAAGGCGGCCTATCTCGCCGCGATGTTCAAGCGCATGGCCGAGATTTTGGGCCCGCTGCATCCCGAGACCTACCTGCATGTCGACGAGGTCAAGGGCGACGCCTACGGCTTTGGCGGCCTGACCCAGGAGCGCCGCTACATCGCCGGCAAGCTCGAGGTTGCGCTGAAGGCGGCGTGATGTTGCAGGCCGCGGGTGAACAATCCCACCCGCGGCCTGAAGCCATCAGCTCGCCGCGCGGAACTGCACTTCGGCGTTGTTGATGAAGCACGTCTTGTCGAACAGCTTCAAATCCAGCGGGTTCGGCAAGCGGACGTCGCTGAGGTCAGGGCAGGGCTTGACCGCGGGATCATAGGATCGATCGATCTGCGAGATGAAGACGACGATCAGCCCCTTGTCGCGCGCGAACGATTTCAGTGCGCGCACCTGAACGGTCAGATCAGGGTTTTCCCGTCTCTGGTCGAGCAGTTGCAGATAGTCGATCACCACGACCGTGCCGCGGGGAGAAGCGGCCATCTGCTTGACGACGTAGTCGGCGCTGATCGCGTCGGAGCAATCGACCTCGAACATGTCAGCGAATTGCGCGGGGTCCACGCCGATCGCCCGAAGGCGCTCCAACACATCTCTCTCGGTGTATTCGAGCGAGAAGAACGCGGCGCGATGGCCCGACTTCATGGCCTCCGCGGCAAGCTCGAGGCTCATCAGCGTCTTGCCCTGGCCGGGGCGCGCCCCGACCAGCACAAGGTCACCGGGGCGGAATTGCGGGAACAGCCGATTGGCCGGCGTCATCGCCGCGGCTTTCGCCGCAAGCATGCTCCAGGCGGCAAAACCTTCCGTCGCAGCGATGCGGTCAAGCGCGTCGTGGAGCGGAATGCCTTCCTCGCGGGACAGGCGTTTTGCTTTCCGCTTCAGATGGTAGATGGGTGCAGACAATTTCATCGAGAGAACCTCCCATTGCGAGCTGAAGCGCAATCCCTCCTTATGCCTGGCGCTCGAACAGTCGGTCCGATGATCTAGTCGCCCGGCATGACGTCTGCTTTCCCGGCGGAGGGGGGAGGCGTGGGCGGCGCCGGGATGAAGCGTAGCTGATTCCGCGCGCGCGGAGAACGCGGGCGGTGGGTCTCCAACAGGAAAGCGCCTAAGCGGCCGCTTCCGGCACCAGCGCGCGGGTCGGCCCGAACAGCTCTTCGAACGCTTGCCGAAGCGCGACGTCGACATCGGCCATGGTCACGAGCTGGCCGAGATCGACCAGCGAGGTGACGCCGTAGCGGGGATCGGCGACGCCGCAGGGCACGATCCCTGCGAAATGCGACAGCTCCGGCTCGACATTGATGGCGATGCCGTGGAACGACACCCAGCGCTTCAGCCGGACGCCGATTGCGGCGATCTTGTCTTCGTGCTCGGGCCCCTTGTCGGGGCGCTTCACCCAGACGCCGACCCGGTCCTCGCGCCGCTCACCGCGGACGTTGAAGGCGGCGAGCGTGCGCAGGATCAATTCCTCCAGGCTCGCGACATAGGCCCGCACGTCCGGCCGGCGCCGCTTGAGGTCGAGCATGATGTAGGCCACCCGCTGGCCGGGCCCGTGATAGGTCAGCTGCCCGCCGCGCCCGGTGGCAAAGACCGGGAATCGGGAATCGAGCAGGTCGGATTCCTTGCCCGAGGTGCCGGAGGTGTAGAGCGGGGGGTGTTCGAGCAGCCAGACCAGCTCCGGAGCCTCGCCAGCCGCGATCGCGGCGACCCGCGCCTCCATGGCGGCCACGGCCTCCGGATAGGGCACCGGCGCGTCCGAGATCCGCCACTCCACGGGCGTGCCTGCGGAGGCGGAAAACGACGTCAAATCGAGGTCTTGACGCTGGTCTTGGCGGGGGTTGTGAGGCGAATTAACCATTGGCTAACCATAACGTGGTGATGATTGCAGGCGCAAATGCTAGTCTCAAGTTGCGGCGGTCCTGACAGTGCCCACTCTCGATAAAGTCACCGTGGATCTCATGGTCGTCCTCGGGACGACCACCATGCCGATCCATCAGGTATTACGTCTTTCCCGCGGCGCCATCATCGAGCTGGACGCAACCGAGGCCGACGAGGTCAAGGTTTTGGCCAACAACCTGCCGGTCGCCTCCGGCGTCGTGCTGGTCGATCGCAACCGGATCGCGGTCGAGGTCAAGCAGATGCTGCCGCGCACGCCGGGCACGCGGTAGCTGCCGGCGCACGCGTAGCGGCCCGGGCACACGGTAGCGGCCCTGGGCACGCGGTGGCGGCCTGGGCACCCGATAGGGCCGATCCGGGCAGGGAGAGATTTTCCTGCCAAGCTTGTGGAATTCAGGGCCTTTGCAGGCTTGTACCCCTCTGATGGATTTGTTAGATCGGCGCCGTTGATCCGGCCGGCCCTCAAGCCTCAGGCCGGCATCCCCAAAGCGCTCGTGGCGGAACTGGTAGACGCGCTGCCTTGAGGTGGCAGTGAGTAAAATCGTGGGGGTTCGAGTCCCTCCGAGCGCACCAAAAGCCGAATTTGGCTTTGAAATCCCTGAAGTTTTTCTGATGTAGGCCCGGGACTGGCACCACGCCGGCCCGTTTCCGTGCGTCGCTTGCGTCGGTCGAAGCCGTCGCGTGACCGGTCCGGTCGAACGCGGCGATCTTCCTCATGATTCCGCCGACGCCGTCGATCGATCCCGCGATTCGCCGACGTGATGGCGTGCGCTGGCGGCGCGGGGCTTCGTCCATCGCGGATGACCGCGGAACGATGGCTGTCGGACGCGCATTGCAGCCGATGAGCTCGCCGCGGAGATGCCGTCGCGCGGCCATGCGTTTGACGGTGGAGGACGATGAGGGACAGTGCGTCGGAAATTGCCGACATCCGGGATGCGGTTCACCTCTGCATCGACATGCAGAACATCTTCGCCCCCGGCGGTCTCTGGGCGACGCCCTGGATGGAACGGGTACTGCCGGCGATCGTCTCCATCGTTTCCCGCCGCCAGGCCAGAACGATCTTCACGCGCTTCATGACCCCTCAGGATCCGGACGATCGTCCCGGACAGTGGCGCAGCTATTTCCGTCACTGGAGCCAGGCGACCCGCAGGCACTTGCCGCCATCCGCGCTCGATCTCGTGCCGGCTCTGAGCCGGTTCGTTCCTCCAGCCGCTGTCATCGACAAGCCGGCCTATTCCGCGTTCAGCAATCCCGGCCTTGCGGGCCTGTTGCTCGAAAAGAGCGTCGGGACGGTGGTGATCACGGGGGCCGAGACGGACGTCTGCGTCCTGTCGACGGTCCTCAGCGCAGTCGATCTCGGCTTCAGGGTCGTCATCGTCGAGGACGCGCTGTGCAGCTCGTCCGATGTCGGGCACGATGCGCTGATGACCATGTATCGCACCCGCTTCCACGGCCAGGTCGATCTGGTGACCGCGGAAGAACTGGCGGAGTTCTGGCGGGAGTAGGGTGATGACCCGGCCCCTTCAGCCATATTCCTCGCCGATCCCGTATTCCTTGTAGATCTGAAGCGGATCCGACTCCGGAAACAGGCGGCACTTGGCCTGGGCGAGGTGCAGGCTCACCGCCGCGGGCTCCTTGCCGCTGGAGAGCATCTTGCGGATGTCGTCCATATGCGCGCTCGGCTGGTGCTTCGGCTCGAGCTGCTCCAGCGCGACCAGCGCGGTCGCGAGGGCCTCGGTCAGAACCCAGTCGTCGTGGCCCGTGATTCCCTTCTTCGGCATCGGCAGACCCCACGTGTGGCGGCAGCTCCAGTCTATCGCGACTTCCGCCAAATCGCCATTGAGCGTTGCGGACGCCCGCGTGCGGGACAGGCCGGCCGTCGTGGCCCGGCTTGCATTATGGCCGCGCGTGGCTAAAAGGCGGCGAGTTGTGGGCGGATAGTATCTTTGTTGAAACCAAGTTGGCGTAGACGGGCCTGCGCGGCATTCAGGCCGGCTGTTCCGGCCTGCGTCTCATATCCCCGAATTCGCAACACGACCCGCTTGCACGTCTTCTCTGGGCTGGAGCCAGTATGGTCTTTCTAAGCTTCGTCTACCGCTTCGTGACCAACTTCGCGTTCATGGCGATGGTCTATTTCAGCCTCAACTTCCTGGAGAAATATCAAAACCGGGCGATCGTCGCGATCCTGGTGCTGGTCTATACCGGCATGCGCGCGGCCTCGACGCTGCGTGCGTTCTACTTCTTCCAGAAGATCGAGAAGCTGGAAGCCGAGACCAAGCGCCTTCAGGCCCCGATCAACGACGGCTCGGGCGGAACCTCGACGCGCAAGCAGATCGTGGTCGACGTTGCGCGGCTGCGCCGCGACGGCGAGCTCAAGTCCTATATGGACCTGTTCTTCCTGGCGCTGATCGTGCTGCTCTGCGTCGCCAACATCATGCGGCAGTAGAGCTTACTGCGCGCGCTTCTTCAGGCTGGCCACGCGAGTCGGACGCGGCGCGGCGCCCTGTGCAGTGCTCTTGGGGGCAGTGTTTCTGGCGACCGTGCCCTTGGCCTGCGCGGCATGCTTCGGTGCGCCGTGCGCAGCGTGGGCGGTTCGGTGTGCCTGCGACTTGGCAGCCTTGCCCTTAGCCGCACGGGGCGTCTCGGCCGCCATTGCCAGCCGTGTCGCGGCACGCCGTGACAAGGTCGTGGACAGCAAGACCTCGACCGAGCCCTCGGGAATCGCGAACAGATCGCGGTCGGGCACGGGGAGAGTGGCGGCGACATTCGCCTGCGCCATGGTCCGGCGCGGCAGCAGCGGCTGATGCCCGGTCTGCGCATTGAGATCGGCAAGCGATGGCGCCGGAAGCGTCTGGGTCTGCGTGAACACGAAGTTCGGCACGGCCGGCCAGCGCGCGATCGGCACGGTCTCGGTCGGCGGATGCAGCAGCCATTCCACCGGCGTGGTCGGCGTCGCCGGCCGCTCCGCGGTCGCAGGCACCACATGCACGATGCGATAGCCGCGCGCCTTCAGGTCGCGGATGATCTTGGGCAGCGCCGCCACCGTGCGGGCCTGGATGTCGTGCAGCAGCAGGATGCCCTTGCCCTTGGCCTCCAGCCGCTGGATCGCGAGCTGGTAGACGCGATCGGACGACACATGCCGCCAGTCGTCGGCCGGGAAATCGGCGCTCCAGACCTGGATGCCGCGCGAGATCAGATAGTTCTCGACGCCCTCGGCGCGCATCAGGCCGGGGATGCGGAAGAACGGCGCGAGCTTGGACGGATCGGTCATCGCGGCCGACGTCCATTCGATGCCGCCGTTGATCTCGGGCTCGAATTTTTCGATCGGCATGCGGTCGAACGTCAGCGGATGGTTCATGCTGTGCGTGCCGACGGTGTGGCCCGCCGCCACCAGCTTGCGCACGCCTTCGGGGTTCGCCTTGGCCTGCTCGCCGATGATGAAGAAGGTCGCCTTGATGCACTCGTCGGCGAGGATCTGGAGCACCTGGTTGGAATATTTCGGCAGCGGACCGTCGTCGAAGGTCAGGACGACCTCGTGGTCCTTCAGCGGCAGCGTCTCGCGGTACTGCATCGTGCCGATGCGCGGATGCTCGTGCGGATCGACCACGAGGGTGCGGGAGGTCCCGAGCGCATCCGGGTGGCCGGGGCAGTCGGCTGCAAAGGCCGCCGGTGTGCCAACGGTCAGCAAGCCCAAACATAGGACGATCCACGATCGCGTCCGAACAACAACGCTACTTCCGATCATGAATCCCGTCTGCCCTCATACGCGATTGCCGCCATAGTATAGGTCGGAGACATCAGGAAACGGTTCAGGCACCAGAACTTTCCCAGGACGCGCCCGCCTCAATACTTGCATGGCGTATCATGAACAGACTGTTAATAGGGCCCAAATCACCCCATTTTGCACTGGCGTGACATTCCGGCATCAGCGCGTGTCGGCATTCTTCTGCGTTGCGCCCGCCGGGACGATGTGAACCACCCGATAGCCGTTCTCCTTCAGATACCGCAGGAAGGCCGGCATGATCGCAGCCGTGCGCGCCTTGGGATCGTGGAAGAGGATGATACCCTTGCCGGCGGCGGCGAGGCGCTCGGTGACCAGCTTCAGTTCCTGCTCCGGCGTTATCTCCTCCCAGTCGCTGGCCCAGAGATCGGCCCCGAACACGACGATGCCGCGCGACTGGAGCAGGTCGAGCTCGGCTTGCGTCGCCTCGAAATAGGGGAAGCGGAAGAACGGCGTCGAGGGCGTCGTGGTCGAGGTCCCGTGCAGCGCCATCTCGTCGGCGGCGATGCCGCGGTCGATCTCGGCCGTGGCCTTGTCGAACGGGATCCGCGCCATGAACGGGTGCGACCAGGTGTGGTGGCCGACGGTGTGGCCCTCGCGCGCGATGCGCTTGACCATGTCAGGGTGTTCGGAGGCGTGTTGGCCGATCAGGAAGAAGGTCGCGCGCGCGCATTCCTGCGCCAGCGCCGCCAGCACCTTCGACGTCGTCGGCGGATGCGGGCCGTCGTCGAAGGTCAGCACGACCTCGCGATCGGCAAGCGGCAGCGTCTGCGGAAAGCTCTTCAAGCCCACGCGCGGCGTGGTCCTGGCGTCGACGCTCAGAATGCGCGAGGTGCCGAGCGCATCCTTGCGCGGGCACTCGGCGGCCTCAGTCGAGGCGACGCCGGCGAGGGCCGCGAGCACCGCGCCCGCCGACATCGATGTCCAGCTCAGTCGAAGCATCTTTGCCATTGCGCTCGGAGTTGCCTTGTGGGTATTGCCTGAACCATCAGCTCATACCACTCGTTCCAACCTGTCAAACGGCGAGGCGCGCCATGGACGAACATATGGACGGTGCCCCATCCGCCGAGGCCTCGGTACTCGACCACGTGCCGATGCGCAATGAAGACGGCGAAATTCGTCACGAATTCGTCGAGGAGATTGCCCGTGCGATCGAGGCCGGCGACAGTGCGGCGCTGCGCGCCTGCGTTGCCGAGCTGCACGAGGCCGATCTCGGCGACCTGATCGGCGCATTGGAGCCCGACGACCGCGTCCGCCTGGTCGAGCTCACGGGCCGCGACTTCGACTTTTCGGCGCTGAACGAAGTCGACGAGAGCGTCCGCGAGGAGATCCTCGATGAGCTGCCGCCGGAGACGGTCGCGGAAGGTGTCCGCGAACTCGAATCCGACGACGCGGTCGAGCTGCTGGAGACGCTCGACGAGGACGAGCAGGAGGAGATCCTCGAGAAGCTGCCCTTGCGCGAGCGCGTCGCGCTCGAGCGCAGCCTGCTGTATCCGGAAAATTCCGCCGGCCGCCGGATGCAGACCGAGTTCATCGCCGTGCCCCAGGATTTCACCGTGGGGCAGGCGATCGACTACATGCGCGAGACGCCGGATCTGCCCGACCGCTTCTACGAGATCTATGTCGTCGACAAGGACCAGCACTGGCAGGGCGCGGTCTCGCTCGACGTCCTGCTTCGCGCCCGCCGTCCGGTGGCGCTTGCGGAGCTGACCGACGAGGATCGCCGCCGCGTCTCCGTCCTGGAGGACCAGGAGGAGGTGGCGCGGATGTTCGGCAAGTACAACCTCGTCGCAGCGCCCGTGCTCGACACCCAGGACCGCCTGGTCGGTGTCATCACCGTGGACGACGTCGTCGACGTCATCGAGGAAGAGGCGGCCGAAGACCTCAAGGCGCTCGGCGGCGTCACCAGCGACGAAGAACTCTCCGACACCGTGTTCACCATTGCGCGCGCCCGGTTCAACTGGCTGCTGGTCAACCTCGCCACCGCCTTCCTGGCGTCCTCCGTGCTCGGCCTGTTCGAGGGCCAGCTGGAGAAAATGGTCGCGCTCGCGGTGCTCGCGCCGATCGTGGCGAGCCAGGGCGGCAACGCCGCGACCCAGACCATGACGGTCGCGGTGCGCGCGCTCGCGACCCGCGAGCTCGGCTCCTCCAATGCCTGGCGCGTGGTGATGCGCGAAGGCCTGGTCGGCCTCGTCAACGGGCTCGCCTTCGCCGTGATCACGGGCATCGCCGCGGTGGCCTGGTTCAAGATCCCGGGCCTCGGCATCGTCATCGGGCTTGCGATCATCTGCAACCTCGTCGCCGGCGCGCTCGGCGGCATCCTGATCCCGATGGCGCTCGAACGTGTCCGGGCCGATCCGGCGGTGGCGTCGGGGACGTTCGTGACGACGGTGACCGATGTGGTCGGGTTCTTCTCCTTCCTCGGGATTGCGACCTTGTGGTTCGGGTTGAGGTAGGGGGCGGTCGCCCGGATGGAGCGTAAGCGTAATCCGGGTTGCCCGCGGCGCGCGCTTCCCCGGATTGCGCTGCGCTCCATCCGGGCTACGGGCAACTATCTTTAATCCGAACTTAAGCGACCTGACGCATCATCGCCCTCGCTTGGGGGAATGGATATGCGGTTGCGGCTTAAGGCGGACGGACGGATCGTCGAGTTGCGGGACGGGCAGGAGTTTCCGGTCCAGCCGGCGGCCAATGCCGCACCGGCCGACACCGGCTC
>Ga0207647_10001717_pt1 | contig 16821 bp, 14 predicted proteins | sample KBSCornC2_FD_184295 | JGI IMG/M metagenome (GOLD analysis project Ga0207647, IMG submission 184295) | Corn rhizosphere microbial communities from Kellogg Biological Station, Michigan, USA - C2 (SPAdes) (version 2) | ecosystem: Host-associated > Plants > Roots > Rhizosphere ...
AATTCCTGCTTCAACATGACGCGCCCGGTGATCGACAGCATGCGCAACCGCAAATGGGGCCGCATCGTGCAGATCAGTTCGATCAACGGACAGAAAGGCCAGTACGGCCAGGCCAACTACGCTGCCTCGAAAGCCGGCATGCATGGCTTCACGATTTCGCTGGCGCAGGAAAATGCGAAGTTCGGCATCACGGTGAACACTGTTTCACCCGGTTACGTGGCGACCGACATGGTCATGGCAGTGCCGGAGGAAGTGCGCAACAAGATCGCCGCGCAGATTCCGGTTGGCCGACTCGGCGAGCCGGATGAAATCGCCTATGCCGTGGCATTTTTCGTCAACGAGGAAGCGCGTTGGGTTACCGGCGCCAATCTTTCGATCAATGGCGGCCAGTACATGGGTTGGTAGAGCGAAGATGCGCTTACGCGATGCGTTAACGCGCAGCGCGTGCACCGAAGCGATGGCAAGGCAAGGACGCCGAGCGGCAACTCACCAGGGATGGTTTGCGACGATATGTCTTTTTGCCCGCGCCGAGTGCCATGCTGCGCAGCAAAACCCGCTGGTGCGCCGCCGCAAGTTCTGCTAACTTTGCCGCATGGCACAACTGCGCGTCATCAAGAAATATCCGAATCGGCGGCTGTACGACACCGAGATTTCGAGCTACATCACGCTCGAGGAAGTGCGTCAGCTCGTGATCGACGGCGAAGAGTTCGAAGTCCGTGACGCCAAGTCCGGTGATGATCTGACGCGCTCGGTGTTGCTGCAAATCATCGCCGAGCACGAGCAAACCGGGCAGCCGATGTTCACGACGCAGCTGCTGTCGCAGATCATCCGCTTCTACGGCGACTCCATGCAGGGTTTCATGGGCTCGTACCTCGAGAAAAGCCTGCAGATCTTTCTCGATCAGCAAACCAAGTTTCGCAGCCAGCTCAACAACATTCTCGGCCAGACGCCATGGTCCATGCTCAACGACATGACCGAGCGCAACCTGGACCTGTGGAAGTCGGTGCAGGAAGGATTCCTCAACGCCGCGGCCAATTCCGGCCGGATCACGCCGGGCAAGGACAACAAGTCCTGATCCGATGCGGGCGCGTTGACAGCGCCGTTTCGCCTTCATAACATCGGCCGCTTGCTGCGCCGCGCCATCATGCGCAGCGCACGAAATTCGACTTGAATCGGGAAAACGATATGACTCAGCGCGTCGCGCTCGTGACCGGCGGCATCGGCGGCCTCGGTACGGAAATTTGCCGCCACCTCGCCCGCTCCGGACGCAAAGTCGTTGCGGCTGACCTCGGCACGCGTGCCGAGCGCCTTGCCGAGTTCCGCGACGAGACTGCCGATTATGCGCAGCAGATTTTCTTCGAACCGCTCAACGTCACCGACCTGGATGCCTGCGCCGCCCTGGCCAAGCATGTCGAACAAAAGCACGGCGCGATCGACATTCTCGTCAATGCCGCCGGCATCACCCGCGACACCACTCTGCGCAAGATGAGCGCGCAGCAATGGAGCGATGTGCTCACCGTGAACCTCGGTGGCGTTTTCAACATGTGCCGCCAGGTCGTCGAGGGCATGAGCGACCGCGGCTACGGCCGCATCGTCAACATCTCCTCCGTCAACGGCCAGACCGGCCAATTCGGCCAGACCAACTACTCCGCCGCCAAGGCCGGCATGCACGGCTTCACGATGGCGCTGGCCAAGGAGGTCGCGCGCAAGGGCGTGACGGTGAACAGTGTGTCGCCCGGCTATTGCCGCACCGCGCTCGTCGCCGCGATACCGGAAAACGTGCGCAGCCAGATCATCGCCAACATCCCGGTCGGCCGCCTCGGCGAACCTTCGGAAATCGCGCGTGTCGTGGACTTCCTCGCCGCCGACGAATCCGGTTTCATCACCGGCGCGAACATCCCGGTGAACGGCGGGTATTTCATCGACTTCTAGGCCAACTCGCTGACCCGCTCGGTTGCGACGCCCAATTCGATCGACGCGAGCGGCTCGGGTTTGTGGATTGCGAAGCCCTGCGCATAGCCGATGCCGAGCTCGCGCAGGCGCGGCAGCACCGCGAGGTTCTCCACCCATTCCGCGACGCAGCGGATGCCGCGCAACGAAGCCACGCGCGTCAGCGATTCGACGACGACTTCGGCTGTCGGATCGTGGTCGAAATCGCGCACGAAGCGGCCATCGATCTTGACCATGCTCACGGGCAGATCGCTCAGATAGCCGAAGCTGGCCACGCCAGCACCGAAATCGTCGAGTGCGATCTCATACCCGCGCTCGCGCAGCACGCGCAGCGTGTCGCCCGCATGCGTGAGGTTCTTCACCGCCACCGCCTCGGTGATTTCCAGCACGATGCGCGCCGCGGAGAACGCGTAGCGCGACGGTAACGCCAGCGCGAACTGCAGGAAGCCTTCGCTGTCCAGCGTGGTCGCGCCAATATTCACGCTCAGGCGCAAGTTGGCAGCGGCCGCGCTTTGCAGAAACCGCGCAGATTCCTCAAGCACCCAGCGATCGACTTGCGCGAGCAACCCGTAACGCTGTGCCATTTCGAGCACCGCCTCGATCGATTCGTCCGTCTGCTGCTTGCTACGCAGCAACACTTCGTAGAAATGCATGCCGTCATGGGGGTCGCGCAAATTGATGATGCGTTGCGCGTACAACTCGAACATTCCGCTCGCCAGGTCCGACAGCAATTGCGAGATCCGCTGCATGTCGGAGTGGCGTCCATGCATGTCGCGGTCCGCCGGACTGTACAGGCGCGTGCGATTGCGTCCGCCCTCCTTGGCGGCGTAACAGGCTACGTCCGCGCGTGCCAGCGCGTCATTGGCGCGCTGGTCATTGCTCGCCACCAGCGACGTCGCGCCGATGCTGACACCGACCTTGAAGCGCAGCGCGCCGACCAGAAATTCGAAGTCACCAATCGCTGCGTGCAGCCGCTCGGCCACCGCCAACGCCTCATCCGTGGACGCACCACCGAGCAGGCAGCCGAACTCGTCGCCGCCAAGCCGCGCCAGCATTGCCCCGGTCGGCAGTGCATCGCGGATGGTCCGTGCGACTTGCCGCAGCATGTGGTCTCCGGCGAGGTGACCGCAGGTGTCGTTGATCAGCTTGAACTGATCCAGGTCCAGATAGAGCAACTGGTATTGCTGCGTGGAATCGCGCAGCGCGGCGACGACGCGGTTCTCGAACTCGTAGCGATTCATCAAACCGGTAAGCGAGTCGTGCCGCGCGCGGTAATCCATTTCCGCGGCACTGCGTCCGCGCTCGGTGAACAACGCGGCAAGCAGATAACCGGTGAGCGCGGCGATGAGCGCGAACAGCGTGCGCAGAATGCTGTCGGTGATCGCCACTGGCGCGCGCGCCATCGCGATCATGACCATGGCCAGCAGCGCCGCTGCCGCGCTGGCACCGCCGATGCGCGCAGCAAGCGCGCACATGACCACGAACGGCAACATGAGGAACAGCAGGCGGTCCTGCAGGTTCGCGTCTTCGAAGAACAGGACAGTCCAGCCTACGACGGCGATGGCCAGCATACCGCCCGCAAACCACCACAATCGCGCGCGATTGGCCAACGCGTGCGCGGGCCACGACACCAGCAGCGGCGTGAAGATCAGCGAGCTGAGCAACGCCGACAGGAAATAGTCGGCGCCGAAGGCGAGCGCCGTGCGCGGCGGGTACTGAAATACCAGCGCCATGCGCAAGCCATAAATCGGCACGGCCAGCGCCGTGGCCACGAGCAGCGCCAGGATGAAGCAGCCAAGCTGGCGCATGTCGGACAGATAGGTGGAAACCTGCCAGCGCTGCAACAGCTGCACGGTGACCATGACGATCAGCAGCTGCAAAGCACCCACGCCAAGCGCGATCAGCGGCGACGTGCCGACGCTCATGCTGAGCGCGGTGCTGGAAACCACGATCGCCGGCCAGTAACGCGCGCCATGGCGCCAGATCAGGGCGAGCCCGACACCGCCCGACGGCCAGATCGGCACGTAGCCCTGGTTCGGTTGCGCGCGCGCCGCCAGATACGAAAGCAGGCTCAGCGCGATCGTCCAAGCCAACAGCCGCCAAGCAAAGCCGATATGCTCGCGCAGCGCGTCTGCCGCCATGCCGTTCCGCCGGCTCATGCAGGCAGTATACGGCGCAATGGCCCAGCCTGCCTGCAGCCCGACGCTTGCGAGATGTTCCTAGTATTCGTAGCTGTCGGAGAAGATCACGTCGTCGCCAAACCCGTTCAGATTGCAGTCCTGCGAGGTATACACGGTGCCGATCGGCATCACGTCGAAGTCGGACAGTGCGATTCCAAACAACGAGTGCGAATCCATGGTCAGATCGCTCCAGTTTTTCGTCGAGAACATGCCGTCGTCCGCTATGAGTGGCACATTGCCGCCGTCGGATAGGAACATTCCGTAGTTCTGCAGCGTGCGCAGCATGACGCGCACGGCCTCGTTGGTGCTGAAGGTGCTGACGGTTTTGCCGCCGGCGAATGTCGCCTTCAGGCGCAGACGTGCACCGTATGGAATCGCATTCGACGGGCCCGTGGGACCGCCGTAATGGCTTGCCGGATGCACATAGGAATTAGTGCGCATGTTTGGATTCGGGAGCGTGAAGCGCAGCGCGTGCCCCAGGTTGCCATTTGTGAGGAGACTCGCCGCGTATACGTCGTCTGGAGTGAACAGCATGGTGCCGATTGGGAATCCTGCCGCATCGGCGCTGGTGCATCCGTCGCCACGTTGCTCCGGCGGGTAGACGAGGTTCAGATGCCAGCGGATCACGCAGGTCGAATGCAAGCCGTTGGCGTCGACGCCGGATTGATAGGACTCATACAGCGCGTTGCCGAGCACGACGGACAAATGGCAGTCATCGGAACTGTAGTCGCACGACGTGTAGTCCGACCAACCTTCCACCGCGCCGATGGCCGGCACTGGAAACGGATAGCCGGTCTCGCAGTCCGGCAAGAAGTAACCGGCATTTTCGACCAAGGTTTGGTTGGCGTAGCCGGCCCATGACGCGTACAGCAGGTGCATCGAGAAATCTAGCTGGAACGCGGTGCTGCCGGTGCCCCAGCCGACACTCGCAGCCGTCATCGTGCTCGAATTGACGTCAGCGACAAGTCCGGAAATGTTCTGGTTCCAGATCGCGCCGGGCGGAAAGTGCGCATGTTCGCGCTGGGGCGGCGCCTGCGCTGCCGAATTCACCGCGACAAGAGCCGCCAAGACAACCGCCAAAATACGCATGACGAACCCCCATTTCAGGCCGAAGGCCAATCATACGCCGCGTTTCAACGGACAAACGAGAATCGCCTCACCACATCAAGTCGGGCGGCACGTCGTCTTCGGCAGGCGCATTCGGATCGCAAAGAAGTACCAGCGACTCCGCCTGGATCGCCTGCGCCTGCAAGGCAACGTCGCGTTCGACCAAGAGATAACGCCCCGCCAGTTGCACGATCGCCAGATCGCCGCGATTGAGCTTCTCCAACTGCTCTTTCGAGCAATAGACGCGACGAATCTTGTTGCCATGCGGGAAATGCCGCGGTACGTCGGCATCATCGGAATTGAGCGCCTTGCCGGCGAGCAATGACGCCAGCTTCTGCTTGCGCTCCTTGCGCTCGCGGGCGACGCGCTCGGCCTCGCGCTGCGCGCGCTCACGTTCGGCGCGCTCAGCCTGTGCGCGCTGGGCATACGCGCGCGCGAGATCGACTTCGCTTTCCTTCGGAACGGGCCTGACCGGCGGTTTTGGCGCAGGCGATCGCGCCTGCGGCTTTGGCCCCGGCGGCCGCGTCTGCGGTTTCGGCGCATGTGCTCTGGTTTCCGGCTTCGGTTTGTTGCCGAGGCCGGCTTTCAACAGCAGGTCGCGTAAGGATTCGGACATAGGTTCGTTCGTGAAAAGTCCGGCCAGCAACGGCCGATCTCAAGCCTCGCGATCACGAATGATCGCGTCAATAATGCGGTGGAGGTGGTTCGTCACGTACATCATCGCGCAGCGACGTCTGCACGTTGCCGAGTTCTTCGCGCATGCGCGCGAACTCGCGCCTGAGATCGTTCAGCAGACGATCCTGCGCGGCGACCGTGGCGTCGAGCGTCTGCATGGTCTGATCCAGGAATGCGATGCGCACTTCCAGCTCGGTGAGGCGTTGTTCGAGAGTGCCGCTCATCGTGCGAATTATGAGCCAATGCTGCGTCGCGTGCTGCGGCCACGGCCGATGCCGTAATACGCAATGCCCGCCGCTTCGACTGCGCTGGGTTCGTAGATGTTGCGGCCGTCGAAGATCGCCGGCGTGCGCAGGGCCGATTTGATGCGCGCGAAATCCGGGCTCCAGAACGCTTTCCATTCTGTTACGACGACGAGCGCATCGGCGCCGTCCAGCGCCGCGTAAGCGTTGTCGCACAAGTTCAAGTCGATGCGCTCGCCATAGATGCGCCTGGCCTCGGCACCGGCTTCCGGGTCGAATGCCTGCACCTTTGCGCCGGCAGCCCACAATTGTTCCAGCAGACGCCGGCTCGGCGCCTCGCGCATGTCGTCGGTGTTTGGCTTGAATGCGAGCCCCCACAATGCGATCGTCTTGCCGCGCAGTGCGCCGGCGAAGTGCCGGCTCAGCAATTCGAAAAGCTTTTCCTTCTGCTTCAGATTGACGGCTTCGACTGCATCGAGCAGCCGCGCTTCGTAATCGTGGCTGCGCGCCATGCGCTCGAGTGCCTGCACGTCTTTCGGAAAACACGAACCGCCATAGCCGGCGCCCGGGTAGATGAATGAGTAGCCGATACGCGGATCCGAACCGATGCCGTGGCGCACGAGTTCGATGTCCGCGCCGACGCGTTCGGCGATATTCGCCATCTCGTTCATGAAGCTGATTTTCGTCGCCAGCATCGCGTTCGCCGCGTACTTGGTCAGTTCGGACGAGCGCACGTCCATCAGCACGATGCGTTCGTGGTTGCGATTGAACGGCGCGTACAGCGCCTTGAGCAGATCGATCGCGCGCGCGCTGTCGGAACCGACGACGATGCGATCCGGGCGCATGCAGTCCTTGACCGCATCGCCCTCCTTGAGGAATTCCGGATTGGAAACGACGTCGAATTCGACTTTCAGGCCGCGCGCGGCGAGTTCCTCTGCGATGGTTTCGCGCACGCGATCGGCGGTGCCGACCGGCACGGTCGACTTGTTGACGACCACGGTGTAGCGGTCGATGTGCTGGCCGATCGTGCGCGCGACAGTAAGCACGTGACGCAGGTCGGCGCTGCCGTCTTCATCGGGCGGCGTGCCGACGGCGATGAACACGATCTGCCCGTGGGCGATGCCTTGCGCGGCATCGGTGGTGAAACGCAGGCGCTTCGCCGCGTGGTTGTCGGCGACGAGTTCGGCCAGATTCGGCTCGAAAATCGGCATCTCGCCGCGTTCGAGACCGGCGATCTTTCCGGCGTCGACATCGACGCAGTAGACGTCGTTGCCGACCTCGGCAAGGCAAGTTCCAGTGACCAGCCCGACATAGCCGGTGCCAAACATCGTCACGCGCATGCGTATCCAAAATTACCGCAGGGGACGCGCATTGTAGTGATTTCGGCCGCGCAATAACAAAAAAGGGCGCGGTTGCCCGCGCCCTTGTTTCGTCGATTGAACGACGCTGTTACTTCTTCACCGGTTCCGCGGGTTTCGGCGCGATTGCCGGTTTGGCTTCCGTCGGCTTCTCGACGCTGATCAACTTGACGTCGAAAATCAACGTCGCGTTCGGGCCGATCGACGGCGGACCATGTTCGCCATAGGCAAGCTTCGCCGGTACGTAGAACTTGTAGTTCGAGCCCGGAGTCATGAGCTGCAGGCCTTCGGTCCAGCCCGGAATCACGCTGCCGAGCGGGAACGTCGCCGGCTGGCCGCGATCGACGGAGCTGTCGAACTTGGTGCCGTCGATCTTCGTGCCGGTGTAGTCGACCTTGACGGTATCGGCCTTGGTCGGCTTCGTGCCGCTGCCTTCCTTGATCACTTCATACTGCAGGCCCGACTCGGTGACCTTCACGCCTTTCTTGGACTTGTTCTTGGCGAGGAATTCGTCGCCTTCCTTCTGGTTCTTCTCGGCTTCTTCCTTGGACTTCGCTGCCTGCTTGGCGCGCAGCTTTTCCATGAACTCCTGGCGCACCTGCATCGACTCCTGCTCGCTGAGCGTGGTCTTCTCGCCTTTGAGCGACGCCTGCAGCGCGGAAATCACGGTGTTGACGTCGATTTCGTCCTTCACCTGCGACAGCCCACGCGCCACGTCCATGCCGACCATGTAGCTGTACTCGGCTTTCTTGTCGCCCTTGAACTTGGCATCGATCGCGGCGCTGTCGACCGCCGGCTTGGCCGGGGCGGCGGGAGCGGCGACCTGCGCGGGCTTGGCGGCCGGAGCGGCCGGCTTCGCGGCGGGCTTGTCGGCGCCGATGGCGGAACCCGTGAGCACGGCCGCGATTGCGGCGGCGGTCAGGGTTTTACGCAGAAACTTCGTCATGTGTACTCCTGGAGTTTTATGGGAAACCGGCCATGCGGCTTGCGCGACGCCACGGAACTGCGCGTGGGACCTGCAATGGGGCCGCGTATTGTGCGGTGCCGCCACGCCGAAGGCAAACTAGCTGCGGTTCGACAGTCTCCGGCGGCGAAGGTTCCGCGCCGGATCAGGCATTTGCGGCGGTCGCGGTTTCGAAGAACCGCCCGAACTCGCGCACAACCTGCACGTCTTCGAATAACACGTAGCTGGCCTGCTGGATTCGCGCGCTGACCGCGCGGCGATGATCAGCCTCGTTGGCAAGCTTTACGGCCATGTCCACGTAGGCCTGCGGGTCATGAGCGACGAGGTCAGCCAGACCCATGCGCCGATACATCGCCTGCGTGTGCCGGCCGCGCTGGAAACCGCTCGGAAGCGTCACCACCGGCGTGCCGACGGCGAATGCTTCCAGTGACGTATTCATGCCGTTGAAGTGCACGGTATCGAGCATCACGTCGGCCAGCGCAATCAGGTTCAGATAATCGTCTTCGCGCATGCGCGGCACGAACACGATCCGGTCCTGCAGACGCCCAAGCTTGCGCTGCCAGCGCTCCCGCAACAGGCGCGACCAACCGCGCACCCTGCCCTCGACGAACGCGACGACGCCATTTTGATCGCGACGCAGAATCGCCGCGATCAAATCGTCCATGTCCGGGTGCACCTTGAACAGGTTCTGCGGACACAGGTACAGCGGCCGATCGTCGCTCAGACCGAACGCCGCACGCGACTTCACCGGTGTGGGCGTCGGCCGGTAGTAGTACGCGAGGCTGCCGAGATCGTGCAGGAGGAAAAGTCTTTCGCTGTAGTGCGCCGGTGCCTCGGGCGGCTCGTACAAGTCGTTCGAAATGAAGTAATCGACCGTATCGACACCCGTCGTGTCCGGATGTCCAAACGACACGCATTGCACGGGTGCGAGCCGAGCGTACGACAGAAAATACGTGAACGACTCCATGCCGATATCCTGATAGAACAGCACATCGAACTGCTGCTGCGCGATCAATTCCTGCGCCCGGCGCAGATCCTTCGGCACGACGAGCGTGTGCTCGGCATCGCGCCGGATCGCTTGCGAGACTTCGTCGTCCACGACGGGAGCGACGAAGAGCGCGGTCACTTCGAAACGTTCGCGCGACAGTTTCGCGAAAAGACCACGGCTGGTGCGGCCGATGCTGTGCTTGCGGAAAAACTGCGAGATCAAACCGACGCGAATTCGTCCCTGTCGCCCCGATGCTCGCTGACAGTGCTCGGCAACGTAATTGAGCGAGGGACAGATGCGCCGATAGGTTTGCGCGGTCTTGATCTGCAGCTCGCGATCGTTTTCGCCGTGATAGGCCAGATAGAAATTTGTCCACAAGCGCGCGGCAAACGGATCGGGTTCTGCGGCGCCGGAGTCTTCCGCGAGCAACGCGTCGAGCACGGCATGCATGCGCGCGCGCTCGGCCACAATCGCCTGCGGGGAAGGCGGAATCGGTGAGATCGCCGTGGCGAGCTTGACGCAGCGGCTCGGCGTCGGCTCGATATCGATGGCGTGCTGATACGCCGCCACTGCGGCATCGATATTGCCCAACACCTGTTCGCAGATGCCGAGCATTTCCCATGCGGTCGCATTGCGCGGCTGCGCGCTGCACACCGCGCGCCACTGCGCGATCGCGGCGTCGAGTTCATCGACATCCTGCAGGGCGCCGGCGTAATGCATGCGCGCATCGACGTTCTGCGGCGCATGCGCGACGGCTTTAGCCAGGAACTGGACCGCCGTCGCATGCGCGTTTGCGCCGCGCGCGAGCAGGCCGAGCCCGAACCATGCGTCTGCCTGCGCTGCGTCCGCGCGCAGGATTTCACGATACGCATCCTGTGCCTGACGCAGTTTTCCAGTCTCATGCAGCCGCTGCGCCGCGGACAGCTTTTCGCCCAGCGACTGGACAACCGCGAGCCGGCGTTTCTTTTCACCCATGCAGCGATTGTATGACGCTCGCGACCACACGCACTCGCCGCTCACGCTAAAATGGGCGGATGATAAAACTCGATCACCTGGGGCTGCGACGCGGTCCACTGCTTTTGCTCGACGACGTCAGCGTGTCTCTGCACGCGGGCTGGCGCGTGGGCATCACCGGTCGCAATGGCGCCGGCAAATCCAGTTTGCTGGCCCTCGTCGCCGGCGAAATCATGCCGGATTCCGGCCACTTCGAACGTCCGCGCGACTGGATTCTGGCCTATGTGCGCCAGGAAGTCGCTGCGCTGGACATCAGCGCGATCGACTACGCGCTCGACGGCGACACCGAATTCCGTCGCATCGAGCGCGAGCTCCTCGAAGCCGAAGAGGCGCACGACGGCCTTCGTCTCGGCGCACTGCACGAGCGCCTGCATGCGATCGACGGCTATTCCGCTCGAGCGCGCGCCGCCGAATTGCTGCACGGTCTCGGCTTTGCTCCGGGCGCCGAACATCGCAAGGTTGCGGAGTTTTCCGGCGGCTGGCGCATGCGCCTGAACCTTGCGCAGGCACTGATGTGCCGCTCCGATCTGTTGCTGCTCGATGAGCCGACCAACCATCTGGATCTCGACGCCGTGCTGTGGCTGGAAACCTGGCTCAAGCGCTATCCGGGCACGCTGCTGCTGATCTCGCACGATCGCGAGTTTCTCGACGCCGTGGTCACGCACGTGCTGGCGATCGCGGACCAGAGCGCAGAACTTTTCAGCGGCGACCTCACCGGCTACGAGCGCAAGCGCGCCGAACGCCTCGTGCAGCAGAAGGTCCAGTACGACAAGCAGCAGCGCGAGCGTGCCCACCTGCAGCAATTCGTCGATCGCTTCCGCGCGCAGGCGACGAAGGCGCGCCAGGCGCAAAGCCGCATCAAGGCGCTCGAGCGCATGGTCGACATTGCGCCCGTGCGCGCGGCATCGACCATCGAATTCACGTTCCGCGAACCGGCGTCGCTGCCGGTGCCACTGCTCAAGCTCGACCATGCGGCGGCCGGCTACGGCGAACGCCACGTGCTGGACGGATTGAAACTGATCCTCTCGCCGGGCGACCGCATCGCATTGCTTGGCGCCAATGGCGCCGGAAAATCCACGCTGGTGAAACTGCTCGCTGGCACGCTGGCGCCGCTCGCGGGCGATCGCGTAGTGTCAAAAGATCTCGTGATCGGCTATTTCGCCCAGCACCAACTCGAACAGCTGGACCCGACCGCTACCGCGGCGGAACACATGCTGCAGCTCGATCCGAAAATGGGCGAGCGCGCCGCGCGCGATTTTCTCGGCGGTTTGGGCTTTTCCGGCGAACGCGCGTTGACTCCGGTAGCGCCATTCTCCGGCGGCGAAAAGGCGCGGCTGTGCCTGGCGCTCACGGTCTATCAGCGCCCGAATCTGCTGCTGCTCGATGAGCCGACGAATCACCTTGATCTGGACATGCGCGAGGCGCTGACCGAAGCGCTCAACGATTTCACCGGCGCGCTCGTGCTCGTCGCGCACGATCGCGCCCTGATCCGCGCCTGCTGCGACACCCTGCTGCACGTGGGCGGCGGCCGCGTTGCCGAATACGAAGGCGATCTGGACGATTACGCGCGCCTGGTCATGCGCAACGACGCCGCTTCTGCCGCACAAGGCTCTGCCGCCGGCGGCGGCTCGCGCAAAGAGGAACGTCGCGCACGCGCCGAGCAGCGTGCACGTCTTGCGCCGTTGCGTGAAGAAGTGCAGCGCCTGGAAAAACGCATGGCGGAACTGGATTCGAGCAAGCGCAAGGCTGACGCAGAACTTGCCGACGCCGGCCTGAGCGATGGACACCACACGGCTCGCGTGACCGAGCTGACGCGGCTTGCCAACACGCTCGCCATCGAACTCGATGAACTGGAAACCCGCTGGCTGGATGCGCAGAGTCAGCTCGAACAGGCGCACGCGCTTTGAGATATATCAGTATCCCCGCGCGCCATTAGCGATCTCGCCCATTCACGTATAATGGGCGGCTGATTCGCACCTCTACGAAAGTCATGGGAACTCCGATGTCACAACTCATCGCGCCGCACGGCGGCCGTCTCGTCAATTTGCTCGTCATCCAGGCCGCCGATCGCGTGGCGCTCAAGCGCGAAGCCGCACAACTGCCGGCGTGGGATCTCAGCGCGCGCCAGATTTGCGATCTCGATCTGCTCATGTCCGGCGGCTTCTCGCCGCTCGAAGGCTTCATGACGCGCAAGGATTACGACGGCGTCTGCAAGGACATGCGCCTCGCCTCGGGCGTGCTCTGGCCGATGCCGGTGACACTCGACGTCAGCAAGGAATTCGCCGACAAGCTCGGCGACGCCAAGCGCATCGCGTTGCGCGATCCGGAAGGCGTGGCGCTCGCCATTCTCGACATCGAAGACCGCTGGGAAGCCGACCGCGAGAAGGAAGCGCGCGAGGTGTTCGGCAGCACCGACAAGCTGCACGCCGGCGTCAACTACCTGCAGACGAGATCGAACCCGGTCTATCTCGGCGGCCGCGTACATGGCATCGAAGCGCCGCGCCACTACGATTTTCGCCATCTGCGCCTGAGCCCGCGCGAACTGCGCGATCAATTCGAGAAGTTCGGCTGGCAGCGTATCGTCGCCTTTCAGACGCGCAATCCGATGCATCGCGCGCATCTGGAACTGACCTACCGCGCCGCGCAAATCGCCGAAGCGAACCTGCTGATCCACCCGAGCGTGGGCATGACCAAGCCGGGCGACATCGATCATTACACGCGCGTGCGCTGCTACGAAAAACTGATCTCGCATTATCCGGAACAGACCTCGTGCTTGAGCCTGCTGCCGCTGGCCATGCGCATGGGCGGCCCGCGCGAGGCGTTGTGGCACGCGATCATCCGCAAGAATTACGGCTGCACGCATTTCATTGTCGGCCGCGATCACGCAGGCCCAGGCAAGGATTCCAGCGGCAAACCGTTCTACGGTCCGTACGAAGCGCAGGAACTCGTTGCCAAGCATCAGGCCGAGCTCGGCATCGCCATGGTGCCGTTCCAGGAAATGGTCTACGTGCAGGAACGCGCGCAGTACGTGCCCGCGGACGAAGTACAGCCGGGCGAAACCGTGCTCAACATTTCCGGGACCGAACTGCGCCGGCGTCTGCACGAAGGTCTGGAGATCCCCGAATGGTTCACCTATCCGCAGGTGATCGAGGAATTGCGCCGCACGCATCCGCCGCGCCACAAGCAAGGGTTCACGGTGTTCTTCACCGGCTTGTCCGGATCGGGCAAGTCGACGCTTGCCAACGCGTTGCTCGTGCGGCTGCTCGAACTCGGTTCGCGTCCGGTCACGCTGCTCGACGGCGACGTCGTGCGCAAGCACCTGTCGAGCGAACTCGGTTTTTCCAAGGAACACCGCAACCTCAATATCCAGCGCATCGGCTATGTCGCCAGCGAGATCACCAAGAATGGTGGCGTGGCGATCTGTGCGCCGATCGCGCCGTACGCGCAGGCGCGTTCGGAAGTGCGCGCGATGATCGAGGAATACGGCATGTTCGTGGAGATCTATATCTCCACGCCGATCGCCGTCTGCGAGACGCGCGATCGCAAGGGCCTGTACGCGCTTGCGCGCGCCGGCAAGCTCAAGGAATTCACCGGCGTCAGCGATCCGTACGAAGTGCCGGAAGACGCCGAACTGCGCATCGACACCAGTGATGTGACGCCGGACGAGGCCGTTCAGCGCATCGTCCTCAAGCTGGAAGCGCTCGGATTGATCCGTCCGCGCGGCTGATAATCCACATAAAATCAGCGGCCTAGTCCGCTGATTTTATGGTTGTTTCCGAATCCATCGCGCGTTGACGACGCGCGCCTGGTCCGTTCCCCTCAAAGTTTTTTCATCTCCCTTGTTGACAAGTCGCGTTCTGGTGTTATACTTGAATACAACACTAGTACGACAGTTCACCAAGAGGAAGACCCGTATGAACATGAATGCGATGCTGATCCGTAGCTCGATCCTGATGGTCGTGGCCCTGGTCCTGGCGTTCACCGCTGTCCGCCAGATGCCTTCGGCGCATGCCCAGTCAGTTGGCACGCACGCGACGACGCGGGCGGCCAACGATCCACACGCGCCGGTCCTGCTGCCAACGGTCAAGGTGCGCCCGAGCGCGGCCGACCTGGCAGAAGCGCAGCAAGGCGACGCCGAGCTGGTCGAGGCCAGCAACACCGAAATCATCTATGACACGCTCACCCCGAACATGCCCAGCCTGCGCATGGACATGCCTTACTACTCGTTCGGCAAAGCCCTGCGCCGCGGCGTCAAGGAATAAAGCATGAGTATTACCTGGAACGACAACGCCCCGATCTATCGCCAACTGCGCGACCGCGTGGTGGCGATGATCCTGGATGGCGTGCTCAAGCAGGGCGACGCCCTGCCCTCGGTACGCCAGGTCGCGGCGGATTTTCAGCTCAATCCGATCACCGTGTCGAAGGCATATCAAGAGCTGGTGGACGAACAATTGGTCGAGAAACGGAGAGGACTTGGCATGTACGTTACTGACGGTGCGCGCGATGCGTTGCTCAAATCCGAACGCGAACGCTTCCTGCGTGAGGAATGGCCGCTGCTGTTTGCGCGCTTGAAGCGGATGGACCTGGACCTGGACACCTTGATGAAGTACACGCCGCCGACGAATGGAGCGCTGTCATGAGCGTGGTGCAGGCAAGGAACTTGAGCAAACGTTATGGCGCGACGGTCGCGCTCGATAACGTCAATCTCGACATCCAGCCCGGGCGCATTGTCGGCCTGGTCGGGCCGAACGGCGCCGGCAAGACGACGGCGCTCAAGGCCATTCTCGGTCTGGCCGAGTTCGACGGCCAACTGTCTGTAATGGGTCTCGACCCGCGCACGCACCGTACCGAATTGATGCAACAGATCAGCTTCATCGCCGACGTCGCGGTGTTGCCGCGCTGGCTGCGTGTCGGCGACGCGGTCGATTTCGTCGGCGGCGTGCACCCGCGCTTCTCTCGCGAAAAGTGCCTGGCGTTCCTTGCGCGCACGAAAATCCAGCCGACCCAGCGCGTGCGTGAATTGTCCAAGGGCATGATCGTGCAGCTGCATCTGGCGCTGATCATGGCGATCGACGCCAAGCTGCTGATCCTCGACGAGCCGACGCTGGGCCTGGATATTCTGTATCGCAAGGAGTTCTACAACAGCCTGCTCAGCGACTACTTCGATCACGAGAAAACGATTCTCGTCACCACGCACCAGATCGAGGAAATCGAACACATCCTCACCGACCTGCTGTTCATCAAGGAAGGCCGCATCGTGCTCAACGCGACGATGGACGATGTCGGTGAGCGCTTCGCCGAAGTAATGGTCAATCCGGACAAGGCCGATGCGGCACGCGCGTTGAAGCCGCTCTACGAACGCCAGATTTTCGGCAAATCGATCTTTCTGTTTGACGGCCTCGATCGCACACGCCTGGCGGAACTCGGTGAAATCCACAAACCCAGCGTGGCCGACTTGTTCGTCGCCACGATGAAAGGAACTTACGCATGAGCACCGCAATGAATTCCAACAAGTTTGTCTGGCTGCTGCGGCGCGAGTTCTGGGAATATCGCGGCGGCATGTTCTGGGCGCCGGTGATTGTCGCACTCGTCACGCTCGGCTTCACTTTGATAGTGATGTTGATTGCCGAATTCAGCGCCCACCAGCATGGCATCCGGCTCGGCGGCATGAACCTGGACCACGTCGTTGACAGTATCGGCGCCGGGGACGTTGCCAAGGTGCGCTCGGCGATCGATCTGTTCCTCGTGGCCATGAGCATACCGATCGGCATGACCTTCATCTTCGTCGTGTTCTTCTACCTGCTTGGCTCCCTGTACAACGATCGGGTCGACCGCAGCGTTCTGTTCTGGAAATCGCTCCCCCTTTCGGACACGGAAACCGTGCTTGCCAAGGTCGTCACGGCCGCGCTCGTCGCGCCGGTACTCACCGTGGCCGCAACGATCTTCCTGCACTTGGGTCTGCTGATACTGCTGAGCCTGTACGCAGTGCTGCACAGCGCCGGACATGCCTTGCTGCTGCTGTGGTCGCCCGTGCACCTGATCGCGTTGTGGCTCAAATTCTGCGTGTCGATACCGGTCAACGCACTCTGGGCATTGCCGACCATCGGCTGGCTGCTGCTGTGTTCGAGCTTCGCGCGGTCCAAACCGTTCCTCTGGGCTGTCGCACTCCCGATCATGGCCGGCGTGCTGAACTCGTGGTTCGGCCTGATGAAGAACATGTCGCTGACGAGCACGTGGTTCTGGCAGAACATCGTCGGCCGGTTGTTGCTGAGCATCGTCCCCGGCAGCTGGATGGATGCCGAGACGTTGCGCAACACGATGGAGCGCGCCGGCGACGACGTGC
>Ga0207647_10001721_pt1 | contig 16782 bp, 17 predicted proteins | sample KBSCornC2_FD_184295 | JGI IMG/M metagenome (GOLD analysis project Ga0207647, IMG submission 184295) | Corn rhizosphere microbial communities from Kellogg Biological Station, Michigan, USA - C2 (SPAdes) (version 2) | ecosystem: Host-associated > Plants > Roots > Rhizosphere ...
ACCCGCTTCGACCACCAGCGCATCGTGGTTTTCAATCACCTCCGATACTGCATCGGCCATCCGCTGCTGCGTTGTGCGCGGCGCGAAGTTCGGCACTTCGTGCGCAAACGGTCCGTCCGCACCGAGCAGCGCGGAGGCAGTGGGATCATCAACCGGCGAATTCATCACGCAAGTATCGCGGAGCAAGGCGTCACGCGAAACCGCCATGGGCCGCAGCCACTTGCAGGCACCATCGACCGGCAGGAAGATTGCAGTGGAATCGCCGCGATGGGGAAACTGCAAGAGGGGCGGCAGACCTGGTCCGCATGCGCGACACAAGCCAGTACGCGATTGTTTTCGCTTTTTTCAGCCGAGGTCGAATGACGGATGAGCACTGAGGTCTACCTGGGTTCGTGTCATTGCGGCGCGATCGGTTTCTCGTATCGCACGCGTGAGCCGCCTGCGGCCTGGACCGTGAGGGCGTGCCAGTGCAGTTTCTGCCGGGCGCACGCGGGGCTGACCACGTCCGATCCATCGGGCAGCATCGAATTCCACGAGCATCAAACCGGCTCGCTTCACCGCTACCGGTTCGGCCTGCGCATCAGCGATTTCCTGTTGTGCCGTGTCTGCGGCGTCTACATCGGCGCCGAAACCGAAACCAGGGCGGGCCGCTTCGGCGTCATCAACATCCATGCACTTCGCCCCATTCCCGAAGGCCTCGGTCCGGCTGTTGCGATGGACTATGGATCCGAATCCACGGCGGAGCGCGTCGAGCGGCGCGAGGAACGCTGGACGCCGGTGATTGCCGCTGTCGCTTGACCATGCGCCAGATTCCGCTCGCCCTCGTCATCCTGCGCCTGTGCCTCGCACCGGTCCTGCTCGCTACGGCGTTGCTGCATCCGGATCGGAGAGTGTTCGCGGTCTGCCTGACCGGAGCGTTGCTGTCCGACTACTTCGATGGCGTCATCGCGCGCCGTCTCGGCATCGCCACGACCGCACTGCGGCGGTTCGACAGCATCACCGATTCGATCTTCTACGTCTGCGCGCTCCTGGCCGCGCTGGCCACGGGCTACGCACTGGTGCGGCCATACTTCCCGGCGCTGGTCGTGTTGCTGCTGCTCGAAGCACTGCGCTATGCCTACGACATACGGAAGTTCGGCAAGGAAGCCAGCTACCACATGTGGTCGTCCAAGCTGTGGGGCTTGTTGCTGTTCACCGGCATGTGGTCGCTGCTGGTGCTCCAGCGCGGCGGCTGGCCAGTGGTGCTGGCGATCTTCTGGGGCATCGCGGCCGATCTGGAAGGCCTCGCCATTTCGATGACGCTGCGGAAGTGGCAGGCGGACGTGCCGACCCTGTGGCACGCGCGCCGGCTGGCAAGGGTTGACGCGTGAACGCGGCCAGCGGCGCGTTTATGCGTCGCCCGGCCCGCGATACTCGCAACCTTCGCCGTTCTGCACGCGCTTGACCACCACGCGTTGCAGTTGCGTCAGGTCGCCAAGTTTTTCCCACGTGAAGCGCGCGATGTTTTCCATGGTGGGAATGCCGAGCCCTTCCACGTCATTGAGCAGGCGATGGTCGAGCGCGTCGCGTGCGATCTCGATGCGGCGTTCCAAATCGCCCATGTCCACCACCCAACCGCGTTCGGTCAGCGGTCCGCGCAGCCACACTTCCACCTGATACGAATGCCCGTGCACGCGGCGGTAGCGCGGGTCACCGTCCGGGCCGGCATCGAGCTGATGCGCAGCGTCGAAACGGAATTCCTTCCAGATGGTGAAAAGTTGTTCGTTCATGGGATGCCAAGGTACTTGTGGGTTTGCAGGCTCAGGCGCCAGTGCGGATGCGCCTTGCAGTAATCGACCGCAGCGCGGGTGTTTTCCGCGGCAAGTGGGCCATCCATCGGCTGCAGGAAGAAATGCGCCGCCGCGAAATCCGCGAAACGTTCCGGCATCGCCACCGGTTGCGGATAGACCAGTTTCAATTCGTTCGCGCGCCGCAGCTTCACCGGCGCGTTGCTCTTGGGGCTGACGGTGATCCAGTCGAGGCCCTCAGGCGCGTCCAGTGTGCCATTGGTTTCGACCGCGCATTCAAAACCGCGCGCGTGCATGGCATCGAGCAACGGTGCGTCGAGCTGCAGCAGCGGCTCGCCACCGGTGAACACCACGAAGCGGTTTTCGTTTTGACCTTGCGGCCACAGGCTGACGATCTTGTCCGCGGCGGCGTCCGCATCGGGATATCTGGCGCCATTCTCGCCGTCCGTGCCGACGAAATCGGTGTCGCAGAAATTGCATATCGCGCCCGCGCGGTCGACTTCGCGCCCCGACCACAGGTTGCACCCGGCGAACCGGCAGAACACGGCCGGGCGCCCGGCGTGGAAGCCCTCGCCCTGCAACGTGTAGAAGATTTCCTTGATGGCGTACATGCAAGCTGTCAAATTCCGAACCGGGTATTTTGCCAGTACCGGCGGCCGTTTGCCGCGCCCGGCCTGCTTCAAGCGAGACGCAGCATGCAGATCCGAAACGCGACCCCTGAAGACGCCGAAGCCATCGCGGCCGCGGAAGCCGAAACGCAACGCACGCCGGGACGGCTGGTCGGCTGGCCGGGCGAGATCCCGGTCGAGGCTTATCGAAGCAAGATCGCGAAGCTGGCGACGGATGGTCGCTACATCGTGATGGAGGAAAGCGGCGCGCCGGTCGGCCACGCCTTGCTCGACCCGATGCCGATGCGCGCCAACGCACACGTGTTCACGCTGACCATCGTGGTTCACCCCGGACACCTCGAACGCGGCATCGGCCGCGCGCTGTTGCGCAACCTGCTGGATTGGGCGCGGCACGACACGCGCGTCGGCAAGATCGAACTGAACGTGCGCGCGGGCAACCTGCGTGCCCAGCATCTCTACCGCAGCTTCGGTTTCGTCGAGGAAGCACGCTTCCGTCTCCGTGTGCACCGGATCGATGGCGAGTACGAAGACGATCTCGGCATGGCGTGGTTTCCCCGGCCGCTGGCCACCTGCATCCCGGAGTGACAAACTGTTGTCGAGGGTCGGCTTGGAGGAGCGACGTGGCGGACGACGACGCGCAGGTGATCGAAACGTTCCGGCAGATGGCGGCGCTGCAGGCGCGCGTCTGCTACATGAACGTGGATCGCACGCTGGCGACGTGGACGCGCACGGCGCTCACCCTGATCGTATTCGGCACCGTGGTCGATCGTTACGGCTTGTTGCTGCTGCGCCCCGCTTTCGCACACCTCGGCACGCGCCTCGCGCCGAATCCCGTATCCAGCGCCGGCGGCATTTTCCTGGTCGCCATCGGCGTATTCATCGTCGTGGCGGCGGCCATTCGGCACCAGGCCTACAAAGCCGTCTGGGTGCGCGAGCAGGGCCACGACGAATCGTTCGGCCCGTGGCTGGCCTTTCCGTTCGCCGTGATGGTGGCGGTGCTCGGCGTGATCGTGCTGGCGTTGTTGTTCGTGTTCATGCAGTAGCGCACAAGGAACGCAGATGGCCGAGGATTCCCACAGCCTCCAGGTACAGGTTGCGCGGCAACTGGTCGAACTGTCGCTGCAACGTTCCTACATGAACACCGAACGCACGCTGGCGGTGTGGACGCGCTCGGCGCTGTCGTTGATGATTTTCGGGATCGCGGTGGACCGCTTCGGGCTGTTGATGCGCCACCCGCCGTGGCACGTCGAGGACACCCACCAGCTTTTGCCGAATTCCTTGTCCACGCTCGGCGGTGTAGTGCTGGTGGCGTTGGGTGTGCTGATCCTGCTGGCGGCGGGCTTCCGCTTCCTTGCCTACGGACGCGCGTGGTATCGCGCCAATCCACTCAAGGTGGCCTATCACACGCCGTGGCTTGCCTTCACCTTCACGATGCTGATGGCGTTGTTCGGGATTGCGCTGCTGGTGGTGCTGTGCGTGTTCCCGCAATGAGTCACCCACTTCCGCAGGAAGGGGGAAGACAAGCCGGATCACATCCTGATCGGCCCGGCCTTGTGGCACGCGTCGCGCGCGGTGCGCGCGGACTGCACGCCGGCCTGGTCGTTCTTCGACTCGGCGATTTCCAGCACCGTTTCCCAGTTGCTCGCGCACAGGCCGCCGACCCTCGCACCCAGGTCATACGAACGCCGTGCGTCGGCCTCGGCCGCCACGTCATTTCCCAGCAGGATTTCGATTTCGGCACGGAACTGCAGGATGTCGGGGGCGTCGGGCGACAGCTTCAGTGCCTGGTTCACCTTCGCCAGTGCGTCCTGGTACTTGCCGGCGCCCTCGTCGGCGCGGGCGCCATCCAGAAAGCCGTCCACATTGGGATCGCGCAACGGCGTGACCTGCACCACCGACTTGTCGCCGGCGTTGGCCGCGCGGATCGCCTCCACCATCGTGGTCGGCGACAACCGGTTGCTTGCCGGCGTCGGCTGCGGCGGATGCGAACATCCCGCCAGGATCAAGGCCAAAGCCACCGCGCACAGCGCGGCCCCAGTTTCGTTGCGAGTCATGCGTTGCTCCGGAAGGATCGTCACGGCTGCGGGTGCGCCGCAGCGTCGTTGCTGCCGCCACCGAAAAAGTTTTCGAGGCGCTGCAGATAGCAGTGGTTTTGCACCGCCGGCGCATAGCCGTCGATGAAGGGATATTGCCTGGCGCCATCGCACTGCGGCAGGCTGCCCTGTCCGGTCGCGGGGTCGATCCACGCGTACTGGATGCCGTCGTCAAGCGATGTGGTCAGCGGTGCGCTCGGCAATTTTTCGAACAGCTTCATCCATACCCGCAGCGCGCCGGTGGCGCCCCACAGGTGTGTGGGCTGATTGTCGTCGCGACCCATCCACGTGACCGCAAGGCGGTCGCCGGTGAATCCCGAGAACCAGGAATCGCGTTGATGATCCGATGTGCCGGTCTTGCCGGCGGCGTGCAGCGACGCCAGCGATGAATTGCCGATCGCCGCCGCAGTGCCGTATTCGGTGACCTGTTGCATCATCCAGCGCACCAGGCCCACCGCCTGCTGGTACTGGCCCTTGCCGGGCTGCACCGCATATTGCTTGAGCACCTTGCCCTTGGCGTCCAGCACGCCGCGCAGCGTCAGCAGCGGCAAGGCGTGGCCATCGTCGGCAATGAATTCGTAAAGCTGCGCCAACTGGAACGGCGACATGTCGACCGCACCGAGCAGCAGCGACGGATTGGCTTCCACGTCCTTCAGGCCGAACGAGCGCAGGAACGCCGCGACGCGATTGACGCCGAGCTGCAGGCCCAGGCGCACGCTGGCGAGATTGTAGGACTTGGCCAGCGCCTCGACCATAGGCACCTCGCCGTGCGACTGGTGGTCGTCGTTCTGCGGCGTCCACAGCTTGCCGTTCGGCAGCTTCATCGAGATCGGCGAATCGTCCAACAGCGACGCCACGTTCCAGCGCGACGGATTGCTCAGCGCCATCAGGTAGTAGAACGGCTTCAGGCTGGAACCGACCGGCCGGCGCGCATCGTAGGCGCGGTTGAACCCGTGCTGGTCCGACTTGCGGCCGCCGACCATCGCCAGCACGTCGCCGTTGCCCGGATCGACCACCACCACGGCACCTTCCATGCCGTTGCCGCGCTTGCCGAGGCTCTTCAACGCCTCGTCCAGCGACTGCTCCGCATACGTCTGCACGGCCGGATCGAGCGTGGTGTAAACCTTCAGGCCGCCGCTGCGAAGCTGCTGGTCGCTGAAGTCCTGCTTCAACTGACCGCGCACCACGTCCATGAACGCGGGGAAGCGATCGACGACCAATTGAGGATTGGCGGTCACGTCCAGTGGCGATGCTTTCGCGGCGTTCCATTGCGCGTCATTCAGGATGCCTGTCGCATGGAAGGCATCCAGCGCGACGTTGCGGCGCGCCAGCGCGCGCTCGGGATTGCGGCGCGGATCGTAATAGCTGGGGCCGCGCACCATGCCGACCAGCAGCGCGATTTCCTGCGGGCGCAGCGTCTGCACCGGACGCCCGAAGTAATACCAGCTGGCCGCCGCGAACCCGTGCACGGCCTGGCTGCCCTGCTGGCCCATGAACACCTCGTTGCAGTACGCGGCGAGGATCTGGCCCTTGGTGTAATGCGCATCCAGCAGGATCGAAAGCAGCGCTTCGTTGAACTTGCGGATCAGCGTCTGGTTGCGATCGAGGAACAGGTTGCGCACCAACTGCTGGGTGATCGTGGAGCCTCCCTGCACCACGTGGCCCGCGCGCAGGTCGGCCAGCGCCGCGCGCGCGATCGACGACAGGTCGATGCCATGGTTGTTCTTGAAGTCGCGGTCTTCGACCGCCTGCACGCCCTGCACCAGCATCGTCGGCAGTTCCGACAGCTGCGCGACGATGCGTTCTTCCTGCTCGGAGCCGTACATCGTCGCGATGCGCGCGGGATCGAGATGCGTCCTGCGCAGCGGCTTGTTGGCGGTGAGATCGAACACCGACTGGATGCGCCCGGAGCCCAGCGTCACGCGCACCCGGCGCGGCAATTCACCGCCGACCGGGTCCATGTAGCCGCGCGAGGCGATCGTGAACGTGTCGCCGTCCGCGCTGTACGTACCGGGCACCTGCGCGACATGCGCGGCCTCGGTGTAGCCCGCCATCTGCAGTTCCATTCCCAGCGTCGCCTTGTTCATCGGCACGCCGGCTTCCAGCAACTGCGGGCGCGCATACACGCGCGTCGGCTGCGTGAAATCGATTTCGCTGACGCGCGTCTTCACCCGGTGATCGAGCACCAGCATGTACGGCACCACGAAGCCGACCGCGAAACCGATACCGATCAGGATGGGCCAGCGCGCGAATGGCCAGACACGGGTGACAAACCCGCGCACGCGTTCGAACCAGGACAAGGCTTTCAATCTATCCAGCGGGATTCGGCGAAGTTTAGCCGATTGGCGCGGGCCGCCCGCGCCAATCGGCGCACGGATTCAGCGGCGATTACCCTGTGCGATCACCAGCGGCGCGACACCAGGAAATGCCCGCCGCAACCCTTGTCCACCCAGATGCCGGCGCGATTCCAGCCCCAGGTACTGCCCTCGACGCACGCTGCATCGGAATACTGGCGCTGCAGGCGCGCGTGGCCGCGCGGGCCGATATCGACCTGGCAGAAGTAGTAACGGTGTTGCGGACTGCCGCACGACACCATGAACTCGCGATTCCATCCTGGACCGGGTCGCCAGCCGCCGCCGCCGTTGCCCGCTGCAAACACACCGCCGCAGCCCTTGTCGACCCACACGCTGCCGCGATCGTAGCCCCAGGTCTGGCCTTCGATGCACGCCGATTTGGAGGTCTGCTGGACAATGCGCACGCCACGCCAATTGCCGGGCACTGCGCAACGCAGCGCGCGGTGCCGGGGGCTGCCGCAGGAAACCGTCTGGGGGCCATAGCCCGGATAATTCGGCGGAGGCGGCGGCTGGTTGCCGTAGGTAACCTGCGCCGTCGCGGCGCCGGCCAACCCCAAAAGTGCACCCGCAACGATCAACGCCAGCTTGCGCATGAGGCGGCCCTCCTGATTGGTGTGGCGCCAGTTTCCACGCATGAAACTGAACGCCGCCTGCGCGGGAGTCGGCGCGGCAGGATCAGTCGCTGGCTGCCTTGGCCGGCTTCTCCGCGGGCACCGGCTTGGCGCTTTCGCCCGATCCGCCGGTCTTGGCCGGCTGCGCCGGTTTGTCGCCCGGGGACTCTTTCGGTTTGGCCGCGTCACCGGCAAGGTTGTGCTTCTTTTCCTTGTCGGTTTTGAAATCGGTTTCGTACCAGCCGCTGCCCGACAGGCGGAAAGCCGGCGCGGTCACCTGCCGCTGCACGGTGGCGTGCCTGCCGCAATGCGGACAGACATCGGGATCGGCGTCGGACAGCTTCTGCAGGCGCTCGAATTTTTCGCCGCAGTTGCTGCAGCGGAACACGTAGATGGGCATGGCGGGAAACCCTTGAAACGATCGCGCAATGATACCGCCAGCGGCTCGAACCTGCCGCACCGTTGTGCACGCGTTCGTGTGCGGCGCCTATCATGGGCGCTTTGCTGCAAGGAAACCCGATGCCGCTCGTCCGTTCCCTGGTATCCGCCGCATTGATCGCCGCAGTCCTTCCCGCCGCGCACGCCGCCGGGCCACTATGCCCGGAGACGTGGCCGCCGCAACCGACGGCGTCGGTCGCGCACATCAATGAAGTGAATCGCGGACTGGGCATCCCGGCCGATTACGCCGAACGCCACAACCTGGTGCCACTGCCCGAAGGCAAGGATCTGGTGCAGGTGCCACACGACGTGTACGGGCGCAAGGTGGAAATGGTGGCGCCCGCCGCCACCGCGTTGAAGCGCATGTTCGCGGCCGCCGCGCGCGATGGCGTGAAGCTCGAAACCGTGTCCGGCTTTCGCAGCATCAACTACCAGACCGGCCTGATCCGCAGGAAACTGAAAAGCGGCATGAGCATCCAGAAGGCGCTCAGCATCAACGCGGTGCCGGGCTACAGCGAACACCAGACGGGCTGCGCGGTGGACCTGACCACGCCGGGCGTGCCGGCGGCGGACGGCAGCTTTGAGCACAGCAAGGCGTTCACCTGGTTGCAGCAGCACGGCGCGCAATTCGGCTTCCACCTGTCATTCCCGCCCGGCAACAAGTACGGCTACGAATACGAGCCGTGGCATTGGCGTTACATCGCGGGAAGCGCGGCCGTTCGGTAGGTCGCAGGTTGACGCTGAGCCGGGTTTCATCCGGCAAAGCCCAACGCGTGCAGCGGATCGTTGTGGGCTTCCGCCTATAAAGCCGGCGTCAGCACCAACCTACACCGCGCGATCCGCCAACGTGAAGTCGGTGTACTGAAACCGGTTGTCCCGCAAGCTCGAAGCGCCGCGCTCGAGACGCAAAGGCGCGTTGAACAACGGGCCGGCATAGCTCAGCGTGTGGAACTCGCCCCGCTCGCCGCAGGGATCGACCCCGGCGGGCAAATCGCGGAACAGCGACGGATCGTACTCGCGACCGCTGAACGACCCATCGAGCTGTTGCGTATCCACGCATGTCAGCACCGCGCGATGGCCCTGCGCATAAAACCTTTGCGACAGCTCGCGTGTGTCCGTCCCCCAAAGAGGGAAAACGCCGGACCACCCGGCGCCCGCAAGTTGCCGTTCGCGGTACGCGCGCACGTCTTCGAGAAACAGATCCCCGAACGCACAATGGCGAAGGCCGGGCCAGCGTTCGCGGGCCTGCCGCAGCGCGTTTGCGTGCGCGGTTTCGTAGGCGGCATTGCTGGACGGCCAATCGATGGTGCATTCGATCAGGGGCAGTCCGATGGCGGCGACCTGCGCTTGCAGGACGTCGCGCCGGATGCCGTGCATCGAGACCCGCTCGAACCTGCCGGTGATCGTCGTGAGCAACGCGACGACCCGCCACGCCGGATCGTCGCGAAGCGCCGCGAGCGCCATCAGGCAGTCCTTGCCGCCACTCCACGACAACAGGATGGGTGCCGGCTTATCGTTCACGGCGGCAACGGCCTCTCAATCACGATTCGGGCTCCAATGCACTGTCAGCATGACATTGCGCCCCGGCTGGTTGTAGTACCAGGCCGTTTCGTAGGTCTTGTCGAACACATTGTTGAGCGCGAGCTGCAGCTTCCAGTCGCGATTGACCTGCCAGCCCGCGCGCAGGTTGGCCAGCGCGTAGCCGCCCAACGGATCCTGGTTGGCGATGTCGTCGTACGTGCGCCCCGCGATGTACCAACTCGCGCCGACACTGAAGCGACCGAAGCTGCGGTCGGCGTCGAAACGCGCGCTCCGGCGCGGTCGCCTCGGCAATTCGTTGCCGTCGTAGAAGCCTCCGGTGGCATCGTCGCGCGCATTCATCAGCGTCGCGGTCGCGCGCACATCCCAGCCCGCGAACTTGCCGCCGACCACGCCTTCCAGTCCGGTGATGCGCGCGCGATCGATGTTGTCCGGCAGGTTGAGCGCGGCGTTCCAGGTGATCAGGTCGCGGACATCGTTGCGGTACATCGACAGCGACCAATGCCCCCAGTCGGGCGTGCCGCGCAGGCCGAGTTCGACATTGCGCGAACTTTCCGGGCGCAGGTTTGGATTGCTGAAGCCGGGGTAGTACAGATCATTGAACGTCGGCGCGCGGAACGCGGTGCCCCAGCTGGCGGTGACGCGCAGGTCTTTTGCGAAGTTCCAGCCCCACAGCACGCTGCCGGTGGTCTTGCCGCCGAACTGGCTGTTGTCGTCGCGGCGCACGTTGGCCTGCAGCGACTGCGCGCCGAACGTGCGCTGCCACTGCGCAAACACGCCGCGATCGGTGCGCGCATCCTGCGTGAACGTGTAATTGCTCGCCACCGCTTCGCGCTGCCAGTCCATGCCTGCGCTGAGCAGTCCGCCGCCCAATGCAACATCCGCCTGCAGCGAGCCCAGCGTGCGGCGTGTGTCGAAATGATCGACATAAACGTCGCCGAGGAAATCCTTGTCGAAATCCGAACTGCTGCCGACGCGCAGGGACAAATTCAAATTGTCGTTCGGACGGAAATGCAGCTGGCCGCCCACGACCTGCGTCGCATAGTCGTCGGAATCGCTGAAGCTGCCGTCGTACTTGTTGAAGCCCTGCGTGCGCATCGCCAATGCGTCCGCACTCCACTGTTCGTTGAATTGGTACGCGCCATGGATCGTCAACGCGTTGTCATGGACACCATCGCGATCGGGCTGGTCCGCGAAGCACCCCGCGAACACTTCCGCCGCGCCCACCCGGCAGGCGTTGATGCCCTTGGTCTGGTCGTGGGTGGCCTGCACCGAAATCCAGCCCTTGTCCCCCGCGGCCGAAAAACCCGATGACGCCTTCCAACGCCGGTAGCTGCCGATGCCAACGCTGGCGTTCGGCGTGAACGTGCCCGGCGCGTGGCGCAGAAAAATCTGGATCACGCCGCCGATCGCTTCCGAACCGTACAGGCTCGAAAACGGCCCGCGCACGATTTCGATGCGCTGGATCTGGTCGACCGGAATGTCCTGGATCGGCGTGGTGCCCGACGTCGCGTTGCCGACGCGAATGCCGTCGACCAGCACCAGCACCTGGTTGGCATTGGTGCCGCGCAGGAACATGGATGTCTGCTTGCCGGGCCCGCCCTGGTTGCTGATCGCCATGCCGGGCGTGTCGTTCAACAGATCCTGCAGCGACGAAGGCTGCAGCAGCTCGATCTCCGCGCGCGTGATCACGGTGACCGGCGCCAGCGTCTGGTCTTCCGTCTGCGCGGTGCGCGTGGCGGTGACGATGATCTGGCCGAGCGTGGTCGGGATGCCTTCGGCGAAAACCGTGGCGGGAACACAGCACAACGCGACCGCCACGCAGCGGCCGAGCCAATGACGATGCAATTTCACGATTACTCCTGTCCGCGCCTGCCCGCGCGGTTTGGTTGGCGTCATGGACAGGGGAAGGAGTGCGGTGCCATGCGTGTTGCCGCATGACCCCGAGACACAAGCCCGCCGCTTGTCCGAGTGTTGCCTCAGGCCGGTCTCCGGGCTCGCGAGCGAAGGTTCGGGACCTTCATCGATCCGCGCCTTCCCGTGCGTGATGCACAGTGGCTCGTGCGGAACGTTGCTCGCCTACCGTTGCGGGGGCAGCTCCGGAATGGACGTCCATCATGCCGAATGGACCGACGTCACCGGATTCCCGTTTCAACCGCCCGCTTGCGCGGGCGATCACCTTGGGCAGCGCGCATCATAGACGAATGTCGAGCGTTCGTCACATGGTCACGGTGTGTGCACACTGCACGCCGCATGCTGTGCACTTCCTTCCATAGTGCACCCGCGCCGCGCGACATGCTGCGTACGCTGAGACCCGTCGCCTCGCTGCTTACCGGTACCGCGCTGCTGCTGATCGGCGTCGGTCTCCTGAACACGCTTGTCCCGCTGCGCGGCATGAACGCTGGTTATTCCGGCACGTTGCTGGGTGGGTTGACGTCCGCGTATTACGCTGGCTATTTCATCGGCACTTTCGTGATGCCACCCCTGGTGCGGAGGATCGGTCACATCCGCGCGTTCGCGTTCTGCACCGCATGCGCGGCCTGCATCGTGCTGTTGTACGCGTTCGGTACCGACGCCATCGCGTGGCTGGTACTCCGGGCGCTGACCGGAATCGTGCTGGTCGGGCTATACGCGATCATCGAGAGCTGGCTCAATGCGCAAGCGCCGATCGGCAAGCGGGGCGCGGTGTTCGCGACCTACATGGTGGTGAACTTGTGCGGACTGGCACTCGGCCAGCAGCTGCTCCGGATTCAAGGCGAGCCGTTCGTACTGTTCGCAATGGTCGCGTTGCTGGTATGCGCGGCGACGCTGCCGGTGTTGCTGACGCGGCAGGCACAACCGCAGCCGCAGGCGACGCCGAAACTGCAACTGGGCTTGCTGTTCGATGTCGCACCAACGGCAGGCGCGGGCGCGCTGCTGTCGGGTCTGGCGATGGGCGCGTTCTGGGGATTGCTGCCGGTGTACGCGCGCAGGATCGGATTCGACACCACGACGACCGGCACCTACATGAGCATTGCCATCCTGGGCGGCGCGGCACTGCAATGGCCGCTGGGGCGGCTGTCCGACCGGCACGACCGACGCATCGCGCTGGCGCTGGTGTCCGCGGCCGCGGCCCTGCTGGCACTGGCGGGCATCGCGTTCGGTGGACGCGTGCTGCCGGAAACGGCCACGATCTTCCTGTTCGGCGGCATGAGTTTCGCGGTATATCCCATCCTCGTCGCGCACCTGGTCGATCATGCGCCACCCGAGGATCTGCTTGCGGCAAGCAGCAGCGTGTTGCTGGTATACGGCGTGGGTTCCGCACTCGGCCCGCTGATCGCCGGCGAGGCGATGTCGCTCTTCGGCGCGTGGTCGCTGTTCGCGTGGTTCGCACTGACCCACGGCGTGCTCGCCGGGTACGCAGCCTGGCGTTACCAGGTGTTCCGGCGCGTGCCGACCGGCGCCACGACATTCCAGCCGATGCTGCGCACCACGCCCGCCGCGATGCGGCTGATGCGTGCCGCCGTGCGCGGTACGCGTGAAGCCTGAGCTGACCCAGTGTCGCCAGTCAGTCGTTGGGCAACCTGCCACGGCGCATGGAGAACCACAGCGCGCCGAGGGTGCCCGCGGCACCCGAAAGCAGGTACAAGCCCACGTAGTCCGCGCCCAGGAAATGCGCCAACGCCAACACCACCAGCGGCGCGAAGCCCGCGCCAATCAACCAACCCAGGTCTGACGTGATCATGGCGCCGGTGTAGCGGAACTCGCTGGGGAACCCGGAATTGACCGCGCCCGCAGCCTGCGCATGCGAGAAACCGAGCAGCGCGAAACCGACGAGGATGAACAGGTAACCCTGCACCGTGCCACCGGAAAGCATCAACGCGGTCCAGCCGCTGTAGATGGCGATCAACACGCCGCACACGCCCAACGTGGTGCGGCGGCCGACGCGATCGGCGATGCGGCCCGACAGAAGCATGCAGGGAATGGCCACCAACGCGCCGATGATCTGCAGGAGCAGGAACCCGGTCGTCGACATCTGCGTGAACAGCAGCGCCCACGACAGTCCGAAGATCGTCACCAGGTAGAGCAATGCATAGCTGGCCAGCGGCGCGAACGCACCCAGCACGATGTTGACGCCTTGCAGGCGGAACGTCTCGCGTATCGGGGACGGTTCGAGGTCGCGATGCGTCATCTGCTCGGCATAGCGTGGCGCCACCACCATGCGCAGGCGCGCGAACAATGCCACCACGTTCACCGCGAACGCGACGAAGAACGGATAACGCCAACCCCAGGCGTAGAAATCATCCGCCGGAAGGCTGGACCAGATATAGGCAAACAAGCCCGCCGCGAGGATGAAGCCGACCGGTTCGCCGAGCTGCACCAACATCGCATACCAGCCACGGCGTTCGCGCGGCGCCATCAACGCGGTGAGCGAGGCCAACCCGTTCCAGCTTCCGCCCAGCGAAAAGCCCTGGCCGAAGCGCAGCAAGGCCAGCGCGAGGATGGCCCACCAACCGAGCGTCGCGTAGCCCGGCATGAACGCGATGCCGGCGGTCGCCATGCCGAGCATGAACAGCGCGATCGTCAGCTTGGTCGCGAGACCGAAGTTGCGTTGCAGCACCAGGAAGAACATCGAGCCCAACGGCCGCGCGATGAACCCCAGCGCGAAAATCGCGAACGCGTAGAACATGCCGTCGAGCTGCCTGGCGAACGGGAAGAACGCGCGCGGAAACGCCAGCACGCAACCCAGGCCGAACACGAACACATCGAACGATTGCGAAATGCGCCCGACGACCACGCCGACCGCGAGGTCGCCCGGCGTGACGTGTTCTTCATGTGGAGACGACGTGCGCGAATGGCCGGGTGCCGGGGTGTTGGTCAGGGTATCGCTGGTGGGCATGGCGTTGGCTGTGTGCAGCGGGCATTGGACGGATGGCGCGGCGGCGGCGCCAGGCGCGGCGAACGGCGTGCAACGGCCCATTCGACACGCCGCGTTGGCGCAGGTCAAACGACGCGATTGCTTGTGCGTACCACCGTCGAATCTACAAAGACGGAGTGACGGGGTATCATAGGCGCTTTCTGCATGCGACCCAAGTGCGCCCATGGCAATGAAGCGCCTTCGCAGCGTATTGCTGCTTCCCCTTTTGCTGCTCGGCGGCTGCAACCTGGTGCTGCTGGATCCGTCCGGCGATGTCGCGCGCCAGCAGAGCGACATCATGATCATCACGACGATCATCATCGCGCTGATCATCGTGCCGGTGCTGGTCGCAATCGGCGTGGTCGCGTGGCGTTACCGCGCCTCCAACAAGCAGGCCAAATACGATCCCCACTGGGATCATTCGCCGCAACTCGAATTGTGGGTATGGGCAGGGCCGCTGCTGATCATCATCGCGGTCGGCGCGGTCAGCTGGATCGGCACGCACCAGACCGATCCGTACCGGGCGATCGACCGGATCGGGTCAGGCAAACCGGTGCCGGCGGACGTCAAGCCGCTCGAAGTGGACGTGGTGTCGCTGCGCTGGAAGTGGCTGTTCCTGTACCCGCAGTACGGCATCGCGACCGTGAATGAAATGGCCGCGCCGGTCGATCGGCCGATCAAGTTCAAGCTGACCGGCGACACCATGATGGATTCGTTCTTCATCCCTGCGCTGGTGGGTCAGGTCTACACGATGCCCGGCATGCAGACGATCCTGCACGGCGTCATCAACAAACCCGGCGAGTACAAGGGCTTTTCCGCCAACTACAGCGGCGTGGGCTTCACCGACATGCGCTTCACGTTCCATGGCCTGGGCACGCAGGATTTCGATGCGTGGGTGGGCAAGGTGCGCGCGGCGGGCGGCGATCTCGATCTCGCGGCTTACGACAAGCTGCGCGAACCCAGCCGCGCCGCGCCGGTGCAGTACTACGCGAAGTTCGACGCCGACCTGTACGACCGGGTCCTGAACATGTGCGTCCGTCCCGGCGAAATCTGCAAGAGCCAGATGATGGCCGCCGATGCACACGGCGGCGAAGCCATGCAGGACATGCGCGCGCACGGCGCCATGACTGACGCGCCGAAGCCGACCGCGCCAGCCGCGGACGCGCACTGATCGCTTTGACGGGATTCAATCATGCTTGAAGCCATGCCCCATCGCTCAGCCATCTGGAACTTCCTGTTCGGACGGCTGACCATCGACTCGCTTCCATTCCTCGCGAACAACGCCGAGGGCCGCATCCTGCTGGTCACGCTCGCGGTGGTGGTGATCATCGGCGTGGCGATCCTCGCTGCCATCACCAAGTACCGCAAGTGGGGCTATCTGTGGCACGAGTGGTTCACCAGCGTGGACCACAAGAAGCTCGGCATCATGTACATGATCCTGGGCACGGTGATGCTGCTGCGCGGCTTCTCCGACGCGATCATGATGCGCGCGCAGCAGGCTTACGCCTTCGGCCCGCACATGGGTTACCTGCCGCCGCAGCACTACGACCAGATCTTCTCGGCGCACGGCGCGATCATGATCTTCTTCGTCGGGATGACCTACATCGTCGGCCTGATGAACTACATCATGCCGCTGCAGATCGGCTCGCGCGACGTCGCGTTTCCGTACCTCAACAACCTGAGTTTCTGGTTCACCTTCGGCGGCGCGATCCTGTTCATGGTGTCGCTGTTCATCGGCGACTTCTCGATGGCCGGCTGGCTGGGCTACCCGCCGGTGTCCGAACTGCAGCAAGGACCCGGCGTCGATTACTACATCTGGGGCCTGCAGTTGTCGGGCGTCGGCACCCTGCTCACCGGCATCAATTTCGTGGTGACCATCCTCAAGATGCGCGCGCCCGGCATGACGCTGATGAAGATGCCGGTGTTCACCTGGACGGCACTGGCCACCAGCGGGCTGATCATCGCGACCTTCCCGGTGCTCACCGCCACGCTGTTCCTGCTGGGCCTCGACCGCTACGTCGGCACCCATTTCTTCACCGACGGGTTCGGCGGCAACCTGATGATGTACATCAACCTGATCTGGATCTGGGGCCACCCGGAGGTTTACATTCTGATCCTGCCGCTGTTCGGCGTGTTCTCGGAAATCGTGCCTACGTTCTCCGGCAAGCCGCTGTTCGCGTACTCGTCGATGGTGTACGCGACCATCGCGATCATGATCCTGTCGTACCTGGTGTGGCTGCACCACTTCTTCACGATGGGATCGGGCGCGGACGTCAACTCGTTCTTCTCGCTGACCACGATGATGATCGCGATCCCGACCGGGGTGAAAATCTTCAACTGGCTGTTCACGATGTACCGCGGCCGCGTGCGCTTCACCGTGCCGATGCTGTGGGCGATGGGTTTCCTGTTCACCTTCACCATCGGCGGCATGACC
>Ga0207647_10001722_pt1 | contig 16773 bp, 11 predicted proteins | sample KBSCornC2_FD_184295 | JGI IMG/M metagenome (GOLD analysis project Ga0207647, IMG submission 184295) | Corn rhizosphere microbial communities from Kellogg Biological Station, Michigan, USA - C2 (SPAdes) (version 2) | ecosystem: Host-associated > Plants > Roots > Rhizosphere ...
GCGCAATGCGGTACGCGAACTCGATCCTAGAATTCCGCTCGCGGACGTACAAACGTTGGGTGAATACTTCGCCGTCGGGCTGTATCCATTCCGCATACTCGCGGTGTTGATGGGCGCCTGTGGTGTGATGGCATTGCTGCTGGCGTCGCTCGGTATCTACGGCATCATTTCTTATTCGGTGGCGCAGCGCACGCGCGAGCTCGGCATTCGCATGGCGCTGGGCGCTTTGCGAAAAGATATTCTCAAAATGGTGGTTTGGCAGGGAATGGTTTTAGTAATCACTGGGCTCGCGTTGGGCTTGTTGCTGTCTGTGGCGCTGACGCGTGTGTTGACAAGTTCGTTACTTGAACTCGAGCTGCCGTTCCCGGTCAGTGCAACCGATCCGCTGACGTTTGCAAGCGTGACTATGTTGCTGGCTTTCGTGGCCCTCGTTGCTTGTTTTATTCCCGCACGACGAGCGACGAACATCGACCCGATCGAGGCATTGAGATACGAGTAAGACCATCACAGATTACACAGAATATTTTGTGGAATCTGCGTAATCTGTGGATAGGAGGTTTGGGGATGAATACACTTTGGCAGGACATCCGTTATGGCGCGCGCATGTTGCTCAAGAATCCGGGCATCACGATCATCGTGATCATTGCGCTCGCACTCGGCATTGGTGCGAACACCGCGATCTTCAGTGTCGTGAATGCAGTGCTGCTCCGTCCGTTGCCTTACCCTGAATCCGACCGGCTCATATTCCTCAACGAGATGAGCCCCGTGCTCGATGAGATGTCGATCTCCTATCCAAACTTCACAGACTGGCGCGCGCACAATCAGACATTTGAAAAAATGGGTGTCTACAATCGCGCCAGCTACAATCTCACCAGCACAGGCGAAGCCGAGAGGATCGTAACGGGTCAGGTTTCTGCGGATCTGTTTTCCGTTTTGCGTGTTAATGCAGCACAGGGCCGCGTCTTTGCCAATGAAGAAGATAAACCGGGCGGTACGCCTGTTGTCGTTTTGAGTTACCCATTGTGGCAACGACGTTTCGGCGGACAGACCAGCATTCTCAACCAGCCAATCACACTCAACGGTAAGAGCTACACGGTAATCGGAATCATGCCGCAGTCGTTTGCTTATCCGAGCCGCGCGGAGATGTGGGTGCCCGTGGGCCAGCTTTCGGATCAACCGAGCTGGAAAGAGCGCGGCAATCACCCAGGCTTGTATGGCGTGGCGCGCTTAAAGCCGGGTGTAACTTTCGAGCAGGCGAATGCTGATATGAACAACATCGCCGCGAATCTCGAAAAGCAATATCCCGACAGCAATGCGTCAACCCGCGTCAGGCTGCGACCACTGCTGGAAATCTTCGTCGTCGATGTGCGTCGTGCGTTGTGGGTGATCTTTGGGGCTGTCGGGTTTGTGCTCCTGATCGCATGCGCGAACATTGCAAACCTCTTACTCGCACGCGCAACCGGGCGCAGGAAAGAAATGGCGATTCGCACTGCTGTCGGTGCGAGTCGTTGGCGCATCGCGCGACAATTGCTGACTGAAAGTATCTTGTTGTCACTGATCGGCGGAAGTATTGGACTCGTGCTGGCACGCTTGGGTGTCGATTTGATTTTGTACGTCAGTCCGGATGCGATCCCGCGATCGCGCGAGATTGGTCTCGACTGGAAAGTGCTTGCCTTTACCGTTGGTATTTCGTTTCTAACCGGCATTCTCTTCGGTTTGATTCCCGCGATTCAGGCGGGAGATGTAGATGTGCATGAGACGCTGAAGGAGAGCGGCCGTGGCACGAGTGGGCGGCAGTGGTTGCGCAGTTCACTCGTGGTGGTTGAAGTCGCCACCACCCTCGTGCTGCTGATTGGCGCCGGGCTGCTGATCCGTAGTTTTTATCTGCTGCAGAAAGTGAATCCCGGTTTTTCTCACGAACATCTGACCAGCTTCAGCATCTCGCTGCCGGAGAAGAAATATGCGACGGAAGAGACGCGCAGTTCTTTCTACAATCATCTGCTGGAGAACATTCGCGCTCTGCCAGGTGTGGAGACCACTGCCGCTGCCTCGGGATTGCCACTCGGAAACAACGGCTGGCAAACTTCGTTTGTGATTGACGGGCGACCGCTGCCGCCGCGCGATCAAACGCCATTGATGGAAGCGTGCCTGGTCACGCCTGATTACTTCAAAGTGATGAACATTCCCTTGCTGCGTGGGCGCGTTTTCAATGATCGCGACGATCGATCACATTTGGTTGGACGCGATCTCAGCAAGCTCACCGACGTTGAGAAACAAGGCGCAGGATTAAATTCCATCGTTATCGATGAAGAGTTTGCAAAGCGATACTGGCCCAACGAGGACCCTGTCGGGAAGCGCGTCAGGATGGGCGCTGATCCGAAAGCGCCGGTGCTGGAAGTGCTTGGTGTAGTCGGACGGGTCAAGATGGAGAGTCTCAATCAGAACAGCGATCGCGTGCAGGGTTACTTTGCGTTCAACCAAGTCCCCCTGGGTGGGATGACGGTGGTGATTAAAGGCGCTTCCGATGCAAATCAATTGATCTCGTCGATTCGCGGCGCCGTAAGAGAGCTCGATCCCAATCAACCAATCTACAGCGTGCGCACAATGGACGAGATTCGCGCCGAGTCTGTCGCGCCGGAACGCTTGAATCTAACGCTGCTGAGTCTGTTTGCAGGTATTGCGCTAGTGCTCGCGATTGTTGGGATTTACGGCGTGATGTCTTACTCAGTCACGCAACGCACACACGAGATCGGGATACGGATGGCCGTCGGTGCGCGACCGTTGGATGTATTCAAGATGATCTTGGGCCACGGAATGAAGCTCGCACTGATCGGCGTTGGCATCGGACTCGTAGGTGCGTTTCTGCTGACGCGTCTGATGGCGACAATGCTCTTCGGCGTTGAGCCAACTGACGCGACGACGTATGGTGCTATCTCGATCTTGCTCATTGCCATCGCGTTGCTCGCGTGCTACCTCCCTGGCCGAAGAGCGACGAAGGTAGAACCAACGATCTCATTGCGCTATGAGTAATCCGTGGCTGACTTACGATATGCATTGCGAACTTTACTGAAACAACCGGGCTTTGCAGCCGTGGTTTTGCTTACGCTTGCGCTTGGAATCGGCGCGAGCACCGCAATCTTCAGTGTCGTCAACGCAGTTTTGCTGCGGCCAATCCCGCTCCACAACTCAGATCGTCTCGAAGTCATCTGGGGAAACTTTCGTGCGCTGAATATCGAACGGCTGCCCGCCAAAGCCGCTGAGTATCGCGACTACGCCGACCAGAAACAGGTGTTCGACTCGGTGGCAGCTTACGCGGAACACAGTTTCAACTTCTCGTCCGGAGGTGAGCCCGAACGCATTCGCGGCACGATCATTTCCACGAATCTCTTCTCTATGCTTGAGACGCAGCCGTCAGTTGGCCGGCTGTTCGCAAACGATGAAGAGCGCGCGGTTGTTTTGAATGAAGCGTTCTGGCAGCGACGCTTTGGCGGCGATCGCGGCATTATCAATTCAAACATCGTTCTCGATGGTGAGAACTACACAGTCATCGGCGTAATGCCGGCTGGTTTTCAGTTTCCACATGCCAGTTTTTCCTGGGCTGAGCCGGCCGACGTTTGGGTGCCTCTGAACCAGCGCGACATTGCGCAGGCGGGCCGGCGTGGTCCTTATTATCTGGACATTCTCGCGCGACTCGCTCCAGGGGTAACACTCGAACAAGCGCGCACGCACATGAACGCGCTCGCCGGAAGGTGGGAACGCGAGCAGCCCGGATATCGTGGTCCAAATGGCGAGGACGGCGGTTGGCACATCACCGTTACGCCTTTGCAGGAGGAGATTGTAGGCAGCAGCCGGCGCGCGTTGCTGGTGCTGCTGTTTTCAGTCGGACTGCTACTGCTGCTTGCGTGTGCGAATGTCGCCAATCTTTTGTTGATGCGTTCGGCCAAACGTCATCGTGAGCTTGCAATTCGTGCGGCGCTCGGGGCGAGTCGCTGGCAGATCGCGCGGCAGCTCGTGGTTGAAGGGCTGTTGCTCTCCGTGCTTGCGGCGGCTTTGGGATTTGTTTTTGTGAACTGGGGGATCGAACTCCTCGCCACCCTCGGACTATCCATCGTGCCGCGTGCACAGGAAGTCAGCATCGACGCGCGCGTGTTTGCGTTCATGGCACTGGGCGTGGGGGTGATCAGTGTGGGTTTTGGTTTAGTAGCGGCGTGGCCGGTTTCGAAACTCGATCTTCAGAAGGCATTGCGCAACACACGTGCAGGCGGCGAAGTGCAGCGCGGGCATTGGAATAACATTCTGGTTGTTGCCGAAGTGTCGCTCGGGGTTTTGTTGCTGGTCGGTTCCGGGTTGCTCGTTAAGAGTCTATTGCGTCTGCAACAGACTAATCCCGGCATTGTCCCAAATCAGCTTACGAGTGTTGAGATCGACCTCTCTAACAGTTATGAGGATCCGGAGCGAGCCTCCGACTATTACCGGCAACTGGTGGCCGGGGTTGAATCTTTGCCGGGTGTGCAGTCTGCGACTTTCAGTACGCGGCAGCCACTGAGCGGAAGTGGCAACAGTGATCCGTTTGCGATCGAGGGCCGCCAGCTCGACGCAGCGAATCTCACGTCGGCCGGTTGGCAGGTGGTTGGTCCGGGGTACCTCAAGACACTCGGTATTCCGATAATCAAAGGACGCGATTTTACTCCTCAGGACATGGAACCGGGCGTTCCGCCGGTTGCTGTTGTGAATGAAAGACTGGTGTCGCGCTATTTCCCAAATGAGGATCCGGTTGGACGTCGTATCACGCTCGGTTTGCCGCGCCCCGGCAATCCGTGGATCACAATTATCGGGGTAGCGCAGAATGTTCCTCATCGTGCCGTTGATTCGAAAGCTGAGCCTGACTGGTACACGTCTCGAGTAGTTTCAACGCAGCGACATCGTTTCCTGTTTGTGCGCAGCGCGCTTCCGACGCCCTCGTTGCTGGCCGGCATTCGCAAAGAGATGTCGAGCATCGATCCGCATCAGCCGGTAGCGAGCGTGAAGACGATGGAGGAAGTGATAAGCACAACCACCGCGCCGCGTCGCTTCAATACGATCCTGCTCGGAGTTTTTGCGGCGATCGCGCTGTTGCTGGCGACGGTGGGAATTTATAGTGTGATTTCGTATTCGATTACGTTACGAACGCAGGAGATCGGAATTCGTATGGCGCTCGGCGCGCGCAGACCGGGGATTCTGCTGATGGTGATGCGCAAGGGAATGTTACTCACGGTGATCGGGACCGTAATCGGTTTGGCGGGAGCGTTTGCGTTGACACGATGGATGTCGAGTATGTTGTTCGGTGTGACGGCGTCCGATCCTGCGACTTATGTGATGGTGGTTTTGGTGTCGCTCGGCGCGGCGGTGCTTGCGTGTGCGGTGCCGGCGCGGCGTGCTACGCGTGTCGATCCGCTCGTGGCACTCAGGTATGAGTAATCCACAGATTACGCAGATTATGGCATTATCCAACCTATGCCTCGCATCTTAATCGCTGACGATCAGGCTGACGTCCTTGCGGCGTTGAGTCTTCTATTGAAGGGCGAGCGTTTTCAGATTGAAAGCGCGTCGTCGCCAGAAGGTGTGCTCCGAGCTATCGACACGCATGAGCTCGACGTGGTTTTGATCGACTTGAACTATGCGCGTGATACTACCTCGGGCAGCGAAGGTCTCGATTTGCTTTCGCGAATTCGGGCTGCTGATCCGACGCTGCCCGTTGTTGTCATGACGGCCTGGGGCAGCGTCGATCTCGCCGTCGAAGCAATGCGACGCGGTGCCCGCGACTTCATCCAAAAACCCTGGGACAACGCTCGTCTCCTGGCAGTCTTACGGACGCAGGTCGAACTCGGCGAAGCATTACGCCGCGGTCGCCGTCTCGAGGCCGAGAACATGGCGTTGCGCGACAGTGCGGCGGAGTCGAACGATTTGCCGCAAGTCGTTGCCGATTCGCCGGCAATGAAGTCGGTGCTCAACCTCGTCGAACGAATCGGTCCGGCGGACGCGAACGTACTGATCACCGGTGAGAACGGCACCGGCAAAGAAGTGATCACACGTCTGCTTCACTCGATGTCATCACGGCGTTCGAAGCCATTAGTTTCTCTGAACGCGGGCGCACTAGCTGAAGGTGTTTTTGAAAGCGAGTTGTTTGGCCACGTGCGCGGTGCCTTCACTGACGCCAAGAGCGATCGCGTCGGACGCTTCGAGCTTGCCGACGGCGGCACACTCTTTCTCGACGAGATTGGTAACGTGCCGCTGAATCTACAGGCGAAACTGTTGCGCGTTCTGGAGACAGGCGAATTTGAACGCGTCGGATCTTCGAAGACGCAGAAAGTAAACGTGCGTTTGTTGTCGGCAACGAACGCCGATCTTCATGCGGAAGTTGCACAGGGGCGCTTTCGTCAGGACCTGCTTTTCCGTCTCAACACCGTCGAGATTCGTCTACCGCCACTGCGCGATCGCCTTGAAGACATACCCATCCTCGCCGAGCATTTTCTGAAACTTCATCGCGAACGCTATCGTCGTCCGATCATGGGCTTCACGCCGGAAGCGCTCGATGCGCTGCGCCATCATCTCTGGCCCGGCAACGTGCGCGAACTGGATCATGTTGTCGAACGCGCAGTGTTGATGAGCCCCGGAAACATCGTGACGGCTTTCGATCTCGCGCTCGAAGCAACACCTGACGCGCGTCTATCTGCGCGCCTCGAAGAGATGAGCCTCGAAGATGCGGAACGCCTGCTCATCAAGAAAGCCCTCGCCCGCTTCGAAGGAAACGCCAACCGCGCCGCCGAAGCCCTGGGCTTGAGCCGGAGCGCCTTGTATCGCCGGTTACAAAAATACGGTCTCGGATCGTAGCCACAAAAGGCACATAAAGCACAAAAAGCACAAAAAGAGTCAACCTCACTGTAAAGTCTCTTTTTTGTGCCTCTTGTGCTTTATGTGCCTTTTGTGGCCCTTTTTGTGGCTGCTATTATGTGGCTGTGAGTACGCCCGTTAAGCCGCCGACATCGTTCTCCTCGCTCGATCCCGAACTCAAACGCGGCCGTCTGAAATTCGAAAGACGCATCACGATCCTCGCACTCCTCGCTGGTTTTCCCGCCGTGGCTCTGTCTGCATTGCTGCTCTGGTACGACGGCTACTCCGCCCAGATCCAGTGGACCGTCGACTTGCTGCTGGTCCTGCTGTGGCTCGGCATCGCTTTCAATCTCAAAACGCGGATTGTCCGCCCGCTGCAAACGCTCTCAAACATTCTTGCTGCCATTCGCGAAGGTGACTACTCGATTCGCGGGCGCCGGGCGTTGACAGGTGACGCGCTGGGCGAGGTGATGCTGGAAGTAAACGACCTGGGCCAGACGTTGCGTGAGCAGCGACTCGGCGCGATGGAAGCGACGGCGCTGCTACGCACGGTGATGGCCGAGATCGACGTCGCCGTGTTTGCCTTCGACGGTGAACAGCGGCTCCAGCTCGTGAACCGGTCGGGAGAAAAACTGTTGGCCCAACCCGCAGCCCGGTTGTTAGGTCGAACTGCCGATGAGCTAAGCCTTTCTGCTTGTTTGAATTCATCAGCGGGTTCCGCGCCGCAAACAATGCAGATGATTTTTCCTGGCGGTGTCGGACGTTGGGACATTCGTCGCAGCACGTTTCGTGAAGGCGGACAACAGCATCAGTTGCTCGTGCTCACTGACCTGAGCCAGACGCTTCGTGAAGAAGAGCGTACTGCTTGGCAGCGTCTATTACGTGTGTTGGGCCATGAACTCAACAACTCGCTCGCGCCGATCAAATCGGTTGCCGGAAGCCTGGCGGATTTGATGGGAAGGGAACCGGAGCCGCCCGACTGGCGCGACGACATGCATCGTGGTCTCGCGGTGATTTCGTCGAGAGCAGATTCGCTTGCACGCTTCGTCGAGTCGTATTCAAAACTCGCGCGCCTGCCGCCGCCGCGACTCGAGCCGTTAAAGATCGGCGCACTCGTGTCGCGGGTGGCGAATTTGGAACAGCGACTACACGTGAATGTTGTTGCTGGTCCTGATCTGGTGGTCCGTGGTGACGACGTCCAGCTCGAGCAGTTGCTAATCAACCTTGTGCGCAATGCGGTCGATGCGTCGATGGAAACGCGCGGTAGCGTCGATGTTGGGTGGCAGCAAAAGAACGGGCAGGTGGAAGTGTGGGTGCGTGACGAAGGTCCGGGACTCGCGAATACGGCGAATCTGTTCGTGCCGTTTTTTACGACGAAGGCGCAGGGCTCGGGAATCGGGTTGGTGTTATCGCGGCAGATTGCCGAAGCGCATGGTGGGACATTGACGCTCGAGAACAGGCAACAATTCCGCGGGTGCGAAGCGCGCCTGAGATTACCGTTATAGTTAGACAGGATTTACAGGATGAACAAGATGAATCCTGTAAATCATGTACATCTTGGAAAATCCTGTCTAACGTTTACTGCTGAACCTATAGATCGTCGTGGATTTGTAAGTCGCGCCCTTCTTCAACGTCGTCGTGGGGAACGATGGTTGATTAGGTGAGTCGGGATAGTGTTGGGTCTCGAAGCAGAAACCCGAGCGGCGCGGATAGGGTTTCCCGGCCTTACCCGTCAGCGTCCCATCAAGAAAATTTCCAGTATAAAACTGCACGCCCGGTTCGGTGGTCCAGACCTGCATGACGCGACCGCTTGTCGGTTCATAAGCCGTTGCCGCGAGTCGCATCACGCCCATTCGTCCATTGATCACCCACGTGTGATCGTATCCACTACCGAATTTCAGTTGCTCGTCGTCCTGGTTGATCCGCTCGCCAATCGCGTGCGCGGTGAGAAAGTCGAACGGTGTACCTGAAACTTTTCTCAAATCACCGAGCGGAATCGATCCGGCGTCAGTCGGCACAAAACGATTGGCGTTGATCGTGACACGGGTGTTGAGAATGTCGCCATTGCCTTCGCCCGCGAGATTGAAATACGAGTGATGCGTTAGGTTTGTGACCGTGTCTTTATCGGTCGTAGCTGAATAATCGATCTTGAGTTCGTTGTTGTTCGTGAGTGTATAGACCACCGTCACGGTGAGATTTCCCGGATAACCTTCTTCGCCGTCTTTGCTCAAGTAACTAAGAGAAAGTGCTGGTCCGGATCTCGTCTTCATTTCTTTGCCGGTCCAGACGACTTTGTCGAAACCCTTGATGCCGCCGTGGAGATGGTTCTCACCGTTATTGACCGCGAGTTTGTACTCGACTCCGTTCAACGTGAAACGTCCCTTGGCAATACGATTGCCGTAACGGCCGATGAGTGCGCCGAAGTACGGGCCCGGCTTTAAATAACTGTCGAGATCCTTGAAGCCGAGCGCCACGTCGTCAAACTTTCCGTTACGATCGGGGACTTTTAACGAGACGACGATGCCACCGTAATTGGTGATCGTCGCCTCGACACCGTGCGTGTTACGGAGCGTGTAGAGATCGACGTTTTCGCCCGCGTCGGTTTTGCCAAAGCTCTGTTTGGTGATGGTGCCCTGAGCCTGAGCAACCAACACGACCGCCAACAACCACAATACGGCAACAAGAACTCTCGATGTTCTTCTCATTCGTTTCTCCATTAACGCGTGCTACTCTCACGCATCAGCGCGATTTGTCGTCGATTCCGGCGCTCGGTGAAGATTTGATCCGCCATCACGCCGATCAAGATCACAGCTCCCATCACTGCAAAATCCAGCGAGCTGGGAATACCGAGCAGGTTAACCAGATTGCGTAGAACCTGAAGCAGGGCAGTACCGATTAGTACGCCGACTACCGAGCCCTCACCGCCGCGCAACGAGCATCCGCCGAGCACCGCCGCGGCGATTCCGTAGAGTTCGTAAGCATTGCCGTGATTCGCGGGCGATACGGAGTTTGTGTAAAAGGCGAAGATCACTCCTGAGATTGCTGTCAGCGCTCCCGAGATCACATAAGTAAGTGTGATGATCCACTTCGTATTGATACCGGCATAGCGTGCTGCTTCTGCGTTGCGACCGGTTGCGAACAGGTAACGTCCGTAGACCGAGCGATGCAGCACCACCCACGTAATCGCGGCAATGATCAGAAGGAGCAAAAACGGCATCGGTATCTTCAAGAAGTTTCCATTCGCGAGAAAGCGAAGGAAGTCGAGTCCCGCAACCGTTCCGAATCCCTTTGTCTCGTCGTTCGTGATGAACCGAGCGAGGCCGCGGTAAAACAGCAGGCCACACAGCGTCACGATGAAGGGCTGCATGTTCAGACGCGTGATGAGCAACCCGTGGCCAAACGTCAGCGCCATCGCGATCCCGATACAGGCGAGCACTGCCAGGGCAACGCCGATGTGCCACTCAGTCAGCATCATGGACAAGAGGACACCGAGCAGAGCCATCATCGAACCCACCGAGAGTTCGATGCCGCCGGTGATGATCACCAAACCCAATCCGATGCTGAAGATACCAAACGCACCAATCTGCCGCGCGAGATTCTGGAGATTAATCGCGAGCAGAAAATTTGGGTTGATGACCGAGACGATAATGCAGAGAACGATTAGCAGGACAAAAATGCCAAGCTCTTTTTTCATAAGCCCTCTCTAGCCACGAAAAAGCACAAAAATCACAAAAGGAGTTTCTTGAGTTGAAATTCGTTTGACCCCGAGAGATTCATCAAATGCTATTTTGTGCCTTTTGTGTTTTATGTGCCTTTTCTGGCTGCTTTTTGTGGCTCTATCCATCGGTGCCGGTGGCGAGACGCATGACGGCTTCTTCACTGAATTGAGCGCGTTCGAGAATTCCGGTTAGCCGTCCTTCGTGCATAACTGCGATGCGATCGCTGATTCCGAGCACCTCTTCCATCTCACTGCTGATGACGATCACTGATACGCCTTCGCTTGCAAGCTTGCGGATGAGTTGATAAATCTCGGCTTTGGCGCCGACGTCGATCCCGCGCGTCGGTTCGTCAAAAATCAGAACTCGCGGAGAGAACGTCAGCCACTTCGCCAGCACCACCTTCTGCTGGTTGCCGCCACTGAGATTTGCAGCCCGCATCTCAGGCGTCGGCGTTTTGATATTGATTGCCTTGACAGCTTCACGGGCCGCGTTTGCTTCCTTTGCCCGATTGATGATCTTTGCCGATGAATAACTCTCGAGATTTGGTAGCGAGATATTTTCACGCACGTTGAAGTCGACGATCAGTCCTGTTAGCCGCCGGTCTTCCGGTACGAGGTAGATGCCGTGTGTGATGGCGTCGTGAGGGCCCGTGATTTTCAGTGGTTGGCCGTTGAGTACGACTTCCGTGTCAAACGATTCTTCGACCCCGAAGATTGCTCGTGCAACTTCCGAACGTCCCGCTCCCACCAGTCCGGCAAATCCAAGCACTTCACCCTTGCCAACGTTGAAAGAGATGGTGTGATTCGGGTACCTAATCGTTCGCAAACGGCGTACTTCAAAACCGCGTTCGCGCGTTCCCGCTCCATTACCCGCAGCGCTCTTGAAGAAGTCTTTGAGATCGCGGCCGACCATCATCCGGACCATTCGTTCGTGAGTGATCTCAGCGCCTTGCAGCTCGCCCGCGTTTTTCCCATCGCGAAGCACGACCGCGCGATCGGCAGTCTCCTCAACTTCATGCATGCGATGTGAGATGTAGATGATACTTACGTTATGAGTCTTGAGATCTTTGACGATTTCAAGCAGCCGCCGCGTTTCAGTTAACGTGAGACTCGACGTCGGCTCGTCCATGATGATGATCCGGGCGCCGGCGCTGAGCGCTCGCGCAATCTCGACGAGCTGCTGCTGCGCCAGTGAGAGCTGGGCCAACGGAGTGCGACTGGAAACGTCCATGCCGAGCCGGCGCAGAATCTCGTCAGACTCACGATAGATGCGTTTGCGATCGATGAGCTTCAGGAACCCGCCGAAGGTTGGTTCGCGACGTAGAAAAATGTTGGCGCCGACATCGAGATTGTCGAGCACGCTGAGCTCCTGATGAATAAACTCGATGCCGAGTGCACTGGCTTCACTCGGTGAACGTATTTCGACCGGCTGACCGTTGATCTTGATCGTGCCGGTATCGCGCGAAATGGCGCCCCCGAGAATCTTCATCAACGTCGATTTTCCCGCGCCGTTTTCACCAATCAGCGCCACGTTCTCGCCGGTACCGACTGTCAGACTAACGTTGTCGAGCGCAACAACCCCTGGGAATCGTTTGCTGATTCCCGCCATCTCGAGGATTGGTGGATTAGGTGTCACCAGTTCTCTGTATTCTCTGCCACGCGATTCTAGCCACGGCCACGGAGTGCGTTGAGCTTCTTAGTGAATTCCTCTACTTCGGCTTTCTTAATCGCGAGCGTGGGAACGAAGATCTGCTTGCTTGCAGGGATCTGCGATTTGTCGCCGTTCAGGACTTTCGACATCAGTTCCATCGAGCGATAACCAAATTCGAATGGTTGTTGCACGACGGTGGCGTAAATCGCACCGTCCTTGACGCCGCTCAGCGTCTCATCTTCTTCGTCAAACGACACAATCTTTATCTTATCGACTTTATTTGCTTCTTTGACGGCGGCAAGAATCGCCGGCCCGTTGTAGGACCACAACCCGACCATTCCGGCAATGTCAGGATTGTTCACAATAGTGTCAGAAGCGTTTGACTTTGCGCGCACGCGATCCGTGTTGTCGGTGCGGGTGTCAATAATCGTGATGTTCGATCCCTCGAGCGCTTCCTTCAAACCCTGAAAACGTTGCCGTGCATTGGCGGCGTCGAGTGTGCCGACGAAGACCATCACTTTACCGCCCTGTGGCAACGCTTCTTTGAGAAGCTGACCAGCCTGGCGGCCCGCGGCGACGTTGTCGGTGCCGATATAACACATGCGGTTGCTGTCCGGCGCATCACTATCCTGCGTCACTACCAATGCCTGCTCCGCAACTCGGTTAAGCATTCCGGTCTGGTTTTTTGGGTCAACAGGACTGATGGCGATGCCCTTCACGCCGTTTGCCAGCAGGTCGTCGATGATGCTCTGTTGTTCCGCGGCCGTACCGCCGGCAGGAATTCTGAAATCGACTTGGATGTCCGGTATCTCTTTCGCAGCTTTTTCCGTTCCTTTACGGGCGATGGTCCAGAACTCGGATGCATTATTGGTCACGAAAGCGAGCTTGTGCTTCGTTCCGGCGCTGCCGCCGGCAGTATTTGTGCCGGAAGGCGACGGCTGGCAGGCAGCGAAAATCAACGGGAGTAACAGCGCGCAAACACAGGCGGAGATCAGTCGAATGGATTTTTCAGGTCGCATTGGGTTCCTCGATACTTAGTTTGGGTTGTTCGCAAAAGATGTTTACCACAAAGGCTCCGAGACACAAAGCACTTATTAAGCCCTTATACGTGTTGTTTTTGTGGCGTTAGCTCTGTGGTGGTTGAGATTTGGGGCTTCGAGTGGTACAAGATCAGTGTTCCCTCCTTGTTGTCGACCAAGAACCCCCGGATATGAGTAGCTGTTGCGCACCCGCGTACAGGTGCGAACGAACGAGCATGGGAGGAAGGAACTATGGTTAAGAAGACGTTGTTGTTGACATTGCTAGGTTTTTCCCTGGCAATCAGCAGCTTTTGGGTACTGAGAGCCCAGGATCCCACAACACCAAAACCCCAAACAACGAAACCGGAAACACAAACACCCGAAACAACGAAGATGAAGCCGCAAACACCGGCTACTACGTCGTCGCAGGTTGATCTTTCAGGGACCTACGCAGGTACTTTCAACTGTGAGGATGCTGGTCTTGTTGGCGACACCACCCTCACCATAACTGGAAACGAATTCACGACATCAGACGGCAGAACTGGGCGGATCATAGCGTCGAAGTCGAGCGGCTATACCGCCGTTGCTCTTCAAGTCAACGCTGCCGATCCGAGCGCAGCCGCTACGTCGAAGGTCATTTCGCTGCGTGGTAAGAAAAGCGGTAACAAGTTGACGCTGAGTCCGGTTACAGGATCAAGATGAAGTGCACTTTCATGCCGGGGAAAAGTGTAGCGAAGACAAAGACTAAGCAAGCGACACCAGCGGCAACAGGAACGGAGGTCGCGAGCCCGGCCGCGATGCCGGCTCAAACTCCGTCGCCGAGTCCTCAGGCGAGCCCGAGTCCTGAGCCGAATCCGAGTCCCGAGCCGAATCCAAGTCCGGGGGCGAGCCCAACGCCAAGTGGAAGTCCGAGACCGAGACCAACTCCGGCGCCAAGCCCTTCGCCTGGTGAGCCGACGCCCACTCCGACGCCAAGTCCAAGCCCAAGTCCTGGCCCACGAATCGGCTAAGTCAGGGCCAGAAAACCGAAAGTCACAAAAGGTTGAGCCGAAGGGTTCAGCTTTTGTGACTTTTGCGCCTTTTTGTGGCATCTTCCATCCAGATGAAACAAAAGATACGCATTGCAGCCGGACAAGGCTTTTGGGGAGATCTCCCTGACGCACCTGTGCGCCAGGTTGAAGGCGGACCGATCGACTATCTGATGCTCGACTATCTTGCGGAAGTAACGATGTCGATCATGCAGAAACAGAAAGCACGCGATCCAAATGCTGGTTATGCAAAAGATTTCGTGCCTCTAATGCGCCGCATACTGCCGGCCTGTGTCGAGCGGGGAATCAAAGTCACGGCGAATGCAGGTGGCGTCAATGTCCGTGGCTGCGCGGACGCCGTAATCCAGGTTGCGCAGGAGCTTGGATTGGCGGGCAAAGTCCGCATCGGAATCGTTACCGGCGACGACATCATGGCGCGACTCGATGAACTACTCGCGCGTGGCATCGAGTTACGCAACATGGATACTGGCGAGCCCTTGTCGACGGTCCGCGACAGAATCCAGAGTGCGAATGCATACCTCGGCGCCGCGCCGATCGTTGAGGCGTTGAATCAGGGATCGCAGATCGTGATTACGGGTCGCGCCACAGACACGGGGTTGACTCTTGCGCCGCTGATGCACGAGTTCGGGTGGGCCGCCGACGACTGGAATCGTCTTGCAGCCGGAACAATCGCGGGTCACATCATCGAGTGCGGTGCGCAGGCTTCGGGTGGAAACTGCCAGTACGAGTGGCGAAGCATTCCAAATCTCGCCGATGTAGGATTTCCGATTGTCGAGGCTTCGCCGGACGGAAGTTTTGTGATCACGAAACACGAACGAACCGGCGGTTGGATCATCATTCCTTCTATTAAGGAGCAGCTCGTCTACGAGATGGGTGATCCTCACGAGTATATCACACCGGATTGCGTCGCTGATTTCACGACGATTCGACTCGAGTACGAAGGTAGAGATCGTGTTCGCGTCTTCGGTATCGAGGGACGACCAGCGACTGAGTTTCTCAAAGTCTCAATCAGTTACTCTGCCGGCTTCAAAGCGGTGGGAACGTTGGTTTATGCCTGGCCCGATGCTTACGACAAGGCACAGGCTGCGGATCGCATACTGCGGGCGCGACTCGATCGACTCGGGCTGAAGTTTGAGCAGGTGTTGACGGAATTCGTGGGCGTTAGTGCGACGCATGGACCGCTCGCAGGACGACCCGGCGCGGACATTCCTGAAGTGCAACTGCGCGTCGGTGTACGCGGGCAGGATCGGAGTGCCGTGGAAAGATTTACGAAGGAGATTGCGCCACTGATCCTCACTGGTCCGCCGGCAGTTACGGGCTTCGCCGGAGGACGTCCGAAAGTCGAGGAAATCGTTGCTTACTGGCCCGCTCTGATTCCAAAAGAAGAAATTACGCCCAAGGTAGAGGTGCTTGATACGTGAAAGTACAACTGACAAGACTGGCTCACGCGCGTTCGGGTGATAAAGGCGACACTGCGAACGTCGGCTTGATTGCCCTCAGCGATGAGTTGTATCCGATTCTCGTTCGCGAGGTTACGGCTGAGCGTGTGAAGCAACACTTCAAAGGCGTCTGCCATGGCGAGGTCGAACGGTTTGAGTTGCCGAATCTCGGGGCGTTGAATTTTCTGTTGCACGAGAGTCTGGGTGGTGGCGGCACTTTGTCGCTGATGACGGATGCGCAGGGGAAGACGTTTTCGACAGCATTGCTGCGGATGGAGGTCGAGGTCACAGAGCAGGAGGCCGCGGATCTGCACGGATGAGTACGGATTTCCCAAATGACACCGTCGTACTTTATTCCGTTGAGGGTGCGGTCGCGCGTATCACGCTTAACCGGCCGGAAAAGCGGAATGCGCTCAACGATGCGGTTATCGCGGGGCTGAATCACGCACTCAAGAGTGCGGCGGCGGACAAAAACGTCAGAGTTGTTGTGATCTCGGGAGCAGGGAAGGACTTCTGCTCGGGCGCAGATCTATCGGCGCTTCAGAAGATCGCGGGAGCTTCAGTTGCCGAAAACGCCGAAGATGCTCGCTCGCTGCTGGAACTTTTCTTATTAATACGCCAGCTTCAGGTGCCGGTCGTGGCGGCTGTGACGGGAAGAGCGCTCGCGGGCGGATGTGGTTTAGCGACTGCGTGTGATCTCGTTCTCGCGTCTGCGTCAGCACGTTTTGGGTATCCAGAAGTAAAGATCGGGTTTGTGCCGGCGATGGTCATGGCGATCTTGCGGCGCAACGTGTCAGAGAAACGCGCGTTCGAATTGATCACGCGCGGAGCCGAGATAAGCGCAGACCAGGCGCGAGAGTTTGGACTCGTGAACCAGGTGTTTGCGGATGAGAGTTTCGAAGCGGATGTAAAAACATATGTGAGCGAGTTTGAGAAGATGAGTTTATCGGCGATGGGCCTCACGAAAACTCTCCTGTATCAGATGGATGGACTCGCATTTACCGAAGCACTCGAAACCGGCGCTGAC
>Ga0207647_10001727_pt1 | contig 16750 bp, 20 predicted proteins | sample KBSCornC2_FD_184295 | JGI IMG/M metagenome (GOLD analysis project Ga0207647, IMG submission 184295) | Corn rhizosphere microbial communities from Kellogg Biological Station, Michigan, USA - C2 (SPAdes) (version 2) | ecosystem: Host-associated > Plants > Roots > Rhizosphere ...
TAGAGCAACGGCCTTCTAAGCCGTAGGTCACACGTTCGAATCGTGTAGGGCGGGCCAGTCGAATCAATGGGTTGGCTTAATCTGTAAGCCTGTCCCCAATCCTTAAAAAATTCCGTGCAGGTGCCGTGTAGGTGTTCGCGATCAATGCAGATCCAGACTGATCCATGTCAGAAGGGTCGTTTAAAAGCGATTGATGGCGCCGTGGGCTGGTGTGGGAAGCTGCTGCAGCTGTGTGTCTGATTAGCCTGGGATATGGCACGATATTGACGGTGCGCCGCCGGAGATATAACAGAACCGGCGACCCGTTGACGATGGTAACTTGGCAAGAGTTCAGTAGCAGCGACTTTCGTACGCAATTGATCAGCTATCCGCTGGATGAGTCGGATCGCACGGTCAAACAGATTCTCGAGGATCTAAACAGCCAATGTGCACCCGAAAAGCGCGAGGCGGCTCTTGCGTACTGGCGGCAGGTTTTCGATTACGTCGTAGAACTGAGTATGTGAAACTTCCGGATGCGCGTGTCGAGGCCGATCTTGCATATAGTCGGGCGCCGAGGGAGTTCAAGGGACTAGGGCAGCGCAAGCGGCGAGAGCGACTCGCGGAGCTCGAGTACTTATACGATCGACATATCGTGGGACCTGCTGTTCTGGATTAGGAACCAATTGGCGCGGAAGGCGATGAGGCTGGCGAAACGCATCACGAAAAGAGCCCACACTGGCGTCGTCCGCATTTCAAGATGCAGCCGCACGGCCCTCAATCGTCGCTACGAAAGGTCATTTTTGTCGGGCCGACGATCGTGCGTTCCGACAGGCTTACGTTCTAATCCTTTTCGGGACGGGATGTCGTGAGTTGGTTCGGCTTGCGGGGCCACCTTGTGTATGATTCCGACTGCTATCTGACGAACGAACGAACGAACGAACGAGCGAGCGCATTTATGTACAAAGCCGTAGCCTTTGTCGTGATCGGAGTCGGTTTTTTGATCGCAGCGGCGATAAACGTCCAACTGACGCGCGAATTCATGCGGACGTCGATCATGGTGCCCGGCGAAGTGGTGAAGTTGAACGCGGGCGGGTATCACCCGGAAATCGAGTTCGTGACGAAGGCCGGGGAACATGTCTCGTATCCGCAGGGCGGGATCGTGTCGAAAATGGCTGTCGGCGATCGACCGCAGGTGCGTTATCTCGCCGAAAATCCGATTCCGACAGCGAGAATCGATCGATTCGATGCGATCTGGGGGAATGTGGTCTTTTTCGCTGTCTTCGGATTGGGCTTCATCGTTTGTGGGTTGATCAACCTTCCGTCACGACAATAACCAGATCACTGGGGCGCGGGCATGTCATTTCTGAGACTGAGCAAGTGGACCTATAACACCGGGGCAGGTGGTGGTCTGAGTGTTGAGATCGTTACGGCAACGGGCGGCACGATCGTGCTGACTGACCCTGAGAAGCGCGATCAGAGCTTCTACTACGGTGGCGTTGGCATCGGAATCGGCGCAGGCTTCAAGATCCCGAAAATCAAATTGCCGAAGCTCTCGATACCGGAAATCAAATTGCCGCCGATCCGGGGCCGAAGCGTCGGGGCGGCTGGCTCCACGTTGGACTTCCCGAGTTACGGCAGCATCTACATGACTAGCGCATTTCGCGGTACAGAGCTGTCACGATCGGATTTTCAGGGTGGAACGATTTATGTCGACGGGTCGCTGTCAGCGCTTTATGGTTGGGCAGGTGATGCAATGTTGCTTGGCATGAACCCCGCATTGATGGCAGCCGGGCTATCAAACCCCGGCTTCAGCTGGTTGCTCACACGAGCAATTTCCGAGGCGCCAGCTGTATTGTTCATGCGTGGGCAGACTGTGGGTTTCCAAGCGGGAGGCAGTATCGGGATTCTTGCCGGGTATGTTCACTGAGCTAAACCAGCGGTTGCATTCCAGGGCGCGGCGTGCATCGCAAAAGCTCTTTGCCGCTCTCGGCCGACAACACGACCAGTTGAACGTAGCTGTTTGAATGGGCGTACGGGCCGAAGAACTGGCCCATGATCAACGAGAACCGATACAGGCTGACGTCTCTTGTCGTGGCCTCCGAGAATGAAAGCAGGATTTCCACGCCGCGAACAAATGACGGGAACTGGTTGTCGAGAGACATCCACCTGATCGCCGGCTTGTAGTCGAGGGATACGATGGCGTCGATGCAACGTTGAGCAACCACGCTGGAACGCGGGGCATGCTGTCGGAGAAAGTCCTTCAAGGCCGGCAATCCGGATCGCGTCAAATCGAGCGGGTGAGGTGCCAAGGTCGACAGGACGCGCCATAAAGCTCCGTGTCCACGCGGCAGGGATGCCGGCAAGGTTGGCCGTGAAAGAAGGGTAATGGGGCAAGCAAGCGCTGAGCCTTCGTACAGAAGATCGCTATCTGGCGCGCCGATTTGCAAGCGCGATGGCAACTCTCCGTTTGTTGCTAGCACGTCAACGTCGACCTGTGGATGTTGCGGATTCGCAGGATGACCGTTTAAATTCAGCAATGTCAGTAATGGTGTTGCAAGTGCAGCGCTTGGCGCAGCTTCCGGATCTCGGCCGGCGACCCAGTACACGGTGGAGGGCTCCGGGGACTGAGTGTGACTAAACGCGCGAAACGGCAATACTCGAGTTCTGGAGGTCGGGCGCTCGACAGCAGGCACCTTGTCCTTCTCTGATTCCGTTCGATCACCCAGGTACACGCCTTCGATCGAATAGACGCTGAGCGGGACTCCAGTCGCCAACGGAATCGGGACGATGGGATAGGCCGCATCACTGCTGGTTAGCTGGATCGGGATTGCCGCGCGTTCGAACAGATTGACGACGGGTGTACAGAACAGCCGGAACGCGCTTGTGCGTAGCGTTGTCAGGATCTGAGCAGCGACAGAATCGCTGGGCGTACCTTGCACAGCAACGTGGAGCGTTAGGCGCTGCGCTTCGGCGGCGCGTGCAGTGCGGCGGATTCGACCCAGATCGACGTCGACGAAATCGAATTTTTCCGGATAGGCGAAATACTCTGTCAGGCTCTGGAAAGACCGTGAGCTGGTCGGTTTTTCGTCGGGCAATAGATGCTCGTCGTTGCCAAAACCTACTGCCTCGACGGGGACTTTCGACAAGCTGATCCAGCGCCCGCTGTCGTCAACTTCCACATACGCACTCGACGCACGAAGCAGCAGCGCATCGGTCAGTGCAACGACCAATGGCCGGTCTCCAGCCAGATGTAAGCGAATAGGGCCGGACGGGATTGCGTCGTCGAAGAACTGGGATGCCGCCTCGCTCGCAAAGCTAATCGAAATGATGCCAGTGACTTCTGCGGGAATGCGTGCGGATGCGGGCGCGAGCGTAGCAGGCGAATAACGTGCCGAATGAATGCGCAACGGCGACAACGCCACGTCGTATACGGTTCGAAATCGACAGGGTGCCGCGTTGGCGTCAAGCATCGTGCCGCGTGCAATGGTGATCGGTTCGGTCAGCTGGCCAAACATGGTCGACGGATCGAACGAGGCGAGCGCGCATGATGGAACGGTGCGCAGGTACTGCGGATAGGCCACTTCGAGAAGGGCTTCGGTGAATTGCGGATAGTCGTCGTCGAGTTTCGCATCGATGCGTGCAGCCAGCAGTGCGAATGTCTGCAACATTCGATCGACATGCAGGTCCTCGACGTGAGCGCCGGAAATGCCGAGGCGAGCCGCGATCTTGGGAAAGCGCCGGGAGAATTGCGCCAGATGACGGACCAGTATCCCAACTTCGCGTTCGTAATGTGACAGCAGATGGTCCATTTGCTACGAAAGTTCAATAGTCCACACTATTCCCGGCCCTATTTTTTCAGAGTCGAGATCTGGTTCAAACGCCGCTCAGCCATATTAGAATGGCTCCGCCGACAAAAAACAGCCCCTCCTGAGAGATTCCGAGGCTACATATGCAAATGTCAGAAATTGCGAGCTTCTTCCAGCTCCAGAGCAATCGCCTGTTTACGATCGAAACGCCATTGAAAGGTCGATCGGATTTGGTGCTCGTTGACTTCCATTGTACCGAGGGGTTATCTCAGAATTTCGAGACCCACGTTCGACTCGCGTCTCAAGATAAGAACATCGAACTGAAAAAGTTGATCGGTCAGCCGGTGACGATTACCTTGCAGTTGACCGATGCGCTCGCCAGTTCCGAAGAGCGCTATTTCCACGGATATGTTGCAGCGTTTTCGCATCTCGACACCGATGGCGGTTTTGCGATGTATAGCGCGACGATTCTGCCGTGGCTCTGGATGCTCTCTCGTCGACAGGACATCCGGATCTTCCAGGAAGAGAACACCGAGGCGATCCTCTCACGTGTCTTCCGGGAGTATGGAAAGCTCGCGTCGTTCGAGTTCCGTCTGTCGAAGGGAACGACGAATCGCAGCTATTGCACTCAGTACCGAGAGACGGACCTTGCGTTTGTCGAACGGCTGATGCGAGAGGATGGCCTGTTCTACTACTTCGAGCACGCTAAGGACGGGCATAAGCTGATCATCGCGGATAACTCGGTGACGGCCAAGCCGATCGACGGGCGCAGTCCGTCATTACAGTACAACCAGGACGAGCCGCTCGATAATCTGGCCGTCGTCACGTCGTTTCAGGCGCAACGTCACCTTGCCCCTAGCACGGTGGGATTGAAGACCTTCGACTACAAGATCCCTCAGGCACGGCGATTCGCTTCGGGCGGGACAGAGGTCAACCAAGGCGAGGTGCCTTCCTACGAAATCTACGACTATCTTGGGGAACATGGCTTTGCCGATAGCGATCGGGGTGAGGAACTCACGCGCTTCCGAACAGAGGCGCTCGCCGCGCACAGCAAGACGTTCTCCGGGGTGACAACTAGTCGGCGGATGATGCCGTGCCGATACTTCGAGCTGGACGACCACTACGATCATGGGAGTACTAAACTGGAAGACCGCCAGTTTCTGTTGCTGACTGTATCGCACACCGGCACGAACAACTATGAGCCCGGCGAGGGAAGTTCGGCGTACTCATGTAGCTTTACCTGCATTCGGAAGAAGATTCCGTACCGTCCGGCGTTCGAGGGCGAGCGTCCGACGATCGTCGGGCCGCAGACGGCGATTGTCGTCGGCCCGAAAGGCGAGGAGATTTATACCGATAGCCTGGGCCGCGTGAAGGTCCAGTTCCATTGGGATCGCCTCGGCAAGCGCGATCAAGGCAGCTCATGCTGGGTGCGCGTGAGTCAGCCGTGGGCGGGTAGCGGGTTCGGCATGGTTCAGATTCCGCGAATCGGGGACGAAGTGGTCGTGAGTTTTCTTGACGGAAATCCGGACCGTCCGCTGGTAACGTCGCGCGTCTACAACTCGCAAAACATGCCGCCTTGGGAACTTCCGGCCAACGCGACGCAGAGCGGGATTCTCACGCGCTCGACCAAGACCGGTAACGTCAATACCGCCAATGCAATTCGGTTCGAGGACAAGAAGGGCGCGGAAGAGGTGTGGCTGCATGCCGAGAAGGATCAGCGCATCGAGGTCGAGCACGACGAGTCGCACTGGGTCGGCAATGATCGTCGCAAGAATATCGATCACGATGAGACGGTTCATGTCGGCCACGATCGGACCGAGACGGTCGATAACAACGAGACCATCCATATCGGCGTGGATCGGACGGAAACCGTTGGCAATAACGAAACACTGACGGTCGGCGGCAATCGGAATGAAACGATCCAGGGGATGGAGAACCTGTTGATCGCATTGACGTCGACGGAGACGGTGGGGCTCGCAAAGGCGCTGACCGTGGGTGGTGGCTATCAGGTGACGGTGGCCGGCGCAGTCAACACGTCGGCGGGGCTCGCCAGTGCCGAAGAAGTGGGGTTGTCGAAGACCACGATGGTCGGCAAGACGTACACGATCACGGCTGGCGACCGGATCGAGTTGAAGACCGGTAGCTCGGTGCTCATCATGGAGAGCAACGGACACATCACGCTGCGCGGCACGCAACTGTTGATCGAGGGCTCTGGGCCGGTGCAGATTAACGGCAAGGATGTCGACGTCAACTGACGGGAGCGGCGATGGAGTTCTCCAATCACACGCCTTTCCCGGCATTGGCGTTCGAATCGTTTGCGCCGGACGGCGAATCCTTCCATACCGTTGTATTGCGGCAGACTTTCGAATTGCGCAATGGCTCATTGGTGCTGGCGCAGAAGCAGACGCCGCTCGCGACATCAGATCGCTTCCACGGCGAGCCGAATCAGTCCAGCGTGGCAGAGGAAAGCGATCTCGCGCCATATAAACCGCTTTGCGACGTACTGATCAACGGGACGGCCTACGCGCCGCAGGGGCGATCGGTGCCGCGCTTCATGGCGGGTGTTCGAATTGTATCGGCGCCCATGCAATCCGAAGACGACGCGGGTGTGCCGACGACGAAAGTCTTGCTAGATCGCAGGCTGTCCGTGACAGGCCAAAGGTACTTTGCTCGGCGGTCGATGCTTGGTCGAAGCATGAATCGACTCGTGAAGATCGCGTCGCTCGGTATCGTGCGTCCCGTCGACTGGTGGCTGACGTCGCCCGAGCCAATCGCAGCGCTGCCTATGCGTTACGAATACGCGTGGGGCGGGCAGTGTCGGGTCGACGCGCAGGATCAGGCTGCGAAACGCGTGCCTAAGGCATTTCGGCTCAATGACAAACAGCTGGCTGCACATCCCGATCAAGACAGCGTTCCGGTGGCGCATACGGCCTGCGAAGACAATCCGGTCGGTCTGGGGTTTGCTGAGCGTTGGTTCCTTACCGCGACGAAGCAGCAAAAGGTCGCTGCGCCGCAGATCGAAGCCAGCAGTGAACCCATCTCGATACAAGCATGGCTAGCAGCTTCGAATGGGCAGCAGCATCCGTCGCTGCATCCGGTCGGCTTCGGTATCGTCGGGAAAGCGTGGGCATCGAGGCGTGAGCTTGCTGGCACCTACGATGACCAGTGGCTCGCTGAGCGCCATCCGGGCTTACCAGACGACTTTCAGTTCAGGTACTGGAACGGCGCGCATCCGCTGATGCAAGTGCCGCACCTGAAGGGTAACGAGACGATCGTGCTGACGAATCTTGTTCCCGCCGGCACGCCCGGATCGATCGTCGACGAGCGGGGCAATACGGTCCTGCGCATCGCCTTGCCAGGACATCTACTAATGGGATGGGTCTACACCGACCAGTTGCTCAAGTTCGCGCCGCTGCTGCTCGATACGCTGTCTGTCGACGTGTCGGATGCGGTGAAGCCCGTGGTGACGTTGGTGTGGCGTGCGACGCTGATGAAGTCCGTGCGTGCGCAGCGCTTTGAGGCAAGGTTTGTGAATCATGCCGACTTGGAACGACTTGCTTCAGGTTCACCGGTAACTTCGATTGGATCAACGGGAGCGCAACATGGCTGAACCGTTGGGGATTACCGTTACCGGTGACGCGGGCGATGTTTTCCGTGAGCACTTCAACATCCAGAGTGTCGAGCAGGCCCGCGACGCGGTGAAGAATCTGGATGCGCTATGGAACACACCGAATCCGTGGAGCCACCGTTCCGACTTGCGGGATATATTTGACGAGGCGGGGAAGTCAGTTCAAAGGCGCTTTGAAACTGGCGTCTATAAGCCGCAGGATAAGGCGCAACCGTCCGATCATTTCTCCACGGGCAATCGGATTGCATCGAGACAGGACGGGAGCTTCAACGCCGTCAGTAGCACGCCTGATGTCTGCAAGACGCCGATGGGTAGTTCGACGCCGCCGGTGCCCTATCAGGTCATCTCGGATCTCAGCGGCTCATCGGGCATCGTGCCAAGCGTGCGATTCAACGGAAAGCCGGCGTACGTGCTCGATCAGAGCGTGGTCCCGACATGTACCGGCGACGAAGCTGGCTCAGCAGATGGGGTGCGCTCCGGTACCGTGGGAGGCGAGACCAAGCCGACGAAGGGAAGCACGACGGTTCGCGCGGGCGGCCATCCGGTTATTCGTGACGGTGATCCGTGCACGATGAATTCCGGCAACTGTACGGGCACCTACGTAACCGCTCCGGCGCCGGGAAGCTCGGTGGATGCGAGCGGGAACGTCGTGGGGGATGCTAATCCGCCGCCCCAGAAGGGCCTCATGCATCAGGTCGGCGGGTTCTTTAAGGGGGCCGGTGGCGCGGTGTGGGATATGGGCAAGGGCTTGGTCGGATTAGGAGTCGGGGCAGCCAAGTTATCGCCCTTGTCCCAGGCTGCGGAAGGCATGTCCGACCTGACGGGGCTGTACGACTATCACGGTTACTCGCAAACGCTGGACTCTGCCGGAAAGACGGCGCATGCGATCTATGATCATCCGGGCGCGATCGTTGATGGCATCACCAAGCCGTATATGGAGGCGTGGAGCCAAGGCAACTATGGCGAGGCGCTGGGGCGCGGCGCGGTCGACATCGGCGGATTGTTTGTTGGCGGAGTTGGTGCAGCCGGCAAGGTCGGAGAAGTGGGGAATGTGGCAGGCAAGGTTGGCGAGGCGGTGAATGTTGCCGGAAAGGCAGGCGAGCTTGCTGACGTTGCAAATGTCGCGGGAAAAACGGGAGAGGTTGCGAACGCGGCTGGGAAGACTGGCGAGGTTGCCGAGGCGGCCGGCCAAGCAGGCAAGGCCTCTGACATTGGCGGTGCGGCGGCGAAGGGAGGCGAGACAACCGAGGCGACCGCTGACGCAGCGAAGGCCGCAGGGGAGGCCAACGCAAAACCTGCGGGAGACGGACTGAAAGTCCAAGCCACGCCTAAGAGGCCGTCTTGGAGGCAGAGTGAGAAGGATGTAGGTAAGAAGCTCGGGCAAGGATACAAAGAACAAAGGTCCTTCAAGGACGGGAAAGAGGTTCCCTATGGCACCAAAGGAAGCACGCGTCCTGACTGGTATAAAGATGGTTCGAGCGTTGAAGTGAAGAACTACAATATTGAGACGCCGGCAGGCCAGGAACGATTGATCGATAACGTATCGAATCAGGCGATCTATCGTGCGCAACAATTGCCTCCGGATACCGTCCAATCGCTTTTTGTAGATATTCGTGGTCAAGTAGTCAGTCGTGGTGAGCTGCAAAACGTCATTCAGTCAATTTCCACGCGCAGTAACGGTATAATTCAGCCAAGTAACATTACCATATTGAGGTAGCACATGTCAGTTGGCGTACGGGTCGGGTCGATAGTTGACGAGGTCGGAGCATCGAGCTTTTTTAACTCGTTCTTTTCCACAATCTGGGGGCTCTTGGAGTCCGATGGTCCGGGAACCAAGTTTCCCGTTGTGTCGAAAGAGTTTTATGAGGGGCATGTGCCAGCGGAGCACGTTGGGCAGGCGCTGGAGGAGTTGAAGAAGATTCGTGAAGAGTTGAATAATTTTCCGCCCTCTTCGGTAATATGGGATTATGAAGATCGAACCAAGCAACCTCCTTGGGGGGCGGATATTAGTTCGGATATTACTTCGATGGGCAATTACTTTGTGTCTAGTACCGGGCGCGATTTGTTTGATCTACTGATTGAAGCTTTTGATGATGCGCTGAAGAATAAAGCGGATGTTGTGATTGAAGAGATTTAGTCTGCTTCGTTTGCGCATCGTGCTTCAACCGTGATCGCTCATCTCGAATCGTGACATGCCAATAGGTGCGACTTCTGCTGATCGAAAAGCCGTGGGACGGCATGCCTTATCGGTGTTCGGCGGTAAGCCCAAGGTGCAGGAATGTCGGCATGATGATTTGCCCACGGCTGTTGATGTACTTTCGGTCGTGGACTCCCCTCAACCTGATCTCGTGTCGTACAGCACCTAAACCGTTGAGTGTGATGAACCAAAAGTCGAACCCGACTTCTCTCACGCCTTTGAACTGGTCGAGTCTCGGCTCGTCGGTATATGAAACGATGCCTAACGAGATTAGGTGCTCGATGTACGTATACAACAATTCGGGTTGAGCGAGTTATTCTGGGCAGACCGATATCGATTCGAGTAGTTGTTTGTGCCCTTGCGGCATGCTGGACGCGTCGATCAATGCAGTTCGCGCGCTTTTGAGTAGGACGACTTGACCTCTTTTGAGGGGGCTCAGGTATGCTGAAGGTTTCGCGTGAGCGATCTGCCTTATCAATACTGCTTCGTCCGGTGCAAGCTGACCAACAATTTGCACGAAAGCTGGGTGAGCCTCGCCGACTCGTTCACGGTCCATTGCACGTGCCAACAAATTCACGAACATTTGTCCGACAACGCTTTTCTCGTCGTGGAATTTCAACTGCTCGACAATTGGCAGAGCTAGGGCCTCAATTGGCACTGTTCTTCGCTCTTCCGGGACGCGGTCAATTGATCTGCGAAGATGTCGCGCTAGCCTATCTTGATATGTGGCAAGGTACTGAAGCGGAAAGAGGGCAAGACGGAGAGTCTTGATCACATCCTCGCCGAACTTTCCCGTTTCCTTCATGGCTGGCGAAATCGCGTTGTCATAGCCCGCCTTGACGACTTCGGGGGGGGATGGACTTCAAAAGATCTACTTCATCCATGTTTATGCGCTCGTCGCAGAAGTTCGTACTTGTATCCTACAAGGAATCGAGTCTATCGAGCACGGTGGCGAGTGCAGGTGCTGCTGCGGGTTGCGTGCTCATGAGACCGAGAAAAGTTGCTTTGGCTGCCCAAGTTTGCGATGTACGTTGCCGGTTTCCTGATGGTCATCGGTTTCGACAAGATGTTCAACGTGTACATACGCAGCGCACGGCAGGCCATCATCCCCCTCGGGACTACGGCAAGACGACGGGGGTCATCGTTCTGCTGAATAACGCTACGCGGCCGCTCGCCGGGCTGCTTGTCGGGCTCTTCTCCGGCCCCGGGCGCGTTGCGCTCGTCGTGACGCTGACCTCGATCGGGATGGCGATACTGGGGGGCGTGGTCGTCGCCATGGGGCCGCTCGAACCAGATCGACTGCACGCGTTTCGGACTGACGCCTGACGCCCGGCGTTTTCGGCAAGTAGGAAAACGAAATTAACTTAGGAATGTAAAATGATAGTGGTCGGAACGTCGATCCTGAAACAGTGCGGGTAGCGACTTTCCAAGCAACTTCGTTTGTCGAAGTGCGTCATACACTCCAATAAACTTTTTGCAGCAGCGTAGCTGCTTCCACCGATGCACCGGATCCCCTTTCTTGCCTTCGCACTTTCGGCCCTCGTGCCCGGTCTACTGTGGTCGTACTTTACCGGCGACCCGACATCACTCAAGTACTCCATTCCAGTCGCTTATTTCGGAACGGCAGTGTTTGCGATTCCACTGTATCTGCTGGTCGTGAAATACTGGCGCGTTTCTCTGATTTCATCGTGTTTGGGTGGCGGTATCACCGGATTCTTGACGTGGATTTCCACCTATCTGATTTATACCTCTATCTGGAATGACGATCTTTTCAAGGCCAATTTATCGGCTGCTTTGGGATTCTTGGCGTTCATATGCTTGGGTCCTGTGGCGGGATTTGTCTTCTGGCTAATGCATCGTTGGCACCGGACCTTACCCCGCTGAGTCCACCTTCGTGAACTGGTGGGCTCGCCGGTCTAGGCATTCCTCCCCGGAAGCGCTCCTTGAATGATTCGTTCTTCGCGTTGTCGGTCGGCTCGCGTGGACGCGAGAAGTCAATCATCCCCGCGCGTAGTTGTCCACGATCGTGAGCGTAGCGATCACGCAATTCATTGATCAACATGCGCCGAAGCAACGCCGCCTGATTTCACAGACCCCTCGCATAGTTCGTCCCTGCAGCAGTCCTGCCGAATTTCCGGCAAGGCCGTCGCGCATCCATTCCCGGGAGAACATCATGCGATATCCGTTGCAGCACTCCGATGCACGCGCGTCTGCGCCGCATCCATCCGACCTCGACCTCGCCCCGCACGCGCCGGCGCCACAGCCGGACATCGAGGAGATGTGAGCCATGAGCAACGAAGCACTTGACCCGCTGCTGCGGCAGTTTGCGGAAAAGCGATTGGGGCGGCCACTCGAGCCGGGCGAAGAACAGGCACTGCTGGAGCGACTACCGAGCAGGCACACCAACCAGCCGGCGCCAACCGTCGGCACGGCCGCCACGCAGGCGCACCCAACGAACCCGCCGCAACCACAGCCGAAAACCCGCCAGGAAGCGCGCGAGCAGATCAAACATTTCCTGCAACTCAACCAGCAAAAGGCGTACGAGAAGATGCGCGGCATCCTGCAGACGATCGACGCGCAGAACGAGACGACCCTCGGCATGCTGGCGTCGGAACAGCGAAAGGTGTCCGGGGTACTCGACGCGCACGAGCCGCCGGCCGACGCTCAGGCATCCGGCGCGGCCGACATCCAGGACAGCACACGCGAGGCAATGGCGCTGATTGGCGAACAGCTGACGGGCCTCATCCGGCAGGAAATCGATGCGTGCTTCCGGCAATACGTCGACCTGCTCACCGTCCGACTCGATGCGATATACGACCGCCTCCAAAGTATCGGCGCCAGTCCGACCGAATCGCCTGAATCAACCGCGCCGGATGCCGCCGCCACCGCGGTCGTTCACGACACCCCCGGCCCAGCGTCCATGTAGTAGCACACGGGTCATGCGGCTGAACGCGAAAGACGGCCGGCCCCGATGTGCAACCTCTCAACTACGTGAACCAAGGAGCAACAAATGACTGAAAAGTGTCAAGTGTGCCAGGTCAATCCCGCGATTACGGATGCGGTCACACAGGTCAACGTCAAGGTGGTCGCCGAAGCGCCGGCAATGGCGATGGGCTCGCTGTATCAGGCCCAAAGTCATTCGCTGAGCATCCTGTTCGAGAACGCGGTGCAGCAGCAGTCGCAGGCCGCGATCCAGTCGCAGACGTCGACGAACGTGGGGACGATGCAGCTCTACACGATCGGGCCGGAAAGCGCAGGCGCGGCCGCCACGGAAATCGGCTCGAACGGGATCATCTCGCTGCTGGCCGACGTGATCGCGATCGGCAAGGCGGTGGCTCGTCCGTAAGGCGCCGTCGCAACACCGTGGTTGAGCGGCGGCGCAAGCGGTACGAACCGCCAAGGCCGCCGCCGCGCCGCGGATCCGCAGCACGGTCGCCGCCACCAGCACAGCGGTGCCGTGTGGTGTTCCGGAGCAACTGACAGAACTGACAGAACTGACAGAACGGGCAGAGCCGATTCGATGCGGCGCCCGATCGCAAACCAGGAGAAACTCGATGGGAAACGAAAACGATCCGACCATTGGCGACCCGACCGACGCCTGCGACTGCAAGACCTGCGCGGTCAATGCAGCGATCACCGACGCGGTCACGCAGACCAACGTCAAAGTCGTGGGCGAAGCGCCCGCGATGGCGACGGGCTCGCTGTATCAGGCCCAGAGCCATTCGCTCAGCGTGCTGTTCGAAAACGCCGTGCAGCAGCAGTCGCAGTCCGCGGTGCAACTGCCGACGTCGACGAACGTGGGGACGATGCAGCTCTACACGCTCGGGCCGGCGAGCGCGGGCGCCGCCGCGACGGAAATCGGCTCGAGCGGCGTGCTTTCCGTGCTGGCTGACGTGCTCGCGATCGGCAAGGCGCTCGCCTGACGCGCAACCCGGCGTTGACGCCTGGCGGCAGCCGCGGTGGCTGCCGCCAGGCACCCGACGTCGTGCCGACACCCGCGAAGGCCGCCGCCCGCGCCGCATCGACGGCCGCGCGGCGCGCTTCGCCGACCGACCCACTCATGCTTTCGCCGTGACCGCGTCGACTGCGCCGCAGCGGCGAGCAACCACAGGAGTAACGACATGCCGGAACAGGCCTCCGCCGCGATTGCCGATGCAGTCACGCAAGCCAACGTCAAGGTGGTGGGCGAAGCGCCCGCCGTGGCCTTGGGCACGCTCATGCAGTCGAACAGCCACGCGTCCGCGATCCTGCTTCACAACGCGGTGCAGATGCAGGCGAACCAGGCGGCGTCCAACCTCGCCGCCACGACCGTCGGCATCATGCAGCTCTATGCCGGCTCGCCGGTGGCGGCGGCTGCCGCGGCACGATCGTCGAACGACAGTTTCGTGTCGCAACTGGCCGCCGTCGCGCAGTTGATGAACGCCATCGGTCACTGGCGCAGCTGATCTTCACCGCGCGCCGCGCAACCCGGCGCGCAACCTCCTCACGCCGCGGCACCGCACGACGACGTGCGCGCCGCGGCATCAATTGGCGTCGGCGATATACCGGAGCCGCTCCGGTTTCTCGATCGTCACACCGTGTGCGTGAAGCCGGATCAGGCCGTCGCGCTGCATCTTCTGCAGCGTGCCGTTCAATCGCGGACGGCTGACGTTGAGCATCGCGGCCAGGATGCTCTGATTCTCCGGCAGCGGCACCTCGACGTCGTTCCCTTGCATGCGATTCAACAGATGGCGCGCGAGCCTTGCTTCGAGCCGGTACAGGCACGCCGACTCGACGAAGTCGCTCAGCTGGTGGATGTGCAGGCACAGCTGCTCGTAGATGCGCTCCATGAAATCGGCGTTGGCGCGCAGCGGTGCGAAGTGCTGGCGATGCAGCAGCGAAATGCGGCAGTCGTGACTCAACTGGGCGGTGAAGCTGCGCCGGTGCGCGCGAAGGAGGGTGCTTTCACCGATGAGTTCGCCCGGCACCGAATGGCCGAGAATGATTTCGCGTCCGCCGGGTTCGTGCAGTGTCTTGTACACGCGGCCGCGGTGCACGAAGGCGACGAAATCTTCCGGGTCGCCCTTGAAGAACAACATTCGGTTGCCGTGTTCGGGCCACGGCATCAGATGCCGCTCGACGTGAGCGAGCAGGCTTTCCGGAAGATCGGTGAGTATCCGTATATTGCGCAGCGTTCGAGCGTTAGCAAGGGCAGGCATGTTTTCCGTGCGAGGTTGTTTGACGATGCGGCCACCTAGCGGAAAACGCTGCTTCTGGTACTGCGTGAAAAAAATAATGAAGATACCGAAATAATCGACGAGCAGTCCGGACGCGACGGCACTTTGGCGGCAATGACGTTCGGGCGACCGACATCGATAGCGGCGTGCCGGCGCGCGGACGCGTCGCGACGCCAGTCGTTCTTTTTTCATCGCAATGCCGTTATTTACGCCCGGCGGAGTGCCTGATACGGCGGAACGGGCGACGCCCGTGGGTTAAAAATTTCCGTTCACAATAATCAAGAAAATTGACCAAAACGATTATCTCAATAACGGTGTAACGCGGGTAACAGCGCCGTTCTCGGCATCAAATCGATTCTGTGTTTTCCATAAAAACGGAGGGCACGGAATGACAACCTCGAACCCGCACGCTGCCCCGCCGGCCGCGTCACAGGCGCAGCAGCTCGATCGTACGTGGCGTGAAATGCAGGGGAAATTGCGGCGGCGCGCGCGCCTCTTGTGCAAGGGGGATATTTACCGTGCCGACGAACTGCTTTCGGATACCGCACTCAAGGTTCACATTTACCTGCAGCGTTCGCCCGAGCGCGTTCGGAACCTGGCCGGCTTTCTCTTTCTGGCGCTGAACCACGCGTTCCTCTCTGGCGCGCGCCAGCGTCAGCGCGAAAACGGCATGCTCGAATACGACTCGAGCTGGGACGACGATCACGTCGCCGAGCTGGCGGGCCACGCACCGTCGATGGAGCAGCAGTTGCTGCTCCGACAGCAACTGCGGCGTCTCGACCAGGCGCTGTCGTTGCTCCCGCAGCAGCAGCAAATGCTGTTCACGCTGAAGTTCGAGGAGGACATGCCGTATCCGCATATCGCGGCGACGCTCGGCATCAACGAGCCGCTTGCCAGAAAGCGCGTCGAGCTGCTGCGCAAGAAATTGCGCGATGGACTCGCTTGAGCGCGTTCACGAATGCGGGGACGCAGCGTTCCTAACGACATACGCGGTGTCGATGGCCTGCCGGCCCGCCCGTTCCTTCAACCGCATGCCGGAGCCGAGATTCGAGGAGGCCTCGTGGCAGACAAAGTCAATGAGCAGGTTACCGACGCGCTGACGCAGACCAATGTCAACGTCGTGGCCGGATCCCCGGCCCAGGCGCTGGGCACGCTTTACCAGATGTTCAGCCAGGCTGTCGGCATCTCCGCACAGAACATGACGCAGCAGCAGGCGGCGCTGAACCAGATTTCGAACGCCGTCGTGTCGAAAGCGGTGGCGATGATCCTGTCCGTCGAAGCGTCGCCGAAGGGGGCGTCGGCGGGCGCGTCGGGCGCCGCATCGGGTGGCGCGCCGCACGGCGCGACGAGCGGGCCGCACACGGGTACCGCGCATTAGCACGTGCAGACTCTCGGGATACCTGAACCATGAATATGAAAGGCCTTTTGGGCGGGCGCGGCGACGACGCGCCGCAGACGCCGCGCGATGTCGACGACGCCGCAGCCGAAGCCGACGCCACGACGCCAACCGATGTCGCGCCGGTCGCCGCGGCGTCGAAGGTCGGCGCGCGCGCGTGGCCGGTCAACCGGCTGCGCAGGTTCACCGATGCGTTGAAGGCGCCGAACCAGATCGCGGGCGGGCCTGGGCCAGGCGGCTCCGCGCTGCAGACCGTGCAGGCGATCAACGCGGAAGCGGCGTCCTACGCGACGACGCAGATCGCGGTCGGCCCGAACATGTTGATCACGCAGGCGGGCGGGATGGTTGCGCAGGCGGCGGCCAACTACTTCGAGGCGTCGACGTCGCTGGCGATCGCGGGCAAGAGCGTGCTGATGAAGGATCTCGCGCAGAAGACCATCGACGAGAACGTGTCCGGAATGGCGATGGATGCGATGGGCCTGCTGTTGACGGACCTGTTCGTCGCGACCGCGGCACTCGTGGCGGGGG
>Ga0207647_10001728_pt1 | contig 16748 bp, 15 predicted proteins | sample KBSCornC2_FD_184295 | JGI IMG/M metagenome (GOLD analysis project Ga0207647, IMG submission 184295) | Corn rhizosphere microbial communities from Kellogg Biological Station, Michigan, USA - C2 (SPAdes) (version 2) | ecosystem: Host-associated > Plants > Roots > Rhizosphere ...
GCGGAGTTCATCGAAATCAAACAGCACCCGCCGGTTGTCGATTCCCCAATTGTTTCCACGGCGCGACCACTGGTCGATGTATCGAGCCCAGATGGTACGTTGCTGCAACCTCCCATCATCCATCATCCGAAGCGTGGCGGTGACATAGGCCTCGCTGCCCGCCTTGTCGCCATCGAGATCAATGAGAATGTTGGACAGCTGGTGCGAATGGTGCAGGAATTTCCGGGTGTGCACCGCGCAAATGTGCTCGATCATATCGCGCCCCCGCCCCTTAAAGATCGGGCCGTAGTCGGCCGTGGCGTCTTCATGAAAAATCGACTGTCCTAGCGGCGCGTCGACTCGGTCCATCGAGCGGCAATATCGATAAAGTCGCTCGCGGATCGCCTCGCGATCGGCGAGTTGTTGCAACAGGTCTCCAGTATTGTTTGACATCCCTGATCTCCCTCAACGTTTGAATAGACATACCACGGTCATGCCGCGCTTACGCGGCACGAGCGGTCCCTTCGCATTTGCGTTCTCGCCGATTGGATACCGACGATTCTCCAGTAAGCACCCAGTCGTCGCGGTCAAATCTCAGCCATGGGGATGATGCTGGAGAGACGGCAGCTTATCCGACGGAGCGGATCGCTGCGTAGGATGGGTCGTCGCGGTCGCGCCGGGTATCTTCGTGGTTATTGGTAATGCCCACGTCGCGGATCTCGTCTAGATCGATCACCAGCCGTCGGCGGTCGATTCCCCAGTTGTTTTGCCGTCGTGACCATTGGTCAATGTACCGGGCCCAGATCGTAAGCTGCTGCAACTTGCCGTCCCGCATCATCCGCACGTTGGCCGTGACATAGGCCTCGCTTGCAGCCCTGTCGCCATCGAGATCAATGAGGATGTTCGTCAACTGGTGCGAATGGCCGACGAAGTTCTGCAGATGCCGTTTGCAAAGTTCATCGATCAGGTCGCGGCCCCGTCCCTTGTAAATCCGCCCGTAGTCAGCTTGGGCGTCTTCATGGAAAATCGATCGGCCAAGCGGAGCATCCGCTCGGTCCATCGAGCGGCAATATCGATAAAGTCGCTCGCGGATCGCCTCGCGGTCGGCGAGCTGTTGCAACAGGTCTACTGAATCGTTCGGCATGCCTGCGTCTTCCTTACATCTACCGCTATCATGCCGCAGCGCGGCGGTGGGACCGCCGCGCTTTGGCGCGATCGCAAACTGCTTCCCTAGCGGCCCTTTACCGCTGGGGAGCTTGCTTGGGAACGGTTACGATGCCGCCGCTATACACCCAGTTCTGCCCATCAAATTGCGCGATTTGCGCCGCACGCCAGGGCACGCGGTCATCCTTGGAGATGTTGACCTTGACACCGGGAACGAACAGCCCGGGCTGATAATCCCGATAGCTCGTTACCTTATCCATCAGGTTCTCGCGCGTAAGGTCATCGCCGCAGCGCTTCAGGACTTCCACCAGCATCTGCGACACCGTGTAGCCCACCAATGTCGATGACTCATTGACGCCCTCATTCGGCAGGTACTCCTTCATGAAGGCGAGATATGAAATCATATCCGGATCCTTTGCCCACTGAGGATCTGAAGGGTATTTCAAGAAGATGGGAACGACGGCCCCCTTCGCGTACTCAAGCCCGGCCGGCTTTAGCGTCCCTTCGATCTGGGCAACGCCGGGCACCAGGAGCAGCAAAGGCTTCCATCCCAATTCACCGATCTTGCGAATGCCCTGAGCGCCGAATTTGGGGGTTGTTGAGCCAAAGAACACCGCGTCGGCGCCCGCTGCTTTCAGTTGCAGAATTTGCGATTCCACGGTCGGGGAGGTGAGATCAGCCGCGACCTCCTTGACGACCATCGAGGCCGCCTTGTCCCCGAGACCGCTGACGAAGCCATCGCGATAAGTTTTACCGGTTTCATCATTCTGGTAGAAGATCCCGACCTTGGCGTCAGGCTTGGCCTTGAGAACATAGGCGGCGAGAAGTTGCCCCTCCATCGTCAGCGTCGGATAGAAGGTCGTCGTCCAAGGCGTGCTCTTGGGATCTTCAACCAGCTTGGGTGTGCCGGCCGATATAAAGATATGGGGCACCTTGTTGTCGTTCAGGTACTTTTGCATCGCAAGATTGGGGCCCGATCCGATATTCGAAAAGATCGCAAAGACCCCGTCGCGTTCCACGAGATTCCTGGCCTGCTCGGCGGATTTCGGCGGGCTGAAGCCGTCATCCACCGAGATCAAATTGATTTTGCGACCGTTGACCCCGCCTTGGCTGTTAATCATCTTGAAATAGGCGAGCTCGGTCTTCCCTAGCAAGCTCAATTGGGAAGCGGCGCCGCTATAGGGCATGGTCTGGCCGAGCTTGATTTCCGTGTCGCTAACGCCCGGCCCGTATTTCTTTTGAGCCATTGCTTGCTGCGCAGCAACAAGCAATGAAATGCCAGCTATGACTAAAAATAACTTCGAGCGCATGCCATCCTCCCTTGGCTAAATTCCTGGACTTGGCTTTATTTGAGATTTTGAGGTGCGAGCGATTGGTGCAGCCCTCTCTCCGCGCACATCAATTCCACCCTTGATTTTTGATCATTGAGACCGGTTTCGATCACAAAAGAAGGTTCGTTGAGCACATATCTGGTATGCGGCCACGAGCCTCCAGCATAGCAAGCTCGACAAAGATAGCCCAGCGGGGTTGGCACGGCGTTGATGCGCAATTTATGATGAATGCTGCGCAATTTGTGATAAGTGATGTCTCGTCTTCTTAGACTGTCATTTTCGATCCTGCTGCTGTCGTGGGCCAGTGCGATCGCCGCGCCCGCCCAGAAGCGGGCTGCGCACTGGCATGGCTATGGCTTCCTGCCGGGCTATCAGCAGCCCTTGAACAACAGCCTGCCCCTCTATGCCCAGAAGGACGGCGCTCAGCGCTATGCACGCCGATCCCGTCGGCCGTGGTACATCGATCCGGTCCCTCGTTATTACGGCTATGATGGCGATTGGCACTATTTCGGCCGGCCTGGTTTCTATGGCGGCCGCTACAATGGTGGCAGTTTCGGTCCCTGCTGGACGCGAACCCCGATCGGTCCGCACTGGACTTGCGGTTGATCGGTAGATGAGGCTGGTGTGTCAGATCGGCGCTGCCAGACAGGGTTTACACGAGCTGATCAGTGCGCCGTCTCTTTGGATGCCGAATCCTGTTCAGCGCGCGGCGACACCGCGCTTCCGGCCCGTTTCACCATCGCCCGCCGGTCCTTCACATAGGCGATCGGAACACCTAAACGTTCAACGCTGCCGATGATCTTTCCATCTAGGTCGTGATCGCAATCCATATGGGTTGGAGCGATGAAGAATTCTGAATCTTCCCATTCGGGCCGGAAGTCAAAACGCAACTCCGGAAGCGTCACCGTATGCTCGAAGGCCGGACGTCCTCCACATACCGCGACGGAATAGACCGGCGATGTGGTCGTTCCGTTGAGCGTCCTATCGCGTACGAACGTCTCCAGCGCGCGCACGGCTTCGGGCATGCTGTTGAACCAGTAATCCATGTCATAACGTCGGAATGCTCCAGGAAGCCCTCCAACCATCATGTTGTAGGACAGGTTCTCGTAAGGATGAAGCCTTGCAAGCATGACGCCTTCTGACAGGAAGGATGCGCATATCGCTGCAAGTAATGCAGTTGCCAATGTGCGGCTTCGAAAAGCAAAGACATCGAGGAGGTCGCTCAAGCCTATGCCGGCGAGTGTCGCAAGCGGGGGGAGCACGAACAGAAAATGCCGCATGCCGCTAAAGGCAGGGCCCCGAATGGTTGCCTCGCAGACCAGGGGCAGCAGAACCATGATCGACAGGATCGCGAGATCGCGACGCTGCCCCAAGCCTCGTTCCACGGGGCGCCACATCAGGGAGATCATGGCCAGCGCGGCGCTGGCCAGGGTAATCAGCGGCACACGAATGAGCAGATAACCGGGAACATAGCTGCGCGGCACATTGGCCATCTCATAGACGCGCCCGGCAAAGAGCGTGCGGATCGCATAGTGAAATTCGGAAAAGGCAAACAGGCCCCGGATCGGATTGAGCGGTGATAGTGCCGCCCACGGCCAAGCCAGGATCATCAGTAGATACGCCAATAGGACCGCAGGCAACGATTTGAACACCGAGCTGAACGCAAAGTGCAGGCGCTCGCTGTTGCTTTCCTTCCAGGGCAGATAGATCAGGATGGCAATCCCGAGATAGGCAAACAGCAGCAAACCATAGCTCCGCACGCCAAGCGCCGTTCCGGCAAGGCAGCCAAAGGCCGCCACATCGAGGGGGCGTGGCGAGGGCAGTTGCCGCGCCAGACGCAAGAGGAACAGCGTCGCTCCGGCGATCGCGGCGGCAAATGGGACGTCCTTGGTGTGGTTGAACATCGCGCCGTACCAGGCGCCGGAGAGCGTAAGCGCAACGATCGCCATCAAACCCGCGCGCGGTCCAGCGATCAATCGCGCGGATGCCCCGGCGGCAGCAATGCCGGCGACGCCGGTGAGGGCGCACAGGATGTGTCGCAGTTCATAGACATCGATGGTCGTGAAGACGTGACTGAGCCCGACGGCAATGACATCGAACAGTCCGCCATAGAGATAGAGGTTTTCAAAGCTGAAAACGTCACGCAGCCGGAATCCGGACTGATAGTAGGCGATGATCAATTCGCCGTAGCGCTGCTGTATCTGTTCGTCATTGGAAATTGCGTAGTCCTTCACCGTCAAACACACGAACAGGACAACGGCTGCAAGAAACGCCAGAGCCAAGAGGTCATAGATGTTCGCAGGCGCCGAAATGCGAGGGCCGCGCTCGACAAGCTGCTCCGGAGGAGCGGAAATCCGACCCTCCGCTAGCTTGGCCCCAACTCTCGACAACGCATTGTCGGATCTCATACGCAACCCCTGAGGTTGCGGAGCGGGCCGCGACCCCGTTTTTTCGAAGATATTCGCGCTGGCATCCACACTTTCGTTCACACAGTCGATCTTCCGGACTTTTCGGCTGTGTTCGCGTTCGTCTCAGGCGGGACTCGGTTGGGTCCCGACCACCGGCTTGGCAACAAGTGCGATGTCGGGATCCAGATCTTCGTTGATACCCGCATCCACGAAAAGATTCGGGACTCGCTGTGCGTGACTCAGAAGCCAGGCGACCACCGTCATGATCGCCATTCCGCCGATGCTGAGCAGAATCTGCTCAATCACCTGATGTTTCCACTGAACCAGTATCCAGTGCACGCCGAACGACAGAAAGACACCAAGGCAGAACACCGGCAGCGAATGCTGACCGCAAAGTATCAGGGGCCGCAACCATTTCGATTTCAGGCCGGCCCAATCCCGGCTGAGATAGTGCGAGGCGACGACCGCGAGTGCAAGGAAGTGCGTGAGCCGCAGCATGTCGAGGTTGGTCTTGTCGATCGGATAGATCACCTTGATGAGCCATTTCGGAATCAGCGACTCCAAAAAGGCGCTATGCCAGGTCATCACGATAACCAGGGCGAACAAGATCCAGGCGATTGCGATTGCAAACACGAGGGGCGATTGAACAAGCTTCTTGATTTGGGCAACCGCGCCGCATCCGCACCATGCGCCGAAAAAGAACATCAATTGCCAGGCGAAGGGATTGAAATACCAGGTCGTCCCTTGCGGGTAGGAGGGCAGGTTCCAGTCGAAGTAGCGAGCAAAGAGGTAAAGAACAATCGAGCCGGCGAGCGTCAAATTCGGGCGGCGCACCAGGCACCACAGCACAAACGGCGAAGCGGCGACTAGCGCGATGTAGAGCGGCAGAACATCGAGGTCGACCGGCTTGTATTGTAGCGTGAGCGCCTTGCCGATCAATTCGTCCGGGTGGGCAAGAAAGTTCGCGACGTTGAATTCGTCCTTGTACATGGGGTTGTCCCACTTCCTCGCGGCGCGAGCGATCTGCGCCGTGAAGGCGAGAAACAACAGGATATGCGCGACGTACATTTGCCAGGCCCGCAGGAACAGCCGCTTCAGGGCTGGAAGGAACTGGCCTGCGGCAACGATCGGCGCGTAGATGTAGCCGAGCAGGTAGCCGGAGATGAAAACGAAGAACTCGGCTGCGTCGCTAAAGCCATAGTTGCGCAGCGTGAGCCAGGCCACGACATCATCGGGGATGTGATCCAGGAAGATCATCCAGAGGCCGAGGCCTCGCAAAAGGTCGAGCCTCAAGTCTCGTTCGACGACGAAAAGATCCGAGTTTCCTTTTCCCATGTCAGCCCCCTCGGTTCGGTATGTCAAAGATCAGGCATTCTGGAGATTGGGTGCTGCCCTTTTTTCTCGTTCCCGCTCTGATACCGTCCATTTGTACCAGGTGAAAGTCGCCGCGACGCCGCACAATATCAGGATCCCCGCTGCGCCGACTGCGACATGCAGCATGACGCCGGCATCAAGCTCGGTCAACAGCGCGTAGCCCGCAAAGGACAGGGCCACTCCAAGCGCAAAAATCTGGAGCGAATACTGGCCGCAAAGCATCAGCGGTCGCGCCCAGGCCGATCGCAACTTCGGCCAGTCACCCGGAACGAAGCGGAGCACGACGACGGCCAGGGCCAGGAAGTGCGCAAACCTCAGGACATCGAAATCCGTCTTGTTGATCGGATAGATCAGGCGGGCGAGCCAATCAGGCATCAGCCTTTCCAGGAACGGAAAGTGCCAGGTCATGGTGACGGCGAAGGCGGCGTACAGATAGGCGAACGCCACCCAGAAGACGGTTCGAGAATGCAGCAGCGGGGAGAGCCGTTTTCCCCCACCGAGCGCGCACCAGGCACCGAAGACGAATAGCAACTGCCATGCGTAGGGATTGAACGACCAGAACCCGTCCGGGTAGGTGGACAGATGAAGATCGTATCGGAGCGTCAGGATATAAAGCAACACCGATGCGGCCAGTGGCAGATCCCTGTGCAGCCGTGACAGCAGCAGGATCAGCGGCAAGGAAGCCATCAACACGACGTAGAGCGGTAGCACGTCCATGTTCAGCGGGCGGAAACGTAATAGCAGCGCCTGGATCATTTCGGCACCGGGTTGATGGAAGAATTCCCCAACTTCCATCTCGTGGATGTAGAACGCCGGCTTGGCGGAGATGCTGGTGACGAGAGCGATTTCCGCCATGAGGACGAGGAAGAGCAGGAGGTGCGCGGTGTAGATCTGCCAGACCCTGCGCAGGACGCGAGCTGTTCCGCTGACGAATCCGGCCTCGAAGGTCGCTCGACCGTAAACCAGAGCTGCCGTGAAGCCCGATATGAAGATGAAGACTTCGGCGGCGTCACTGAATCCATAGTTGCGGATCGTCGCCCAGGTCAGGACATCAGGCGAAACGTGATCGATGTAAATGAGCCAGAGGGCGAGCCCCCGGAACAGGTCGAGCCTCAATTCCCGCTGGCCCTTGGCGAGCGTAAGCGTCGGTATTGGTGCCGAGCCCTTCAGCGCAGACGTAATGCGATACCGCTTGGATTTCTGGGCCCCGCCGGCGCGCCAGGGGACCAGCCATGTCCACGGACGGTATTGAAGCCCGGCCTTCATGGAAAACCTCGGCCGGCGCACGGCGAGACTCCTCGCAGGCGATCACCTCTCTGCTGCTCGGCCGCCGATGGCCCGCGCATGGAAATCCCAGACATTCGAGAAGGGGTTTGGGGTCAATAGCGAGAAGAAAACGGTCGATTGGCGAACTGCTTGCGATGTTGAACGAGTTGGCCGCCGCTGGCAACTGCCGTCCGGTCGGATGCGAACACTGTCGGCGGCGGAAACGGAGATTGTATTCGAGCGTATGTCAGGACAACCGTGGGTTCGGCCAGCGCCCGGATATTCGCAAGATCAACGCCAAGTAGGATGAATGGTGCTGCCAGACAGGATTGAACTGTCGACCTCTCCATTACCAATGGAGTGCTCTACCACTGAGCTACGGCAGCAGACGCTGGAATCGGCCCGGAAGGCCCCTCGCGGCGCGTGATCCTTTGCCACAAGGCCCCCGCCCGCGCAAGCGCGGGGCGGGCTTCCGCTCCTGGCAAAAACGCCCCCAAGGGCCCATTTCATGACCTGATGGTTCCAAATCGCCGCCGCATGGCATCGGGATAGGCCAGGGGCGCGCGGCTGGCTATGCTGGGTCCCTGCAGCTGTGGGCTCTTCAATCTGGAAGCTGCTGTTAGTAGACTCGCTGCGATGGCTGATTTCGACAAGCAGGATCCAAAACCGGCGAGTCCGAGACAGGACCGGCTCAAGCTTGCCCTGCGGGAAAACCTCAAACGGCGGAAATCCCAGGCGAGAGGCCGTCGGGAGGATATCACCAATAGCAATGACGGCTCACGCCATGAAACGATAAGGGAGGACGAATCGTGACGTGGTTCGCCATCCCGGGGTTACAAGGGGCTTAGGTTCGAAAATGGGCTGCGATGTTTCCTCGTCATGAGCAGACTTTCCCCACCCTGACCCCGGGGGAGATTGCCCGCCTGCGGCGGTTTGGCGAGCTGCGGTCCTATGCGCACGGCGAACGGCTGTTTGAAACCGGAAAGCCCGGACCGGGAATGTTCGTCGTGCTGTCTGGCCACGTCGCGATCACCCAGCGCGACGGTCTCGGCCATGTCAGCCCGATCATCGAACAGGGCGAGGGGCAGTTTCTGGCCGAGATCGGCCAACTCTCCGGCCGCGTCGCCCTGGTGGACGGTACCGCCGAGGGCGAAGTCGAAACGCTTCTCGTCCCGCCTGAACGGCTGCGGGCGCTATTGGTAGCGGAAGCCGATCTCGGCGAGCGGATCATGCGCGCCCTGATCCTGCGCCGGGTCAACCTGATCCAGGGCGGCGCCGGCGGTCCCGTCCTGATCGGACCGTCGAACTCTTCTGGTGTGCTTCGTCTGCAGAATTTTCTCACGCGCAACGGTTACCCGCATCATCTGCTCGACCCCGAAGGCGATGGCGACGCCGCCGAGATCATCGCGCGCTATTCGCCGTCGCAAACCGATTGGCCGCTGGTGATCGCGCCCGACGGCGCGGTGCTGCGCAATCCCAGTGAAGCCGAGCTCGCGCGCAGCATGGGCATGCTGCGTGCCGTGGGTGGCGACAAGGTTTATGATGTCGGCATCGTCGGCTGCGGCCCGGCGGGGCTGTCCACGGCGGTCTATGCCGCCTCAGAGGGGCTTCGCGTGGCGGTATGTGAATCCCGGGCCTTCGGTGGTCAGGCCGGCGCCAGCGCCCGAATCGAAAACTATCTCGGATTCCCGACCGGCATTTCCGGCCTTGCTCTGACGGCGCGCGCCTATAATCAGGCGCAAAAATTCGGCGCCGAAATCATCATTCCGGTCACGGTCGCCGCGCTCGATTGCACGCGCGACGATGGCACCTTTGCGCTCACCCTCGATGACGGGCAGCTCCTGCGGGCGCGGTCGATCGTGGTGGCCAGCGGCGCGCGCTATCGGCGGCCAGAGATCGAAAATCTCGACAAGTTCGAGGGCCGCGGTGTCTGGTATTGGGCCTCGCCGATCGAGGCCCGGCTGTGCGTCGACCAGGAAGTGGTGCTGGTCGGCGGTGGCAATTCAGCGGGGCAGGCCGCGGTGTTTTTGTCCGGCCATGCGCGGAAGGTGTACATGGTGATCCGGGGCGGCGGCCTCGGCGCGAGCATGTCGCGTTATCTTATTGAACGGATCGAAGCGACGCCGAACATCGAACTGATGTTCAACAGCGAGATCGTGGCGGCGGAAGGTGACGAAGCCGAGGGGATTCGGCGGGTCCGCTGGCGGAGCCGGCTGTCGGCCGAGGAGCGGGCGATCGACGTCCGCAACGTGTTTCTGTTCGTGGGCGCCGATCCGGCCACCCAATGGCTCGATGGCTGCGTTGCGCTCGATCGAGCCGGCTTTGTTATTACTGGCGCAAGCGATAGCGTGAATGGCCGGACCGCTTCGCTCCTCGAAACGTCGGTGCCCGGCGTATTCGCCGTCGGCGACGTGCGTTCAGGATCGGTGAAACGCGTCGGTGGCGCCATCGGCGAGGGTGCGCAGGTGGTGGCGGCGCTGCATGGATTTCTTGGTGATCCTGCGAAACCGGCGCTTTAAAGAGCCGTAACTGTCAACAGAACCGGATGGAGAGCGCGTTGGCAAAGCTCGTTGTGATGTACAAGACGCCTAAGGATATTGCGGCATTCGACCGATACTATTTCGACAAGCACCTTTCCATCGCCTGGAAGATTCCGGGTCTGCGGAAATATGAAGTGAGCCGTGGCCCGGTATTCAATCCGGCGGGACCATCGGGGGTGCATCTGGTGGCAACCCTGACCTTTGACGATCTTGCTGCGATACAGGCTGCCTTTGCCAGCCCCGAAGGCCAGGCGACGGCGGCGGATGTACAGACTTTTGCGACCGGCGGTGTCGAGATGGTGTTTTTCGATAACCGCACCTTGGACAATCCCGCTTTGTGAAGGCGGCCGCAGTTTCCAGCGCGCGAATGCCGTTGCCGATGGTAATTGCGGTTTTCCGGGCGTAGCATTGCTTGCCGGTTTAAGCAGGAGGCTATCGCCATGGTCCTCGGTATGAGCCTGTCCGCCTTTACGATGCTGCATGTCGCATTGAGCCTGATTGGAATCGTCACCGGACTCGTCGTGATGTTCGGCCTTCTGGGCTCCCGTCGAAAGCCCGGCTGGACGGCGGTCTTTCTTCTCAGCACGATTCTGACAAGCGCCACCGGCTTCCTGTTTCCTTTCACCCAATTGTTGCCCTCTCATATGGTCGGCATCGTGTCGCTGGCGCTGCTGGCCATCGCGGTCATTGCGCTTTACCTGTTCAGGCTCGCCGGTGCGTGGCGGTGGATCTATGGGCTCGCAGCGATGATCTCGCTCTACCTCAATATTTTCGTGCTGATCATTCAGGGCTTTCTCAAAGTGGGTGCCTTGAAGGCGCTGGCGCCCACCCAGACCGAGCCGCCGTTCCTGGTGATCCAGGGGCTCACCTTGGCGTTCTTCGTCATCGTGCTGATCGGGGTGGCCAGGCGATTCCGCCCGAGCCCCGCACTCGCATGAAGGTAATCCTGTTCGGTGCCTCCGGCATGGTCGGACAAGGCGTGCTGCGGGAATGCCTGCTTGATGCTGATGTCGAGACGGTGCTGTTGATCGGCCGCCGTCCGCTCGACCAGCGGCACCCCAAGCTCAAGGAAATCGTGCGCGATGATCTCTTCGACCTGTCGCCCGTCGGCTCCGAACTCGCCGGTTACGACGCCTGCTTCTTCTGCCTCGGCGTCACGTCGGTTGGGATGAGCGAACAGGATTATCGGCGGATAACCCATGACCTCACCCTGGCGGTGGCGACGATGCTCACGCAGCTCAACCCCGGCATGGTTTTCGTCTATGTGACCGGGGCCGGCACCGATTCATCGGAGCGGGGCCAGAGGATGTGGGCACGTGTCAAAGGCAAGACCGAAAACGATCTCCTGAAACTACCATTCAAGGCTGCCTACATGTTCCGCCCCGCGGGTATCCAGCCGCTTCATGGCATCCGTTCGCGAACTGCGTGGTATCAGGCAGCCTATGTCGTGGCCTCGCCATTATTGTCGCTGCTCAATCGGATTGCGCCGAAATACATGACGACCACCGAACAGATGGGCCGGGCGATGATCGCGGTTGCGCGATCGGGTTATCGCAAGCCCATTCTGGAGAGCGAGGACATCAATCGTCTGTAAAGACGTGCAACGCGTTCGCGCCGGAGTAACGCGCTGGATTGGCCTTGAAATCACCGCCAAATCCGGCGAAAGCCCATCAAATCGCCGCAAAGTTCAAAGCTTTTGCCTTGAATGGGCGGTTCGCCCTATACTTTGTGAATTCATAGGCAGGAATCGGTATGGATCGTATTCGCATTGTCGGCGGCAACAAGCTCAATGGTACGATTCCGATTTCGGGGGCGAAGAACGCGGCTCTGCCGCTGATGATCGCGGCCCTGTTGACCGAAGAAACCCTGATCCTCGACAACGTGCCGCGGCTGGCCGACGTGGTGCAGCTCCAGCGGATCCTCGGCAATCACGGCGTGGATATCATGGCTGCTGGCAAGCGCCCGGGCGACCATGAATATCAGGGTCAGACCCTGCATATTTCCGCCGCCAATATCATCGACACCACCGCGCCTTATGAACTGGTGTCGCGGATGCGGGCGAGCTTCTGGGTGATCGCGCCGCTTCTGGCGCGGATGCACCAGGCCAAGGTCTCGCTACCGGGAGGCTGTGCCATCGGTACCAGGCCGGTCGATCTGTTGATCATGGCGCTCGAAAAGCTCGGCGCAGAAATCACCATCGATGGCGGCTATGTCGTCGCAAAAGCTCCGGGCGGGTTGCGCGGGGCCACCATCGCGTTTCCGAAAGTCACGGTCAGCGGCACCCATGTCTCGTTGATGGCGGCGACGCTGGCCCAGGGCACCACCGTCATCGCCAATGCGGCTTGCGAACCTGAGATCGTCGATGTCGCGGAATGTCTGACCAAGATGGGCGCGCGCATCAGCGGCGCGGGCACGCCGAAAATCGTGGTCGAAGGCGTCACCAAATTGCATGGCGCGCGCCACACCGTGCTGCCTGACCGGATCGAGACCGGCACCTATGCAATGGCGGTCGCGATGACAGGTGGTGACGTGCAGCTGTCCGGCGCGCGGCCAGAGCTTTTGCAATCGGCCCTCGATGTGCTGACCCAGGCCGGCGCGGTGATCACCGTCAACAATGACGGGATCAGGGTTGCGCGCAACGGCGCAGGCATTCAGCCGGTGACAGTGTCGACAGCACCGTTTCCGGGCTTCCCGACCGATCTTCAGGCACAATTGATGGCGCTGATGACGTGCGCTGAGGGTGCCTCGCATATCACCGAGACCATTTTTGAAAACCGCTTCATGCATGTCCAGGAACTGGCGCGGTTCGGCGCGCGCATCCATCTGGATGGCGAAACGGCGCGAATTGACGGCATCGGCAAACTGCGCGGCGCGCCGGTGATGGCTACTGATCTCCGTGCCTCGGTCTCGCTCGTCATCGCGGGCCTGGCGGCCGAGGGCGAGACCATGGTCAATCGCGTCTACCATCTTGATCGCGGTTTCGAGCGGCTCGAGGAAAAGCTCTCCGCCTGCGGGGCCACGATCGAGAGGATCAGCGATTGATTCTCTTCCGGTCGCCGGCGGGATGAAAAACCTCGACGGGTGTTGCGATGATGACCCAACTCAAACTGATCGCGCTCGACGCGGACGATCTGGCGGTGATCTCGGCCCATGTCCAGGACGCGCGCATCCAGGCCCGTGACATCATCTGGCGCCCGGCCGAGAAGCGGCTGGTCATCGGCATGAACCGGCTGGATTGGGAGCAGACGCTTGCGGGCGACACCACGCCGCAGCGTCTGATTTCCGCCTTGCGCTTTGACCGGGTGTTGTCCTGCAAGTCGCGCAACATCGAGCTCGACGCGCCTGAGCGAGTGCTGGAATTGCTCGGGATCGAGTTTCATGTCGGTGATGCACCGAGCGGCAGCGCGCTATTGCTGTTCAATGGCGGAGGCGCGCTTCGGCTCGATGTCGAATGCCTCGAATGCGAGCTGGCCGATTTCGGCTCCGATGACATCGGAACCAGCGAGGCTGAATACCAGGAGCCTGCCGACGGCCTTGAAGGCAAGGACACGCCGCAGGCGCCGCCCACCGAATCAGGCTCTGGAGGTTAGCCCTCACTAAGGGGCCCGGTCCGCCAGGGTGCTGAAGCCGGCGACGGATGGCGGATGTTTCGCCTTTCGTTGACGGGGTGGCGGCCGGCAGGGTAACGAACATCAAATCCGCTCCACTTTTCAACGATGGTGGGCGGTGACCTGTCCGCCGGAAAGCCGTCATGCCCCTTCGCCTGGACCACCGCAGCGCCGACTTCCCGGGGAGATTTTCCGATTTCCTCGCCATGAAGCGCGAGGTGTCCGCCGATATCGAAAGCGCGACCCGGGCCATCGTTGAAGATGTCGCCGCGCGCGGTGATGCCGCCTTGATCGAGGCGACCCGGAAGTTCGACCGGCTGGACGTCAATGCCGAAAAATTGCGGATTTCGGCCGCCGAGATCGAGGCAGCGGTTGCCGCCTGCGACGCCGAGACGATCTCGGCATTGAGCTTCGCGCGGGACCGGATCGAGACATTCCACCGTCGCCAGATGCCGCAGGACAACCGCTTCACCGATGCGGCGGGGGTCGAACTCGGCTGGCGCTGGAGCGCGATTGAGGCAGTCGGGCTCTATGTGCCCGGCGGCACCGCCGCCTACCCGTCCTCGGTCTTGATGAATGCGGTGCCGGCGAAGGTGGCCGGGGTTTCGCGTCTGGTGATGGTGGTGCCGTCGCCCGACGGCAGGCTCAATCCGCTGGTGCTGGCCGCCGCCCGGCTCGGCGGCGTCTCCGAGATCTATCGTGTCGGCGGCGCGCAGGCGGTGGCGGCACTGGCCTATGGCACCAAAACCATCACGCCGGTCGCCAAGATCGTCGGTCCCGGCAATGCCTATGTGGCGGCCGCCAAGCGCCTCGTGTTCGGCAGGGTCGGCATCGACATGATCGCCGGCCCTTCGGAGGTGTTGATCATCGCCGACGACACGGGTCACCCGGACTGGATCGCGGCCGATCTGCTGGCGCAGGCCGAACATGACGCCAACTCGCAATCGATTCTGATCACCGACAGCGAGCGTCTCGCCCGCGAGGTCGAGGCTGCGGTGGAAGCGCAGCTGAAGACCCTGCCGAGGCAGGAAATCGCCCGCGCCTCGTGGAATGATTTCGGCGCGATCATCGTGGTCGATGCGCTTGATCAGGCGGTGCGGCTTGCGGATGCCATTGCCGCCGAACATCTGGAGATCATGACGGCTGATCCGGAGTCGCTGGCCGCGCAAATCCGCAACGCCGGCGCGATCTTCTTAGGCCCCCATACGCCGGAAGCGATCGGCGACTACGTCGGCGGCTCCAATCATGTACTGCCGACGGCACGTTCAGCCCGGTTTTCCTCCGGCCTTTCAGTGCTCGACTTCATGAAGCGGACTTCGATCCTAAAATGCGGTCCCGATCAGCTGCGCGCGCTCGGGCCTGCCGCCATGACGCTTGGCAAGGCCGAGGGGCTCGATGCCCATGCGCGCTCGGTCGGGTTACGTCTCAATCTGCCATGACCCAGCCAGTCGCCGAGGATGATTCCCGCAATCGCATCGTCGCGGTGACGCTCGATGAGGAATCCATAGGCCGCTCCGGCCCCGATATCGAGCATGAGCGGGCGATTGCGATTTACGATTTGGTCGAGAAGAACCTGTTCGCGCCCGAGGGGGCGGAGGGCGGGCCTTATCTGCTGCATATCGGCATCACCGGCAACCGGCTGATGTTCGACATTCGCCGCGAGGATGGCGCGCCGCTGGTGGCCCATCTGTTGTCGCTGACGCCGTTCCGGCGGATCGTGAAGGACTATTTCATGATCTGCGACAGCTACTATCAGGCGATCCGGACCGCCACGCCGGACAAGATCGAGGCGATCGACATGGGCCGGCGCGGCATTCACGACGAAGGCTCGCGCACGCTGCAGGAGCGGCTGAAAGGCAAGGTGCGGGTCGATTTCGAAACCGCAAGGCGCCTGTTTACGCTGATCTCCGTGCTGCACTGGAAGGGCTAAGGCGGCATGGCCAGGGATCGCCGGCCAGCCGCCTGCGAAAAGAGGCGTGACGCATGATGCCGCGTGCGCGCCCGCCGCAATCGGTGTTGTTTGCCTGCGGTCTCAACAGCCTGCGCTCGCCGATGGCCGCAAGCCTGCTGCAGCAGATGTTTCCCGGCGCGCTCTATGTGCGTTCGGCCGGCGTGCGCAAGGGCGAGCTCGATCCTTTCGCGGTGGCGGTGATGGCCGAACTGGGCCAGGATATTTCCGGCCACAAGCCGATGACCTTCGAGGAGTTGGAGGATTGGGAAGGGCTCAATTTCGACCTGATCATCTCGCTCTCGCCGGAAGCGCATCACAAGGCGCTGGAACTGACACGAACGCTTGCCGCCGACGTTGAATACTGGCCAACCCAGGATCCGACCGGAACCGAAGGCAGCCGCGAGCAGAAGCTGGCAGCCTACCGCGAGGTTTGTGACGGTTTGTTGCAACGAATCCGACGCCGCTTTACCCGGAGCGGCGCCATCAGCGGTTAAATCAGTGGCCTCGTAGCCCGATCCGCAGTTGTGAAAACGCAGGCCATCCGATAGGTTCCGCGCGCATCGCGTCACCGCTCTCCCGCCCGCAAAGCCAGACATGTTAGGCCGTCCCAAACTAGTCCTCGCGTCCGGTTCGCCGCGACGCCTCAGCCTGCTCAACCAGGCCGGTATCGAACCCGACGCGCTTCGCCCGGCCGATGTCGACGAGACGCCAAAGCGCGGCGAGCTGCCGCGCGCCTGCGCCAATCGCCTGGCGCGCGCCAAGGCCGATGCCGCGCTGAATTCCGTCAAGCTGGATGACGAGCTGCGCGGCGCCTTCATCCTGGCCGCCGATACCGTGGTGGCGGTGGGCCGCCGCATCCTGCCCAAAGCCGAACTCGTCGATGAAGCGGCGCAATGTCTGCGGCTGCTCTCGGGGCGCAACCATCGGGTCTATACCGCGATCTGCCTGGTGACGCCGAAGGAGTCATTCCGCCAGCGGCTGGTGGAGACGCGGGTGCGCTTCAAGCGCCTCGGTGAGGACGATATCCAGGCCTATATCGGCTCCGGCGAATGGCGCGGCAAGGCCGGCGGCTATGCCGTGCAGGGCATTGCCGGCTCGTTCGTGGTCAAGATGGTTGGGTCCTACAG
>Ga0207647_10001730_pt1 | contig 16740 bp, 7 predicted proteins | sample KBSCornC2_FD_184295 | JGI IMG/M metagenome (GOLD analysis project Ga0207647, IMG submission 184295) | Corn rhizosphere microbial communities from Kellogg Biological Station, Michigan, USA - C2 (SPAdes) (version 2) | ecosystem: Host-associated > Plants > Roots > Rhizosphere ...
CGCGGCGCGCGCGCGATCTGGATCGCGAATGTGGGCGACATCAAGCCGATGGAATACCCGCTCGGATTTTTTATGAATCAGGCTTGGAACCCGGAGGCCATGACGCCGGCGTCGCTGGCGGCCTATCCGCGCCAATGGGCGAGCACCTGCTTCGGCCCCGAACAGGCCGACGAGATCGCCGATCTTGTCACCCTCTACAGCCAGTATACTGCGCGGCGGAAACCCGAGCTGATTAACGAAAGTAGCTTTCCGTTGGGGGGTATCAGATCCGACGGGCTCGATGGCGGCGAGTTCGGGACGATGGTCGCCCAGTGGGACACGCTCGAAGCGCGCATGGCCGCGACGCGGACAAAGCTCCGACCCGAGCTGCTTGACGCATTTTACCAGCTGCTCGAGTTCCCGATCACGGCGATGGCCAACCTATACCGATTATACTACGCCACGGCTTGGAACCGGCTGCTCGCCTCGAGCAATGATGCGCGAGCCAATTATTTCGCCGATCAGGTCGAAACTGCCTTCCGCCGCGATGGCGAACTGACCCAGCGCTATCACTCGATCGGCGACGGGAAGTGGGATGGCATGATGGCGCAGGTCCACATGAGCTATGTCATCTGGAATGACCCCACCCAGCAGACCATGCCGTCTATCGTTCGCGTCGGCGCTGACACGCCGAGCGATCAGCAGCGGCTTCAGCCCAAGTTCGTAGCGCGCGCGCACACACCGGCGGGTGTTATCGCCTGTGAAGCACAGGATTTCACCCGCGCGCGCAATGGCAAGGATCTGCGCTGGACAATCGTACCGCACCTTGGGCGTACGGCGGGCGCGGTTTTGACGCTGCCGCAAGGCCGGCCGGCAACACGCGTCGAAGACGGCCTCTGCCTCGAATATGATGTGACCGTCGAGAAAGCTGGTCCGGCCACGGTGGCGCTTTATCTGGCACCAACGCTCGACACCTTCGGCCACGGCGGGGTCCGGGTCGGCGTTTCGCTCGATGATGGCGCGGTGCAGACCTTGCAGGCCGGGCTCACGGCTACGGGCGGAGCGCAGGACACGCCGGAGAAAAGGAGCTGGGCCGAAGCAGTGCGCGACAATGTCCTGCGGCTGTCGGCCGATTTCGGCGTCGTTGGCACGGGACGGCACACGATCAAGATCTGGCGCATCGACGATAATGTGGTCATCGAGAAGCTGGCGCTGGCGACGGTTCCCGCGCCCTCTCTCTATCTCGGCCCGCCAATCGCCCAATAGGAGCAGTCCGATACGTATCGTCAGCGCTGTGGCGCCCCGCCTCTCTCGCGCTCGACTTCACTGCTGAGCAGGCGGTAGCTCGACACTAATGGCCTGATTTCCCTCGTATTTGTCAGAATGGCAGTTCGAATAGCCTCCACCAAGGGGAGCCACTCCGCAGCTTTGGGAGTTTTCGGCCCTGAGCTGCCCTGAAACAGCTTCTCGCGGGGAAGCTTTCTACAATGATATCGAAGGGCTTACGCAACGTGGCGGTCACCCTTCCGTCGCGGTAAGAGCAGTTCGAAAGCAGCGTAGACAGGATGCTCTGCCTGCGATCCAGGCCCGGCTCGGCGAACGTTCGTCGTGCATCCCCTGACGATCGCGATCATTGGCCACCTGTTCGTTCTGCCAACTGCTGCGCGGAATTGGCCTGAAAATCGCTTGCGGGTTTGACCGTCCAGTTCGGCAACACAGAATCCGAATCCACCGGTCCATCGCGGCAAGCGTCGCCGTCGCTGCTGACGTGCGGGGAAGTCGAAACGACTGAGATTCCTGGCCTGGTTGGCCAGCATCTGAGCCTGGTTCTGGAGCGAACGGAACTGATTGTTGATCTGCTGGAGCGTTCTCGACGCAGTCAGAAGGTTCTGGCTGTATTGCTGGGAACAAAGACCGACAGCTGTGCGTGCGCAGGCGTGCCGGCCGGATTGCGCCCAACGATCAGCGCACAGCTTGTTGCGAGTACAAGAACGGATGGCCGCCCGGACTAAGGGGCGGCGCTTGCGGATTGCGAAAAGCGGCATCTCGTCATTCCTAGAGCAGCGGGTGCGCCTCAGGAATTGCGCTTTGAGCATTGCACGGCAGTGTTTCTTCGGTGGCGCGGAGCGCCTCGCGGGTGCACCTCGGCACTGGCCCCCGACTCTGAGCCGAACCCAAGCGTGCAAGCCTTCGCGGTTCAATCGATAATTATATATGAGTTTACGTTTGGCTATTCCGGAACTAAATTCTTTGCACGACTCAAAGCCTAAATAGAAATGCTGCGGCTAATGCTGTCGCCGTTGGGGCGACGGTAATATTATTGCTATTATTTGAATGATCGTTGCTATCCATGTGGATAGACCAATCGGTGAAGTCCTCGGAACGAACTAGATCAGGACGGTCGCACTCTCACGACGGCCTCAAGGGCAAGCAGAGCTTACGGGCCATTTCTGTTGCCCGAGGGCATCGAGCGACCCCACCAAGCTCGCCGAGGGATGAGCGCTTGCCTTCTTCAACACGCGCTTTTTGACGAAGATTTGACAGCTCAACTCGCGACTGAAGGATATAGTCCCATAATCTGTTGCTCGGCTTACGGCTCCATGGCCCGGCGATGACGCCATGAGAGCCTGAAAACAGGATGAGGCGCTGACCAGCTGGGCTTCGCGCAACGGTCACGCTTTTCGAGGTCACAGGAGCCACATGGGCTCCGCAGGCCGTCAAAGGGGGACGCCGCCATGGCGATCGATCCGCAAACGAGGGTAGCAGGGTCCGTCACGCTGCGCTCGACATTGAGCGCCACCACCAGCCTTGGCCGAGCAATTCTAGCGACAGACGCTGCCGGATCGATCTCTATCGTCGATGGCCACATCCCGGTCCTCCCCCTGTTCGATTATACCGGCAATCTGTTCGAGGACGGCCGCCCTGGCCGTGTCTTCGTACGACCAGACGATCTCCTTGCGGTTCGCATCGAACTGCGCGGGTTGTCGGTTTCGGCGGGAAGCCCGCCCAAGGTGCGCAAGGAGGCTTCAGGGGCCGCCTATCTGATCGTCCATTTCCCCCCGCAATCCTTTGCGGAGGAAGTCTTCTATCAGGCGAAGCAACCGACCTTCCAGGAAACCAAGGCGGACGAAACCGCGCCGCCGGGGGGCGGATCCGAGCCGCTGCGTCCGCCGCCGATCCGGGCGCGGATTGCCGAGGAATCGCGGATCGCGTTCCGCGTGCCCGACGGCTTCGAAGCCGATTACACGATTCCTGCCCTTCTCGCCGCCTGCGAAACCTTGCCCCTGAGCGTGGCGGTGAATGCGAAGCCGCGCGGCGCTCGTCGCCCGTTCCGGTTGGTCGATCTGGTCAACGACGTCAGCCTGGCAGGTATTAGCGTCGCCGGCCGAGCCCAGCTCGCAAACCGCGTCGCGAGCATGGTGCGGATCGGGGCCATGCAAGGCGACATCTCCACGCTCCGCGCGCAAGAGATATCATCCGGACTGAAGCTTCTCGGCCGCGCCGGCCGCCCGGTCGAGCGTGTGCCGGGCGTTCGAACGTTGGCCGCTGTACCGCGTGAACCGGGCGCCGCGGTGACGGCAATCGAGATGCCCTGGCGCCTGATCCTCTCGCCCCATGCCGAAACACGCTGGCGCTATGCGACGGCACCCGTCACGTCCGCGCTCACCAATCGCACCGAACTTTGGCATGCGCGGCTTGTCGCGCCCAATGGAGACAAACCGCCGATCGAGCCGCCTTATCCCGATCCCAATCGCACCGTGCGGGCGATATGGGCGCGATCGGGGAGCGGGTCGGAGGCGGCGCATCCTCCGATGCGCAGCACCTTCCCGACCGGCGAGGGCAGCCTGCCCGGTCCGGGCGAAACCCCGTTTCGCATGACTTTAGACGATTTCGATCGCTTCCAGATCGCGCATCTTTCCTCCAACTTCAATTTTCCCGGATACCAGCCCCAGCCCATCGACACGAACCTGATGATGCTGAGCGCGCTCGGCGGCTGGCTCGACAGCCGCGGCGCCTGGGAACCTCCGGGGCTGAGCGTCGAGGAGTGGGTCCATCGATCGACGATGGGCCGCGATCATTATGTCCGCGTCGTCTATCGCGGCTTTCTCTTTCCGACGGGGCATCGGGTTTCGCTGGTGAAGGAAAGCCAGCGCAAATTCCACAATGGCAGGGCGACGCCCGAAAGCAGTTCAGGCAACATCGCCTATCTGCGTCAGCGCTATTTCCTGGTGATCCGCGAGAAGGAGCGGCTGTTCGACGGTCCGGAATTCCTCGACGCGGTGAGCAAGGATGGCAAGGTCCGCTTCGCGCGGCAATTCCCTTTCTCGCGCGTGCGGCTGCTGACGGAGACCACGCCTGATCTCGACGATCCGGCGAGCGCACCCTCGACCGTCAACGCCTTCGGTCAGCGGATGTTCTGGCCCCACGTCGGCGGCAAGCCATTCCGCTTCCAGTGCGTCGCAACCGACCTTGACGGCCGTCGGGTCGCTTTCGACCTGCCGATGATCTTCGTCGACAATACGCTGGTCAATCCCCGCTTTGCGAACAACACGCCCGACTATGGCCAGGCCGAGGCCAACGCGCAGATCGCCGCCACCGAATTTGCCGCGCACAGCGATCGCAACACGGCTCCGCTCGACTTGCAACGGGTCGCGATGGCGCCGAGCGCGAAGGCGGGCGACACGTCAGTCGAGGTCGAAACGCTACAATTCGGGGGCGTGGCCGATCCCGCCAATGAACCGTTGCGGCGACTGACCGACAAGCTTTCCCACCCCATCTGGCTGCCCAAGATCGTGCGCGCGGATGCCCGCATTGGCGCGGTGGCCAATCTGACCGGCAAGGCCGAGCCGAGTGAGCTTCGCTACAATGCCAAATTCCTGGAGGTGGGGTTCGATGACCAGCCGGGTAGAAACCGCGGGCAGGTCTTCCTCGATGTGAAGAGCGGCCCCAACCTGGACTTTTCCGCACAAGGCGATCGCTCGGGCGGCTTCGTCCAGCCCAACCTCAAACCGGCCGCGCTCTCGCGTTTCGCCGGCCCGGTGATGAGCGATCCCGCCCAGTTCATCAGCGGCCAGATGCCCAAGGGCGCGGGATTCCCGACCTCGATCGGGGACCTCCCCTTGCCGCTCCTGTTCGGCTGTATCCCGCTTGCCGACATCATCGAGGCTGTGACGGATCTCGTCGGTGAGTCGGAGAAGGTCCCGAAATTCGCCCAGGAAGCGGGAAGCGCGGTCGAAACCTTCGTCAGCGGCCTTGCCAGCCTTTACAGCTTGCTGGCCGATCTCGCGGCCCAACCGTCGCGGATCGGCGCGGCCGCGATCGAGGGCTTCAAAAACACGCTCGATGATCTCGTCGATCAGGCCAAGGCTTATGCCGCGGGTCAGATGGCACCCGTCGAAGCAGCGATCGACGACGTGATCGACAAGTTCGACGGCGTTGCTACGCAACTTGACGCGCTCGCCGGGCAGTCGCTCGAAACGGCGGTCGGCGCGCCGCTCGCCGGCCTCGCAACGCCGCTCGCCAATGCGCGGTCGAGCCTGACGGCGCTGAAGAATGCCGCCAACGCCGCGCCCGGCGGCGTCGCGCTTCCGGCCGGCTTGCGGCAGGCCATTCTCAATCTGGTCGCGAAGGCCGATCCCCTGCTCGCGGGCCTGGAAGGTCTGTCGGCATTGGTGACAGCCGGCAAATCACTTTGGGACGCGCTCGATGACATCATCGGCAATCCCGCCAGCCTGGCAGGTTTGCTCGGCGATCCGGCGGCGCTCGGCGCGAAGCTCGACATACTGGCGGCGGCGATCGGCCCCTTCCGCACCGGACTTCAATCCTTCACCCCCCTCGACGGAGCGCCGCGCCAGGTGCTGCTTTCGGCCCTCGATGTGGTCGAACAGGCACTCAATGCCGCCGGCGACCTCGCCAAGCTGCTGGAAATGCTGACCGGGGATGAGCTCATCATCCGGTTCGACTGGAATCCGCTCATCAGCGACTGGTATCTGCCTGGCACCGCACCTGATGGCCCCCCCATCTTTCGCGCGAATGACAAGAAAGGCTTCATCGTCGCGGTCGAGGCGCGAGTGAAGAAGAGCGGCGGCTCGGCCCCAAAAATCGGCGTCACCTGCGGACTCAAGCATTTCGATCTGGTGCTGATCGGTCCGGCCAGCTTCCTGGAACTCAATTTCGAAAAGATCGAGTTCAAGGTCGACAGCGCGGCAAAGATAGACGTCGATGTCCTGCTGTCGGACATCAAATTTGTCGGCCCGTTGAGCTTTGTCGAGACACTGCGCGATCTCATCCCGCTCGACGGCTTTTCCGACCCGCCCTATCTCGACATCACGCCCAAAGGGATCGACGCCGGCTTCGACATTGCCCTGCCTTCAATCACGCTGGGCGTGCTCAACCTGTCGAACCTCAGCCTGGGCGCGGGCTTCACGGTTCCCTTCATCGGCGAGCCGCTCAGCGTGCGGTTCAACTTCTGCCGGCGTGAGCAGCCCTTCCTGCTGACGGTCTACGTCTTTGGCGGCGGCGGCTTCTTCGGCGTCACGATCGATCCGGCCGGCGTGCAGATTCTCGAAGCCTCCTTCGAGTTCGGCGCGGCCATCTCGATCGATTTCGGGGTGGCCTCCGGCGGCGTTCATGTCATGGCCGGCCTCTATTACCGCATGGAGAAAGATGCGGCCTCGCTCACGGGCTATTTCCGCCTGGGCGGGCATGTGGACGTGCTCGGTCTCATCACCGCGTCGCTCGAGCTCTATCTGGAGCTCCGCTACGAATTCCAGAGCGGCAAGTGCGTCGGCAAGGCGCAGCTCACCATCTCGGTCAAAGTGTTCGTGTTCTCAGGCAGCGTGACGATCACGTGCGAGCGCAAATTTGCGGGCGCCAATGGCGATCCGACACTTCGTCAGATGCTCGGCTTCGATGCGACGCTGCCGCTGGCCGACGAGCTCGCCCAGATCGATGCCGACACCGAATATGCCTGGCGCGAGCATCTCGAGGCCTTTGCCTGACCAGAAAAGGGGGATGAGATGGCCAAGGAAACGATACTCTGGACCCTGCTCCCCTACGGCCGATCCCCGGCCGAAGGCCCCGGGGAGGGACGCTGGCGCCTGAGCGTCGTGGTCTCGCCCCGACTGACCCCGCAAGCAGCCGGCGAGCAGACGCTTGCCAGCTTCCCGGAATGGCTCGACTGGCCCGCTACGCTGGCCGGCGCGCGTTTCGCGACATGGATCGGCAGCGATCTGGTCAAGCTCGTGCCGCTGAGCGAGCCCGATAGCGACGTGTGGAAACGCCTGTTCGGGGAGGAAACGCCGGTCGCGGGATTCGTGTTCAAGGACATGAGCAAGGTCAACCTGCGCTCCTATGCGGTACGCCAGGTCCTGGGCTTCATGCGCCGCCATTATGGACGGCTGGCCGCCGATGCCGGCCATGATCGCCCGAGCCTGCTGCCCTGGCGCAATGCCGATGCATCGCTCAAGAATATGCTGGTCGATCTCGGCACGCGCACGCAGAAATTCCAGCTGGGCGATCGTACGGTCGAGCTGCCATTACCGGGCTTCGATCGCTTTTTTGGCGACGAGATGGATCGCACGCTCGATCGCAGCGTGTTCGGTCCGAACGGCGTCTACACGATGGGCGTGCCCGCCATCGGCGCCGAAGAGCAAGGCCGCCCCGAGCCCGCGGAGCAGCGTACGCGCCGCGTGATGGCGACCGACTGGTACAATCCCCGCCCTGGCGGGCCGGGCGCGCCGCTCCTCAACCTGCCCGACGCCGCCGTGATGGATCAGTTCGCGAGCGCTGACGAATATGCCTTCTATCAGGCGGACCGCTTCTATCGGCGCGAACGACCGAGCGAGGAGGAGCTGCGGATGCGGCGGCCAAGCTATGCCGACCTTCCGGCGGCAGTGAAGGCCCCGGACTATGATTTCCATCGCATCGTCGCCTCCTTCGGCGACTATCCGCAATTGCTTCGCAAGCTCGGTCTCGTGCTCGATTTCGCGCTCGAGCACGATGGTGCGATCGACGGTCGGATCGCGGCCGGCAATGGCGAGGCGATTGGACAGGTACGATTGGAAATCGACTGGTCGAACGATCATCCAACCGATCGCGACGTCCGGCCGCGCACCGCCTTCCAGGCGGACAAGGAGCGGTTCGTGGCGCGCCCGCGCGGTAAGGACCAGAAGCGCGGCCTGCTCGATTTGGCCAATGCCAACGACCGCTGGAATGACGAGAAAAGAGCTTTGTTCGACGTCTACCAGGTCGACCCTGACGGCGCGGCGCTGAAAACGGTCGATTTCACGCTCACGGCCCAGCGTCTGGTCGGCAAGAGCCTGGATATCAGCCAACGCTTCGGCAAGGTCACCTATACGACCGGGGACAAGCAAGGCGTCGCGGCACTGCGCAGTGGCGGGCTCGGAGTCTCGCGCCACGGTCGCGCCGCGGCATTGGCGGAAGATGCGGCCGCCGGCGCGCTCAAGAATGCGGCGATCGAAAACGGACAGGGCGACGCCGTCACCTTCTTCGCCGAGGATCTTCACCGCGGCTACCGGATCGATGTCGCGGCCGTGCCCGACGCCGTGTCACGAGCGCCATGGCGGAGCTTGTGCGCACGCGTCGGTGACTATCGCCTGATCAACGGCGGGGCGCTCCCCCTACCCGATGACGAGGGTTATGTGTCGGAGGGCGGCATGACCTCCAGCCTCGGCCCGAACACCAACCCTGACGATCATTATCTGCACGAGTCACTGTTCCGTTGGACGGGATGGAGCTTATGCACGCCGCGACCGGGGCTCACGATCAAGGCGGAATCCGAGCCGGATACGCAGCTGCAGCGCGAGGTCCCGAGCAAGGTCGACGACATAGCCGAGCGCGGCAATGGCCTCGTCGCCACCTTCCGCGTCGCCAAGGGATCGCTCCCCAAGCTGCGATTCGGCCAGCTTTATCGGATGCGCGCGCGCATCGTGGACGTCGCCGGCAACAGCCTCGACCTCGACGATCCCACGCTCGGACCGCTTGAAGGCGCAACCGACGCCGTCGGCTATTGGCGCCTGGAACCGGTCGATCCGCCCGCGCTCAGCCAGCGCAAGAAGACGAGCGAGGGTGAGCAGCTCGAGCGGATGGTCATCCGGTCGAACTATGACATGACGGCCGAAGCCTATGCGGCGGCGCTCCCGCCGGCAGTGGATTTCGAATATTGGGCGACCGACCAGCGCCACATGGTCCCGCCAAAATCGTCTCAGCAGCAGTGCGAAACGCATGGCCTGTTCGACAGCTTCACAGGTAGCTGGGACCGGATCAAGGCCGGCTATGAGGTCGCCGCGCGCGAAGAAAAGACGCTCTACGACGGGGGGACCTTGGTCACTCCGGCGGCGCTCGCCCAAATCGCGACGACCGACTCGATCCCGCCCCAGCTTCCCGACGCGACCAATCCCGTCGGCGACCGGCTGGCCGGCGGCCAATATGTCATTCATCCCGAACCCGCGCTCAAGACCGCTTGGCTGCCGGACGGCGCGGCCGGCGGCGTAGCGATTCGGGCGGTATCCGGATCGCAGCTGCCGGGCGTCAGCGCGCCGGTCGATCTCGGTGAATCGTGCGTCGTCCGCCAGACGCCGCACGGCGAGCTCGTGCTGCTTGTCCGCCACGGCGGCAAATGGCCGGATCTCGACGGCTTCCGCCTGATTTTGGAGGAGCGCGCGGCCGACATCACGGGCTTGCCTTGCCAAGAGGCTTTCACGGACGACGGCGCGCCAAAATGGGACGAGGCGGAACGCACCCTCACCTTGTTCGTCCCCAAGGGACGGATCGTTCGGCTGACCTATGCCAGTTTCGTCGCGCCGCAGTTCCTTGAAAGCTTCGGGATCCCGCATTGGACGGAAGCGAATGCGCAGGCGCTTGACGTCCTGCGTTCCGCGCGGGTCGGGGCGAACTGGCTGATCACCCCGTCGCGCGACCTGACGCTGGTTCACGCCACGCAAGCGCCGGTCTGCGAGCCCGAACTGATCTACCTCAGCATCCAGCGCGAGCCTGGTGGCCATGACGCACGTCTATCCTGCCGCCGCGTCCGCCTCCATGGTCCCTCCACGGGCAAGTTCGAGATCGAGGCCGATTGGGAAGAATGGGTCGACGATCCGGCGCAGCCGGAGCCGGTCCGCCGCAACTTCAAGGGGCAGCTTGGCGAGATTCCGCTCGCGGAGAATCATGCCAACGAATTCATACTGGCTCAGGCGGTCGACGATGCCCGCGTGGAATCCCCTGACCCCCGACCGGTCGAGCGGGCGCCCGGGGATGTCCACGCGCTGGGCGACACACGCTTTCGCCTGGTGCGGTATCGCGTACGGGCCACAACGCGCTTCCGCGAATATCTGCAACCCGCAATTTATGCCCAGCGCGACAAGGTGACACGCTTGGGCCCGATTGCCGAAGGCCCGGCCATGGCCATGCCGCCCGATGACGACAAGGGCGCGCCCGTGCTGTCCGCTGCCGCGGGATCCACCGCCCAGTCACTCGTACCGGCCAGCGCGCCGCCCAAGGATCCCCGCTTGCTCTATGTTGTGCCTACGGTCGCCTGGGATCGCGCGGGCGATGAATCGTTATGGCAGTCGACGCGCGACGGAGACGGTCTGCGCGTCTGGCTCGATCGGCCCTGGTTCAGCTCGGGCGATGGAGAAATGCTGGGCGTCGTGCTGTTTGGTAACGGTACCGCCTTCAACGAGGTGCCGCCCGAATATCAGCAGTTCGTCACGCAATGGGGCGTCGATCCCTTCTGGGATAGCCCGAGGCCCAAGACGCGTGCGCGCGCAACCGACTTTCCGTTGCGGGTCATGGACGCACAACATCTCCTCCAGGAAAAACCCGACGGAGAGCTCGTGACGGTCGTCGCGCACCGTGTGCAATGGAGTGACGAGCGCAAGCTCTGGTATGCCGACATCGTCGTCTCGCCGGGGGCGACCTATATGCCGTTCATCCGCCTGGCACTGGTTCGCTACCAGCCCAATGCCTTGGCGGACGCGCATCTTTCCAAGGTCGTGCTTGCCGAATTCGCGCAGCTTCTACCGCGCCGACGGGCAACGTTTCAACGCAACGGCGAGACAATTGCCGTCGGGCTGCACGGCCCTTCGGCCGATTTCGGCACGATGAAATTTCCGGTCGACAGCGAGTATCAGAATATCAGCTATATCCATGGCGCGCACGAAACCGGCCGGAACCGGGTCGAGCTCGTGCTGCAGACCCGCGACCCCGACATGGACACGGAGCTCGGCTGGGAAGACAGCGAAGTTCTGCTCAGCCAGATCGTGCGCGGCCCCTTGATCGAGGGCGACTTCGTCGACCCGTTGGGCGCCTTTCAGCCAGCGATCAGCGCGCCGCGCGAGCGGACAGGTGGATCAGCCGCAAGCCGGCGACGGCTTAGCCGCGTCGAGCGCCAGGTCGACCTGCAGGCCGCTGCAATCGAACGTATCGGCCTCGGTGATATCATCGGTGTCGACACCTTTCCGCAGATCGATCCACCCTTCTGGGAGGGGACCGCCACGCTGGGTGCGGCCGAAGGCCGTCCTCGCCGGCTGATGCTGCGCGAATTCGAGCGCTATTATACCGACCAAGGCGTGAGTGATCCGAACCGGCGAGGTTCGCTGCGGCGCGTCATCGAGGAACGGCTCGTCTATGCGGAAACCTTTGCGATCTGAAACACAGGGCGGGCGCGCATCGGTGATCATAGTGGCATCTCAATGGCGGTATGCGGGCTGAGATTCATCCCACCAGGCCAAAGGCCGCAGGAAGGTCTTCAGCCCAGCCAAGGCCCGCCTTGCGCAGCAGTCCGGACAGGAAACCGTCGCGTCGCGCTGAACGCCAGCTAGATGCCGATCCGCGCGATCACAGATGCGGTCATCGCCTCGCAATCAGCGCCCGCGAACGGAAACGTACCTGTCAGGGCGGACTGCAATTCTGGCGCCAAGGCCTCCTGCAAACGTCGACGCGCGCGCAGGTGTCGGGTCTTGACCGTGGCAGGCGGCACATCCAGCGCCGCGGCGGCCTCGTCAACCGACATGCCCTCGACGTCACGCAAAATGAACACCAGTCGAAAAGCCTCGGGGAGTTCGCCGATCGCGCGTTCGAGCAGGCTTCGGACTTGCGTTAGGGCAAGTTCGGCATCGGGCGCGCTGCTATGTACGGGTCCACCCATGAGTTTCTCCCGATATTCGGTGAGGTCGACGACCGCGTCGGGGTCGAACCGGGCCTGGCGCCGGCGCCGGGTTCGCAGACGGCCAAGCGCCTCGTTTATCGCAATGCGGGTGAGCCAGGTGGACAGCGAAGCTTGCCCGCGAAAGCCATCGATAGAAGCAAAACAGCGCAGATAGGCGGCCTGCACAGCATCCTCCGCGTCCGAGCGATCCTTCAGGATGCTCCATGCGGCCCGAAACAGCCGCTGATTGTTGCGGGAAGTCACCAGACGCACCGCGCCTACATCGCGTGCGGCAAGCAGGCGCGCCAACTCACTGTCAGACAGAGCGGAATAATCCCTTTTCAGTCGCGCGGTCATGATCGGATTGGATGCCGGCGCGTCCCCAAAGGTTCCCGGGAACCTTTGCTGAATCCTGACATCAAATCGGGAGCGCGGCCCAGTCGTGCGACATAGCCGTGGGAGAAGAGACATGCACAAGCTTATCGCGTCGATCGGTGCAATTGCGTTTGCGCTGGTGCCCGGTGCCGCCATGGCGGACACGCCTCCGAACGACGCCCAGATCGCGCATATCGCATATACGGCGGGCAATATCGATATCGCCGCCGCCAAGCAGGCACTTGCCAAGTCGAAGAACAAGGCTGTGCGCAGCTTCGCTCAGGAAATGGTGCGGGATCATGCGGCCGTTAACGACAAGGCGCTCGCGCTCGTGAAAGAGCTACACGTGACGCCTCAGTCTAACCCGACCAGCAGCGCTCTCACCGCACAGGCGAACAAGAAGCGGGCGGAACTCGCGAAACTCAGCGGCGCCGCGTTTGACCGCGCCTACGCCACCAATGAGGTGGCCTTTCATCAAACGGTCAATTCCGCGCTGGCCGATACGTTGATACCCTCTGCGCACAATGGCCAACTCAAGTCGTTACTTCGGACCGGGCTCGGGCTCTTCAAGGAGCACCAGGCTCATGCAGAGCATCTCTCTGCCGCCCTCAAATGAAACAGCTGCTCCTCGTTGCCGCCGTGGCGCTGGCGGCCCCGGCGGCGCCCCGAGCCACGGCACCGGATCGAAACCATGTGATCGTGATCGACAATTTGAGATTTGGTCCGGTGCCGGCCGATCTGCGCGTCGGCGACGCGATCATATGGCGGAACCAAGACATGTTTCGGCACAGCGCGACGGCACGAAACGGCAGCTTCGACGTCGATCTGCCCGCGGGAAAAACGGGCAACACGAGGCTGACAAAGCCCGGAACGGTCATATTCTATTGCAGGTATCATCCCGGGATGACCGGTAGGCTAAACGTGCGAAATTAGGTTCCTACCGTTGGGGACGGCGTCACCTTCGCGTCTATGCTGAACACGAGGCCGTCCGATCTGAAGTCCGTCGAGATCGAGCCTTTGAAATAAGGTCGTAAGGCTCGCTCCAGCAGGGTCGTACCGAAACCTTGACGGGCTGGCTTCTTCACCTCGGGGCCGCCGGTCTCACGCCATCGGAATTGCAACCTGACGGCGCCATCCCCCTCCTCTTCGCAACCCCAGGTGATTTCAACTTTTCCCTGGTCGTTGGAGAGCGCTCCATATTTGACCGCATTGGTCGCAAGCTCGTGGATCGAGAGCGCGAGTGCGAGCGCGGCCTCGCGCGGCAGTTTGACCTTGCTACCCTCGCAGATGAACCGCCCGGCTGCGACGCGCAGAGGCGCGATTACGGTGGCGACCAGATCCTTCAATTCGGGTGCTTGCTCCTCTGAGATGAGCAGCAGATCACTCGCGCGTGCGAGGGTCCCCAGCCGCTCGGAAACCGCGGTTTCCGCCGCCTTAAGACTGGAACTCCGCTTGATGATCTGGGCGGTGATGGCCTGGACCACGGTCAGCTGGTTCTTGAGCCGGTGGCCAAGTTCGGAGTTGAGCAATGCAAGATCCGACTCTCGCTGCCGGAGAAGCGCGGCGGACCTGCGGCTCTCTGCAAGCAGCGAAGCGTTGCGCCGGTAAGCGGCCCGCAATTCGCCGACCACGAATACCATGAGCGCCATGATGAGGACGAACAGCAAAGTGGCAGTCCATTGGTCGCTGTTGAGGTACCGCACGTCATGGCCTGGCGCGATAGTAACCGCCGCCAACAGGGATGCGAGCAGTGTCGAATAGAGCCCCGTGGACGCGCCGAGGAACAGCGCGAGTAAAATGACGGCAGGAATGAAGGGCAACCAGGGAAGCAGCGACGTGATGTACATCGCCCGAAGGAAGGCGACCGCCGCGATAACGGCCGTTGCAATAAGATATCGCCAACCGGCAGCAAGCTCCTGACAGACTGCCCAGGACAGCAGACGGTCAGTCAAAGACGATGTCGTGTGCCCCACCAGATTCCCCTCGCGGATCGTAGCACGTCATCGTTGCCCAGGTCCAATTCCGGAGGTGAAGTCATCGAAAGGATCTTGAAATGATCGCGGCTATTTCCACGATGGCTGCTGATGCCGGTCGCACATTTTCTATGAACAGGAATTGATCTGGATCAGTCAATCTGCACGCGCCGCCGTGCGACCTGTCAACATCGGCCGATGGCATTGCCAGGGCTGATCGACTTCACCATGCGGACGATTTTGACTCTGGGCAGAAAGCGGGGCCGAAGGTACCCGGGCCGTGGTCTATTGCGGCCTCCGCCGAGACGAGGGTCCTCAACATCAGACCGGTCGCAGCGGAGACATGAGGTGCTGGACAAAGAGTTTCCGGTATGATGCGCAAAGCAAGCCTCTGCGTCGCCGCGGGCGCGACTTTCGGGTTTTCGGCGATGCTCGGCGGCTCCACCCCCGCATATGGCATCACCGCCGAGCCCCTGCCTCGCGGCCCAGCGATTCACATCGAGGACGTCACGCGGTTCTTCGAGGTCTATGACGCGAGCGATGGCCATCCGAGCGCTGAGCTGCTTCAGGAAAAGTATCTGAATCCCGGCTCCGAGGGGCTCCACAACTTCGCCAGGCTGCGCAACATCACTGGCCTGCGGATCGCAGAGAGCCTCGCCAAGAATCCGGCGATCTATTCAGACGCGCGACGCTGCGTGGCGATCCTTCCGCGCGCTCGGGATCGCGAGCTTGATGCATTGCGACGGCTTGGCGCGCTCTATCCGGCCGCCAAATTTCCACCCGTGACCGTCGCGGTCGGGCGCGGCAAGCCGGTTGGGGTGGGAAGCCCGGTATTTGGAGTGATGATCGGACTCGAGGCACTGTGCGGAGTCACATATTTCGACGCAAATCTCGAGGACCGGTTCGTTCACGTTATCGCCCACGAATATGCCCATGTGCAGCAAGTGCCCGCGCTGGTGGATGACGAGCATCCAACGGTGCTTGAAGCCTCGCTGATCGAGGGGGCGGCTGAGTTCGTCGCAGAACGCATCTCTGGCGGCGTCTCCAACCCCGGCATCTGGAAGGAGGCCAAAGGTCGAGAAGCCGAGATCGAGGCAGCCTTCGTCTCGGACAAGGACCGAATTGATCTGTCAAAATGGCTCTATAACGGCACGATCGATCAGCCAGGGGATCTCGGCTATTGGGTAGGGTATCGGATCGTCAAAGCCTATTACCGGCGCTCCACCGACAAACGCAGGGCAATACGCGACATCCTTGAAATGAGCGACCCCAACGCGTTCCTAGCCAAAAGCGGCTGGTATCCCGGAATCGGGCTGCGATAGGATCGGGAGGGTTCGCGGCGGCGTCACCATTGGCCCGCCGCACGCATCGGCCCGTGAAGCACCTCGGCGATCTCCCGCAAGCTCGCACCCGCGGTAAGGCCGTCATGGACCTGCAAGGCCCTCGTTATAGCCAGTGTAGCCGCCTGAAACGCCTGTAAAGCGCGGCGCAAATGAAGGCGATCACGGCCAGGACGATGAAATAGCCATATTTCGTCTTCAGCTCCGGCATATGCTCGAAATTCATGCCGTAAATGCCGGCGATGGCGGTCGGCACCGCCAGGATCGCGGCCCAGGCCGCCAGCTGGCGCGTAATGGCGCCTGTTCGTTGCTGTTCCAGCAGGTTGCTGAACTCGAATACCGAAGTCAGGACCTCGCGTAGCCCATCGACCATGGTCTGCACCCGGCGCACATGATCCAGCACATCGCTGAAATAAGGTCTCGTCTCGCTGTCGATGCAGGGTAGGTCCATCCGCACGAGCTTGTTCGCCACCTCGCCCATCGGAACGAGGATGCGCTGAAAGCGGATGAGTTCGCGCCTTAGACCGAAGATGTGGTTGATTTCCTGCCGATCGAGGAAGTTGTCGAGCGCGTGCCGCTCCATCCCCAGCACTTCTTCCTCGATCGTTTCGACGATCGGCAGGTAGCCGTCGACGACATAATCGAGAATGGCGTGAAGCACATAGTCGACCCCATTCTCAAGCATCGCCGGATTCGCCTCAAGTTGCTCGCGCAGCTTCGAGAAGGTCCGCTCCTGTCCGTGCCGGACGGTGATGATATGGCTGTGCCCGACGAAGATCGCGATCTCGCCATAGTCGATCACGTCCCCATGAAGCCGCGCCGTGCGGCCCGCGATAAAGAGCTGATCCTTGTAGACGTCGGCCTTGGGAAGCTGGTTGCCGTTGATCGCATCCTCGACCGCGAG
>Ga0207647_10001734_pt1 | contig 16713 bp, 11 predicted proteins | sample KBSCornC2_FD_184295 | JGI IMG/M metagenome (GOLD analysis project Ga0207647, IMG submission 184295) | Corn rhizosphere microbial communities from Kellogg Biological Station, Michigan, USA - C2 (SPAdes) (version 2) | ecosystem: Host-associated > Plants > Roots > Rhizosphere ...
TGCTGCACGCGGAGAAGACCCCGTTCCAGACCATCGAGATCCACAAGACCACCGACTGGGGCAACCTGATGGTGATCGACGGCTGCGTGATGCTGACCACGCGCGACAACTTCTTCTACCACGAGATGATGACCCACCCGGCACTGTTCACCCATGCGCGCGCCAAGCGCGTGGTGATCATCGGCGGCGGCGATTGCGGCACGCTGCGCGAGGTGCTCAAGCACGAGGAAGTCGAGCACGCGGTGCAGGTGGAGATCGACGAGCGCGTGACCCGGCTGGCCGAGGAGTATTTCCCCGAATTGTGCGAGTCCAACGGCGACCCGCGCGCCGAACTGCTGTTCATCGACGGCATCAAGTACATGGCCGAGGCCGAGCCCGACTCGCTGGACCTGATCATCGTCGACTCGACCGACCCAGTCGGCCCGGCCGAAGGCCTGTTCAACGCCGCGTTCTACGCCAGCTGCTACAAGGCGCTGCGTCACGGCGGCCTGCTGGTGCAGCAGAGCGAATCGCCGCTGGCGCATATCGAACTGATCAAGTCGATGCGCTCGGCCATGCGCACCACCGGTTTCAGCGCGGTGAAGACGCTGCCGTTCCCGCAGCCGTGCTACCCGACCGGCTGGTGGAGCTGCACGATGGCGCGCAAGGGCGGCGACCTGTCCGGCTTCCGCGAGCGCGGCGCGCTGAGCAAGAACTTCCCGACCCGCTACTACAACGCCGACATCCACAAGGGCGCGCTGGCGCAGCCGGAATTCATGCGCGAGGCGCTGGGCGAGTAACCATCCTCAGAACAGCGTGTTGCGCACCTTCGGCAACAGCACCAGCAACAGCGTGGCGAGCGGGCCGAACAGCAGCGACAGCAGGAACCACAGCAGGCCGCTGCGGTTCTTGCCCTGCGCCAGGGCGGCATTGATCAAGGCCAGCGTGCCCCAGCCGACAAACCAGGGTGCGCCATCGGCGAATGTCGACAGATGATCCACTACGCGTCTCCCGAACGATGACATGGGGGCGCGGCCCTGCGCCGGGGAACACCCATCCTAGCAAGCCTTGCCGCCCCGATCAGTCTTCGCCGGCCGATGGATCAGCCGCGCTTAATCCGCGGGAGGTATGCTGCGCGCTTTGACTGCGGACCCGAGCCCATGATGCGTGGATTGCGTTGCCTCGTCCTGACGTGCACCTTGTCGCTGGCCGTCGCGCCGGCATTTGCCAAGACCGCCACCGGCAAGAGCCAAGGCACGCCGGACAAGGCAGCCCAGGCCCGCGACAAGGCCCAGCTCGCGTTCCAGCGGGATCTGGTCAGCGTGCTGGCGCCGGGCGGCGATCCGTTGCGATTGCTCGGCGCGGCCCTGCTGGCGCGGCCACTGTTCAACCAGACCCCGAGCAACAGTTTCCATCGCCTGATCGAACGCGCCACCCAGGCCGACGGCGCCGGTGCGGCGGTGTACTGGGTGCAACTGGCCGATTGCGACAGCAACGCCGACGCCTGTCCGAATGCCGTGGCGCTGGAACATCTGCTCGGCCAGGCGCCGGACAACGCCGCGGTATGGCTACTCAAGCTCGGCGCCGACGCCCGCGGCATGAAGCAGGACGCTGCCCGCGACGACCTGGCCAAGGCTGCCGCGGCGAAACTCTACGACGACTACGCCGGCACCAGCCTGCAGGCGCTGGCCAACTCGGTCGGCGTGCTGCCGCCGCCGCCCGACACGCTGGACCCGGCCCACCCGGGTGGCGCGGTGGGCATGCAGACCGTGCTGGTCTTCGGCCTGGCCACCACCCAACCGCAGCCAAGCCTGCAGCTGGTCGCCAAGCTGTGCGAGAACGCCGGCGAGGACGCCTCGATCAAGGCCGATTGCCTGGCCCTGGGCAAGACTCTCGAGTGGGGTTCCAGCCCGCTGGCGCGTTCGCTCGGCCTGCACCTGCGCGAAGTGCTGGCCGATGATCCGGCGCAACAGCAGGAAGCCAAGGACGCCCGCCGCAACCTGGTCTGGCAGGTACAGAGCTTCGCCCAACTGCTGGCCCGGGCGCAGGACGACGCAGCGCTGGCCCAGCGCCTGCTGGCGCTGGCCCGCAACGGCGGCACCGAGATGAGCCTGCAACTGGCCGCCCTGCGCGACAACAGCATTCCGGCCGAAGCCCCCGCCGACTGGCAGCCGCGCAAGGCGCAGTGAATCAAGCAGGGCAACGAGGGAACAAGCGTTCGCCGCACTGCGCGCTGCGCGTTTCCCGCTCCCTGTTTCCCTTTCCCGCTCCCCCCGGTAGGCTTGGTCCACCTTCCGTGGCAGGGGTGATCCGATGCTTACGACGCTGGTGGCAAGCAGCAAGGGTGGTTGCGGCAAGAGCACGCTGGTGACGCAACTGGCGTCGCACTGGGCACAGGCGGGGCAGCACACCGCGATCATCGACGCCGACCGGCAACACTCCAGCTTCCGCTGGGCCGAGCTCAGACCGGACAATGTCCCCGGCGTGCTGGCTCTCGACAGCGGCCGACGCAGCCTGCAGCGCGTGCCGACGGACACCCAGCAACTTCTGATCGACACCCCTGCCGGTTCCGGCGAGCGCGAGCTGGAGCCCTTCATCGACGTGGCCGACGTGCTGCTGGTGCCGGTGCTGCCGTCCTCGTTCGATCTCGACGCCACACTGCGCTTCCTCGGCGAGCTGCAATCGATCAACCGCATCCGCCGCGGCAAGCTTCCGGTGGCGCTGGTCGCCAACCGGCTCAAGCCGTGGACCCACGCCAGCCAGGACGCGGTCACCCAGCTCGCCGAGCAATCGCCGTTCCCGATCGCCGCGCAGTTGCGCGACAGCCAGGCCTACGTGCTGCTGAGCGGCCTCGGCAAGGGCATCTTCGACTATCAATCCGAACAGGTCCGCAGCCACCAGCAGGACTGGAAGGCCCTGTTGCGCTGGATCAAGCGCCAGCACTGAAGCGCGCCCCTCCCGATGTTCATCGCGCGCCTCGCGCAACCACACCCCCGGAGTCCTCCATGCACGAACTGATCCTGTTGCGACACGCCGAAGCCGTGCCGATAGAAACCTCCGGCGACGACCTGCAGCGCCCGCTCAGCGCGCGCGGCGAGCAGGAAGCCCAGGCCGCCGGGCTGTGGCTGGCCGCACACGGCCTGCGCCCCGACCGGGTGCTGTGCTCGCCGACCCGGCGCACCGACGAGACCACCCGGCTGGCGCTGGCCGCGATCGACAACGCACCGGTACCGCAGCAAGCCAACGAGATCTACGACGCCTCGCCCGGCGAGCTGCTGGCCCTGCTCGACCAGCATGCCGACGCCGACACCGTCATGCTGGTCGGCCACAATCCCGGCATGGAGCGGCTGGTCGCCCTGCTGGTCGAAGGCCGTTCCGACGAATTCCGCGGCATGCCGCCCGGCGCGCTGGCGGTGTTGCACCTGGACGGCGCACTGGAGCCGGGCAACGCCCGCTTGGACGCGTTCTGGTCGCCCTGACGCACGTGCCGGCCTGAGCTGCGCAAGTCGCGCCGGCCATCCGGTGCGGCGATGCGATGCCCGCCGCCGGTACCTCACGGCTACAGCACGCGCAGACCGTATCATTCGCCCATGCCTGTCCTGCGTCGATTCCTGCTCCCGCTCCTGCTCGCGCTCCTGTTGCTGCAAGGCTGCACGGTGTCGCGTGCGCAGATCCGCCGCGCCGATGCGGTGGTCGCCGCCACCACCGATCGCAGCGTCAGCTGCACGCAGGCCGACCATTGCGCGCTGCCGTCGCCGCTGCTGGCCGCAGCCACGGCGGCACTGGCCGCCTCCACGCCGGAGCGGCCGGTGCACGTGGTCACCCTGCTCGACGACTCCGAGCCGGCCATGGCCGCGCGGATCAACCTGGTGCGCGCGGCGCGGCAGTCGATCGACGTGCAGACCTTCATCTGGGACCAGGACGACGCCGGCCAGCTGATGCTGGACGAACTGGTGCAGGCGGCGCGGCGCGGCGTGCACGTACGCATCCTGGCCGACCAGCTGTTCTCCTTCGACGACCTGGACCTGCTCGACCGGCTGGCGCGGGTCAGCCCGAACCTGCAGGTGCGGCTGTACAACCCGACCTTCCAGAAGGCCCACACGCAACCGCTGGAATTCGCCGCCGGCGTGCTGTGCTGCTTCATGCAGTTCAACCAGCGCATGCACAACAAGCTGCTGCTGGTGGACGACCGCATCGGCATCACCGGCGGGCGCAATTACCAGGACCGCTACTACAACTGGGACGACACGTTCGACTACGTCGACCGCGACGTGATGGTCGGCGGCCCCGCCGGGCGGCAGATGGCGGCCAGCTTCGAGCTGTTCTGGAACCACCCGCGCTCGGTGCCGCTGACCCATCTGCGCGACGTCAACCGACGCATCCTGTCCGACCGCGCGCCGCCGGTCTGGCCGGCCCCGCACTACCTGCGGCCGGCGCGGGTGGCCCGCGTGCAGCAGGCCGCCGAGGATCCGGCCTGGCTGCAGGCCTGGCTGGTCGACGCTTCGCTGCGGGTAGGCAAGGTCGACTATTTCAGCGACCTGCCGGCGAAGACCGATGCGACGCACAAGCGCAGCGCGATGGATTTCACCCGCCACATCATGCGCATGATCAGCGCGACGAAACGCGAGGTGCTGCTGCAGACGCCGTACCTGGTGATGAGCAAGCACGCCCAGCACATCTTCCGCGTGCTGCACCGGCGCACCGATCCGCCACGGGTGATCGTCTCCACCAACTCGCTGGCCTCGACCGATGCGTTTGCCGTGTACGCGATGTCGTACAAGCACCGCAAGCGCTACCTGAAGAAATTCGGCTTCGAGATCCACGAGATGAAGCCGCATGCACCAAGCGCGGCGGTGGACAACGAACTGGCCAACCTGGGCATGGATGCGCCAGGCCTGCCGCGGGAAACCGCCAGCCCGGCCCGCGCCGCCGAGGCGCGCTTCCACCTGCTCGGCAGCCGCGGCAGCAACAACCGTCCGGTGCCGCTGCACAGCGAAGGACGCCGCTTCGGCCTGCACTCGAAGTCGATCGTGGTCGACGACGCCTTCGCGATGGTCGGCTCGCACAACTTCGACCCGCGCTCGGACCGCTACAACACCGAAGCCGGCGTGATCGTCTACGACCACGCCTTCGCCGACCAGCTGCGCCAGAGCATCCTGCGCAGCACCCAGCCGGAGAACGCGTGGGTGATCGCGCCACGGCAATCGAAGGTGCCGGTGCTGACCGACATCAACCAGGCGATCGGCACGGTCTCCGAGCAACTGCCGCTGTTCGACCTGTGGCCGTTCCGCTACGCCACCAGCTTCGACCTCAAGCCCGGCTGCCAGCCACTGCGCGCCACCGACCCGAACTTCTACGCCTGCTACCAGCCGGTCGGCGATTTCCCGGACGTCGCGCTGTCGCCGAAGCTGATCATCACGCGACTGGTCACCGCGTTCGGGGTGGGCGCCAAGGGCGTGCTGTGAGCGTCGCACTGCCGCGCGCTCTGCTTCCCGGAAATTGTTGCCCGTTTTTATTGGAGCAGGAGCGAAGAGCTTTCGTCCTCCTGCGGAGGCCGAGTTACTTCTCTTTTGCTTGTCCAAAAGAGAAGTAACCAAGAGAAAACGACCCCCCGCTTGGCGCTTGCCGGGCATCCTGCCCGGCAAGTCCGTGAGCCGGGGCCGGGCTTTTCGACAGCACATCCATGTGCTGGCGAAAAGGCATCGACATCCCTGTCGATGCCCGCTGCGCGGCCTGTCGACCCCGCCTCACCGCCGCGCAAGGGACCCCGGGTAGAGCGGCGGGCCATCGTGGCCCGCACTCGGTGATGAAGCTGAAGGCAACGGCAAGAGCGAAGCGGCGCTCTGCTGTTGCTGTGCTGTTGATCTGGTACTTCTGAAAAGTGCGGGCCACGATGGCCCGCTGTTCTGCCGGGGCCCCTCTGAAGCGGCGGGCGGGTGGAGGAAAAGCCCGCAGGGTGGCCGGCAAGGATGCCGGCCAGTTTGGCGTCAGCACAGGATGTGCTGTCGACAAACCCCGTAACCCGACCGCGGACTTTCCGGGCAGGAAGCCCGGAAAGCGCGTAAGCGGGGTGTCCTTCTCTTTTGGTTACTTTTCTCTTGGCCACGCAAGAGAAAAGTGACTCGGTCGCCGAAGGCGATCGATCGCTCTGCACTTGAGCATTTGCTTCGAGGCACATCGAGGCAAGCAAGACCGCGGCCTGACAAAACCCCTACGGCAACTGCGCGATGCGGTCGCCCTGCGAGGAGAAGCGCATCGGCAGTTCGCCGCTGAGGCCGTCGGAGCGATCCGGCGGCACCGCGAAACGCCAGCCGCGCACGCTGCGCAGGGCATGCTCGTCGAGCACCGGGTCGCCGCTGGACTGACTGACGCTGGCGCTGCGCACCTGGCCGGCGCCATCGATGTCGACGCGCAGCAGCACGCGGCCGTCCAGATGGCCGCGCAGCTTGTACCACGGTTGCGAGGTATCGCTGGGCATCGCCAGCGGCACCAGTTCCGGCGGTGGCGGCATGCTGGCCTGCGCATCGCCAGCGTCGATGGCGGAGAGATCCGCCGGGACGCGCGCCGTCCGCACCACGCGGGCAGGAGCATGCGAGCGCCGCGGCGAGGGCAGGGCATGCGGCGCGGATGCCGTCCGCGCGGCGGCATAGCGCGGCGGCGGGCCGGGCCAGTCGGTGGTCAGCGTGCTGAGCCAGCCGGTGCCGGCAATGCCGACGGCCAGTGCGAGCAAGCTGAGGGTGGTGGTGGTGCGCAGGCGAAACATGGCGGCCTTTATGCACCCTCCAGGGCGAATCGCGGCTGAAGCCGCCGACCCGTCACCGTTCGAGGATCGCGGTGACGCCCATCCCGCCGGCGGTGCAGATCGAGACCAGGCCGCGGCCGGAACCCTTCTGCTCCAGCATCTTCGCCAGCGTGGCGATGATGCGCGCGCCGGTGGCGGCAAACGGATGGCCGACGGCAAGGCTGGAGCCATGCACGTTGAGCCTGGCCGGGTCGATCGAGCCGAACGGCGCGTCCAGGCCGAGCCGGTTCTTGCAGTAGTCGGCCGACTCCCACGCGCGCAGCGTGCACAGCACCTGCGCCGCGAACGCTTCGTGGATCTCGTAGTAGTCGAAGTCCTGCAGGGTCAGTCCGTTGCGCGCCAGCATGCGCGGCACCGCGATGGTCGGCGCCATCAGCAGGCCCTCGCCGTGCACGAAATCCACCGCGGCGACTTCGGCATCGCGCAGGTACGCCTGCACTTTCAGGCCGCGCTGCGCGGCCCACGCGTCGCTGCCCAGCAGCACCGCGGCGGCGCCGTCGGACAGGCCGGTGGAGTTGCCGGCGGTAAGCGTGCCGTGGCCGGAGGTCTTGTCGAACGCCGGCTTCAGCGAAGCCAGTTTCTCCATGGTCGAGTCCGGGCGCAGGAAACCGTCGCGCTTCAGGCCGCGGAACGGCACCAGCAGGCCCTCGAAGAAACCGGCGTCGTAGGCGGCGGCCAGCTTGTGGTGACTGTCCAGCGCCAGCTGGTCCTGCGCCTCGCGGGTGACATGCCACTCCTTCGCCATCTGCTCGCAGTGGTCGCCCATCGACTTGCCGGTGCGCGGCTCCGCCACGCCGGGAAACGACGGCTTCAGCTCGCTCAGCGAGAATCCGCGCAACGCCGTGCGCAGCTTGTCCAGCGGCGTCTTGGCGCGGTTCATCGCCAGCAGGCGTTTGCGCAGGCGGGTGCCGTAGACGATCGGCACGTCGGAAGTGGTGTCCGAACCGCCGGCGATGCCGGCTTCGATCTGCCCGGCGGCGATCTTGTTGGCGATGATGATCGCGTTGTCCAGCGACGTGCCGCAGGCGCGCGCGGTGGTGATGCCCGGCGTGGTCGGCGCCAGTCCGGAACTGAGCAGCGCCTCGCGCGCCAGGTTCCAGTCGGACGAATGCTTGATCACCGCACCCATCGCCACTTCACCCAGTTCCACCCCGTGCAACCCGAAGCGCTCGACCAGCGCGCCGAGCACTTTCACCGACATGCCGAAGTTGCCGACGTCGGCATACGCCGTGTTGTTGCGGCAGAACGGAATGCGTACGCCGCCGATGATGCCGACGCGCCTTTGCGTGTTTTCCATGCTCAGAACAGTCCACCACTCAAGTTTGTCAAGGCTAACCCGCCATGCCGCGCGGCGAAAGCCCAAAACGCTGAATGGTAGAATTGGTTCCCTTTGCCCATGGATCACCGCCTCGTGGAAGCGCAAACGCTGCTCGCCCTGCCTGTCGTGCTGGCGCTGGAACCGGTCGCGGGCGAGCCGCCGGCACCGCTGACGCTCTCCCGCGACGAGGCCGCGGAGTTGGCCTCCCTCATTGCCGCGGACCTGCACACGCTGGTGCCGCAGGTCGACGCCGCCCGGCTGGCGCTGGCCGGCGCGCTGTTCGACCAGGTCGAACTGCTGCGGCCGGGCTTCCCGGTATGGGCCACGCTGGACGAGCTGGCGCGGCGCGTGCCGCGCGGCCATCTGGAGAACGTGGTGGCCTTCGGCAGCCATGAAGGACACATGCCGGCGCAACCGCTGGAACCGTCGCCGGTGTACGCCGAAGGCCCGATGCGGCTGTTGCCGATGAGCCTGCTGGCGCCGGCGGCATTGGCCGAGGAGCTGTCCGGGCAACTGGAGATCCAGCTGGTCGGTCGCGGCGAGGCAGGCACGCTGACCGCCGACTGGCTGATGCGCACGCTCGGCATCCGGCTGGAGCACGTGCGCTACCTCAGCCGCAACGATCTGCTGGCGTTGACCTGCGTGCAGTACGAGCACGTCAACCTGGCGCCGCTGTGGGCGCTGCTGGAGACGGCGCTGCTGACCCCGTATCGCGAGGAAGCGACGATGAGCGCGCGCGGACTGGTTCTGCGCTACGCCGACGGCAAGGTGCTGGTGCAGTCGCCTGCGCAATGGCTGGCCGCGCAAACCGGCGACGCCATGGAGCGCGCACACGGGTTCGCCGGCATCGTGTTCGAACTGCGCCAGTACGCCGCGCTGCTCGATGCCCACCAGTTGCCGCTGCAGTTGCAGCCGGACGCCGCGCAGCAAACCGAAGCCACCCACGGCTACCTGCTGGAGACCCTGGCCGCGGCCGATCCCGGCTACGACGCGCCGACGCTGTTCGCGCACGAGGCGCCCGGCCTCGGCGTGATCGCGATCACCGTGGCGCAGCGCGGCGACGGCGGCCACGCGCGCGCACTGGCGCACGCTTATCCGCTGCAGCCGCAGGCGCTGGGGCCATTGCTGGCGCTGCTGGCGGACCGTTACGGCAGCGCCGGCGAACTGCACGCGCTGGGCCGCGTCGTGCTGGACGGCGACGGCCGACTCGGCGCGCCGCCCACCGCCCTGCACTGACACCCACCAAGGGCGTCATTCGAGGCATATGGGCAACGGCAGCAACTCGGCGCATGATGGGGCGGCGCCGACAGGGGGCGCCATGCTGACGGAATGACCATGCGGCCGCTCAAGCCTGCCGAGGTATTGCCATCGCTTCCGGATGAAACCGACTGGCCGGCTCGGGTGGCGCGCGGCACGCCGGCGCTGCTCGCCTATCTCGACCTCGAGCAGCGCTTCCGCTACGCCAACGACACCCATCGCCGCTGGCTCGGCATCGACCCGCAGCAACTGCTCGGCCGGCGCCTGATCGACGTGGTCGGCCGGCGCAACCACCAGCTGGCGGGCGCAGCGCTGGAGCGCGCCTACGCCGGCCACATGGCCAGCTACGAGGGCGAGCTGTACAACGGCGGCGAGCGGCGCTACGCGCACGGCAACTTCCAGCCCGACTTCGACGCCGACGGCCGGGTCTGCGGCATCTTCACCGCGCTGATCGACATCACCGAGCGACGCACCCTGGAACTGCAGCTGCACGAGAGCGAGCAGCGCTTCTTCGCCGCGTTCCAGCACGCCGCGATCGGCATGGCGCTGACCCGTCCGGACGGCCGTTTCCTGCGCGTCAACGCCGCGGTCTGCCAGATGCTCGGCTACCGCGAGGAAGAACTGCTGCAGCTGGACATCGCCAGCCTCACCCATCCGGACGACATGGCGGCGGACGCGGAACTGATGGCGCAGCTGCTGGCCGGCCAGCGCGAGTCGTACCAGCTGGAGAAGCGCAACTTCCACAAGGACGGCCGCGTCGTGCACATCCTGCTCAGCGTGTCGCTGGTGCGCGACGAGCAGGGCGCGCCGCTGTACTTCGTCTCGCAGGTGCAGAACATCAGCCAGCGCAAGGCGTTCGAGGACGCGCTGCACCGCGAGCGCGAGCTGGCCGAGGTGACCCTGCGCTCGATCGGCGACGCGGTGATCACCACCGACCCGCAGCTGTGCATCACTTCGCTCAACCCGATCGCCGAGGCGATGACCGGCTGGAACGGGATCGAGGCGCAGGGCCGGCCGATTGAGGAGATCTTCCAGCTGTTCGATGCCCAGCACGGCCACGCCGTGGCGAATCCGCTGCGCGCGGCGATCGAGCACAACACCATTGTCGACCTGGCCGGCCGGACCCTGCTGCGCCACCGCCACGGCTTCGACACGCCGGTGGAGGATTCCTCCGCGCCGATCCACGACCACGCCGGCAACGTGATCGGCGGCGTGCTGGTGTTCCACGACGTCAGCGAAACCCGCGCGCTGGCGCTGAAGATGATCCACCTGACCCAGCACGACACGCTCACCGGCCTGCCCAACCGCAGCCAGCTGCACGACCACATCGGCCAGGCGATCGCCACCGCGAACCGGCGCCAGCAGCGCGCCGCGCTGCTCTACATCGACATCGACAACTTCAAGCAGGTCAACGAACTGCACGGCCACGCCGCCGGCGACCGGGTGCTGCGCGCGTTGACCGCCCAGTTGCACGGCTGCCTGCCCGGCGACGAACTGCTGAGCCGCTACGGTGGCGACGAATTCGTGGTGATGCTGCCGCACCTGGAAAGCGTGGGCGAGGCGGCCAGCCTGTGCCAGATCCTGATCAACCACGGCGAGCAGACCCGCGTCGACGGTCTGTCCGAACTGTCGCTGCGCCTCAGCATCGGCATCAGCGTGTACCCGGACGATGCGGTCGAGCCGGAAGACCTGCTGCAGCACGCGGAGACCGCGCTGGTCGCGGTGAAGGCGCAGGGCCTGCACGGCTACCGCTTCTTCACCGCGTCGATGAACGAGCGCGCGCGGGCGCGCCGGCGGATCGAGACGGCGCTGCGCCAGGCGCTGCCGCGGCACGAACTGGACTTGCACTACCAGCCCAAGGTGGACGCGCAGAACGGCCGCATCGTCGGCGCCGAGGCGCTGTTGCGCTGGCACGCGAACGGGCGCGAGCAGTACACGCCGGACCAGTTCATTCCGGTCGCCGAGGATACCGGGCTGATCCTGCCGATCGGCGCCTGGGCGCTTCGCCAAGCCTGTCGCCAGGCACAGCGGTGGCTGAGCGCGGGGTATCCGATTCCGGTGTCGGTGAACGTGTCGCCGCTGCAGTTCCAGCATGCCGAGTTCTACAACTGGCTCGACGAGGTGCTGGACGAAAGCGGCCTCGAGGCCGGCCTGCTCGAACTGGAACTGACCGAGCGCATGGTGATGTCCGGCGGCGACGCCACCACCGGCCTGCTGCAGCGGATCAAGCGGCGCGGCGTGCGGCTGTCGCTGGACGACTTCGGCACCGGCTACTGCAGCCTGTCCTACCTGAAGCATTTCCCGATCGACGCGCTGAAGATCGACCGCGTGTTCGTGCGCGACATCACCACCGACCGCGACACCGCCACCATCACCAGCGCGATCATCGCGATGGCGCGCAGCCTCAACAAGGACGTGATCGCCGAGGGCGTGGAGACGCAGGAGCAGGGCGCCTTCCTGCGTCACGCCGGCTGCTCGCAGCTGCAGGGTTTCCTGTACGGCGCAGCGGTGCCGGCGGCGGAATTCCAGAAGCTGCTGTTCGAGTCCGCCTGAAAAGCCCGCCCTACGAAGCAGGACCCGACAGCAGCGCCTCGTACATGAAGTAATGGCAGCGCTGCATGCCGAGCCCTTCGTAAGTGGCGTGCGCGCGCTGGTTCTCGGTTTCCACGTAGAGGCGCAGGCCGACCGCGCCGGCGGCTGCGGCGCGTTGCGCGACGTCGGCGTACAACGCCCGGAACGCGCCGCCACGGCGCGCGGCGGGCACCACGTAGACGCTCTGGATCCACCAGAAATCGCCGTCGCGCCAGTCGCTCCATTCGTAGGTCACCAGCAGGCTGCCCACGGCCGCGCCGTCGCGCTCGGCCACCAGGTAGAAGCCGCGCTGCGGCTGCTCGAACACGCCGCGGATGCCGCGTTCCAGCGTCGCGGGATCGAGCCGCTTGTGCTCGGTTTCCCAGGCCATCGCCGCATTCCAGGCGGCCAGTTCGGGCAGGTCGGTGAGGGCGGCGGCGCGGATCTGCAGCGACACGGCATGGCTCCGGTGAGGGGATGGACGTACATCGTAGCGTGCGCGGCCTTCACACGCCGACGCGTAACGTGGAAGCGAAGCCGGCGGTTGCAGCCCATCGAGGCGGGCTCCTGCCGGCGTGCCGCCCGCACGGAGCGCGTCGTGTTCCGCTCCGGCACGAGCCCAAGGAAAACCTGCTTTGAAGATTGGCAACCTCCTCGACCTGCTCAAACTGCGCCGCCTGCGCGCCTTCCGCCGCCGTCGCGCCGCCGCGCGCACGCGGCCGGAGCAGGAGCCGGCACTGCGCGCGGAGCTGTTCAGCACCGAACAGATGGAACGGCACGGCCGTGCTTTGGCCGCGCAGCACCGGCTCAGCCCGCAGGTCAGCATGGATTCGCTGCTGGCGCGGCTGGACGACAACGAGGCGGTGCTGACCCACACCTGCGAACGGCTGACCAGCGCCACCCGCAAGCGCCGGCGCATCACCCCGGCCGGCGAATGGCTGCTGGACAATTTCTACCTGGTCGAGGAACAGATCCGGATCGCCCGCCGCCATCTGCCGAAGGGCTACAGCCGCGAATTGCCGCGCCTGGCCAGCGGCGCGTCGGCCGGCCTGCCGCGGGTCTACGACATCGCGCTGGAAATCATTTCGCACGGCGACGGCCGGGTCGACACGCACAACCTGCTGCGCTTCATCGGCGCCTACCAGGAAGTGACCCCGTTGCGGCTGGGCGAACTGTGGGCGATCCCGATCATGCTGCGACTGGCCCTGATCGAGAACCTGCGCCGGGTCGCCGCACGGGTGATGGCGGACTGGCGCGACCGCGGCAAGGCCGCGCGCTGGGCCGATGCGATGACCGCCACCGCCGAGCGCGACCCGAATTCGGTGGTGCTGGTGGTCGCCGACATGGCGCGCTCGGACCCGCCGATGAACGGCCCGTTCGTGGCCGAGATGGCGCGCCGGCTGCAGGGCCAGAGCCCGGCGCTGGCGTTGCCGCTGAGCTGGATCGAGCAACGCCTGGCCGCGTCGGGGCAGAGCATCGAGCACCTGGTGCAGCTCGAAGCGCAGCAGCAGGCCGCCAACCAGGTCACGATCGGCAACAGCATCGGCAGCCTGCGCACGCTGTCGGCGATCGACTGGCGCGACTTCGTCGAGCACTGCAGCCTGGTCGAGCGCTGCCTGCGCGAGGACCCGGCGGGCGTCTACGCGGCGATGGATTTCGCCACCCGCGACCGCTATCGCCACGCGGTGGAATCGATGGCGCGCCGGCACCGGCTGAGCGAACTGCAGGTGGCCGAGGCGGCGATTGCGCTGAGCCAGGCCGAGGCGCCCACCGACAGTACCGCGCCACCGCCGCAGCACGTCGGCTACTACCTGATCGACCGCGGCCGGCGCCGGCTGGAACAGCAGCTGGGCATCCGGCCGCCGCTGCGCGAGACGCTGCGCCGCGGCTTCGACCGCGCGCCGCTGCCGATCTACCTGGGCCTGCTGGCCCTGCTCACGTTCGCGTTCGCGCAACCGCTGGTCGCCGCCGCCGCGCACGAAGGGCTGTCGCCGTGGACGCTGCTCGCGCTGGCGATTCCCGCCGTCATCCTGGCCAGCCAGCTGGGGCTGAGCCTGCTCAACTGGATCGCCACGTTGTCGATCGCGCCGCGGCAGCTGCCGCGCATGGATTACTCGCACGGCATCCCGGCCAGCGCGCGCACCCTGGTGGCGATTCCCAGCCTGTTCGCCAGCGCGCAGGACGTCGACGAGCTGGTCGAGTCGCTGGAGGTGCGCTTCCTCGGCAACCGCGACGACCACCTGCACTTCGCCCTGCTCACCGACTTCGCCGACGCGGACCGCGAGACCTTGCCCGACGACGAGGCGTTGCTGCGACGGGCGCAACGGCGCATCGAGGCACTCAACGAGCGCTATGCCGACGGCCGGGCCGACCGCTTCTTCCTGTTCCACCGCCCGCGTCGCTGGAACGTGGGCGAGCGCTGCTGGATGGGCCACGAGCGCAAGCGCGGCAAGCTGGCCGACCTCAATGCGCTGCTGCGCGGCAACGCGCACGGCCGCTTCATGCTGATCGTGGGCGACATCGCGGCGCTGGACCCGGTGCAGTACGTGATCACCCTGGACACCGACACCGAGCTGCCGCGCGACGCGGCGCAGGCCTTCGTCGGCACCATCGACCACCCGCTCAACCGCGCCGTGTACGACCCCGAGCGGCGCCGCGTGGTCAGCGGCTACGCGATCCTGCAGCCGCGCGTCGGCATCAGCCTGCCCAGCACCGCGCGTTCGCGCTACGCGCAGCTGTACGGCAGCGACGCCGGCATCGACCCGTACACGCAGATGGTTTCGGACGTCTACCAGGACGTGTTCGGCGAAGGCTCGTTCATCGGCAAGGGCATCTACGCGATCGATCCGTTCGAGCGCACGCTGGACGGGCGCTTCCCGGAAAACCGCATCCTCAGCCACGACCTGGTCGAAGGCTGCCACGCCCGCTCGGGCCTGCTCAGCGACGTGCAGCTGTTCGAGACCTACCCGGCCCGCTACGGCGCCGACGTGAAGCGCCGGCACCGCTGGATCCGCGGCGACTGGCAGCTGCTGCCGTGGCTGCTGCCGTGGGCGCCGACCGCGCACGCCGGCTGGCGGCGCAACGCGCTGACCGCGTTGTCGCGCTGGAAGATCCTCGACAACCTGCGCCGCAGCCTGGTGCCGGTGGCGGTACTGGCGCTGCTGGTCACCGGCTGGCTGCTGATTTCGCCGGTGCTCTCGTGGACCGTGGCCGTGCTGTCGATGGTGCTGGTGCCGCCGTTGCTGTCGGCCCTGCTGGATCTGGTGCAGAAGCCGCGCGAGGTGCAGCTCGACCAGCACCTGCGCGCCGGCTTCCGGGCCGGCATGCAGCACCTGGCGCGGATGGCGCTGGGGCTGGCATGGCTGCCGCACGAGGCGCTGTACCACCTCGATGCGATCGTGCGCACGCTGTGGCGCATGGCGATCAGCCAGCGCCACCTGCTGCAGTGGCAGACCTCCAGCGAGGTCGAGCGGCGCAGCGACAACGCGCCGGCCGCGTTGTGGCGGCTGATGTGGATCGGTCCGCTGCTGGCCGTGCTGCTGGGCGTGGCGCTGGTGTTGCAGCGTCCGCAGGCGCTGTGGCTGGCGATGCCGCTGCTGCTGCTGTGGCTCGCTTCGCCCGCGGTCGCGTGGTGGATCAGCCAGCCGCGCCCGCTGGACGCGTTCGCGCCGAATGCGGCGCAGCAGCGCTTCCTGCGCACGCTGGCGCGGCAGACCTGGGCCTTCTTCGACGCCCACGTCGGCGCCGCCGACCACTGGCTGCCGCCGGACAACCTGCAGGAGCAACCCGGGCCGGCGATCGCCCACCGCACCTCGCCCACCAACATCGGCATGGCGCTGCTGGCGAACCTGGCCGCGCACGACTTCGGTTTCCTGAGCGGCGGCCGCCTGCTCGAACGCACGCGCCTGACCCTGGCCACCATGCAGCGGCTGCCGCGCCATCGCAGCCATTTCTACAACTGGTACGACACGCAGAGCCTGCAGCCGCTGACGCCGCTGTACGTCTCGGCGGTGGACAGCGGCAACCTGGCCGGCCACCTGCTCACCCTGCGCCCGGGCCTGCTGGCGCTGCCCGACGAGCCGGTGTTCCAGCCGCGCGTGCTGCGCGGCCTGCTCGACACGCTGGAACTGCTGCACGACGCGCTCGGCACCGACGCCGCCCGTGCGCTGGAACCGCTGCGGCAGACACTGCTGGACGCGCTGGCCACACCGCCGGACCGCTGCAGCGCCGCGCTGGCGCTGCTGCAGCGACAGCTCGATCACGTTCACCAGCTGACCCGGGACCTCGTCGTCGAACCGAGCAGCGACGCGGCGTTCTGGGTGGATGCGCTGCTCGGCCAGGTCAGCGAGTTCGTCGACGACGCGCTCGCGTTCGAACTCGATCCGCCGGATGACGACAACGCCGGTTTCGTCGGCATTCCCAGCCTACGCCAGCTGGCGCGCATCGAGCCGCTGTGCTGGCCGGCCGAGGCAGGCGCCGACGCGGTGCGCGAGCGCGCGTCCGCACGCATCGCCGCGCTCGAGCAGCTGGCGCAGCAGGCCGGCGAACTGGCGCTGATGGACTACCGCTTCCTCTACGACAGCGCGCGCGACCTGCTGGCGATCGGCTACAACGTCGACCAGCGCCGGCTCGACGCCGGCTACTACGACCTGCTGGCCTCGGAGGCGCGCCTGGCCAGCTTCGTCGGCATCGCCCAGGGCCAGCTGCCGCAGGAGAACTGGTTCTCGCTGGGGCGCCTGCTCACCACCGTCGGCGGCGAGCCGGTGCTGCTGTCGTGGACCGGCTC
>Ga0207647_10001735_pt1 | contig 16708 bp, 13 predicted proteins | sample KBSCornC2_FD_184295 | JGI IMG/M metagenome (GOLD analysis project Ga0207647, IMG submission 184295) | Corn rhizosphere microbial communities from Kellogg Biological Station, Michigan, USA - C2 (SPAdes) (version 2) | ecosystem: Host-associated > Plants > Roots > Rhizosphere ...
TCAGTATCATTGCACGCGGCGCATAGCCCCGCATAGTTTGTAAGTGCCTGGATCTGCTTGCTCGTAGGTCGAGATCGAGAGCAGACAGGTCACGAAGTCTCAAACCACGTCGATCTCATTCAAAAGGAAATAAGGAAATTTGGTGGACGCACCAGGGCTCGAACCTGGGACCCGCAGCGGGTTATAGGCCGATTGAAAATGCCGGAAATCTTTCGATCAACGGCCAATATGATGAAAATCAGCAGATTTCATTCATAGAGAAATCGGACATTCAGCGTCATCCGATGCCTTCCATCGACAAACAAATGATCGCGTCCCATGGCGTGGTGTAGGTTCGGCGGCGCAACGATCCGACAACCAGCCAAGGCGACCGGCAATCCCAAGCCTCAGATGATCAACAAAAAGGATGTAACGCGCGCCGCTATGAGACGGCCTGCAATCTCTTTCGTTGATGATAGATAGCAGTCGCAAGGCGGGGCGCCGGACACTCCACACCGCGCTTCCAATTCGACGCGAGATTTGCGCCGTCGTCTGTGCTCACCGAAGGTTATCGGTGAACTGCTGGGATATTATGGGGTCAGGACAGCACGGGTCGTCATAAGCAACACGATCCCCAAGGGCCGGCGATCCCGTTTACAACGGCGCAGGCGCTGATGCGTCCTCAGAGCACTCCTTCCGGTACGAGCGCCCAGAAATCGCGTTTCGGATCGCTGCCATCCCAGCGCGCGGCGATGTCAACGATTTCTCTGTAGACCGAATCGAGCGGGCTCGGCAGCGCCAGTTGCAGCAGGACGGCGTCAGGCCTGCTTTCGGGCTCATAATAGGATTCGAAGGCGTTTCCGTTGGCATCGACATATTCCATGTGCGGAACCAACGTCAGCCCCCGCGTCGCCACTTGCTTGACGGTCGCCTCAAAGTCGTCGCTCATATAGGCGACATGGTGCAACGCGCCGGACGGATGGCGCCTGATGAAATCCGTGAAGGTGGATCGAGTGTCATCGTCCTGCGCTACGATCTCGGTCAGCAGGCCCGCGATGACGACAAAGGCCGCCGAAACACGGATGCTGACCATCTCACCGCGATAACGCGCTCTCATCTCCGTTCCGCGAATGAAATGTACCGGACCGAAGCCCGAGGCCAGCAGGCGATCCACCGCTGCATCCAGATCGGGTACGACAAGGGCGACATGATAAGGTTTAGCATCAAGATAGAAGCTCATTTCACATCCTCTCGCATTTATCGTCGAAGGGGGAAGTTTCCGATCGTATGAACGGAAACTTCCCAATACTCCCCCCGAGAATGAGCCCGGAAGTGGCCTAGAACCGGACTGTTCCTGTTACGCCATATGTTCGCGGTTCGCCCCAGCGACATTGAGCAAAGCCCAGCGTGCTCAGATTGTCCGCGCAGGAAACACGATAGACTTCTTTCGTCAGGTTCTGGACCCAGAATGCCAGCGAGACATCGGATTTGAACAGTTCGTTGAACGAAAGCCTGGCATTGAGGATGTCGAAGCCTGGGGTCGGATACACGCCGACCGGCTGGATGCCCTTAGTCCTCGTGCGCGCCGCATAATTGGCGCCAAGCACCACCTTCGCGAAGCTTTCCGGAATAAATGTGGCATTATAGCTCGCCGCCGCCGTGAAGGTCTGCCGCGGCACACCGGCGAACTCGACGCCGGCCAGGCTTACGCCCCCCGCATAGTCGATCGGATTGAAGGCTGGCGACGCGGGATCGGCAAAGTCGTTGACCGGCCGGTTGGGATCACGCGGCTGCGGGATTACCGAACCTTTCCCGTAACGGCCGACCTGATAGGAATATCCGAAATCAAGCGTCAGCTCTGGGAACGGCTTGATCGAACCGTCGACTTCGATACCCTTGATCCGCGCCTTACCGACGTTGAAGATGATCAGGTCGGTAAACGTGCTGCCGCATGCGGCGTTGGAGCAGAACTGCACGATATCTTGAGTCTGAATATCTGAGTATTTGCCGGTGAAGGCCGCAATATTCAGGCGATAAGGAACGGAGCCGATATAACCCTGATGTTTCAGCCCCAGTTCGAAATCAGTCAGGCGTTCCGGTCCCCACATGGTGAAGTCGAGATTGGAGGTCGTCGGGTTCGGCCCACCGGCCTTGTAACCGCGCCGGTTCGCGAAATAGACGAGAGTGTTTCGCGCCACCTGATATTCAAGCGATGCAGTCCAGGTGAAGGCCTTGAAGGTCTTTTCGGCGCGGATGGCGCATTCCTGTGCGTTGCTTACGCTCGTTCCGACCAGGCCGGTGCCGTTGATATAATTGCAGACTGATCCGGCTGCCGCCTGCGACCAGACCTGGAAACTTGCATTATTGCCATTTGAGAAGAAGTTATGGCCAAGATACTTTTTGTTGTCCCAGGTGTAACGGCCGCCGAGCGTCAGGCGGACGCCTTCAAGTCCGACGCCGGAGAAGTCGTAGGTTCCCTGTCCAAAAATGGCCTTGGAAGAGACTTTGGTGAACTCGTCGTCGTAGCGGGGGCCAGCGCCGGTAAAATCGAAAGGACCGGCCATAGCGCTGGATACGTTCGAAAAGAATTTGTTCAAATGGCCGTAGAAGCCCCCGACAATGAACTTGAAATTATCATATTCGCCGATGAGCTGAAGTTCGTCGCTGAAGGTCTTGTCCTTCTGGTTATAATCCGGGACAAAGTCAATGAAATGGCCCGGGATATTGGCGTTCGGAAAGCCGAAGAACGGCCCAAGATTCAGGGTGAACCCACCGATACCTGACGTGTCCTGATGATCGAACGATCGTTCGTAACGATAGGAAATGATGTTACGGATCGTCAGATTGTCGTCCATTTCGAAAGAGGTATTGTTGGAAATCCCGTAGGACTTCACATAGGTTCCCAATGCTTGCAGCGGATCATATACGCCGCCGCTTGGGATCGTCGTGCCGATACCCGTTGGCGTTTCGATCCGATAGGGATTGCCTCGGCGAACAAGTAGGGCGTTAGGGTTCCCCGCCGCGTCCGCGGTGAGGGCCGGAACCCCGCCCCCCAGCGCGCTCTGCTGGGTCACCCCCTGGGCGACGAGGCCGCCGAAGGGATGAAGGAGATTGGCCGCTTCGACTTCCGTCGGTGTCTGGATCTCATCGCGACGGAGATAGTCAACGGTGGTGAGACTTTCGAAGCGATCGTCGGGCTTCACGAGCAAGGTCACGCGAGCGCTTTCGCTGTGCCGGTTATTGGCATCTTTCCCGCCTGGAAAGACATTCTTGAAAACGCCGTCACGCCGTTCGATATTGCCGGCGAAACGGATCGCGATCTTGTCCTTGACGAGTTGGGTATTGAAGATGCCCAGCGCGGTCTTCCGGTCATAATTGCCGTATTCCAGCTCGATCCGGCCTGAGGTTTCGAAGGCGGGACGCGTCGTGGTGAACACCATCGCGCCGCCCATCGTATTCTTGCCGAATAGCGTGCCTTGAGGGCCTTTTAATGCCTGCACGCTCTGCATGTCGTATAAAGTCAGCGCGCGGGTGCCCTGCGCAACGCCGTTGACATATGCAACGACGTTCTCGTCCGTATAAAATTGCTGGCGCTGACCGCGCAGGGAAAACTCGGCGATCGACGGGGTGATCTGATTTTGTCTGATCTGGAGATTGGGGACACTGAACTGAAGATCGTTCACGCGATCGACATTGCGCTGCTGCAGGGCTGTGCCGGTAATGGTCGTAACCGCGACCGGGACTTTCTGCTGGTTTTCCTCAACCCGCCGCGCGGTGACGATGATGTCTTCAAGACCAGCTTCGCCTCGCGTCGAAGCAGTCCCCGCCGTCGGTGCCGGGGCCGGCATATCGGACGATTGCTGCGCCAGCGCAGGCGCGGATACGAGCGCGAATGCCGATCCGCACAGATAAAGCGATAATCTTCGCATGTTTATCCTCCCTTAAAATCCTTTGTGCGCGCCCGAAACTCACGCAAGAACCGCTATTCCGAGCTTTGATCTTTTGGATATTGGAAGGCCCAAACCATGCCGGATCGATCTTGATCAACTAGCATCGAGGCCCCCGAAGGGCATCTATCCACTCGTTCAGACGAGCCATCGTCCGTATGGACTAATGGCATGATAATCAGAGCAGATTTCGTTGTATCTTTGAAGAAACGGAGTCGATTGGCAGGTGCTTACAAGGGCGCGAACCGATCAGAACCGGAAGCTCCAGAGCTGCCGGTGCAAGTGTCGGGGAAGGTGCTTGAAACGTTCGACGTCAAACGCCGTCGGACCTATTCCCCGATTTCACTTTGCGGAAAGCGTCGGGCGACCGTCCGGTCCACGACCGAAAGGCGCGACGAAAGGAGGAGACATCATTGAATCCTGTCCGGGCCGCGACTTCCTTGACGGTCAGACGGCTAGAGCCCAGCAACCGCATCGCCAACTTCGTGCGACATTCGTTGCGGATCTGCATGATGGAGCTGCCGTCTGCCCGTAAGCGGCGCCTGAGCGTCGCAATGCTCAGCCCGAACATCCTCGCCAGTTGCGGGGAATCAGGCGGGTTTGCTGCGCCCGAAAGCGCCGCCGCCGTGGCGGATTCGATCCGTTCGATCAAGCTTTGCTCATTATAGGGAGGGGGGAGGAGATCGAACGGGAACAATGTGAGCAGCGTCTCAAGCTCATTATATTGCCGTGCGATGGGTCGACCGAGATGCGTGGCGGCGAACCGGATGGCATTACGCGGCTGATCAAAATCCGGATCAAGCTGCAGCAGCGCGTCGAAAGCAGGCTGCCGCTCAGATTGAGGATAGTTCAGAGTTACCTGGGTCAGCTCGATTTGCGTGCGCGTGAGCCATCCAAAAAGCCGGTGAAACGTTGATAACGCATACATAGTGACCAGAAGATTCCCGACGTCCTGCCTGCGCTTGCCAAGATCCAGCTCCAGGATTGCCTCATCGTCGATAACCGTCAGGCGCAAATCACCGGAGCGATCGATCAGCTCGGCATATGCGTCGGCGGCGATGCCGATTGCCGTTTTCAGATCCGGGCCCGCTAGCATCGCCACGCACATCAGCTTGAAAACGCTGTAGGGCAATGAGCGTAGTCCCTCGTGCCGGCAAGCGTGGGCGTCAAACGCGACCACCGCGTCCTGCGCCAGACGCGCGAAGGCGTTGCGCGTCACCGGCTTTTCGATGGCCCCCCGCAGCGGCCAGGCAATATGCGACAGCCCGGCACGGGCCAGCGCCTGGGGCACATCCCGGCCGATGGACTGCAGCGCATCGGCAAGGACGAGGACCGCTTCCAAGGGAACAAGCTGGAGGTGCGCTTGCGAACGGATGCCGCTTGACATGGCTGCTCCTGACCGATCCAGTCCTCATTTTGAGCGTTTATGCCCTCCCTGCGCCGGGAGCAATCGCATAACTGGATAGAAAATGGCCAGAGAGCCAGTGGACGCGGCAATTTCGACCGGTGCAGGCAGGTGCGAAATCCGCCATGGAGAGGTTTCTGCTGATGAACCGTGCGCCGTTCAAGGAAGGCGAGGCTGGCGAACAATGCCCTCGCCATCAGCTTGCCGCGCTGCTGAGCGATCATAGCTTGATCGGAGATCCCTATCCGCTGCTCAGCTGGCTGCGGGAGAATGATCCTGTCGCCGAAGCGGGCGGCATGCGCTTCGTAACCCGATATGACGACGCCATGACCGTCTATCGGGACCAGCGCTTCAGCCGGCAGCGACAGGCCATTGCGGAGGTCAGGGCCAATATCGGCGATATGGAGGGCGACGAGGTCCTGCGGCAGGCCTGCGACGCGTTGATCGCCATGCTCATCCACCGCGATCAGCCAGATCACCGGCGGCTGCGGCGCATTCTGGAAGTGGCGTTCAAGCCGACCCGGATCGCCGAATGGCTGCCCAGGGTGGAAGCCGTCACCGACGAGCTGATCGCAGGCGTGGAAGGAAAGCAAAGCTTCGACCTGCTGCACGAACTTGCCTATCCGCTGCCTGAGAAGGTGATTTGCGAACTCATGGGCGTTCCGCATGAGGACCACGCGTTGTGGGGCATGTGGACCGAAACGGTGGGCGGGGCCGCCCGCACCTATCAGCCCGGTGCCGAGCAGATGGCGGCGGTGCGGGACGCGCAGCGCAACTTCTATCTCTATTTCCAGGATCTGGTGAAGGAACGCAGCAAAAATCTCGGGGACGATCTCGTTTCGATGCTCATCCGTGTCGAAAGCGAGGGCGACAGGCTGAGCGAGCTGGAGGTTCTCGGCACGCTCCAGCTTCTCATCATGGCGGGACACGACACGACCGCAAATCTCATCGGCAACGGGATGTATGAACTGCTGCAGCGTCCCGACCAGTATCGGTGGCTGCGCGAGGATCCCGATCTTGTCACAAACGCAGTGGAGGAAATGCTGCGCTATGCGTCACCCTCCCACTGGTCGCTGCCGCGCGAAGCGCTGGAAGATGTGGCGATGGGGCCAAATGTCGTGCCTGCCGGCTGCCCGGTCGTAGTGGCGCTGAACGCCGCGAACCGCGATCCCGAGCTATTTGAAGAGCCCGAGACATTCGATATCCGGCGCAAGAACAACCGGCACATTGCGTTTGCGGTCGGGCCGCATTTTTGCCTCGGCAATCAACTTGCGCGGCAGGAAGCGCGGGTCATGTTCCGGGCCATCGTCACACGTCTGCCGGAGCTGAAACTCGCCGGAACGCCGGTACTGAGGCAGAATTTCATTCGGGCGCTGGACCGCCTGCCGGTCCGCATTGGGTAAGACCGAGGCCGTCCAGAACCAGATTAACGCTGGCGGCTCCTGTCATCGGTTCATCTGCTACAGCATCGAACTGGAATGGAGAGAGGTAGAATGAACGACAAGCTCGAATGGTTGGCGCAAAATGCCGACACGCTTCAAACGCTGATTGATCATTTCCAGATTCGTGAGACCATCGAAGCTTATGTTCACGCCTGCGACCGGTGTGACCGCGATGCGGTGGCGGCAACCTACCATGAGGATAGCTTCGATTATCATGGCGAGATCAGCAATCCCGGCCATGTCTACGCGTCGGTGGTTGTCGACGCGCTCAAGACCAAATGGGAAAGCTGCACGCATCACCTCGGACAGTCGCGCATCAAGGTGACGGGCGACAGTGCGGGAGCCGAAACGGTCTTCTACGCGACGCAATTGCGCAAGGAGGACGGAGTGACGATGCTCGATCAACAGGTCGGCCGCTATATCGACACGCTGGAACGGCGCGATGGAATCTGGCGCTTTCGACTGCGCCGCTGCACCATGGAATGGGGAAACAGCGCGCCGCTCGGTGACTCCTTCGTCGACGTCGGCGCCTATCTTCAGCCCCACCGGTCGCCCGCCGATGCTTCCTATGAGATATTGGGGCTTTCGGGGGGAAGTTCGTTCATTGAACGATGAACCGGCGCGAAAGCTTTTGTTGAAAGAGGGCGGCAGTCAAGGACAGGCGGGCAAATGAACAAGCCGGTGGCGAAAGGTATCGCTGCAAACAGAGTCGTCCGCTCGTCTCCAGCGCGAAATCAACATCGGGCACGAGCGTGCAGATGTCAGTTCCGCGTGAAGCTGCCGCCCTCGGCCGCGAGCTTTTCAAGCAAGGCGGCCGGCTTGAATCGCTCACCGAACTGCGCCTCGTACCATTTGAGCTTGGCGACGATTTGGGACAGGCCCACCATGTCGGCCCAGAACATCGGACCGCCCGTGTAGACCGGCCAGTTGTAGCCAAGGATGGCTGCCATATCGATGTCGGAGGCACGCAGAGCGATGCCCTCCTCCAGCAGCTTGGCCCCCTCGTTCACCACCGGGTACAACAGCCGGCACACAATCTCGTCCGGGGTCTGGGCGCCCTTGCTCTCAACGCCCTTGAACCGGGCGAATTCAGCGATGATCTCGGCCGCAACAGGCGAAGGAGTGGCCTTGCGGTTGTCGTCGTAGTCGTAGTAGCCGCCGTTCTTCTTTTGGCCCAGTCGGTCGAGCTTGACTAAGTCGCCAGCGACGGTCCGCTCCTTCACCTCCCGGTTGATCACGTCGAGACCCACCAAGTCGATCATCTGAAATGGCCCCATCGCGAAGCCGTAATCATAGATGGCCCGATCGATCTCCTGTGGTGTTGGGCCTTCGAGCACCAGCACATCTGCCTGACGATCACGCTGGACCATGATCCGGTTGGCGATGAACCCCCTGCAGACGCGACTCAGGACCGGTACCTTATCGATACGCTTGGCCAGTTTCATCGCTGTGGCGATTACCTCGTTGGACGTCATCCTGCCGCGAACCACTTCGAGCAGACGCATGACATTCGCCGGCGAGAAGAAGTGCATGCCGATGACCCATTCCGGGCGGCTCGTAGCCGCAGCGATCTCGTCCAAGTCGAGAAAACTGGTATTCGACGCCAGGATTGCACCGGGCTTGGCAATCCCGTCGAGCCGCGCAAAAATCTCCTTCTTGACGGCCATCTCCTCGAACACGGCCTCGATCACAAGATCAACCTCGGCAAGCGCGGTCAGATCGAGTGTCGGCCGGATCAGCGCCAGGCGCTGATCGACCTGCGCTTCGGTGAGGCGGCCACGCTTGGCACTATTCTCATAGTTGCGGCGGATTACGCCAATGCCCCGGTCAAGCGCCTCTTGGCTCATCTCCACCAGAGTGACCGGAATTCCCGCGTTGAGGAAGTTCATGGCGATCCCACCACCCATGGTTCCCGCCCCGATCACGCCCACAGTATTCACCTCCAGGGTTCGGGTCGCGGACGGCACGTCTGGGATCTTGCTCGTGTTGCGCTCAGCGAAGAACGCATAGCGCTGGGCCTGACTTTCAATCGACGATTCCAGTTCCTCGAAGAGCGCACGTTCGCGGGCGATGCCTTGGTCGAACGGCAGCGCGACAGCCGCTTCTATGGCCCGGACAATATTCTCGGGAGCCTTGAAGCCACGAAATGCAGGCGCGTTCTTCTTGCGGAACTCGGCGAACAGCTCCGGCTTGCCCCTGTAAGGATCGACCCGATCCTGCCGGTCGCGCACGAGCACAACCGGTTGGCCGACAATGCTCCGGGCGAAGGCAGTGGCGTCTTCGCGTAATCGCCCTTCCCCCGCGAGACGGTCGACGATCCCGAGCTCCACTGCGCGGGCCGCGCCGATCGGTGATCCCGACACCATCATGTCCAGAGCCACCGCCGGACCAACCAATCTGGGCAGGCGTTGGGTGCCGCCAGCCCCCGGCAACAGCCCGAGCTTGACCTCCGGGAGGCCAAACTTCGCTGAGGGCACGGCAATGCGGTAACCGCACACCAACGCCGTCTCGAGCCCACCGCCCAATGCGGTGCCGTGGATTGCCGCCACCACCGGCTTGGCCGAAGCTTCCAGTTCGGCCAGCACGTCAATCAGCGTGGGTACCAGAAACGGCTTGCCGAATTCAGCAATGTCAGCACCGGCAAAGAAGGTGCGGCCGCCGCAGATCAGCACGATCGCCTGTACCGCAGGGTCTGCGTTCAGTGCGGCAATGCCGTCGCTCAGTCCCTTGCGCACCGCCAATCCCAAAGCATTGACGGGAGGGGAATAGATGGTGAGGATTCCCACTGCGTCCTCGACTGCCCAAGTGGCTACGTCTGTCATGAAAGCTCCACTACATGCTCTCGGGTCGGGCCAGATCGGTCCACGATCACGGCCCTTCACAGCTGTACGCGCTTACTTAAAGTGCCTCGATAATAGTCACGTTCGCGAGCGCACCGCCCTCGCACATGGTCTGGAGCCCGTAGCGCCCGCCGCGGGCCCGCAGCGCATGGATGAGTGTGGCCATAAGCTTGGTCCCGCTGGCCCCCAGAGGATGCCCCAGCGCTATCGCGCCGCCGTTGACGTTCAGTTTTGCCGCATCGGCACCGACATGCTTCATCCAGGCCATGGGGATCGGCGCAAAGGCCTCGTTTACCTCGTAGAGATCGATCTCTCCGATGGTCATCCCCGCCCGCTTCACGGCCTTGTCCGTAGCGAACAGGGGCTCCTCCAGCCACATGATCGGATCGCCGCCGCTCACTGTCATGTTCAGGATCCGGGCCAGCGGTGTGAGTTCGTGGTCCTTGAGTGCCTGTTCGGACACGACCATCACAGCCGAGGCGCCGTCGGTGATCTGGCTCGAAGTCGCGGCGGTGATCGTGCCCGCTTCGTCAAACAGCTTCACCGCCGCCATGCCTTCAGGCGAGGCATCCCAGCGAATACCCTCATCCTGGACGTGGAGGTCCGAGCTGCCATCAGCAAGCGTGATCGGGACGGGGACAATTTCGCGAGCGAAGGCGCCCTCGCGGGTTGCCGCCTGCGCGCGCCGATGGCTCTCCAAACCGAACGCATCGAGCATTTCGCGAGTCAGCCCCCATTTCGCGGCGATCCTTTCGGCGCCAACGAACTGACTGAAGCCGTTCACCCCGAATCGATCGAGGATCCTGGGGGAATAGGGCGAGACCTCGCGTTCGTAGTTTCGCGGCGAGCCCATCTTCACACGGCTCATGCTCTCGGCCCCGGCCGCGATGACGACGTCCTGAACACCGGCCATGACGGCTTGAGCAGCAAAGTGGATCGCCTGCTGAGAAGAACCGCACTGCCGATCGATCGTCACCGCCGGCACGCTAATTGGCAGCTTTGAGGCGAACACCGCATTGCGGCCGAGCGAGTCCGCCTGCTCACCCACCTGCGAAACGCAACCCATGATGACGTCTTCGACCGCGGCCGGATCAATTCCTGTGCGATCGACGATAGCATCAAGAATGAAGCCACCCAGATCGGCGGGGTGCCACCCGGACAGGCGCCCGTTGCGGCGGCCACCGGCCGTCCGCAGCGCTTCGACGATGTATGCTTCTGCCATATTCCCCTGTCCAGTCTTCGGCCGGAGCCGACTCATTTTTGAGCCATTTGCCTCGCGCGGGCGGCAAGCCGGCCCCCCGAAGGAGTCAGTCCTTGTCTACGATCCCGGCAAGGTCCTTGGCGTATTCCATCTTGGTCTCCACCTCCATTTGGCGCAGAATCTGGATGCGCTGCGCCTGAGGCGACCCGGCGCCGTGCAGTGATTCGGTGAGATAGCCCACCGCATTGCGGCCCAGCGTCATGTTCTCGATCAGGCGCAGCATTCGCTGGCGGTGCTCGACTGGAACGTTGGCGCGGCCCTGAAAGTACTTCTTCAGGATCGGTCCTGCCACCTCGTGATCGAAATCCTGTTCGGAAGGCAGGGTCACCATCAGACCCCCCGCCAGATCCTGCGCGAGGCGGCTGATCTCGTAGGGGAAGCGGGTGACGTTGTGCTTGCACACGTTCGCCAGCATCGCGTCGTTCATATAAATGCCGGATGGCAACAGCTTCGCCTCGTGGCTCGAGGCAATGGCGGAGGAATAGATCGTCTCGTTGAGGTGAGTCATCTCCACCAGCTTGTCGCGGACATGGCTGGCCTTATCAGCGCCGTTGAACTCGGCGATAGCCGCGGCCGCACCGACCATGACGTCGCCCAGGCCGGTCTTGCAGACATAGGAAGCGCGGTGATAACTGGTGAAGCGCGACACCATCTCCTGCGCGAACTCGTATTCCCCGTCCATCAGCACGTGTTCCCAAGGGATGAACACGTCCTCGAACACCACCAGCGCTTCCTGGCCGCCGTACTTCGCGTTGCCTTGATCGATCTCGCCGGATTCCAGGGCGCGGGTATCGCACGACTGGCGCCCATAAATATAGGTCAACCCCTTGGCGTCGGCCGGGACGAGGCCGACCACCGCAAAGTCCTGGTCGTCAGGACCGAGGTTCATGGTCGGCATCACCGCGATCCAGTGGGAATTGTAGCCGCCGGTCATATGGGCCTTCGCGCCCTTGACGTAGAGCCCGTCCTTGGTGCGGCGGGTGACGTGCATGAACAGGTCGGGATCAGCCTGCTCGGAAGGCCGCTTGGAGCGGTCGCCCTTGGGATCAGTCATGCCCGCGCCGACGACGATGTTGTTCTGCTGCGCCAGCTTCATGAACGTGAGATAGCGCTGGTGATAGGTGGTGCCGTGCTTCTGGTCGATGTCGTATGTGATCGAATGCAGCACGCTGATGGTGTCGAGCCCGGCGCAGCGCTGGAAGCAGGTGCCGGTCAACTGGCCCATGCGGCGCTGCATCCGGTTCTTCATCACCAGGTCCTGCGGCGACCCGACAATGTGCAGGAACCGGTTGACCGGCGCATCGATCAGTTCACTGTGTGCAGTGGCAAGCTCGGGATCCTCTATCGCCAGGTCATAGGTGCGTGCCAGCGCGTTGATCGAGGGACGGATGATCGGGTGATCGACCGGGTTCTCCACCAGCTCGCCGAACATGTACATCGTGATGTCCCGGCCGCGCAGCGAATTGACATAGTCTTCGCCGGTCTGGATCGGCTTGAAGCGTGCCCAGCGTTCAGCGGCAGATTCCTCGAAGCCGTTGAGGTTGGTGTCGATACGGTCGACGTCACGCGTCAGAGTTGTGTCCACCTTGAAAAACTCCGGTTGAGCGGCGTCCTTCGAACCCGCCAGGGGTGAGAATCCGCTATCGTTTTCTGGCTGAAAAGGTCATAAGCGGCTACTAAAGTTCACCGGGTCGGGATGCATGGCCACCATCGACAGCCATTATTTCCGGGTTTGTACCCGCGGCGCCGTTCGCTCCGGCCTGTCTCTCCCGAGGCTCCTCGCCGAGGCCGGGGTTGACGCGACAGACATCGCCACCCCTGGGTGGCGCGGCGATGTCAGGGCGATGGCGCTGCTGGTGCAAGCCATCTGGCGGGATATGGCTGACGAAGCGATGGGCTTCACCGAGCACGGGTTTCCGGGGGGATCCTTTGCCTTCGCCTCTGAGCTTGCATGGGCAGGAGAAACCGTGGGCGAGGGACTCGCGCGCGCCATCCGGTTCTATAATCTGATGTCCCCGGACATCGAGACGACACTCACTAGTCTGGACCGCGAAGCGACGATCCGCGTGCGGTTCAGAAAACCCGCGCTCGATCCCGATCACTACTTGCAGGAGTTCTGGCTGATTATATGGCACCGTCTTGCTTCGTGGCTGGCCAGCGAGACCGTGCCGTTGCTTGCGACAACATTCAACTATACGAAACCACTCGAATATTTTGAGGAGTTCCGGCATCTTTTCCCGTGCCCGCACCAGTTTGAGGCGGACGAAACGTCGATCATCATGGACGCCCGAACCTTGGCTGCCCCGGTGCGACGCAGCGAGCAGGAACTGATTGAAATGATTCGCGTGGCACCTCTCGACATAATGACGATCCCGGCGAGCGATCATAGCATGGCCCGGCGCGTGAGGTTGCTGCTACAGCGCAACTATGCCATCAGCGCAGACGAGATTGCCGAAGCCCTCTCCCTGTCGGGAGAGGTCTTGCGCAAGCGTCTTCGCCGTGAGGGAACCGCCTTGTCGATGCAGCGGCAGGAAGTTCGGCGTGACGCCGCCATGCGCGCACTTTCCCGCGGCGGCCGCAGCATTGAAGCCATCGCCTTCGAGCTTGGCTACGAGGAAACGCGCTCATTCACGCGGGCCTTCAAGGCATGGACGGGCGTTAGCCCGTCCAGGTTCCGGCAACTGATGCTGTCACCGGCAGGCTCTGTTTGCACAAATTGGAGTTTAGGGGATTCAAGAGGGGAATCCGGGATGATGGCTGGCGTGGATGAGCAGGGCGGATCGACAGAGATACAAGACCAGGAACTGGCGGGATTATAACGCGGCATTGAAGCGGCGTGGCTCGCGGACAATCTGGCCGGATCCCGAGATGCAATGGGAAGCGACGCCGAGTGGCAAGCGCGGTCGTCAGCAGGTTTTCAGCGCCGCGTCGATCCAGGCGTGCCTGAGGATGAAAGTGCTGTCCGGCCTGGCGCTGCGACAGGCGATAGGCTTTGTCGAAAGCCTGCTGCAGTTGATCGGTCTGGACCGGAAGGAGCCGGACTTCAGCACCTTATGTCGCCGCCAGAAGGCGCTGGTGGTGGACATCGCCTCACGCAGGAGCAGTGCGCCGCTGCTCTTCTGATCGACAGCACGGGGATCAAGGTCGAGGGGGCAGGCGAATGGCATGCGCGCAAGCACGGCGTCTCCAGCCGCCGCGTCTGAGCGACTGAAGGATCATCTGGAGGGGCGAAGCGATACTTTTGTTTGCGAATATCGCCTCCGCCGTCGCGACGGTAGCTGGTGCTGGAACTTTGATCGGGGACGCGTCGTCGCCCGCGACCCGCAATTTGGTGCCCTGTTGAGGATGGTGGGAACAGCCTGTGACGTTAGCCAGCGCAAGGCGGAGGAGGCGCGTGCAATGGAGGCGCTGGAGCGGCTCGCGCTGGCCCAGAGCAACGCGGGCGCCGGGACGTGGGATCTGGACCTTGAGAGCTTTCGTCTTCAACTATGTCCGCGCAGCCGCGAAGTGCATGGATTGTCGCCCAACGGTCCGGTCTTCATGGCCAGCACCGGCGTGAAATCGACGGGGAGCGCAGTGCGGATACCCCCGGCATCAAGATCGACGAAGATTGAGCTAGGTGAACCGTCGGCACGAAGCGAGCTTTGAAACCGAAGCAAATTTGGGAGATCCGATTTACCTCAATCAGCGTCGCCGGTTGCGAGATCGAGCGCTGTTCGATCTGGCGATCGACAGCAAGCTCCGGGGCTGCGACTTGGTGCAGATGAAGATTGGCGACCTTGTCAGCGGCGGGCAGATCCGAACGCGGGCAATGGTGATGCAGCAGAAAACAGGTCGCCCTGTTCAGTTCGAACTGCTCCAAGACGCTCGGGCCAGCCTGCTGGTCTGGCTCAAGCGGCGGGGCGGCACGGTCGATGACTATGTTTTTCCCAGCCGGGTTGATCATAATGGGCATCTCAGCACCCGCCAATATGCCCGGCTCGTCGATGAATGGGTGACCGGGGTTGGTCTGATGCGAAGCGAGTATGGCACGCACTCACTCCGCCGAACGAAGGCATCGATCATCTATAGAGCGACCGGCAACCTTCGTGCCGTCCTGATCCTGCTCGGCCATAGCAAGATCGAGAACACAGTGCGCTATCTCGGGATCGACGTGGAAGACGCGCTTGCCCTGGCCGAAAACACCGAGATCTGAACTAACGGCTCCTCGTCGCTTGGCGAGGAGCCGGACACGGGCGCCTGTTGGGACTTATCTGAACATATGTCGCTCCGAATACTATGCGCTCCGACGCTCCTGAACCAAAATGCTCCGAGCCGGAACATAGCCAATAACTGACGGTATCGAAGATCGCCGTCCCCTCTTTTAAAGGAGTGGCACCGATGCGCATCAATATCATGATGTGGTTGTTCATTTCCCTTTTGGCACCGGCGAGCGGCGAGGCTCAGACCGCAGATTGGGGACAAGCACGATCGCTCACCATACAGCTTTCGAACTTCAAGTTCGATCCCTCGACGGTGACGCTTGAGCACGGCACGCCCTACAAGCTTCACTTTGTCAACAATGCGGGCGGTGGGCATGACTTTGCGGCGAAGGAGTTTTTTAGCGATGCCGAAATTGCACCAGACGATGCCGCCAAGGTGAGTGGCGGCAGCATCAAGCTCGATGGTCATGAATCGGTCGACGTGAAGCTGGTCCCTGTACGCGCAGGTACCTTCAAGGTTCGCTGTACGCATTTCATGCACAGCGCATTCGGCATGACCGGGACGGTCATCGTACATTAGTTCGGCACAGGCGGCATGAAAAGCCAGTCGCACGGTTGGTCGGCCAGGCTCACTGGGTTTTTGGTCGTCTCCGTAGCACTCGCCCTCATCTGGTTTGCCTTCACGGCCGACAGGCATTGGCTGGATGACCATGTGCTGCCGCACATGTTTCTCACACGCAATTGGCAGCTCCTGTGGTGGGAGGTGGAACGCGCCAGCGCAGCGCTGCTGGGTCTCTTCCTGCTTCTGGTCGCAAGGCCGCTGCTTACCCGGATAGTCAGTGCAGGACGTGGACGTGAGCTTGCGTTCCAGGGCCTGCTCTGCATTTTCGCTGCACTGCTGAGCATCGCCGCGAGTGAAGCCGTATTGCGCGCCACACCCTGGCGAGGCATCGACCGCTGGGCCGCGAGCGAAGAGCCGCTGCGTCAGGTCGACAGATATCTTGGCTGGACCAACAAGCCCTCGCGAACGGGCTTTGAGCAGTTCGGTGGGCGGCGCATCCTCTACCATTTCGATGCGGATGGCCACCGCGTGGCCGATCCGGCAAAGCCGGTTGATTACAATCGCCCTACAATTTTGTTCACGGGAGAGTCGATCATGGTCGGCTTTCGCCTGAACTGGCCGGAGACAACGCCCGGCCGCATCCAAACTGCCACCGGCATTCAGAGCGCCAATCTAGCGGTGAACGGCTACGGTTCCGATCAAAGCTATATGCGCCTTGCTGCCGAACTGCCCCGCTATCGCAAGCCTGTTGCGGTGGTCGCTTTGTTCAGTCCAACCCTAGTCGAGCGGAATCTCGAAACGAATCGCCCCCATCTTGACGCCCTGCTCGCATGGCATGCCGCCAGACCTTATTGGCGTGTGCTTCGGGTCTTCAAAAACGCCATTCTTTATCGCCGCCGGAGCACGATAGAAAATGGCGTCATGATGACCCGGGCGGTCTTGATCGCTACCGTGCGGGAAGCTCGCATGCGGGGTGCAATTCCGCTGATCCTGGTACCGACCTTCAGCCCCGAGCCGGAGACCGAGCGGCTGTTGCGCCATCGTATTTTGGACCGAGCGAAGCTGCCCTA